>Ga0310786_10005581_pt1 | contig 17010 bp, 12 predicted proteins | sample AusTroGonzalo_MG_FD_203881 | JGI IMG/M metagenome (GOLD analysis project Ga0310786, IMG submission 203881) | Bovine rumen microbial communities from tropical cattle in Woodstock, Queensland, Australia - Gonzalo_03 (v2) (version 2) | ecosystem: Host-associated > Mammals > Digestive system >... | reverse complement strand
ATCCATACCAATCTGCGTATCAAGGGTGGCTATCAGTTATGTCTGCAGATGCATATGGTGCCTATCATCGACGATGATGGCATGGCCAAATATTATTTCGGTATGTGTCGTGATGTCAGCGAGATCATGCATACCCAAAAGGAGCTGATCAAAGAGACGGCTAAGGCTCAGGAAGTGGAAGTGGTAAAAAACGCCTTCCTCCGGAATATGAGTTACGAGATCCGTACACCTTTGAATGCGGTAGTAGGATTTGCAGAACTCTTCCAGATGGATCACTCTAGCGATGATGAGGGAATTTTCATCGAAGAAATCAAAGAGAACTCACGCGAATTGCTGAAACTCATTAATAATATTCTATTTCTATCGCGTCTCGATGCCAAAATGATAGAAATCAAACCACGACTCACGGATTTCGCCCATACCTTCGACCTGGTCTGCCATACCAGTTTGGAAACGAACCAAAAGCCAGGTGTACAATATATCGTGGATAATCCCTATGAACAATTGGTGGTGGAAATAGATGCCCGGAACGTCAGTGTTATCCTAGAACAAATCATCCTAAATGCCTGCCAACATACGAGCCAAGGGTCTGTGCATGCAAGAATTGACTATATCGGTGACCGTCTGATTATAGCCGTTGAGGATACGGGTGAAGGTATCGACGAGGCGTTGCAGCCAACCATCTTCGAGCGTTTTGCGACAGGAGCTAACAGTGGTTCAGGACTGGGCCTGAGCATCTGTTATGAACTGATCCAACAGATGGGCGGTACCATCAATAGCAAATCGAAACCAGGCAAGGGGACCACCATATGGTTCTCCATCCCTTGTAAGGCGACTGAAATGGTGAGAAAAAGAAGTAAGACATGAAATGTGGAAAGTCAATGAAAAATAAAACCTATCATATACATTGGAGAGTGAGTATACTCGTTATGCTTTTCACACTTCATGCTGCTCTGTTGACTGTTACGGCCCAACAGAAGCAAGAATACACAGAGGGACATCCACTCGTAATCGTCAGTGACTGGGAGTTTCCACCTTACGAGTTCAGCAATGACAAAGGCGAACCTGATGGTTATAATATTGAGGTACTCAATATCATCCTTGACCGTCTGCACATTCCCCACCGCTATGTGATGCAAGAGTGGTATATGGCCACAGAAACCTTCGAGCGACGAGAAGCAGACCTCATCTTCGCCCTCTCTTTCAATTATATGAAAAGCCCCTATGTCATGACGCGCAACTTATTACACTTCTATCGTATCGTTGCCGTCAGGCGTCCTGATGAGAAGCCGCTGGAAAAAATCAATCTTCTGGGACAGGAAGATACGCTTATCATGAAGTCCAATGACTATGCGCCTATCCGTATCTTGATGACCAACCCCAACCCTCCTTTTACCATTGAATACCACTCACCTAAGGACGCTCTGACAGGTATACAACGGGGCGTATATGAGTATTTTCTTTGGGGAGAGATTCCCATCCAAAGAAAACTAAAGGAATTCGGTCTTGATAGTCTTGTTACAGATGTTACCGATATTCCACCAGGCGAACTGCGTCTGATAGGCTATGACAAGGATCTGATTGATGCCATCGACGATGAATATGCCCGTCTAGAACAGGCAGGACAACTGGAGAAGATCTATGATAAATGGTTCCATCCTGAACGGGAACATAATGACACATCTCCTATTCCCATCTTTATCATTGTAGGTGCCATCATCGTAGGACTGATTTCACTTTTGCTGAGTCGTCTGATCCGCATCCGTGTACAAAAGGCCATCAATAAGAGTAAGGATATCAACAACATGATGACTCAGGCATTAAGTATGGGTAATTACTACGTGATAGAGCATGACCTAAAAACCCATCAAACGCATAATGTTTATGGCAATTTGCTACCTGAAAAAGGCATGACGACAGAAGAGTTCGTCGAGCGCATCTTTCCTGAACAGCGCGATGACTTTAAGAACGCCATGCAGAAGATTACGGAAGATATGAAGAGTTCGGAACTGAAAAAGCGATGGAACGCAGGAACAGCTAAGAAGCCAGACTGGCGATACCTGCATGGCAATTCTATCGTGGAATTGGAAAATGGCAGTCCCCGCTATATCGTCAACTCCGTAAAAGACGTTACCCATGACATTTTGGAAGAGCGAGCCACCAGAGAGACTGGTGAACGATACATCAAGATCTTCCAAACCAGCCTCATTGCCATGTCGTTCTATGATGCCAACCAATACTTCATCGATGCCAATGATAAGATGCGAAAGATAAGTGGTATTAATGTGATTGGAGATGATATATACCGTCAGATGCGTTTGGTAGACATGCCTCTCTTAAAGGAAGATTTTACACCGGAAAGCCATGAAGATTTCCATGTATGCCAACACCTTGTCATTCCGCAGGCCGGTATCGATAGCTATATCGAGTTCCGTGTCTTCCCAGTCATTGAAAACGGTAATATCATTTACTATATCATCACGGCACGTGACATCACCAACGAACGTCTCCTCTACCTAGAGCAACGCAAACATGATTTAGAAATGCACAAAATCAGTGATGCTGCCAACACTTATGAGAACCAGTTGCAGTATTTACTGGAAAAGAGTAAGATGTTCGTGTGGAGATTTGGCATTGAGGATAAGATGATCTATCTGTCAAAATCGCTTCGCAAAATAGATATTTCTTACAATTATGCAGGCTATTTGGAAGGATTGGATTCAAAAGATCGTGACAGTGCTGAAGACAACCTGTTGCAGATCATAATGAAAGGCAAGGAATTCAGCAACATCCGCCGTTTTGACAAAACACCCATCAATCAGGAACCCAGCTGGTACGCCTTCAGCGGCATTCCCATTCGCGACAACAAAGGCAAACTGACAGGGTATTTCGGTGTAGCACGTGACATCACCGAACTGGTTTCTATCCAGCAGAAACTAAAAGAAGAAACCATCCGCGCAGAAGATTCTGGTCATCTGAAGAGCGTATTCCTTGCCAATATGACACATGAAATTCGTACGCCTTTGAATGCCATTGTTGGCTTCAGCGACTTACTCCAAGTCATAGATTCTCAGGAAGAGCGTTTGGAGTTCATCCGCATTATTCGAAATAACTGCGATATGCTGTTACGTCTCATCAATGATATCCTTGAGGCATCAAGCATGGGACAGGCCCTTACAATCAATCCAGTGGAATGTGACTTCGCACAGGTATTCGATGATATCTGTCAGACATTAGCTCAACGCGTCCAAGAACCTGAAGTCGAGTTCATCAAAGACAATCCTTATACGACCTTCCGTACAGCATTAGACAAAGGGCGCATCCAACAAGTATTGACCAACTTCACCACCAATGCTGTAAAATATACCCATAAAGGACATATCAAGGTGGGGTATCGTCAGGAAATGCGCTCTGCTGGCAGTAACAATCCGCGGAATGGTCTTTATTTTTATTGTGAAGATACAGGCGCTGGTATCCCCAAAGAAAAGCAGGCCTCAGTCTTCGATCGTTTTGTCAAACTCAACGACTTTGTACAAGGTACTGGTCTTGGGCTCTCTATCTGCAAAGCTATTGCCGAACGCTACGGCGGTGAAATAGGACTAACCTCAGAAGGTGAAGGTCATGGTTCTACATTCTGGTTGTGGATTCCTTGTGAAAAATTAGAAGATTAAAAAAAGAAAAAGATGCAGACAAGTAGATATTTATTAGCAAACGAACGCGATGCCCTCTGGGGTCTCACAGTCAGCACTGTAGGTTATGAAGAAATCTCCCCTGGAGAAGACTACCCCACAAAGGGTCATGCAGACGGTTATTATTTCAACATCGAGAAAGGAAGAGTGCTCGACGAATACCAATTGCTATACAATCCCGAAGGCGAGGGCATCTTCCAAAGTACTCATTGCCCAGAGACACCAATCAAGGCTGGCGATATGTTTCTACTTTTCCCTGGAGAATGGCATTCCTATCACCCCAATCCCCGTACAGGCTGGAAGAGTCATTGGATTGGTTTCAGAGGAAAGAACATGGACGACCGTGTGACGGCAGGATTCCTCACACTAGAAAAACCCATTTATCATGTCGGTTATTCATTCGTACTGGAATCGCTTTATCAACGGGCACTTGATGAGGCCACGAAGGAAAATGCCTACTCCCAGCAATTAATGGCCGGCATTGTGAATCACCTCATTGGAATGATGTATTCTTTAGAGCGTAACATCGAGCTCAACAAGAATCATCTGCATGTGGATATGATCAATCGCGCCCGCCTTCGTATACGTGAATCACTGGAAAGCGACCTCACCATTCAGAAAATCGCAGAAGATTTAGGTGTCAGTTACAGCAATTTCAGAAAACTTTTTAAAGAATATACTGGCCTTTCACCTGCCACTTATCAGCAGGATTTACGTTTGTTACGTGCCAAAGAACTCTTGTCAACTACAGATTTCACTATTAAAGAAATAGCCTACCGACTCAATTTCGAGTCGCCAGACTATTTCTCTGCCAAATTCAAGGCGAAGATGGGTTGCAAACCAAGTGAGGCCCGCAGTCAAGTTTAGAAGAACAGCATACGTTCTACCCAATAGACCAATATACCAGCCAGATAACCCGCAAAGGCTATCCAGGTAATTTTCTTCATATACCAGCCGAAGGTGATTTTCTCCAGTCCCATCACAACCACACCTGCTGCAGAGCCGATGATCAGCATCGAACCACCTACACCGGCGCAATAGGCCAGCAGTTGCCAGAAGATACCATCCACAGCCATTGCACCCTCTGCAGCAACGGGGTACATGCCCATACAACCAGCCACAAGGGGCACATTATCGACAATACTTGACAGTACACCAATAATACCATTGATCAGGTAATAATTGCCTGCAAAGGCTTCATTCAAGCCTTGTCCAAGTGCAGTCAGAACACCGATCTCCTGTAGCACAGCCACAGCCATCAGGATACCAAGGAAGAACATGATGGTAGACAGATCTATTCTGGAGAGCAGATCGCTCACACGCTTGGCCATGGTATCATCTTCAGAAGTGTTATAATGGAATATCTCTGTGACAGTCCAAAGAATACCTAATACAAGCAGGATGCCCATAAACGGGGGCAAATGAGTAAGGGTTTTGAAGATAGGTACAAAGCACAGGCCACCAACACCGAGCCAGAAGATAATATCACGCTGAGCTTTCGTAAATTGGCTAACATCAGCCTTAGGCAGATTCTGCTCCTTATCAAACTTTCCCTTCAACTGACATTGTAGGATGAAGGCGGGAATCAACATCGATACTAACGACGGGATGAAAATCTCTGTAATAACACCTTGGGTCGTTATTACACCCTTGATCCACAGCATAATAGTAGTGACGTCACCAATGGGTGAGAAGGCTCCACCAGAATTGGCGGAAATCACAACAAGTGCAGCATATATCAAACGATCTCCTCGACTTTGAACAAGTTTACGAAGCACCATAATCATCACAATACTCGTAGTAAGGTTATCCAAAATGGCCGATAGGAAGAAGGTCATAAAAGCCATTCGCCACATAAGTTTGCGCTTGGAACGGGTTTTCATCGTGTCGCGCACAAAATTGAAGCCACCGTTGGAGTCAACTATCTCCACAATGGTCATGGCACCCATCAAGAAGAAGAGCGTCCCTGCAGCATCACCCAAATGATGTTCGATGACCTCAGCAATATGATGAATCACGTTGCCCTCAGCTACAGAAGGATAATACATGGCAGGACCTGTCATCAGCAACGTCCAGCACAACACACACATCAACAAGGCAATGGCGGCCTTGTTAATCTTCGTCAGACTTTCCAGGGCGATACACAAATAGCCTATACAGAAAACGGCGACAATCAAAATAGTCAAAATAGACATGGCTTTTACTAATTAATTAAGTGATTGTTTGGAAATCTGCTGCAAAGGTACAACATTTATTCGACAGCGCCAAAACCCGTTATCAAAATTTCGAGATGAAAAATCAAATAACAAAGGTAGAGCCTTTATATTCTTAGTACCTTTGCAATCGCAAATTACAAACTGCAGAAACAATCACTGAAAACAAATATGGATCAGAAACAATATTTCTTTGCTGTCGACTTAGGCGCCACCAGTGGCAGAACCATCATCGGCTGCATTGATGAAGGACAGTTCCATTTAGAGGAAGTAACCCGCTTCCCCAACAACCTCATTGAACAAGGTGGCCATTTCTATTGGGATATCTATGCCCTGTATTTTGAAATTATCCGCGGTCTGAAAGAGGTTGCTCGACGCGGATTGGAAATCACCTCCATCGGCATCGATACTTGGGGTGTGGATTTTGTGATGATTGGCGATGACGGTGCCATTCTCAGAAACCCGCGTGCCTATCGTGATCCTATTACATTTGATGCGATGGACGACTACCTACAGCATATCATCTCGCGAAAGGAGGTTTATGATATTACGGGTATCCAATTGATGAACTTCAATTCCATCTTCCAACTCTATGCTATGAAACGTGAGGGCAACTCTGCGATGAAATATGCGCAGAAGATTTTGTTTGTGCCCGATGCCTTGAGTTGGATGCTCACTGGTAACGAGGTGTGCGAATATACAATCGCATCCACTTCACAATTATTAGACCCTCGCACCAAACAACTTGACGAACGCCTGTTGGCATCTTTAGGACTAACGCGTTCAAAATTTGGAAAGATGGTTTATCCTGGCACCGTCATTGGCGTACTGACGGATGAAGTACAAAAGATGACTGGTTTAGGTCCAGTACCTGTAATAGCCGTTGCAGGCCATGATACTGGCTCTGCTGTGGCTGCTGTACCTGCAAAGGATGAGAAATTTGCCTATCTTTCCAGCGGTACATGGAGCCTGATGGGTATCGAGACAAAATATGCCATCATCAATGACCTGAGTTATGAACGCAACTTCACTAATGAGGGCGGTATCGAAGGAACGACCCGTTTCCTGAAAAACATCTGCGGTATGTGGCTTTACGAACGCTGTCGTAAGGAGTGGCCTGAGGAAGTACGCAAGCTCTCTCACCCAGAACTGCAAGGTTCTGCCATGCAGGTAGAAGCCTTCCGCAGCATTATCAACCCCGATGATGCGCAGTTTGCGAACCCCGTATCCATGATTGCTGCCATCCAGCAATATTGTCGTAACTCGAATCAGCCCATACCTGAAACACCTGCAGAGATCTGCCGTTGTATCTTCGACTCACTTGCTCTGCGTTATAAGCAGGTATTCCAGTGGATGCAAGAGTTCGCGCCCTTCAAGCTTGAAGTGCTTCATATCATCGGTGGCGGAAGCCTCAACAAATATCTGAACCAGTTTACAGCTAACGCCACAGGCGCCACCGTACTGGCTGGTCCTCAGGAAGGTACTGCCATTGGTAACATCATGCTTCAGGCAAAGGCTGCCCACTTGGTGAATAACATCTGGGAAATGCGTCAGATTATTGCCAATTCGCTGGAACTTGTGAAATACGAGCCTGTAGACGAGGAAATCTGGAATCAGGCTTTCGACAAATATCTGAGAATTACAAATAAAAAATAAATACATCATAAAAAACGAATTATGAAAACAGAACTGATTGAAAAAGCTTATGCTGTAGCGAAAGAGCGTTATGCAGCCGTCGGTGTAGATACCGATGCAGTACTTGACCAGCTCCAGAAGCAGCAGATCTCACTGCATTGCTGGCAAACAGACGACGTAGTAGGTTTTGAGCGTAACGATGCACTCTCGGGAGGTATCCAGACCACAGGTAATTATCCTGGCCGTGCACGTAATATAGATGAGGTACGCAAGGATATTGAATTCGTGAAGACCCTTATCGCCGGTAACCACCGTTTGAATCTCCATGAAATCTATGGTGATTTCGGCAATCAATTCGTAGATCGTGACCAAGTAGACGTAAAGCACTTTGAGAGTTGGATCCAGTGGGCCAAGGAAAACAATATGAAACTTGACTTCAACTCCACCAGTTTCTCTCACCCAAAGAGCGGTAACCTGACATTGTCGAATCCTGACAAGGGTATACGCGATTTCTGGATTGCACATACCAAACGTTGTCGTCGCATTGCTGATGCAATGGGAAAGGCACAGAACGACCACTGCATCATGAATATCTGGGTACATGACGGTTCGAAGGACATGCCTGTACAGCGCAAAAAATACCGTGAGATTCTCGCCGCCTCGCTCGATGAAATCATGGAAGAAAAACTCGACGGTGTGAAGAACTGCTTTGAGGCCAAACTATTTGGTATCGGACTGGAGAGCTATACTGTCGGCTCACACGATTTTTACACAGCCTACTGTGCAACCCGCAAACAGATGTTTACCCTCGACACAGGTCACTATGAACCCACAGAGAACGTATCCGACTTCATCTCCACACTTCTGATGTACGTCCCTGAACTGATGCTGCATGTGTCTCGTCCTATTCGTTGGGATTCAGACCACGTAACGATTATGAACGACCAGACTTTGGATCTCTTTAAGGAACTCGTCCGTAGCGATGCCTTGGATCGTGCCCATGTAGGTCTTGACTATTTCGATGCCTCCATCAATCGTATTGGTGCTTACATCGTTGGCACCCGCGCTACCCAGAAATGTATTCTTCAGGCATTGCTCGAACCGAAACAGAAACTGCGCGAATATGAGGATAATGGTCAGAACTTCGAGCGTCTCGCCTTAATGGAAGAGGCCAAGAGTCTGCCGTTCGGTGCTGTGTTTGACTATTTCAACCTGAAAAACAACGTGCCTGTTGGTGAAGAGTATATTGCTGCCATCCAGCAATATGAAAAGGATGTCACATCAAAGCGTTAATCAGTAAGAGATATGGCAAAGAATAGCGGAAGTTTGAAGAGCACGATAGCCGTGTCTCTGACGAATTACTTAGATGCAGGAGCCATTGTTGCCGGTGCCAGTGGACTGACGCTCTGGCAGAACTACCTCGGACTCTCTGAAGTACATTTGGGCTGGCTCAACTTCATCAGTGCAAACTGTTTGGGAGCAGCGATTGGTGCTATCATCGGTGGATTCCTGGCAGACAAATATGGTCGTAAGTTTATCTTCACCTACAACCTGTTGGTTTATATGTTGGGTGTGTTGCTGATTATGTTCAGTATGAATTTTCCCATGCTGTTATGCGGATTCCTTGTGACAGGTATTTCCGTGGGTGTGGGTGTACCAGCTTCATGGACCTATATCTCTGAAAGTAGCGAAATCAATAACCGTGGTCGCAATATCTGCATTTCCCAGATGTCATGGGGTGTTGGTCCTATGTGTATCCTGCTTTTTGGTATGCTCTTTGCACCTGGCGGCTATCTCTTTGGATGGGTAGAAGCTGTTGCTCACCTGTTTGGGGGAGCCGACATGTCACAGGAGGCTGTCAACGCCTTCTCTTCACGTATTGTATTCTTTACTCTCTTTGTGGTGGCTTTCATTGCATGGAATCTACAGCGTAGGTTGCAGGAGAGTTCAGAGTTTACTGCCCAGAAGGATTCTGCTGAGAAGACTGGCCTGATGGAGAATATCAAAGTGTTGTTCTCCAACAAGATTGCTGTCCGCACGGTCATCTTCCTCGCTACCATCTATCTTACATGGAACCTCGTCGCCTCTGTGATGGGATTCTTCCAGCCGCATATCTACGAGACAGCAGGTGGTGTTAGCAACGAAACGGCAAACTGGATGAACTGCATACAATGGGCCATCATCGTGGGCATCACATTCATTGTTTCGAAACTTATCGACAAGACCTCACATAAGGCCATTTACACCTTCGGCCTGCTCGTGGCTATTGCCGCTTGGCTGGTGATTGTCACCATTGGTGTCAATGGTATGGTAGGTCTCTGGCTCTTTGCCATTTTATGGGGTATTCAGGGAGGAACATCACCACAGATTTTCTACGCTCTCTGGGGTAGTGAATTGTTCCCTGCCAAGTTCCGTGCAGGTGCGCAGGGACTGATGTTCTTCATCGTTCGTGGCCTGTCGGCTGTCTGGGGACTGATCTTTACCTATATCTATGGTGAAAATGGCGAAGGCTTCACCATTGCAGCCTTCTGTATGATTGCCCTGCTCACCATCTCGCTCATCGTAGGCTTCATTGGTGTTCCAAACACCCGTTGTCGTGCCCTCGAGGATATTACCAAGGAACGTTACGGCGATAACTATTAAAAGTAATATTATGGCAAGTATATTAGACGGACGTGCCGAGTTGAAGGCCGTCATTGATCAGATTGCTGAGGTGACCGGATACCTGTGGCAAAAAGGCTGGGCTGAGCGTAATGGTGGAAACATCACCGTTAATGTCACTGAATATATGGACGATGAGTGTAAGGCTCTGAAAGCCATCGCTCCCGTGAAGCAGATCGGTATGGTTCTGCCCCAATTGAAAGATAAATATTTCTATTGTAAAGGTACAGGCAAACGCATGCGTGACCTCGCCAAGTTCCCTATGCAGAATGGTAGTATCATCCGTATCTGTGATGATTGCACCTCCTACGAGGTCATCGCCGATGAGCCCGTTGTACCGACATCTGAGTTACCCACACACCTCGCTTTACAGAACTATCTACTTGAAACAGGCTCATGTTATAAGGCTACACTCCATACCCACCCCATCGAACTCGTGGCAATGAGCCATATCCAACGCTTTCTGAAAGGGGATGAGATGACGCGTGTGCTTTGGTCAATGATTCCAGAGACCCTCGCTTTTGCACCACTCGGCATCGGTATCGTACCTTATGCGATGCCTTCTTCTGTCGAGCTGGCAGAGGCTACCCTCGAACTGATCAAGACTCACGACGTAGTTCTGTGGGAAAAACATGGTACGGTGGCAGTTGGCACAGATATCATGGATGCCTTCGATCAGACCGATGTACTCTGCAAGGCTGCCAACATCTATATGTGTGCTCGCAGTATGGGTTCTGAGCCTGATGGCATGACCTTCGAACAGATGAAGGAAGTACAGGATGCCTTCAACCTTCCCAAGAAGCGTTCTTGCTAACAATTACCCTAAAACAAAAATCCCCGATGCCGGCATCGGGGATTTATTGTACCATTAAATGGTATTATGTAGTCAGTAGTTTTGTTTCGTTTGCAAAGGTACATCGTTTTTTTAGTATCAGCCCCCAATATTTGATATTTCACCCACAATTTATGATTTTCCACTTGATTTATGTCAATTCCAACGCAAAATGCAAAAAAATCCTTTATAATTTGGTAAAGTCCCCAAATTAATGTAACTTTGTAGCCTGATATGAACAACAACGAACAGGATATAAAATGGAGTGAAAATGTGATTCTTGTTGACGCAGACTACGTTGACAAAGTGGCATTCAACCTCATTGTTAACTTTGAGCGCATGCTTGGACGGCGCATCCCGCAGGCAGACCTTGCCCGCTGGATAGACTGTGTGGCGCTTGACGGTGGTATCAGAAATGGAGAACAAGAGACACAGGTGGTGCTTCTGCACAGTGCCGAGAAGCAGCAGATGGAGAACTTCATGCCAGGAAAGTATAAAGAACTCTCTTCAAAAGCCTTCAAAGATCATCTGGGAGAGTTCCTGATTAACGCCTATCCCGTTGAAAACATCGTTGGAAGAGAACAACATTTCTGCGATATGCTTCAATTATTGTGCAGCCAAAATGAGGTAAAACGAATAATAATCATTCCTGATTCGGAACAGGACTCTATATATAATAAGGTACGCACGACCCTGAGGCAGGCCGACGATAATAAAAGAATAACCCTGTTAGCTATGCAACCAATGGCAAACTGGAATTTCCGACAGGAGATACTCGGCTATTCACTTCTGGCAGCACTCGGAATCAGTTCGGAAGAAATAAACAGTAAAACGTAATAATATTATGGCAAAAGTTCTAATGATTGGCGCTGGAGGCGTCGCTACAGTAGCAGCATTCAAGATTGCCCAGAATGCTGATGTGTTTACCGACTTTATGATTGCAAGCCGCAGAAAGGTCAAGTGCGACAAGATTGTGGAAGATATCCATAAGGCCGGCTACAAAATGGACATCAAGACGGCACAGGTGGATGCTGACGATGTGGAGCAGTTGAAAGCGCTCTTCAACGACTATAAGCCTGAACTTGTCATCAACCTTGCCCTACCTTATCAAGACCTGACAATCATGGATGCCTGTCTGGCTTGTGGCTGTAACTATCTCGACACAGCCAACTATGAGCCTAAAGATGAGGCACACTTTGAGTACTCCTGGCAATGGGCTTATAAGGATCGTTTCGAGCAGGCTGGTCTGACGGCCATCCTCGGTTGTGGCTTCGACCCAGGCGTCTCTGGTGTCTATACAGCCTATGCTGCCAAGCACCACTTCGACGAAATCCACTATCTTGACATCGTAGACTGCAATGCAGGTGACCACCACCATGCCTTCGCTACGAACTTCAATCCTGAGATCAACATCCGTGAGATTACCCAGAAGGGACTCTATTATAAGGATGGCCAATGGATTGAGACTGAGCCATTAGAGATTCACAAGCCCCTCACCTACCCCAACATTGGTCCTCGTGAGAGTTACCTCTTGCACCATGAGGAGTTGGAGTCGCTGGTAAAAAACTATCCCACCATCAAACAAGGCCGTTTCTGGATGACCTTCGGAGAACAGTATCTGAAGCACCTCGACGTCATCCAAAACATCGGTATGAGTCGTATTGATGAAATCGAATACGAGGCTCCTCTGACTGATGGCAGTGGAACTGCAAAAGTAAAGATTGTGCCCTTGCAATTCTTGAAAGCCGTACTGCCCAACCCACAGGATCTGGGTGAGAACTACGAAGGCGAAACCTCTATCGGCTGTCGCATCCGTGGTATCAAGGACGGCAAGGAGCATACCTACTATGTCTATAACAACTGTAAACACCAAGAGGCATACAAGGAAACGGGTATGCAGGGCGTATCCTATACCACAGGCGTTCCTGCTATGATTGGTGCAATGATGTTCGTCAAGGGCATCTGGAAAAAGCCTGGTGTATGGAATGTAGAAGATTTCGATCCTGATCCATTCATGGAACAATTGAACAAACAAGGTCTGCCTTGGCACGAAGTGTTTGACGGCGACCTCGAATTATAAATATTAACTCTTAAATTTCTAAAGCTATGGCAAAGAAAGAAGAAGCTAAGGAGCAATTGACTCCGCAACAGCAGAAGTTGAAGGCTCTGCAGGCTGCAATGGCCAAAATCGAGAAAGACTTCGGCAAAGGCGCTATCATGCGCATGGGCGAAGAGAAAATTGAAAATGTGGAAGTGATTCCCACAGGTAGTGTCGGATTGAATGCTGCACTTGGTGTGGGTGGCTATCCCAAGGGACGAATCATAGAAATCTTTGGTCCAGAATCATCTGGAAAGACTACTTTGGCTATCCATGCTATCGCGGAGTGTCAGAAAGCAGGAGGTGTTGCTGCATTCATCGATGCAGAGCATGCCTTTGACCGTTTCTATGCAGAAAACCTGGGTGTGGATATCGACAATCTGTATATCTCACAACCTGACAATGGTGAACAGGCCTTGGAGATTGCTGACCATCTGATCCGTTCCAGTGCGATTGACATCATTGTAATCGACTCTGTGGCGGCACTGACACCAAAGAAGGAGATTGAGGGTGACATGGGCGACTCTTCAGTAGGACTCCAGGCCCGTCTGATGAGCCAGGCACTTCGTAAACTGACCTCTACCATCTCGAAAACCAAAACCACTTGTATCTTCATCAACCAGTTGCGCGAGAAGATCGGTGTGATGTTTGGCAATCCTGAGACCACGACGGGTGGTAATGCCCTGAAGTTCTATGCTTCTGTCCGTCTGGATATCCGTAAGTCCCAGACACTGAAGGATGGCGATACTCCTATCGGAAATATGGTCAAGGTAAAGGTGGTGAAGAACAAGGTGGCACCTCCCTTCCGCAAAGCGGAGTTTGAGATTACCTTTGGCGAAGGCATCTCGAAAGTCGGCGAGATTGTAGACCTGGGTGTTGAGTACGATATCATCAAAAAAAGCGGTTCCTGGTTCTCATACGGAAATTCCAAGTTAGGCCAAGGCCGCGACGCAACAAAAGCATTGTTGAAAGACAATCCAGAACTCTGCGAAGAGTTGGAAGCCAAGATTATGCAGGCTATCGCAGACAAGAAGGAATAAAAATCAGGGGGCCACTCAATTGAGCGGCCCCCTGATTTTATCTCAATGATTAATTAAAGAGGCGTACCCTTTCCGCTTTTCCAATTCTGTTTAGATGACTTAGCGGAACTTCTCTTGACAGTAGACTTTGACTTGGTGGTTGTAGCACCTGTATTATAGCTTTCTACACGACCATTTCTACCGAAATGAACGAAAAGCGACTTACCGTTTGAACGGTAGTATACCCAATAGTGTTTACCATTGCTACCCTGTACAATCTCATTGGGCTCCTCACCCATAGCGAGTGTCACCTCATCCTCAGACATGCCAATAATCACACGTCCCTGACGGATAGCTGCACGGGCCTCAGGAGTTGTCTGACGCTCTGCACCTTCACCCATAGCGAAGATATAGCCGAAGTAGTCCTCAATCTTCACATCACGTTCTGCCAATTCGTCAGGATGCGTGAAGAGAACATCGCGATAATAAGGACGACGAGACTCCATCTCGGTAAGTGACAGTGTGACATAAGGGGTACCAGGCCGCCTTTGTGCCTGCTCCACACGGAAAGTAGTCATTTTCGGCACATTGACCGTACGCTCCTTACCATCACCCTTGGTCATCATCTTCGAAGGCTGGACGGTATGAAGAACCTTGCCAATATAGGTAGTAAAGTCCCTATTGACTGACATAATGGCATCCTGCAACTCGAAGGAGCCATAGAAGGTATGCTTCAGGCTATCCATGATAAACTCATCATCACGCATACCGCTATTGGTCTTTGACAGGGCAAATGTCTGGTAGAACTCATTACCATTCTCATCTTCTACAATAACCTTAACGGGGAAACTACGGCTACCGACACCTATCTGTGTCACAGTGACGGATAAGTCTTTTGGCATCTTCACCTCACGATAGCCATCGCCATCGTACTCAGTGTCCACACGGTAAATTGTACCCTTTGTATAGAGTTTCTTACCCATTAGCTTCTCCCTGGCAATATCCACATCGCCGAGATAGGCTAAAGTAGGAACACCAAGTTTGCCATAGCAATAGTCATCGAATGAGCCATTGGGAATCTCAAAATAGTACATCTTGTTTTCGTCCTGACATAAGAAATTCATGCGTGAGTGACCATCTGCACTGACTGTATGTCCCCTGTAAATCATAATCTTGTGGCGAAGTGACATACTACTGACCTCCTTGCCGGTAGCGGCATCACTGAAGGTTTTTACAATCAGGTCATATTTCTCTGGCATCACCATAAATTTCATGCCCTCTTTCCAGTCACACAGACTATAGAATCTAAAATTCTGACTGATGAAGTCTGTTGGAGCATTCTCATCTGCCTGACTCTTCACCTCATCACCTGCTGTCTGTTGAGCAGCAGCAGCCTTCTGTTGGGCCGTACGAGTCTTTACGATGTAGGTATTCACCTGTGCCGAGACTGTCATCATCAGCATGGCAAGCCCCATTGTCAAAATCGCTCTTTTCATTACCATGGTTTTATAAATTGTACAATTTCGTGTGCAAAGATAAATAAAATATTTGATTCTTGTGCCAAAATGACGTGACAAAAAACATTTTTCGGCAAAAAAAAGCATTTTGGCACATGCTTTGCAATGTTTTTTGCGGATAAATGTCCAAATTTCATCGAGTATTAATTAAAATAAATAAGAATTATGGGAAAAATTATTGGAATTGACTTAGGAACTACCAACAGCTGCGTTGCCGTATTCGAGGGTAACGAGCCAGTAGTAATTGCCAACAGTGAGGGTAAGCGTACAACGCCTTCTGTGGTTGGTTTTGTAGACAATGGTGAGCGTAAGATCGGTGATCCTGCCAAGCGTCAGGCTATTACCAACCCCAAGAACACCGTTTATTCTATCAAGCGTTTTATGGGTGAGAACTGGCAGCAGACCGAAAAGGAAATTGCTCGCGTACCTTATTCGGTAGTAAATGAGGGTGGCTATCCCCGTGTCGATATCAACGGACGTAAATACACCCCGCAGGAAATTTCTGCTATGGTGCTCCAGAAGATGAAGAAGACTGCTGAGGACTATCTCGGACAGGAGGTGACAGATGCCGTCATCACTGTACCTGCCTACTTCTCCGACTCTCAGCGTCAGGCTACCAAGGAGGCTGGCCAGATTGCTGGACTCAATGTGAAGCGTATTGTCAACGAGCCCACAGCCGCTGCTCTGGCATACGGTGTCGATAAGGCCAACAAGGATATGAAGATCGCCGTGTTCGACCTTGGTGGTGGTACATTCGATATCTCTATCCTCGAATTTGGCGGTGGTGTGTTCGAGGTTCTCTCTACCAATGGTGATACACACCTTGGTGGTGACGACTTCGACCAGGCTATCATCGACTGGCTCGTACAAGAGTTCAAGAATGACGAGGGTGCCAATCTGAAGGATGACCCGATGGCTATGCAGCGTCTGAAGGAGGCCGCAGAGAAAGCTAAGATTGAGTTGTCTTCTTCTATGAGCACAGAAATCAATCTGCCGTATATCATGCCTGTAGCTGGTGTACCTAAGCACTTGGTGAAGACACTCACCCGTGCTAAGTTCGAGCAGTTGGCCCACGACCTGATTCAGGCTTGTCTGGCTCCCTGTCAGAAGGCCATTGCTGATGCCAAACTGACCACAGCCGATATCGACGAGGTGATTCTCGTAGGTGGTTCAAGCCGTATCCCTGCTGTGCAGACACTGGTAAAGAACTACTTCGGCAAGGAGCCTTCAAAGGGTGTAAATCCTGACGAAGTGGTAGCCGTTGGTGCTGCTATTCAGGGTGCTATTCTGAACAAGGAAGGTGGCGTAGGCGATATCGTGCTGCTCGACGTGACCCCGCTGACACT
>Ga0310786_10005579_pt1 | contig 17019 bp, 16 predicted proteins | sample AusTroGonzalo_MG_FD_203881 | JGI IMG/M metagenome (GOLD analysis project Ga0310786, IMG submission 203881) | Bovine rumen microbial communities from tropical cattle in Woodstock, Queensland, Australia - Gonzalo_03 (v2) (version 2) | ecosystem: Host-associated > Mammals > Digestive system >... | reverse complement strand
ATCGGTACAGATTTTCTTGCCTATTCTGATTCAACGTTAAGCTCTCCGCTTTCAACTTCTACGTCCCAATATCCCTATTTCACCTGCGAACTCGGTGGTGGCATGACCACCGCCTACCACCGTCGCCCATACATCTATCCCGAGGACGCTTATTCTATGGCGCTCGTGAAACTTGGTAGCGGCTCTAACCTCCTCGGTTACTATATGTACCACGGCGGCACGAACCCCGAGGGGCGGCTCAACACGCTGAACGAGTGTCAGACCTCACCGGGAACAGCCAACAACGACCTACCTGTCTGCACCTACGACTTTCAGGCGCCGCTGGGCGAATTTGGGCAGACCTACCCGCAGTACTATATGTTGCGTCCTCTCCATCTGTTCATGCACGACTTCGGCGAACTGCTGGCACCCATGGAAGCCTCTTTTCCCGCTCCGCAAGACCTTACACAGGGTGATGACAGTCATCTTCGATGGAGCATCAGGGGGATGAAAAATGAGGGAACTTTTGTTTTCATCAACAATTACGAACGTTTTGCCGACTTGTCTGCGAAGCGAGGGGTGCAGTTCGAGGTCGGCGAGGTGAAGTTCCCGCGTAAGCCCATCACTATTCCGGCGGGCACGATGACCATTTTTCCTGTGAACCTGCCTGTGGGCAAAAGTATTATCAACTGGGCCACGGCACAGCCCGTAGCCAGACGCGAAGGAAAGATGTGGTTTGAGCGGAAAGCGGATATCGCGGCAGAATTCTGCATCAACGGCAAAACCCGCACTGTGAAGAAGGCCAGTGACACAAAGCCCTTTGCCACCATAGAAGGAACGGAGTTGTATCTGATTTCCACCGAGCAGGCAGAGCACCTGTTCTTACAGGATGAACAGAAAAAGCCGGTTCATGCAGGAGATGTGCCCTTCGCGAAAGTGAAGGAGAGTGGTCCCCTGCGCACCATTCAGAAAGGGCGGGCTAAGGTGGCGGAAGCTCCGTCCGAATCTGACTGGGAGAACGCCGCCGTCTATCGTATTTCTATACCCTTCTCTCACGGGAGTGGGGCCAGAGGAGAGGCTCTTCTTTCTATCACCTATCGCGGCGACTGTGCTCGTCTCTATGCCGATGGACGCCTCGTGGCCGACAACTTCTACTATGGGCGTCCCTTCCTCTATGCCCTGTGGCGTCTGCCCGAGGGTTGCCGCGAGCTGGAACTCCGCATTCTACCCTTGCAGCAGGACGCCCCTATCTATCTGCCGCGCGAAGCTGACAAGACCCCTGGCGAACAGCTTGTCAAAGTACAGGAGATTACAACTTTGCGTTGACCTTATGCGCTGCTGAAAGGATAAAGATATAGATCTTTATGACCGAAGATATGTATCCTATGCCCTGAAGATATAGATCTTATGCAACAAATATTAAGAAAAAAGTTGTGCAAATACTTGACATCGGCTTTCTGAGGTTGTATCTTTGCAGCCGATATGAAAAAACTCTTGATTGAGACATACGGCTGCCAGATGAATGTCGCTGACTCCGAAGTGGTAGCGTCGGTGATGCAGATGGCTGGCTATGAGGTGACAACGTCTCTCGACGAGGCTGATGCCGTGTTCCTCAATACCTGCTCCGTGCGCGACAACGCAGAGCAGAAAATCCTGGCGCGACTGGAGTTCCTGCGGAGTGTGAGGAAGAAGAGACCCCTCATCATCGGTGTGCTGGGGTGTATGGCAGAACGCGTGAAGGAAGAACTGACGGAGAAATACGGAGCTGACCTCGTCTGCGGTCCAGACTCCTATATGGCGTTGCCCGACCTGATTGCGCAGGTAGAGCTAGGGCATAAGGCGATTGATGTGGAGCTGTCGATGACGGAGACCTATCGCGATGTGGTGCCGCAGCGCCTGCACGCCAACATGATCGGCGGCTTCGTGAGTATCATGCGAGGCTGTAATAATTTCTGCCACTACTGCATCGTTCCTTATACGCGCGGACGCGAACGTAGCCGCGACGTGGAGAGTATCCTACGCGAAGTACGCGACCTTCGTGACCGCGGTTTCAAAGAGGTGACGCTACTGGGACAGAATGTAAACAGCTTTATTGGACAATTGGACAATTTACATTTGGACAATTGTAGCAATGAGGATAATTGTGAAATTGTAAATTGTCAAATTGTCAAATTCCCTGAGTTGTTACGCCGTGTGGCTGAGGCGGCTCCCGAGATGCGGGTACGGTTCACGACGAGCCATCCGAAGGATATGAGTGATGAGACGCTGCGCGTGATAGCGGAGATGCCGAACGTGTGCAAGCATATCCATCTGCCTGTGCAGAGCGGGTCGGATGCCGTGCTGAAGCGGATGAACAGGAAATATACACGGGCGTGGTACTTGGACCGTGTGGCGGCTATCCGTCGTATTATCCCTGACTCCGGCCTCTCCACCGACATCTTCGTGGGTTACTGTGGAGAGACAGAGGAGGACCACCAGCTGTCGCTGTCGCTGATGCGCGAGGTGGGCTATGACTCGGCCTTCATGTTCAAGTACAGCGAGCGTCCGGGCACCTATGCCAGCAAGCACCTGCCCGACGATGTGCCGGAGGAGGTGAAGATACGCCGCCTGAACGAGCTTATCGCCCTGCAGAACGAGATCTCTGCTGAGCGCAATGCCGCACAGGTGGGTAAGACGGTGGAAGTGCTGGCTGAGGGTGTCAGCAAACGTAGCCGCGACCAGCTCTTCGGACGCACGGAACAGAACCGCGTAGTGGTCTTTGACCGCGGCAGTCATCGTATCGGCGACCGCGTGATGGTGACGATTACAGGTAGCTCGTCGGCCACGCTACTGGGCAGTTCTTCTAAGGACTAAGGATTAGGGATTAAAGATTAAGAAGATTAAGGATTAATAGATGAAGAAAAAGAAACATAGCAGTTTTGGTTTGCAGTGGTTTACATCGTGTATATCAACGACACTGGTGTTGCTGTTGCTGGGTTTAGTGGTACTCTTCGGCTTGTCGGCTCATGAGCTGTCGAAGTCGGTGCGCGAGAACTTAACAGTGACATTGCTGCTCGACGATGATGTGGAAACAGCACAGGCTGATACGTTGGCAATGCGCCTACAGCTGAAGCCTTATGTGAAGCACACCATCGTCATTTCCAGTGAACAAGCGCTTCAGGAGGAGTGTGAACGCATGGGTACAGATCCCTCGGAGTTTCTGGGTGGAGAGAATCCCTACACCGCGAGTATCGAGATGAACGTGGGCGCCGACTATGCGTGCACGGATAGTTTGCTCGTGATTGCCAAGGAGCTGAAGGGGATGTGGCAGGTAGCCGACGTGGTGTATCAGCGCGACCTCATCGAGAACCTCAACCGCACGCTCCAGAAGGCTACCCTCGTGCTGGCTGTGCTGGCAGCGTTGCTGATGGTGATTTCCGTGGTGCTCATCAACAACACCGTGCGGCTGAGCGTCTATGCACGTCGTTTCACGATTCACACGATGCGACTCGTAGGAGCGTCGTGGGGCTTCATCCGCTGGCCGTTCATCAAGCGCAGTCTCGGTATCGGCATCACGGCTGCCGTACTGGCCGACGGACTCCTCCTGGCAAGCGTCTACTGGGCTTTCCGCCATGACCTGTATATCGCCAATATCGTGTCCAACGAAATCGTGGCCATCATGGCTGTTGCTGTGCTCGTGGCAGGTCTTCTGCTGCCTTTCGTCTGCACATGGCTGAGCGTGGGGCGCTTTCTGAGGATGAGGGAGGCGGAGATGTATCGATAGCTTATGTTAGGGATTAAAGATTAAGGATTAAAGATTAAAGAATATTATAATGAAAGATTTTGCTTTTGATCGCATGAATTACATCCTGATAGCTATCGGGATGGCGGCGGTGATACTCGGATTCATCCTGATGTCGGGCGCAGGCTCCTCGGAGGAGGCTTTCAACCCGGAGATTTTCAGTACTCTGCGCGTGAAGGTCGCCCCAGCGGTGTGCTTTGCTGGTTTTGCCTTCATCATCTACGGAATTATGCACAAACCGAAGAACAGCTAACAATTGACAGTTAACAGATATGGATACTTTTGAAGCAATTTTGATGGGGCTGTTGCAGGGCTTGACGGAGTACTTGCCCGTGTCCAGCAGCGGCCATCTGGCCATAGCCGCGGAGCTGTTCGGCGTTGACGGCGAAGCAAACCTGATGTTCACCATCGCCGTGCATGTGGCTACCGTGCTTTCCACGCTCGTCATCCTTTGGCGCGAGATTATCTGGATTTTCGAAGGCCTGTTCCGCTGGAACGGCGCCCTGAACGCACAGCAGCGCTATGCTTTGGCTATCCTCGTGTCGATGATTCCTGTGGGTATTGTCGGTGTCTTCTTCAAGGACTACGTGGAGGAGGTTTTCGGCGCAGGTCTATGGGTTGTTGGCTGTTGTCTGATTTTTACGGCTTCCTTGCTGATCTTCAGCTATTACGCCCTTCCGCGTCGGAAGGAGAAAATCTCTCTGAAGGATGCTTTCATCATTGGTTTGGCACAGGCGGTAGCTGTCCTGCCGGGTGTCAGCCGTTCGGGCAGTACCATCGCCACAGGTCTGCTGCTGGGCAATAAGAAGGAGTCGCTGGCACAGTTCAGCTTCCTCATGGTGATTCCTCCCATCCTCGGCGAAGCGCTACTGGATGTCGTGAAAGCAATGAAGGGTGGAGCAGAAGCTGTGACCGCAGGTATTGGCACATGGCCTCTTTTGGCCGGTTTTATCGCTGCTTTTGTCAGCGGTTGTCTTGCCTGTAAGTGGATGATCGGCATCGTCCGTCGTGGAAAGCTTATCTACTTCGGTATCTATTGCCTCATCGTGGGATTGTTGCTGATCATATTCAGTTAAGAATGAATTTTCAGTCAGGGGAAATACTCTATATTGACAAGCCGTATCGCTGGACGTCGTTCGATGTGGTGAACAAGGTCCGATGGCTGTTGTGCAAGCGCCTGGGTACGAAGAAGCTCAAGGTGGGACACGCAGGCACCCTCGACCCGTTGGCCACGGGCGTGATGATTGTCTGCACGGGACGCGCCACCAAACGCATCGATGAACTGCAGGCTCACACGAAGGAGTATGTTGCTACGCTGCGCCTCGGCGCCACTACGCCCAGCTTTGACCTTGAACATGAGATAGACGCCTATTACCCCACGGAACATATCACCCGTGAGCAGGTGGAGGCGGTGCTCAAGACCTTTCTTGGACGTATCGAGCAGATTCCGCCGTCCTATTCCGCTGTAAAAGTCGATGGCAAGCGCGCCTACGACCTTGCTCGCAAAGACAAGGATGTGGAACTTAAGCCTAAAGTACTGGTGATTGATGAAATAGAGCTGGTGGGCATAAGCCTGAATGAGGAATTAAAAATGAAAAATGAGGAATCTTCGCTTCCTTCCCTGCCTCGCACGGGTATGAGGAATAAAGCATTTCTCACTTCGCCGGCACAGCCGACCGATGCGGAGAGCTACCCATCGATAACTATCCGCGTAGTGTGCTCCAAAGGGACGTACATTCGAGCGTTGGCACGCGACATCGGTGTGGCGCTCGGCAGCGGAGCACATCTGACAGTTTTGCGTCGCACCCGCGTCGGTGATGTCCGCGTGGAGGACTGCATGACTATGGAGGCTTTTCCCCAGTGGCTCGAAGAACAGAAAATAGATAGTTAATAGCTGAAAGTTGATAGTTGAAAGTTAGAAAATGAAATATTGAACTTAGATGATAGAAACATTGAAAGAACTATATAATATGAAGCTCTCACAATTCAAATTCAAACTTGATTCTGAGCGTATCGCACAGTATCCTGCTCCCTTCCGCGACGAGTGCCGCTTGATGGTACTCCACACCAAGAGCGGCGTGATTGAGCACCACGATCACTTCTACGACATCATCAATTATTTCGATGAAAACGATGTTTTTGTATTTAACGACACCAAAGTGTTCCCTGCTCGTCTCGAAGGCAACAAGGAGAAAACAGGTGCTAAAATAGAGGTGTTCTTGCTGCGTGAACTCAACCGTGAATTGCGCCTGTGGGATGTCCTCGTTGAGCCTGCCCGCAAGATTCGCATTGGTAATAAATTATATTTCGGCGAGGATGAGAGTATGGTGGCAGAAGTCATCGACAACACCACTAGCCGTGGACGTACGCTCCGCTTCCTCTATGACGGCCCCCATGAGGAATTCAAGGAAGCTCTGTTTGCGTTGGGCGAGGCACCATTGCCCAAACACATGATTCCGCGCAAGGCTGAACCACAGGATATGGAGGATTTCCAGTGCGTCTTTGCTAAGAACGAAGGTGCCGTGACAGCGCCGGCTACTGGCCTTCACTTTTCCAAGAACCTGTTAAAGCGAATGGAAATCAAAGGCATCGAATCGGCGTTTGTGACTCTGCACTGTGGCTTGGGCAACTTCCGTGACATCGATGTAGAGGATCTGTCGAAGCACAAGATGGAAAGTGAAGAGCTTCATGTGGATGCAGAGGCTTGCCGTCTGGTGAACACCGCCAAGGAGACAGGTCATAGAGTATGCGCTGTGGGTACCACCGTGCAGCGTGTGCTGGAAACCGCTATGGGTGCCGACAAACGCTTGAAGGAGTTCAACGGATGGACCAATAAATTCATCTTCCCGCCCTATGACTTCGGGATTGCCGATGCCATGGTAGCGAATTTCTATCTGCCTTATTCTACGTTGCTGATGCTCACCTGTGCCTATGGCGGCTATGATATTGTCATGAAGGCTTACAAGGAGGCTGTGCGCGACCATCGCTACCGCTTCGGAGCCTATGGCGATGCCATGTTAATTTTGAAAGACTAATTGCTCACGATGAACGAAATCGATATATATTTGGGATTGGGGAGCAATTTGGGCGACCGCCATACAGCGCTCCTCTCGGCTATCGAGCTGCTCGTGCACAAGGTCGGGCGCTTGGTGCGCTGCTCTTCGTTCTTTGAGACCGAACCTTATGGTTTCGAGTCGGAGCATCAGTTTATGAATGCTGTAGCCCTATTCCGCACGACGCTCTCGCCGCGTGAACTGCTGGTTGTGACGCAGGATATCGAGCGTGAACTGGGGCGTACCAGCAAAAGCCTTCATGGCTATGAGGACCGCGTCATCGACATTGATATTCTACTCTATGGCAACGAGCGCGTGGATGAACCCGATCTGCAGATTCCTCATCCGCGGATGCAGGAGAGGCCGTTCGTCATGGAACCCATGGAGGAACTGCGTGCCAATATGAATCGTCCGGCACAGCGTTAAATCAGAAGGAAATACTAATCAAAAATAACCAATAGAAACACTTATGAAAATGAAACATTTCATGACAGCGCTCTTGCTCTTGCTGACGGCTTCGGCTGTTTCTGCACAGGGTCTGGAGCAGCTAATGCAACCGATGCCCGTTGACGCGAAGGTACGTGTGGGGCATCTTGACAACGGATTGACCTACTACATCCGTCACAACGAGGAACCCAAGAACCAGGCGTTTTTCTACATCGCCCAGAAGGTGGGTTCCATTCAGGAGGAAGAGAGCCAGCGCGGTCTTGCTCACTTCCTGGAGCACATGTGCTTCAATGGCACTACGCATTTCCCCGACAGTTCGCTCACGAACTATCTGGAGAGCATTGGTGTGAAGTTTGGCGCCCAGCTCAATGCCTACACCAGCGTGGAGGAAACTGTCTATAATATAGATAATGTTCCTGCTCGCGAGGGAGCCATTGACTCTTGCCTGCTGATTCTGCATGACTGGAGCCACGATCTGACGCTTTCCGACAAGGAGATAGACAAGGAGCGTGGTGTGATTCATGGCGAGTGGCGTATGCGCAATACGGGATATACACGCATCCTCGTGCGTCACCTTGAGAAACTGATGTCTGATAGTCGCTATGGCCGTCGCTTCCCTATCGGTCTGATGGAAGTGGTTGATAAATGTCCTTACGACACCCTGCGTGCCTATTATCACAAATGGTATCGTCCTGACCTGCAGGGTATCATCGTCGTAGGCGATGTCGATGTTGACCAGATTGAAGGAAAGATTAAAGCTCTCTTCGGTCCCATCCGTGTAAAGCAGCCTGTAGCCAAGCGTGAGTACTTCAGTGTACCTGACAACAACGAAGCTATCGTGGTCAGCGACAAGGACCCCGAGGTGACTGCGCAGGCGGTGCTGATCTCCCTCAAGCACGAGGCCGTTCCTGACAGCACCCGCAATACGTATGCGATGTATTTGACTCATGTCATCAAGAATATCTCTTGCGGAGTCCTCAACCAGCGTCTGGGTGAACTCTCGCTGAAGCCCGACTGCCCGTTCCGTGGTGCGAGCGTGAGCGATGGCGGATTCCTGCTTTCCAGCAAGGTGACAGGAGCCTTCAACGTTGAGATCATGCCCAAGGAGGGCCAGGTGTCGGAAGCCGTGCAGGCGGTGATGGAGGAAATCTATCGTGCTGACATCCATGGTTTCACCAAGGGTGAGATTGACCGTTCCGTGGCCGAGACCATCAGTAACTTCGAGAATATGTATAACAATCGTGAGAAGCAGAAATCCATCGGCTATGCTCACGAGTATTATCGTTCGTTCCTCAACAACGAAGCCATTCCCGGCATCGAGATCGAATACCAGTTCATGCAGCAGCTCCTCCCCAACATCCCCTTGGAGGCTTACAACATGACGTTGCAGCAGCTCGTCAACCGCACGGACACGAACCTTGTGGTACTCTCCCTGAATCCTGACAAGGAAGGGCTTGCGATTCCCACAGAGCAGCAGATCCTCGGAGCTATCCACGCCGCACAGAAGATGCAGCTCGAACCCTGGGTGGACAATGTGAAGACGGGTCCGCTGATTGAGCAGATGCCTGCAGCCGGAACAATCAAGAAAGAGGCCGACGGGCCTTTCGGCTCTAAGATTCTCACCCTCAGCAACGGCGTGAAGGTGGTGATGAAGGAGACCGACTTCAAGGATGATGAGATTCGGATGATGGCATGGAGCGACGGTGGTTCCGCACGCTACGGTCTCCCCGAACGTGTGAACCTCGCTGTTTTTGATGCCGTCGTAGGCCGTTCCAAGCTCGGTGGCTTCACACAGGTGGAACTCAATAAGGCCCTTGCCGGCAAGACCGCGAGTGCCCGTGCTGGTGTTGGTGGTCGTCAGGAGAGCATGGGCGGAAACAGCAACAAGAAAGATGTGCAGACGATGTTTGAGCTCATCTACCTCAACTTCCAAGCTCGTGAGAAGGACGAGGATGCTGTGGGTGCTTATCTCGCCAGCCTCCGTGAGACGCTCCGTAACAAGAAACTGAATCCTATGTCCAGCCTTGGCGATAGCATTCAGGCAACCATTTACAACCATAACCCGCTTGTTACCCCCCTCACCGAGGAAGAAATCGACGAGGTAAATTACGACCGTATCCTCCAGATCTATGCTGACCGCTTTGCCGATGCCAGCGACTTCACGTTCCTGTTCATTGGTAATATCAACCCCGATCAGATTCGTGAACTCTCCAAGCAGTACTTGGCTACGCTGCCGACGATGAAGCGTTCCGACAAGCCTGTTGACAGTGGTCTCCGCATCGTCAAGGGCGATGTCACGAACCGCTACCAGAAGAAGATGGAGACGCCGCAGAGCTATATCGTCAGCGTGTGGTCAGGTCCCATCAAGTTGACTGTCAAAAACAACGCAGTCATCGATATTCTTGGCACTTGCCTGAGTGAGATTTATCTGAAGAAAATCCGCGAGGAACTCGGTGCAGCCTACAGCACACATGCCGATGGAGATATCACTCGTGGGGCAGATGACAAGACTCTCTATGAGATTGTTTGCAACTTCCCCTTGAAGCCGGAGATGACAGACACCTGCCTGCAAATTGTGCAGGAAGTCTTTGAGGATATGGCTGCCAACGGTCCCGCCGAGGAAAGCATCAGCAAGGCCAAGGAATATATGCTCAAGACCTTTGCGCAGAATCAGCGCGAGAACGGCTATTGGATGGGTCGCATAGCAGGAATCCTGCAACGCAACTATGACTCCTCTGAGAACTACGAGGCTGTTCTCTCCAGCATCACAGCAGTCGACATTCAGGAGATGGCCAAGACCATTCTCAAGAATGGGAATCGTGTGCGCGTGGTCATGGAACCAGAGCTGTAGAGACTCTCTATAGTAAGTCTGAGGGCGTGTCAAGATTCTTGGCACGCCCTCTTTCTGTTTCTAAGAAATTCGTGGAATAGAAAACTTTTCTACGAATTGGAAATGTTTCCCAAGGACTATTGATATTCTTCGCTGGTAAGGACGTTCTGGGTATTGTGTGGGTCTCGATCTGATTCACGATACCAGTCGGAGTATTCGATATAGTGAGTGGCGTAGGTCTTGTTGAGAGCTTGCGCCTGAGCAGGATCTACGCGCTTGATGAACTTGGCAGGCACACCGCCCCACAACTCGCCGTCGGGGATATGTGTGTTCGAAAGCACGAGAGCGCCTGCCGCCACGATGGCGCCGCGCCCTACTACGGCGTGATCCAGTACGGTGGCTCCCATGCCGATGAGTGCTCCGTCGAGGATAGTGCAGCCGTGGAGCGTCACACTATGCCCCACGGTGACATCCTCACCGATTTCCACGGGAGCAGTTCCGTTCAAAGTGTGTACGCAGGAGTTGTCCTGAATGTTGCTGCGGTTGCCGATCTTGATATAGTGCACATCGCCGCGCAGCACAGCGCATGGCCAGATGGTGACGTCGTCGCCCAGCGTCACTTCACCGATGATGACGGCGCCATCAGCCAGATAACAATGTCGTCCGAACTTGGGCTTCAAACCCTTAACAACTTTTACGATAGCCATAATGGAATGATAGAGTAGAGTGTTATCAGTATTTCTCACGGTATTTGCCTTCGTCCTCATCTTCCAGCATGGAGAGGTAGGAACGGTAGCGGCTCTCAGCAATCTCATGGTTCTTAAGAGCTGTGAGGACGGCACACCCGGGTTCGTGTGTGTGTGTGCAATTGCCGAAACGGCAGTCGCGCCCGATGCTAAAGATCTCGCGGAAGTAATGGGAAACCTCTTCGCGCTCGAAATCGAAGGTACCGAAGCCGCGGATGCCTGGGGTGTCGATGATGTAGCCTTCGGGAGCGCCACCGGGAACTGTTACCAAGGGGTACATTTCGGAGAAAGTGGTGGTGTGGAGCCCTTGGTCATGTGCTTCGCTGAGGGCTGCGGTCTTAGCTCGTGCTTCGGGGACGAGACGGTTGAGGAGAGTACTCTTGCCTACACCGCTATTGCCGCTAAAGAGCGTGATCTTGCCTTGGAGAAAGGGGAGGAGAAAACTCTTGGAAGAGTCCTCAGAGTCGGTTGCGTAAATGCCCTCGCCAGTTTCTGCAGATACAGCGAAACAGGGGTAGTCAAGCAGTTGATAGAGATGGATAATGGCATCGAGATAGCGGCATTCGTTGGCATCGTAGAGGTCAACTTTGTTGAAGATGAGCGCCACAGGCACTCGGTAGGCTTCGGCTGAAGCGAGGAAGCGGTCGATGAAGGTAGTGCTGGTTTCTGGATGCGCGATAGTGACCACGAGGCAGGCAAGATCTATGTTGGCAGCAATGATGTGGCTCTGCTTGGAGAGGTTGGAGGCTCGACGAATGATGTAGTTGCGGCGGTCGTGAATTTCAGTAATAAAAGACCCACTTTCCCCCCCTCCCGTCGAAGGAGGGGTAATCTCAACCCAGTCGCCTACAGCCACGGGGTTGGTGCTCCTGATGCCGCGTAAGCGAAAGTTCCCCTTTACTTTGCACGCAAAAAACTGGCCGTCGTCCGTGCGGACGTCGTACCAGCTTCCTGTATTGCGGATAACAAGACCTTTCACTATACGGTCATGATTTCCTTCTCCTTGGCTGCAAGAAGGGCTTCAATCTCCTTGATGAACTTGTCGTGCATCTTCTGGAGTTCTTCTTCACCGTCCTTCTGGTGATCTTCGCTGAGACCGTCCTTGACAGCCTTCTTCAGTTGCTCGATACCGTCGCGACGAGCGTTGCGGACGCTAACCTTGGCTTGTTCAACTTCCTTACCGCACTGCTTGACAAGTTGCTTACGGCGTTCCTCGGTGAGGGGTGGGATGCCGATGCGGATAATTTCGCCATTGTTCTCGGGCATGATACCGAGGTCGCTGTTGATGATGGCTTTTTCAATCACCTTGAACATCGTCTTATCCCAAGGCTTGATGGCAATTGTGCGAGCATCGGGAGTGTTGACGGCGGCACACTGGTTGATGGGAACCATGGCACCATAGTTATCGACACGGATATTGTCGAGCAGTTTCACGTTGGCTTTGCCGGCACGGATGTGCGAAAGAGCCTCTTCGAGATACATCACAGCCTCTTCCATACGCTCCTCAGCGGCGGAGAGGATTTCTTTTTTGTCTGCCATTTATGTAGAGTTTAAAGTTGAATGTCAAAAGTTGAAGGAAAGAGCGCTTTTTGTACCCTTTGCGGTGACAAAGATAAAGACTTTGGTTGAAATAATCAGCTGTTTCGTGGAAAAAACTCACAAAAACTGCAAAAACTTTCAACTTTAAGCCCTCAACTATAATCTTTTCCCTATCTTTGCCCCGAAAAATGTGCCTTACGACCGTGACGAAAACCGATCAGTCCATACAGCATTGGCTTGCGCAGCTGCCCCCCATCTCCTTGGATGAGATGAGCGGCATCAAGTTGATGAACCGTACTGACACGAAATTTGTGACTAACAAACGCAAGTTGGCCAAACTGTTGGAGTTGGCACAGGGCCAGTATTATGCTCAGCAGATCGAAGGCTTACGCATAGCCAATTACCGCACGGTGTATTGGGATACGCCAGAGTACCGTTTCTTCCTGGAACACCACAATGGACGGGCTCCGCGACAGAAAATTCGCGTAAGAACCTATCTGGACAGCGACCTGACATTCCTGGAGGTAAAGACCAAGAATAACCATGGTCGCACCAAGAAAAAGCGCATAACCGTGCCCGACCACGACCGCAACATCATCATCGAGGCTGGGGGCAGCGACTTCACGCTCAGACTCACAGGTGAGACCTTCGACGGCATTAATCCCACGGTGCAGAACCGCTTCCAGCGCATCACCCTCGTCAACAAAGGCAAGACAGAGCGCCTGACTATCGACTTCAACGTGAGTTTCCATAATTTCGAGACAGAGGAAGATGCTGAGACAGGTGAGCTGGTTATCATTGAACTGAAGCGTGACGGCAATGTCTATTCTCCAATACTTGATATTCTGCGACGACTGCGCATCAAACCATCGGGGTTCTCGAAATACTGCATTGGCAGCGTGATGACCAATGAAAGTCTCAAGCACAACCGATTCAAGCCTAAACTTGCTTGGGTTCGGCATCTCGTAAACTCTTAATAAACGATTACAAAAACAAATCCCATAACTATGACCGAAACGATTCAACAACTCAACTACGACGTGGCGCAACTGATAGGTGTCACGCTGTTTGATCCGCAACACTTCATCTCGCTGATTATCCGCTTTATCATCAACTTCACGGTGGTCAGTATCATCGCACGCTACTTCTACTATCCGCGTAGCCATCGCCGTGACTATATGTTCATTTTCATCCTAATGGCCATGAGCATCTTTATGCTCGTGAATCTCATGGAGGGTGATTCTATGAATATCGGAGCTGCTATGGGCCTGTTCGCTATCTTCGGTATCATGCGTTTCCGCACGGAGGCCGTGCCCATCCGCGAGATGACCTATCTGTTCATGCTCATCGCCTTGAGTGTCGTCAATGCGTTGGCTCATGCTGACTACCACCCGAAGGCTGACTATTGGGACGGCGTGGGATTGGTGACGATTCTCTTTGTGAATGTCGTATTTGTTATCATGGCCTGGGTCTTCGAGAGTTCGAAGGTTATGAGCGAGGAGTGTTCGCGCATCATCGCCTACGACAATGTCAGCTTGATCACGCCCGAGAAGCGTGAGGAACTGAAAGCCGACCTCGAGAAACGCACTGGTTTAAAGATTACACGCATAGAGATTGGCCTGTTGGACTATTTGAAGGACAGTGCTCTTATCCGTATTTTCTACAACGATCCCAATGATGTGGGCAACAGCATCGCCCGCTACGGTCGAATGCCGAAAGAGATTTGATGAGAGATTAAGAATTAAAGATTTATTGTAGGTGTTATGAGGCGAATACTGATTGTTTTAGCGATGTTGCCCATGATGGTTCATGCTCAGGAGGCTGATGTCGTGGACTATGTGAGTGATGACGCAGGAGGCCGCACGACAGCTGAGGTGTGGACAGAGATGGGTGTCACGAAGGTGCTGCCCTATAACCTGAGCCTAGGCTTGGATGTGGGTTTTCGCACCGACGACTGGTTCAATGAAGCCAGTCGCTTTGACATCGGCGTCAGCCTCAATTGGAAGCCCACCAAGCATTGGAAGTTCGGTGTGGGCTACACGTTCATCAGCAAGCATTATTTTTCTGAGACGGAGCGCAAGCATGAGTCGGAAAGAGAATATAAATACGAGTTGTCTGGCACTGGAATTAACATGGAACCGGATCCTGTATCCTTCCTCGGTGCTCCTTTCTATTATGATGCCAATAACACGAAGTATGCCTATGAAGGGCACAACGAATCGGAAAAGGATTTTGTCCGCGTGACCGACAACTATTGGCGCCCGAAGCATCGTTTTTCCTTTGATGCTGCTTATACGAACAAATATTTTGGCTTTCTGCGTCTCACGCTCCGCGAACGTTATCAGCTGACATTTATGCCTACGAAAGAAGTGGATCGTACTCGAACACGTACAAAGACCGTTCGGAAATATCGTGAGCCACGCTATCCAGATGGTGTCACATTTAATAATGTTTATGACTCCTATTCCGATTTATGGCAGGATGGTGATCATATCTACAGTTTGGAATATCGGGATGATGACTGGGATGATGTATATGAAGCAGAACCAGTGCAGGATATTACGACCACTTATTTGGCTGAACACAATAATGAAGGTCTGAATACGGTGACCGAACAGGTCAAGGAGAAAAGCAGCAAGACACTGCACGTCCTGCGCTCGCGCCTCACGCTTGAAATCGACAAGAAAGGCTGGCGCTGGACACCGTATGTCTATTTCGAGAGTTTCAACAATATGGGCGAAGGCTGGCACTTCGACAAACTACGAGCTTCGGCGGGTGTCGATTATGCCCTCACCAAGCAGCACAAGATAGGACTTGGCTATATCTTTAATCACGAAAACGATGACGATGGGGACTTGAACATCCACGCCATCAACGTAAGTTATAAATTCAAATTCTGAATATGAGAAGATTTCTCTTAATTTTCACGCTCATTGCCATCTGCGCCCTCACCGTCTGGGCGGATGATTACAACTATCTGACCTTCATTCAAGATGGGCAGACTACCTATGGTTTTGACTTGAGAAAGGTGAAGCAGATTACCTTTGACAATGACCAGCTGACGGTGAAGACCATCGATGGAAAAGAAACCGATGTAGTGTTATCGACACTCCAACGGCTGTCCTTCACAGCCAGCTTACCGGTGGGCATCCAACGTACGGAGGCTTCCACCTCCCGCCAACCTATATATATATATAATGTGAGCGGGCAGATGATTCGTCATCTCGATGGCACCAGCGAGCAGGGGAAACTGAACCTCAGCGACCTACCTCAAGGTATCTATATCGTCAAGCAAGGCACTGAAACACGCAAAATCCTGAAACGATGAAAAAGCTTATTCTTCTAAGTATGATGTGCCTCGGCGCTTTCAGCGCTCAGGCTCAGTGGTTTCGTGTGTGGCAGGGCGAGGAGAGTACTCGCTATGATATCTCCGAAATAAAAAACATACCGTACGCTTTTGCCGGTTCTTCGTTGACAGTGGGCGAGCAGATTTATGCCACCAATGAAATAGACTCCATCACCATTATCAATCCTGTGACGATCACGTGGAACGGCACTTCCGTCGCTATCGATATCCCCGAAAATGTGGAAGGTGTCACCTATGAGATTGCGGGCGGCCATGTGGTCATCAACAACACCAATACCAGCACCGAGCATGAGTTCATCCTCAAGGGCTCTTCTAATGATGGCTCCTTTACCTACAATGGCAACTATAAGACCAAGTTCCATCTCAACGGCATCAGCCTCACCTCCACGAAGGGTTCAGCCTTTGACATCGAGTGTGGTAAGCGCATTGACTTGAAGCTGAAGCAAGGCACAGAGAACTCTTTCACGGACGCTGCTACGCGTGTCAATTTTGATGAATCCAATGATGGCGCAAAAGCAGCATTCTACTGTAAAGGCCACATGGAACTGAGCGGCGGCGGCACCCTCATGGTATCGGGGAATTTCAGGCACGCTATGAGTATCAAGGAATATCTGTTCATGAAGAGCACAGTAGGCACGGTTACTATCAATAGTGCTGTCAGCGACGGTCTCCGTGCGGGCGAATACTTCATGATGAACGGTGGGAATCTTATCGTCAAGAATGTAGGCGGCGACGGCATCCAGGTGGAGACCAAAACCAATACCGAGGAAGAGCTGAATGGCCAGTTCATCATGAATGGCGGCTCCATCAACGTAAGTGTAACAGCTGTCGATAAAAAAGGTATCCGCTTGGATGATAACTCCACCGATGAGCATGTCGCCACGGTTGTTCCTGAGATGTATTTCAACGACGGAACCATCACCGTGGATATTGCAACCACGGCACTAGGCTCCAGAGGTATTGACTGCGACGGAAATATTACCATTGGCACTGAAGAGACCTCTCCCACAGTGAATGTGTCGATGAACAATACAAACTTCTATACAGATCCTGACACCGGTGAACAGAAGCGTGCTTGTGGCATGAAAACAAATAACACCCTGCTGATAGCCAGTGGCAACACCACTGTCAGTGCTTGGGGACCCAAGGCGCGTGGTGTGCGCGCTGCTTACCTGCGGGCTACCGGCGGAAAGTTAACAGTCACCAAGAAGGGATCAGGTAGTGAGGGTATCACACTCGAAAACGAATATAAGAGTGAGGGAGGTACCGTCACGGGA
>Ga0310786_10005576_pt1 | contig 17032 bp, 13 predicted proteins | sample AusTroGonzalo_MG_FD_203881 | JGI IMG/M metagenome (GOLD analysis project Ga0310786, IMG submission 203881) | Bovine rumen microbial communities from tropical cattle in Woodstock, Queensland, Australia - Gonzalo_03 (v2) (version 2) | ecosystem: Host-associated > Mammals > Digestive system >... | reverse complement strand
AGCATCTTGGACTCCACCTTGTTCACGGTGGCGAGGGCGTCGTTCTCCGTCAGGAAGAACAGGGCCGTGGCCCCGCCCAGGGCGTCGAAGCGCTGGAGCGTACGGGTGCTGTCGAAGTAGGCCATCATCTCCGTGCTCTTGATCTGGTCATAGCAGAGAGTGTCCTCCTGAGTGGTGATGAATGCGTCGGACATCAGCCGCGCCCGTTCGGCCCGCTTGTTCTTGATGACGACATAGATGCTGTCGGCGGAATACTGCCGATTCCCCTCGTTGAAGATGAGCGGATCCCGATACAGCCGGACCAGGGAATCCAAGTCGTTGTAGGCCAATGAGTCACAAGACATCTGGATGTCGTCTCGATACAGCTTCACCCGGCTTGTCGCCCAAATGAAGGAAATCTGCGAGGTGTCGATCTGCGGAGGCGCCGTGGCCGTGGTGTCCGGCGCCGGCGGAGCCGCAGGCGCGTCGGGAACCTCCGGCTTCTCGTCGTTGGTCTTTGCCGGTACATTCGTGTTTGTGCCGCCAGGAGCTCCGCCCGGTTTTCCGCCCGGCCCCCGGTCACGCCCGGCCTGGGCGTTCGGGTCGTCCTTCGCGGCTTCCGCAGCCGCCTTGGCCGCCTCTTCCGCGGCCTTGCGGCGGTACTCGGACACCGGGTCTCCGGTCAGGTCCTTAAGCCGTTTGTCGGCATCGACCTTCCAGAGGGAGTCGACCTTATGGCGCTTGACGCCGCGGTACACGATCGTATCGGCACCGAACCAGACGGTATCCCGCTTCTCCTCTTCTTCGGAGATGCCGATGACCGCCGGGGTCCGCGTCAATTTCACGCGCGACAGCGAGTCGGTATATTCCATCCGGCCCGCAAGGGCAAATACATTCCTCGTTGTATCAAGCACTTCCACCTGCCCGAGGAGTTCCACGTCGTTCAGCGCGCGGTGGTAATACAGCGTGTCGGACCAGGTTTCCTGGTCTTTCGTCAGCATGTGTACGTTGCGGCGGAAGAAGAACAGTTCCTTGTCTCGGTCATACCATCCGTCATTGGCGGAAAGCATGTTGTCGTCCTGCCACATGTCCGTTCCGTAGCCGAAATACGCGGTGTTGATGTCGCTCCGGTATTCCAGTCGGGACGTCTTCACAAAGGTGGTGTCCATGTACATGTTCACCCGGTCGTTGAAGACGAACAACCGCGCCTTGGAATCGTAGGAACCATACAGACTCTCAATAATTTGCCCGTCTTTGTCGCGCATGGACGCGCCGTTCTGGAAGATGGCGACGGAGTCTTTGGTGTTGTAGTCCAGGTAGCGGGTCCTGAGGGTGTTCTTGTCCTTGTCTTCGAGCTGGACGAGGCCGCCGCGGAACTTCGCGAGGTCATCGTCCACTACATACTGCAGGGAGCCGGAACTCAGGCGGGTGCGGTCCTGGATGATCTGCACGTGGCCCACGGCGTCGATGATGTTCGTCGACACGTTCCACATGGCCGAATCGCACAGCAGGTAGGTGTTGTTGTGCAGGAAGCGGGCGGGGCCCACGACCTTGCGGAAGTTCTGTCCGTTCCGTTCAATGAGAGAGGCGGATTTCGCGCTCACGAGGGTGACCAGGGAGTCTTTCCGGTCCTGGGCAAACGACGGAAGCGCCGCCCCGAGGAGGGTCAGCGCCGAAAGGACATATGCGGAAAACCACCGCACGGACTACTGAAACTTCGTTTGCCAGACTTCGCGGTTGAACGGGCACTCCTTGTACATCGGGTCGATCACGATGTAGGTGTCCTTGATCCGCTTCTCCAGGAAATCGTCGATGGCCTGCATCTGGCGCTGGTTCTGCACGCGGGCCTGCAGCTCGGTGTAGTCGTTCGTGAACGAGGCCGGGTGGGCCGGGACGATCTTGTCCACGCGGATGATCTTATAGACGGTGTTTCCCTGACGGCCTTGCTGGTAGCCTTCGTTGTCCGTGGACTCCACGGGCTCGGAGATCTCCCCTTCCTTCAGGTCCTTGATGGCCGCGTAGTCGGCCGGCTTGAGCTGGTCGATCTCGAAGTAGGACGAACCGGTGGCCGGATCGGCCATCTGGCCGCCGTTGGTGCGGGTGGCGGGATCCTCGGAGAAGAACCGGGCGGCGAGGGTGAAGGAAATCTCGTCGTCCACGATCTTGGTGCGGAGGCTGTCCAGGCGCGAGAACGCCTTTTCGCGGTCCTCGGAGGTGTATTGCGGCTTGAGAAGGATGTGGCGCGCATTGAACATGTCGCCCTTCTTCTCGATGACTTCGATGATATGGTAGCCGTCCGGAGTTTCCACGATCTGGGAGATCACGCCCGGGCGCAGGGCCATCGCGGCGTCGGAGAAGGCCGGCCAGAAGATGGACTTGGAGGCCATGCCCAGTTCACCGCCGCGGCGGGAGCTGCCGGGATCCTCGGAATAGATGCGGGCGAGGGTGGCGAACTTCTCGCCGTTGATGATGCGCTCGCGGAGGGACAGGAGGCGCTCCTTGACGGCCATTGCCGCCGCCTGACGGTCGGGATAGACACAGATCTGGCTGAGCTGGTATTTGATCGGGACCACGGGAAGATCGTCCGTCGCCACGGTGTCCAGGAACTGCTGGACGTCATAGGGCGTCACTTCCGGGATGTTCCCCGCGATCGTGCGCTGCTCGTCCTGGATGAGGCTCTGGTCCTCGAACATCTGCCGCCACTCCTGGCGCAGCTTGTACAGGGGTTTGCCGAAGTATTTCTCCAATTCTTCGTCGCCGCCGAGATAGGTGCGGAACTGGTCGATGCGGTTGGACAGTTCGCTGTCCACCATATCGTAGCTGACCGTGAGGGAGTCGATGCGGGCCTGCATCAGGAAGATCTTGGACTCCATCATGTTCTCCAGGATGTTGCAGCGCATGTCCCGGTCGGAGGACCGGCCCTGGGCCTGCATCTGCTGCACCTCGCTCTCAATATCGGAGACCAGAATCACTTCGTTGCCCACGACGGCGACTGTCTTGTCCACGAGGCCGCCCTTGTACTTCTGGGCGGAGAGGCCCGTTGTCAGAAGAAGGGCCGCCGCGAAGACGATAACTCTACGTTTCATATCAATAAATCACAAATTTTCCTTTAGCCAGCGCATCATTCAGCAAGTCCCGTTCCAAACCGCCCACCAATTCGTGCTTTCTCGCGCTCAGGAGGATATCCTTGATGCGCTCCTCGCAATAATCCAGCGGTGCGGGATTGCCCTTCTGCACCATGTCCACGACAAAGGCCACCCGGAGGAGGCCGTCGTCGCCCTTTAACTCGATGGTCCGGTTCCGCAGGGCCGACATCATCGACACCTCGTCCGTTCCCAGCTCCCGGGCCAGGATGATGGCGTCCATCCAGGCGTCGGAACTGTCCACGTACCGCAGGGCGGCCGTGAAAGCGAGACTGTCGGCAGCAATGGCGTCCATTGCGTCGTCTGAGGACATCAACTCCTTGATGGTCTTGAGGCTGCGCGAATCGGCCGGTATGATCATATACCGTACCTTCAGCAAAGGCCTGTCGACCAGGAACTTGTCCATATGCTCCCGGTAGTAGGCCCGAACCTCCTCGTCGGAGATCAGGGTGTCCAGCCGGTCGTTGATGTACCGCTCCTCATAGCGGTATTTCAGCAGTGTGCGCCGATAATCTTCCAAATCCTTGGTCACGTCCTTTTCCTCGGCGGAGAGATGCTTTTCCGCCATGTCCAGGAAGATGAGCTCCTCCGCCCAGGACTTGATGTAGGACTGTGCCAGGGCGAGACTGTCCTCCGACGACACCCCCGCGGGGATGTACGCCGCCAACTCGGACCGCATGAGTCGATGCTCGCCTACACGGGCCACCACGGCGTCGCCGAACAGCTCGGCCGCCGTATCGGAAACCCGATGCACCATCTGGCAGGCGGTCGCCGCCGCCAGGGCGATGAGTACGAGACATTTCTTCATAGCTTACAAAGATAGAAATAATTCTGGGAATAGCCGTCAGGCACGTTTCTTTCCCTAAATATCTGAATGAATAAATATTTGGTTTTCATTCACTTAAGCATTTTGAGGGAGAAAAAGGTGTACAACAAAAAGACAAAAAAGCACAAATTTATATCCTTTTTTCTCAATTATTCCGCCGATTTCAAAAAATATTAATTATGCATTTGGATATGCATAAGTATCACCCTAACTTCAAAAGAGTAATTCAAATTCATAACCGTTTTAACCCACAAAAATCACTGCTTATGAAAAATTTAAAACTGAATCTCCTCGAAAAGAAGGAGATGAACGATGTTCGTGGCGGAGGGGAGCAGAGACAACCTGGTCCGGGTCTCCCTTGTACGTGTTTATGCCACTGCCTTCAGGAAGAAGGAGAGGGCGTCGGTTCGGCGTCGTGGAGTACTTCTCATGCTGTAACCTTCTATAAAGCCGATAGCGGTACGGTTACAGAGCCCTGGGTTACTTTCAGATAGCAAGTGAGTCTTGTTTTAGGCAGGACGCAGCAATATGTGTCCTGCCTCTTTTTTGTCATATGAATACTCCGAATCGCCTTCGTCGTATTACAGCAGAGAACGTATCTTACGAGATAGTCAATCTAAAACAAGTAGTATTTGAAGTTACCGATGAGTGTAATCTGTCATGTAAGTATTGTCTTTATGGCGGTCTTTATGGCGGGTTTGATCATCAGGAGACTAATTATCTGCAGTTTAATGATGTAAAAACGGTTCTTGATTATTTAGCGGATGTCTGGAAGACGCATAGTTCTTTAGCCGAACAAGGTGTCACTTATATCGGTTTTTATGGCGGGGAGCCGTTGTTGAATTATGGTCTAATCCAAAAGGTAGTTAATTATGTGGAGGGAATGGACGTCCCTCGGAGTTTTCGATTTAGCATGACAAGTAATTGTCTGCTTTTAGATCGATACATGGACTACCTTGTAGAAAAAAACTTCTACTTGTTGTGTAGTTTGGATGGCAACAAGACGGCCAATGGTTATCGCGTTAGAAAGGACGGGTCTTCTTCTTTTGATAAGGTTTTTTCGAACATAAAGCGGTTAAAGGAGAAGTATCCGGAGTATTTTGAGCAGAACGTTTCATTTAATTCCGTTCTTCATAATCTTAACAGCGTTCAAGGAACAAGCGAGTTTTTAAAAACCGAATTCGGAAAAACACCATCCTTCTCCGAACTTAGCCCTGTTGGAGTTCGCCCGGAAAAAGTCCCTGAGTTTAGAAGAACTTTTCAGGACTTGAACGAGAGTATTCATAAAGCCAAAGACTATGATAACCTACGGTTGCAATTAGGGGCATTTAATCCTGAAACGCAATCTGTAATGCGATATCTTGAGGCATATGAAGATAATACGTACTATTCGTATTGGGATTTATTCGACGACAACGATTCTTCACAAGATATAATGACGGGCACTTGTGTCCCTTTTGGCAGAAAGATGTTCGTCACGGTCGATGGTAAAATTCTACCTTGCGAGCGGATTCCTCACCGGTTTTCTCTCGGATCCGTTTCAAACGGAAAGGTGACACTGGATTATGATGCCATAGCAAAGACCTTCAATTCCCTTTTAGACAAGATGGAACGGCAGTGTATTGCCTGTTCGCGAAATCGCTTTTGTGCCCAATGCATTTATCAGATTGGAAGCATAGATCAAGCCTGCCCGCGTTGCGAATCTTATATGACGAAGGACCAGTTCCTTCGTTTCGAAAATTCGATACTTCGTTATCTACACGAGTATCCTGAAACATATGAACTGATAATGAAGAGAATAAAGGCGGAGTAAGGAATATGAAAAAGATTTATCTGTTCTCCAGTGTTTTTTTGTGGACGACAAAAGAAAGCGGGCTCCTTTATAATGTGGCGCAAGGATCTTATCTGCGATTTAGTCTGGATAACAAATATATAAGTCGCGTTTGTTCTCAGTGGCAGGAGATTCGTAATCTGTATGTGGCAAGGTATGACGAAAGGTGTGTTGATGAGGAGTTCATCTGTTTTACAAAAGCAATTGATAAAAAAGGGTTAGGAAAGGTTGCGGAAGAGAATACGCCCGTAGTATCTATCCCGCCTTATCTAAAAATCAAACACGGGATTAGTCAAAATCCTGCAGGAGGGAGAGCTTTAAAGTCGGAGCCGGTACTCCCGTGTTTGGCAAAAGTATGCTTCTTCCTTGGAGGTGCGAAGGAGCATGGTGAATTGTGGCCTTTATATCCAAAGATTATTGCGGCTAAGCTGAATGTCGATAGGGTAAAAACCTTCTTGACACGATGCGATAAGAGTTATTTAAAGCGCATTGATTTAGTCATTTCCGAATGGGACTATCAGCATATTATATCCTTTGCAGAAGGACTGAAAGACCAGAAAGAAATAATCCGCTTCTTATTCACTCATCCTGACCCCAGCTTCGACAATGAGATCGTTGACTGTCTAGTGGCAGATGGCTATGCCGTCACCCAAGTTTGCCCATCGGACGCAAAATGCCAGAAAGTCTCTTGGGTACCCGGACGTGGTTATCAACTCCTGGCCCGCAGTGAAGAGGAGGTGGAGCATTGGGAAATCCTGTTAGAGGGAAGCGAAGGTGTCAACTATGACTTCAAGCCTATTGCCGACAGCAACCTTGAGTTTTTTCGGAAATACATCTTCTTGTCCGAAGAGGAGATTCTGTCCCAGAAGCTCACCAAGAAGGATATCTTCCGTCATCAAGCGCTGAATGTAAATCAGTTCGGAACGTTCTTCGTCTTTCCTGACGGAACCATTCACCCTGCGGCGGATGCACCGGCCATCGGGACGCTGGAGGATTCTGTCCATCAGACCATCATCCGGGAACTGGAGGAGAACCATGCTTGGCGGCAGACTCGCCGGCTAATGGAGCCATGCAAGGATTGCCTGTATCATGATTTGTGTCCGAGCCCGTCCGTCTATGAAAAAGTTTTCGGCGTGCCGGGTTGTACCTATTGGAAACAGGCATAACTAGGGTCCCTCATAAAGAGGCATTTGTAATAAAGCAAAAAGATTTAGAGGATCGATTCAAAAACCAATCGAAGTATGAATGTACGCTATTTAACGGCTGAAGATATCGAAAAGAGCTTAATTAATCTGTCACAACTCGTCTTTGAAGTAACGGACGACTGTAACCTTAGTTGTGTATACTGTGCATTTGGCGACCTATATTGTGATTACGATAGAAGGGAGAAAAAATACTTGCGTCTGCCAGATGTCAAGCGGCTTATTGACTATCTTTCAGAATTATGGCAAAACAGTGTGACGGAAGCATCTGTTCCAGAGACGTATATCGGCTTTTACGGTGGAGAACCCTTGCTCAATATGCCTTTTATCAGGGAGGTGATAGATTATCTGGACTCCCTGCATCTCAATCGACAGTTTAAATATTCAATCACGACAAATGCGGTTCTTTTGGACAGGTATATGTCATACCTGGTTGAAAAGGATTTCTCAATGCTGATAAGCCTTGATGGAGACGAATACGCAAATAGTTACCGAGTGAATAAAGCAGGAGACAATCCCTTTCAAGCTGTATTGAAAAACATTCACAAGCTGAAGGAGAATTATCCTGAGTTTTATAAATGGCAAGTAAAATTCAATGCTGTGCTTCATGACCGGAACGACGTGGAAACGATAATGCGTTTCTTCAAGGAAGAACTGTCAAAAACACCGACGCTCTCAGAGCTGTCGATAACGGGTCTTAATCCTTCAAAGAAGGGCGTGTTCGACAAGATGTTCAACAACATGTCGAAGAGTTTTCAAAAGTCCGAACACTATGATCAGTTATCGGAGGAAGCGTTTATTCAATGCCCGGATGTTTACGAGGCCATGAGATATATTGAGATAGAATCCGGCAATGTGTTCGAAACGGTCAAACAATTGCTTCCCAACCCCGGAAGAGGTTTCGTTCCGACCGGAACATGTATTCCGTTCGAAAAGAAATTGTTTGTAACGGTCAATGGTAAGATTCTTCCTTGTGAGAGAGTTTCTCATGCTTATTATTTGGGGAGGGTCTCAGAAGCGGAGCTTGCCTTTGACACTCAAAGTGTCGTGGATAAGCACAATAGTTACTTGAACAGGGTTCAAAAGTCATGTAAATCGTGTGCGAGTCTGTACAGATGCCGAAAATGCGTCTATCAAATAGACGAGCTTGATTCCCCCGCCTTTCTCTGTGACATGCGTATGTCGACCAAAGACCTTGGCGAATACTATAATGGGTGCTACAAATATCTTAAAACAAAGAAAGGTTTATACCGCAAACTCCTGGATACAATTAAAGTATGAGCATCCCCGTTATTTCATAAAATACTGATAGATAATAACCGAAACATCATGCAGGCCTTTACGCTTTTCTCATCCGTCTTCTTTCGTGGAGATGAAGAAGGGGTTGTCTTCTATAATACTGACACATATATTTCCAAAACATTCAAGCCAACGGCCACCATCAAGGATGCATGCCGCATTCTTGGTGATATGGATAATCTTTATTCCTTACCTGTTGACGAGGATAATAAACGATTCTGTGAAGAGCTAAATGATTTGGGATTTGGAATAATCCACGACGCGGAAGAATTGGTAGCTTCTTTTCCCCCAACCTTGGTGATTAGGAAGGATTGGGAGCAAATTAAATCAACGAAAGGACAGGCCAAAGCGGAAGTGCTTCAATACCTGTCTGAAATCACATTGTTTCTTGGGGGCAGACCAGATGTGAAAGACAGCTTCTGCCAGCAGACAGAGTATCCATATCCTGGGAATGCGCTCATGGATTTCTCTCAGTTGTCTGTTTTTTTGGACAAAGCGTCGAGAGTCCCTAAAGTAATACTCAAGTTTATTTTTCCATATATTGAGGGTTACCCGGAAATAACGAAGATAATAGATCGGATAAAAAGCCTCAAAAATACAAAGAAGGTTTTTGTCAGAGACCAAGACTACTACGGAAACAGTGAAGCGAGGCGCATTCTGCAGAGTGTCGAGAAACACGTCGTCGTATTGAACGATTCCCGGCGTCTATATTTCGAAGACATTTCGGATCTTGTCGAAAACCGGTTTCTTATTTTCGATAAATCAGGGGCGTTGGCTTCGGAAGAATGTGTCAACAAACGAGCATTATCTAACTTCTCGTTCGTTCCCATTTTTGACGGCACAAACGAACAGTTCATCAAGGATGTTACATTTCCCACAGAACAAGAGATTCTCGGTGGGACTTATACTAAACGGCACCTGTTTTCTCATCAAGTCATCAACTCCTTCGTTTTTGGTCATTTGTTTGTTACGCCGGAAGGGAGAGTGTATTCGGATTTAAGGGAGAAAGCGATAGGAACAATACAAGACTCTTTGCATCGTTTGATTATCGCCGAACTCGACAACAACTATTCCTGGCGACGAGCCCGAAATACAAAAGCAGGATGTCAACAGTGTCGTTACTTGGACCTGTGCCCGTCAATCAGCCCTTTGGAGAAGATAATGGGGACACAATGTATCATGATATAAAAAATTGTTTTAGTGCACGAAAACAATTATTTCTTTTTTGTTTAACTTTTAATCACGTAATGACATGAAAAACATGAAATTAACTGAGGCGGAAATGGCAAGCATCTACGGCGGCGACAAAGTGGTGTACATCTCGTATCTCTGCCAAGCAACGTGCTCCTGCTACCATGGGCAGAATGAGGCCAAAGTCGCTTACGCGGAAAACATGTTTAAAAGCGACAGGGACTGGGGCCGGTAATCGTCCTCGCTAACGCCGGGGACGGACAGCCGTCCCCGGTCTTCGTTCTGTTATGGATTGGGGTATATGGCGGAAATATGGCATAAATATTCAAATTGTAACTTGCGTCGCAAGATTCGATTCATTGACAATTGTCCTGAATAAACACATGATATTCATGCAATTAAAAGCCAACTTCAAATCAGAAGCAGTCCGAAAACACACTTTCCGAGGCCGTGATTTCTATTTTTTTAATAAAAACGGTTATAGTTATTAATTAAAAATTAGGATATCACACAAAAACGGCCTATCTTTAAAGGGAGAAAACAACTCTCACAACAGTTTAACCCACAAAAATCACTGCTTATGAAAAATGTCAAACTGAACCTTCTCGAGAAGAAGGAAATGAACGAAGTTCGTGGCGGACTCGTTTATGCACCGTGCGAATGCGTCTGCTATTCCGAGCACCACAATGGCCAGCCCCCTTATAACACGGAGAGAACGGCAGAGAACAGTGTCAAGGCTTTTAAGTCGGATCACAACATTATTATCAAGGACGAAGCGGCCGTCATTAAGAAGTAATCTCGGGGACATCCTAGTCTGATGAGGGCTGGCTAAAAAGAGTTTTTCTCCATTAATGGACTTTTTAGTCAGCCTTTCCCAACCTGATTCAATGAGCGATTCTTACCTTTCCTTCCGTCTTGCTCCTGCAGACATCGAACTGGCTTTGAACAATTTGCCGCAGCTGGTATTCGAGGTTACGGATGCTTGTAACCTGAAGTGCGAGTATTGTGTATTTGGCGAATTGTATTCCGGATTCGACGAACGCCTTTCGCGGAACCTGTCTTTTGAAAACGCAAAGGCGGTCATTGATTATCTGGTCGATTTCTGGGGGAAGCAGCCCCTTACGACAGTAAAACCGCCCCTGTCCATCGGGTTCTTCGGCGGGGAGCCTTTGATGAATTTCTCGCTGATTGAGCACGTGATTTCCTATATCAAAGACTTGGGACTGAATAGGGAAATCACGTATTCTATTACAAGCAATTGCCTTTTGCTAGACCGTTATATGGGCTTTCTGGCGGAGAATGATTTCTATCTGCTGTGCAGCCTGGACGGAGACAAGCAGGCGGACGCCTATCGGGTCCGTCACGACGGTACGCCGTCCTTCGACAAGGTTTATAAGAACCTTAAACTATTACAAGAGAAATATTCTTCCTATTTTGAAAGCGACCGCGTCGGGTTCAATACCGTTTTGCACAATTTGAACAACATCCAGGACGTCGTGGCTTTTTTCAAAAAGGAATTCAATAAAATACCGATGATCTCGGAGGTGAACTATGCCGGCATCCGAGATGATCAGAGAATGCGCTACGAGAAGATTTTCCGTGACTTGCGACAGGATCTTTGTCGGGCGGACAATCAAGCCGAGCTGGCAAAAGACCTCAATATGGAGGATCCGGAACAAAGCTCTTTGATGTTTTATCTTAAGAATACCACGGGGAATTCTTTCCGGTCTTATAACGATTTGCTGGTCGAAGAAACTACTGGTCGCAGGGCCCTTACAGGAACCTGTCTCCCTTTTTCTCGGAAAATGTTCGTCAAGGTGGACGGAAAAATCATGCAATGCGAACGGATTCATCACAACTTCGTTGCCGGCATGGTTCAAGATGGGGAAGTGCATTTGGACTTAAACGAAATATGCAACACGTTTAATGGTTATCTAGATAACTTGAGGCCCAATTGTGCTCGGTGTGCGGGTAGCAGGATCTGCAACAAATGCTTTTTTAACATAAAGGGAATTGAAACCTCAAAACCCGAATGTGACGAATTCTTGACCGCCCGGCAGCGAAAAGAATATGAAAACAACCTTCTCCGGTATTTGTATGAGCACCCTGATTTTTACCGGAAGTTCGTCTGTGAAACCGTCTTGCAGTAAGCCGTATGATGAAACTTATTCTCCATTCTACTGTATTCCTATGGCGGAACAGTAATCGTGTGGTTTTGTATGACTGCGCGACGAAGGCTTCCCTATGCCACTCGGCTCAGGATTCTGGCGTTCAGACGCTTTGTGCTCAGTGGGAAAACATTGACAACCTGTATGTCGCTCGTTTTGATGAACAGGACGAAACGCCGAAGGCCTCGGCATTCATACAAGAGATTGTCGAGAAAGGAATTGGGAGCCTGTACGGCGAAAACGAGATGGCGTTGGCTTTTCCTCCAGTATTAAGTATCGACCAGGGGGTGGATAAACTGTCGTCTTGGAAAAACGGGTACGATTCCCTGCCGGTATTGTTGTATCTGACGAAACTACAGTGTTTTTTAGGCGGTTCAGGGAGCGGTGTCGATTGGTGGCAACAAGTCGCGTTTCCCATGACGTCGACAGGTCGTTTGAACATCGAGAGACTTGCCGGATTTCTTTCTCGCTGTTCTCCGCAGGCGCTGGCACAGATCCATCTCGTCATAACGGAGTGGGATACCGACTATATCTCTTCCCTTAAAGGCATTCTCGAAAACGCAAGAAATAAAGTCCGTTTCTTCTTCGCCCATCCCGACCCCGGGTTCAACAATGAAATCCTTGACGGTTTGGTGGCCGAGGGTTATGCCATTACGCAGGTCTGTCCTCCGGATAGGGACATCAAAACTGCGATCTGGGTGCCCGGGCGTGGCTATCAGCTCCTGATACGCAGCGAAGAGGAGGCCGAGTATTGGGAGTCCTTGTTGCAAGACGCCGAGGATGTCAATTATGACTTCAAGCCCATTGCCGACAATAACCTCGAATTCTTCCGGGAGAACGTTTTCCTTTCCGAGGAAGAGATTCTGTCCCAGAAACTTAGCAAGAAAGACATCTTCCGCCACCAAGCATTGAATGCGAACCAGTTCGGAACATTCTATGTCTTTCCGGACGGAACCATTCATTCCGCGACGGACGCGCCGGCCGTCGGAACGCTGGAAGATTCTGTTCATCAGACAATTATCCGTGAGTTGGAGCAGAACTACGCTTGGCGGCAGACGCGCCGGCTGATGGAGCCCTGCAAGAACTGTTTGTATCATGATTTATGCCCGAGTCCGTCCGTGTATGAAAGGATCTTCGGCGTACCGGGCTGTACATATTGGCAAGAATGAAAGACTTCCCTTCCTATAAGCAATTGAACGCCATGGATTGCGGTTCGACGTGCCTGCGGATTATCAGCAAGCACTATGGCCGTAATTTCTCCGCCGCCCATCTTCGGGATCTGTGCCACACCTCCCAGGAGGGAGTGTCGATGCTGGCGATCAGCGACGCGGCGGAGAGCCTCGGTTTCCGGACAGCCGGTGTCCGTCTGACATGGGAGCAACTTTGCAAGGAAGCGACGCTGCCCTGCATCGTCTATTGGAAACAGGTGCATTTCGTGGTAGTGTACCGCATCCATAAGGGGACGGTATATGTATCGGACCCCGCCCAGGGCCTGCTGGCTTATCCGGAGGCCGATTTCAAGAAGTGCTGGCTGTCTTCCCGGGATGAAGAAGGAACGCGCAATGGCATTGCTTTGTTGCTCGAGCCCGGACCTGCGTTTTTCCAGGACGAAGACGACAAAGATAAGCAGAAGGTAAGCTTCCGTTACCTGTTGAGCTACCTGCGGCCTTACAAGAGCTATATCATCCAGCTTTTGCTGGCGATGCTTGTGGGCAGTTTGCTCAGCCTGATCATGCCCTTCATCTCCCAGAACATCGTGGATGTGGGTATCGGCACGAGCAACCTATCGTTCGTCGTGGTGATGCTGATCGCCCAGCTGCTGCTTGTGTTGGGGCAGGCGGCCAATGACCTCATCCGCAACTGGCTTATGTTGCACATGACCACGCGGGTGAGCGTTTCCCTGATATCGGACTTCCTGGCGAAACTCATGCGCCTCCCGATTGCTTTCTTCGACAGCCGCAAGGTGGGCGACATCATGCAGCGCATCGGGGATTACAGCCGTATCCAGTCTTTCTTGACAGGAACGTTGCTCAGTGCGATCATGGCCGTTGTCACCTTCGTCATTTACGGATGCGTCATGGCGGGCTACAACGCCGGCATTCTGGTGATATTCCTGCTGGGAAGCGCCTTGTACATCGCCTGGGTGTTGATTTTCCTCAAACGGCGCAGAAAGCTGGATTACATGCGTTTCCAGGCCGCTTCGGCCAACCAGAGCAACCTGGTCCAGATGGTCACGGGCATGCAGGAGATCAAGCTCAACAACAGCGAGAAACAGAAACGCTGGGAATGGGAAGGCATCCAGGCGAAACTGTTCAAGGTCAGCATCAAGAGTATGACCCTGAGCCAGACGCAAGAGGTCGGCGGCCTGTTTATCGACCAGACCAAGAACATCATCATCTCGTTCCTTTCGGCGGCGGCCGTGATCCGGGGCGACATGACGCTGGGTATGATGACGGCCGTCCAATATATCATCGGCCAGCTGAACGCGCCGGTGTCCCAGTTCATCTCCTTTGTCCAGCAGACGCAGGACGCTCGCATCAGCCTGGAACGCCTGAACGAGATCCACGAGCGGCCGGACGAGGAACCCGCCGGGGAGGACCGGATCCGCGAGGTGGCCCCGCAGGCCGACCTGGAACTGCGGAACGTCTCTTTCCATTATGAAGGCGAATACGACAACGTGCTGAAGGATGTCAGCCTAGTGATTCCCGGAGGCAAGGTGACGGCGATCGTGGGCGCCAGCGGAAGCGGCAAGACGACGATGCTGAAGCTGCTCCTGGGCTTCTACCCGCCGGTAACGGGCGAAGTGCTGCTCGGCGGACGGGACCTGTCCCGCTACAGCAGCAGTTACTGGCGCTCGCAATGCGGAGTTGTCATGCAGGAGGGATTCATCTTCTCCGACTCGATCCTTTCCAACATCGCTATCAAGGACGAAGATCCGGACATGGACCGGGTGCGGAAAGCCGTCGAAATCGCCAACATCGGCGAATTCATCGACGGGCTTCCCCTGGGATATTCCACGAAGATCGGCATGGAGGGACATGGCCTGAGTTCCGGCCAGCGGCAGCGGCTTCTCATTGCTCGCGCGGCCTACAAGAACGCGCCTTATCTGTTCTTTGACGAAGCCACCAACTCGTTGGACGCCAACAACGAACGGGCCATCATGGAGCGGCTGGACGCGCTGTTCTCCGGCAAGACCGTGGTGATCGTGGCCCATCGGCTCAGCACGGTCCGCAATGCCGACAACATCGTCGTGCTGGACGGCGGACAGATCGTTGAAAGCGGCACGCATTCGGAACTCATCGCCCGGAAGGGGGCATACTATCAGCTGGTCAGGAATCAATTGGAATTAGGGAACTAAGGCATGCCGGACAGAGAGAACATAACCATACAAGAACACAGCCGGGAGGCCGACGAGATTTTCGGCAAACTCCCGTCGTGGATAATCCGGTGGGGAATCACCGTCATCGCCGGCATCCTACTGGCGGTCATCATCGCCTGTTGCGTGATCCGCTATCCGCAGACGCTCCAGTCCCGGATCGTCCTCACCTGCGACAATCCCCCGTCCGACCTGGTCGCCCGCTACTCCGGAATCCTGGATTCGGTGTATGTCCAGGACGGTGCCCAGGTTTCCGAAGGAGACCTGATCGCGCTGATCAACACCCCGGCGGTCTATGCCGATGTCAGGAGCGCGGAAGCGGCCGCTCGTCAGACCGAAGACACTATTTCGGTCCAAGGCGTCCGCCAGGTAATCCGTCTGCAGGGGTTGCGGCTGGGAGACCTTCAGCAGGACTGGATCGCACTGCAGCGCAGCTGCGCCGACTACCTGAACTGGGTCGATCTGAACCAGGCGGGCCGGAAAATCGCCATGCTGGAGTCGCAGGAGCGGGAATCGAAAGAATTCCTCTCCCTGATGGAAGACCAGCGCGGCAACGTTTCGGAGAATGTCGGCTATACGCTGAAATCCTTCCGGAGAGACTCCTCGCTCTATGCGGAAAGCCTCATCTCGCAGGCTGAATACGAGCAGTCCATCATGAATCTGCACGCAAAACAGAACGAGCTCACCTCCTTGGATGCCTCCCTGTCCAACGCCCGCATGAGCCTGCTGGAATTGCGCCGACAGGTCCTGGAGCTCCGTCTTCAGGAATCCTCCGAACAGATGGCCTATATGCTGGAAATCAGGCGTTGTTCCCGTGAACTGCTGTCCGGCATCGCCGCATGGAAGGAGACGTACGCCTTCCTGGCGCCTTTCGCCGGACGCGTGTCGCTCCAGAACGTGTGGAGCCGGGGGCAGCACATCTCCGTGGGTGACCTGGTGGCCAGCGTCGTCCGGGGCGACGGCAACAAGATCACCGGCCGCCTGAAAGTGAGTTCGGCCGGCTTCGGAAAAGTCAAGGAAGGGCAGCGGGTCATCGTCCGCCTGAACGGATATCCCTACATGGAATTCGGCGTCCTGTCCGGTATCGTCACATCCATCTCGTCGGTGCCGGAGCAGTCCTCGTCCGGGCTGGAGTACACGCTGACGGTCGATTTCCCGGACGGCATGACGACGACCTATCACAAAGAGCTTCCCTTCGTGCAGCAGATGGACGGAGAATCCGAAATCGTCACCGAAGACATGCGCCTGATCGAGCAGTTCATCCGCCCGATCCGTTCCGCGTTAGTAAACCATTGATCAGATATCCAGGCTGAACACCAGCCCCACGTACCAAGGCTTGCGCTCCTTTTCGGCACTTTCTGCAAGGGTGCTGAAGTAGGGGCCGCCGAGCCAGGAGGCGGAGACGCCGAGGGAGCAGGGGAAGGGGGCCCAGAAGAAGTTGCCGAGTTCCACCGTGAAGTCCGCGCCGGCGCTCAGGAGGGACGATTTCAAAGGCGTACCCTTGCCGTTGCGGGCCATTCCGAAGCCTGTCCAGTCCACGTGCGGGACGAATAGGAAGTGCGAGATGTAGGCCACGGGGGAGAACCAGGAAATGTCGCCCACGTAGATGGGTACGGCATAATCGGCCGTCAGCTTGACCTGGAAGGCGGTTTTCCGGGCGATGGTGCGCATTTCCGTGGACGTGAAGCCTCTCGGGGCGATGTTGATGACATTTTCACCGAAAGGCGCGTCCGTCGGGAACTGATATTGTGTCGATGCCGACAGCCGCAGGCCCTGAGTGCGGGTCAGGCCCGGGAGGTAGCCGTATAAATAGTTGAACCAGACTGGGGAGAAGATCTTTTCGAGGCCGGGACGCCCGGAGAGACCGGTTTCGACACCGATGCCCCAGCGCGGGTACACCTGGCTTTCCGCCGTCGGCAGCATCCAATAGCCCCGGACCGAGCCGTGAAGGGACTGCATCAGGAGATTCTGTCCATGGGTAAAGCTCTTGAAAGCCAGCATCGGCGCATCCCCAACG
>Ga0310786_10005575_pt1 | contig 17034 bp, 10 predicted proteins | sample AusTroGonzalo_MG_FD_203881 | JGI IMG/M metagenome (GOLD analysis project Ga0310786, IMG submission 203881) | Bovine rumen microbial communities from tropical cattle in Woodstock, Queensland, Australia - Gonzalo_03 (v2) (version 2) | ecosystem: Host-associated > Mammals > Digestive system >... | reverse complement strand
ACGGGGCTTGAAGTTCCGCTATGCCGACGATATGCCGTTGCTATTCGATGGTCTCAACCTGACCATCAACAGCGGCGACTACGTGGCCCTTGTCGGACCTTCTGGTTGTGGCAAGAGCACACTCATACGGCTGATGCTCGGTTTGGAGCACCCGCAGGCAGGATCCATCTTCTACGACCAGTATAACCTCAGAGAGATCAACCTGCGCAGCTTCCGTCAGTTCTGTGTCAGTATCTGTCTGCAGGACGGGCGGTTGATTGAGGGCACCATCCTCGACAATATCATCTTTAATAATCCGATATTGACGGAAGAGGATGCTTGGGAGGCTGCCCGCATGGCGGCACTCGACAAGGATCTCCAGCAGTTGCCCTTGGGTATGAAGACACCTATCAGCGTGGATGGCAAGGGTGTCTCCGGCGGACAGCGGCAGCGCATCCTCATCGCCCGTGCGCTGGTGAGAAAGCCGAGGATTCTCTTCCTCGACGAGGCTACATCGGCACTCGACAACATCAGTCAGTATATCGTCACGGAGAGTCTGGCTAAGTTGAGGTGTACGCGTATCGTCATCGCCCACCGCCTGAGCACCATCCTGCAATGCAACCGCGTGATCGTGCTGAAAGATGGGCGCGTGGCGGCGGATGGCACGTATGAGGAAGTGAAGGATCAATTGACAATTGATAATTGATAATGGATAATTATGATGACGTATCTATATAACATATCAGGATTCAAGCTATGGCTATTGCGACTGTTGTTGTGCGCAGCAATTATCCATTGTCCATTATCCATTTTCCATTGCAAGGCTCAGCTGCAACTGAGCCTTGAGGAGGCCATCCGTCACGCTCAAGACAGTACAATTATCGCTTTCCAGAGTCAGCAAGAGTACAACTACTACCAGTTGCATTACGATGAGTTTACTGCCCTGCGGAAGCCGCAGCTGACCCTGCGTGTGGCCCCGAACTACTACAGGCTCATCAGTGACCTCTCGCGCGATTATGTCTATCTGCGTAACTACGACAACCTGTCGGCCGCTGCTAACGTCACGCTTTCCCAGAAAATGCTGAACTGGGGCGGTGAGGCTTACGTCGGCACACAGGCCATCTGGACAGAATATTTCAATTCCGATAAAGACTATGCCCGTCAGTTTATGGCTGCCCCCTTGTTGGTGGGCTACCGCCAGACACTCTTGGGCTACAATCCCTATCGCTGGGAGAAAGCCGTCGAAGACCAGCGGCTGAAGGCTGCCCGTCAGCAGCACCAGTACAATATGAACACCATCGCCGAAGAGGTAACGCGGCGCTTCTTCCGCCTGGTCTGCGCACAGGGTCAGGCCGATATGTACCGGCGTAATCTGCAAGCGGCAGACACCCTCTATGCCATCGCCCGCGAGAAAGCCAGCATCGTTATGGTGACAATGGCCGAACTGCGCTCATTGGAGTTGCAGCGTGTCAATGCCGCCAACGCATTGTCGATGGCACTTACGGCGGAAGAGGAGGCCCGCACCCGACTGGCATCCTTCTTGCGACTCGATGGCGACAGTCTGGCTCTATCGACACGTCTGCAGTTTCCGGAAGAGCCCAAGCCCCTCTCCCTGACCGCCGCCGAGGCCATCGACCTGGCTTTGGCCAACAGTCCGGCCTATCAGCACCAGATAGCCACACTCACCGAGTCGCGCCATCAGGAGCAGAAGGCCCAGAAGGAGAAAGGCGTCAACGTGTCGTTAGACGTCAATGTGGGTATGCAGCAGGTGGACAACGTCATCGGCCGTGCCTACCGCGACCAACGGCTGTATGCCTCAGGGGCCGTCACACTCAGCGTGCCCCTGATGGATCACGGAGCAGCCAAGAACCGATATGCTGCCGCTCAGGCCTGGGTGGAACGCGAGGAGAGCGCCCTCAACGAGGCGGAGCGCACGCTGAGGGAAGATGTAACCTCGACGCTGCACAACATCAACACCTACCGCCTGCTGTTAGAGCGGACCACTCAGACGATGACAATGGCCGACGAAGTGTTTGAACTGAATGCCGAGAACTATGCCAACGGCCTCTGCGACATAAATACCTATACGCTGGCACAGAACCGGCGCGACGAGGCTTACAACCAGTATCTGTCGGCCCTCGAAAAGTATTGGACCACCTATTATCATTTACTGACAATAACCGGGGGAAGGGATAATTAAGAATTAATAATTAATAATTATGATTACATATAGAGGATGAAGTATCGTGTAACACAAATAATAATGGGGATAGCCGTAGGTGTAGTGGTTACGGCTTGCCATAACGGACAGAAGAATAATGCTTTGAATAACGAAGTTGACACAGTCGCCGTACGGCCTGCCGCCACAGCAAAGCCTGTTAAGAAAGAGGTCGTCTCAGCCGCTTTCTCCTGCAAGGGCACCATCATGTCGGTCTCAGAGGTGGCCGTCGCCAGCCGCATCAACGAACAGATCGTCATGCTCGGCGTAGAGATGGGTCAGCGCGTTCACAAAGGACAGGTTGTAGCCCGTCTCGACCGTACCGCCACAGAGGATAAGATCGTGAAAGGCCGTGCGGAACTGGAGCGTGCCGAATACCAGTATCAGAACATCCTGATGGGACAGGGCTATAAGCGCGGTGCTTTCGATCAGGCGCCGGAGAACATCCGTGAACTGGCACGCATCAACAGTGGTTATAACACAGCCAAGGCTGCCCTTCGCCAGTTGGAACATCAGCTGACATACTGCACCATCCAGGCTCCCATCTCGGGTGTGGTGACCCAACTCGATGCCGTTCTCTATGCGACGGCCGTTCCTGGCGAGACGCTGTTCCGCATTGTCGATACCGAACACCTGAAGGTCAGCTTCGACATACTTGAAAACGAACTGCAACGATTCGAGAAAGGTGCCGTCATCACCGTCACGCCGATCTCCTACCCCGACGATCGCCATCAGGCCCGCATCACAGCCGTCAGCCCAGTGGTTGAAAAGAACGGCATGATCCACTTAGAAGCCACGCTCACCCCCCATCCTCACCTCATGCCTGGCATGTCAGCCATTGTCACATTAGGAGGTGCAGATTCTCTGTAAAGTCTTATTGCTTGAATACAGTTTGGCAATGAGGGCACCGCTGATGTTATGCCATACGCTGAAAACGGCACCTGGGATGGTGGCTAACGGATAGGCAGCGAAATGCAGCACGGCAAGCGAGGAGGCCAGACCCGAATTCTGCATACCCACCTCGATGCTGAGGGCTACGCACTTGGGGTTCTGCAGATGCAGCAGGCGACCGACGGTAAAGCCGATGCCTAAGCCAAGCAGATTGTGAATCATGACAACGGCCACGATGAGCAGGCCTGCAGTCAACAATTTGTCGGCATTGTGCGACACAACGATGACCACCACCAGCGCGATTGCCACCGACGAGAGCGCGGGCAGATAGGGTGTGACGCGCTTGGTCAGCCCTGGCAGAAAGCGCTGGCAGAGCAGTCCGCACACGATGGGCGCAATAACCACATAGACAATGCTCATGAGCATGCCCATCGTATCAACATCGACCATCGTACCGGCCAGCAGCCATACCAAAAACGGCGTCATCAGGGGCGCAAGCAGCGTTGAGGCGGCGGTCATGCCCACAGAGAGTGCCAAGTCGCCCTTGGCTAAATAGGTGATGACATTCGACGCTGTGCCGCCCGGACAACAACCCACCAGTATTACGCCGATGGCCAACTCCTGGGGCAGCGAGAAGGCCCACGTCAGGCCCAAAGCCAACAGCGGCATGACCGTAAACTGCGTAAGGCAGCCGATGAAGATATCCTTGGGGCGACTCAGCACAATCTTGAAATCGGCGGGAGAAAGCGTCAGTCCCATTCCGAACATGATGACGCCGAGCAGGGGGTTGATGACCCACGTATAGATCCACACAAACGATGCCGGCACCGCCAGCGCCAATGCCGCCACAATCAGTACCATCGCCCCCATCCATCGGGCTATAAAATCACATATTGTATTCATAACGTTAGTCGTCTGAATGATTATTGTTTTGATGCCACAAAGGTACGAAGAAGAACTCATTTCTGCAAGAGAAAAAACAAATTTCTCCAAAATTGCTTCGTGTTTACAAGCTTTTTTTGTAAAAACCCGTAACCCCGCCAACTATTTCGACCTCAACAAGGGTGTCATCCGAAAGAAGATACATACCACAGCAAAGAACTAAACAAACGTTTCTTTTTGTTTGATAATTGTTTCAAATGACCACGAAATATTGGAGAGATACAATTATTTTCGTAACTTTGCAACAAAAATCAGACAATAATGAAACGAACTGTAGTTATTTTATTGGTATTATGCGTTTCAATGTGCTTGATGGCGCAAGAGAAATTCTGTATCGCCAAAGACGGTAAGGCGGCCACTATCCTTGTAGATGAGAACGATTGGAAGGGCGTCATCCGCGCCGCCAAAGACTTGAGCGATGACGTGAGGAAAGTAACGGGAGTAAAAGCGGAAGTTGCGGTAGCAAACTCTCAACTCTCATCTCTCAATTCTCAACTAATCATCGGAACAATTGGGAAGAGCAAGCTCATCGACCGCCTCATCAAGCAGAAGAAGCTCGACATCAAGCCCATCAAAGGTCATTGGGAGGGCTATGTCATCGATGTGGTGGATGGCAATCTCGTCATCGCCGGTAATGACAAACGCGGCACCATCTACGGCATTTATGAGATATCACGCCACATCGGTGTTTCCCCTTGGTACTGGATGGCCGATGCGCCCGTAGTACATCAGGATGAACTCTACTGGACTGACGGACGCATCACCGACTGGCCTGCGGTGAAATATCGCGGCATCTTCATCAATGACGAGTGGCCCTCGTTCGGCACTTGGTGTAACACTCATTTCGGCGGGGTGAACTCGAAGGCCTACGAGAAGATCTTCGAACTGCTGCTGCGTCTGAAGGCCAACTACTTCTGGCCAGCCATGTGGGCCACAAACTTCAACGAAGACGACCCCGAATCGCCCCGCTTGGCCGACGAGATGGGCATTGTGATGGGTACCTCGCACCACGAGCCCATGATGCGCTCACACCGTGAGTACTTACAGCGCAAGGACGAGGTAGGTCCCTGGGACTACGCCACGAACAAGGAACGCGTCGACAAGTTTTTCCGCGAGGGCATGGAGCGAAATAAAAACTACGACAACCTCGTAACCATCGGTATGCGCGGCGACGGCGACGTGGCGATGGGAAAGGGTGACGACCAAGAGAACATGCGCACGCTCCACAACGTGATCGATGGTCAGCGCAAAATCATCAAGGATATCTACGGCCGAGCCGACGCCGTGCCTCAGCTCTGGGCCATCTTCACCGAGGTGCAGCGCTATTATGATGCAGGCTTCACCGTGCCTGATGACGTCACCCTGCTCTTCTGCGACAACAACTGGGGCTATATCCGTCGCAAAGGCACTGCTGCCGAGCGCAAGCGCAAGGGTGGTCTCGGCCTCTACTACCATATCGACATGAACGGTGGCCCATGGAACGACCGCTGGATCAACACCACCACCGTTCCCAAGCTCCGCGAACAGCTCAACCTCGCCTACCAATCGGGCATCGATCGCATCTGGATCATCAACGTAGGCGACCTGAAGCCGAAGGAAATGCCAATTTCCTACATCATGGACTACGCCTGGGATCCTGAATCCGTCGGTGCTGGCGACGAAGAAGCCTGGCTCCGCAGCTGGACCCGTTCTGTACTCGGCTGTGCCACAGCCGACGATGCCAAGGAATGCGCCGACATTATCGCCCGCTATTCCAAATACAACCTTTGGCGCAAACCCGAGGTGCAGGTGCCCGGCCTCTTCAACTACGCTGAGATGCTCCATTTGAACAGCCTTTGGCAATCACTCGTTCTCCGCTGCGAAGCCCTCAAAGAGCGCATCCCCGCCCAGGCTCAGGACGCCTTCTATCAGTTGGTCTACTACCCCGCCGTCGCCTCTGCCGGTGTTGCTATGATGTACAACGCCGCGACAATGGGCGACAGCCTTACCGTCTGCCACCTGATGGAGAAAGACCAGCGGCTCACCGATTACTATAACAAGGTACTCGCAGGAGGTAAGTGGGACGGTATGATGTCCGACAATCACATCGGCTACACCCGTTGGAGCATCCCCGACCAAAACCGTCATCCGATGTCGCTCGGCTACAAAGTCGACTACCCGCTCCTTACCTCGTTTGCAACACCATCGCAAGAATACGCCATCCGCGCCATTGATTTCGTTAATACCGACAGGGAGGTACACCCCTGCTTTAACGGATGGGAAATACTCTGGGGCCTTGGTCGCGGCGACGGCTGCATGGGAGCCGCCGACGTAATGAAGGAATGGCCCACCGACGGCAGCGGCCCAAAACTCGAGTATGAGGTAACCCTTCACCCCTCCCCTGGGGAGGGGAAGGGGGTGGGTCTCGCCATCGGCATCCTTCCCACCCAAGATATCATGCCCGCCCGTGGCCTGCGACTCGGCGTCCAGCTCGACGACCAACCCCTGCAGATCATCGATGCCCGTCAGGGCCTGCACGACGAGTTCCAGGAATACACCCCTAAGAGCCTCGCCCAATCGAAGAACCTCAAACCCCTGCCTCCACACAACAACCTGCTGCTCAGCGGCTGGCGGAATAATAGAAAGATGCTCCGTCGCGACGAAGTCTTCGACAACATCCGCTGGCTGGAGGTCAACTTTCCTGACGCCACCCCCGGCACCCACAAACTGAAGCTCATTATGATCGACCCCGAGATCGTCATCGAAACCATCGTCGTCAATCCCGACAACAACCGCTACAGCTACTTCGGCGCCCCCACGAGAAATTAATCCGCAATAAAACAAAACATCACAATGAAATACAACGTTAAATATCTCTTCGGCCTTGTAATGGCCCTCTCGTTCACAAATACGATCGCGCAGCCCACCGTCCGTTTCGATGCCACAAAGACACATCAGCACATCACCGGCTTCGGCGGCTTCGTCTGCTCACCACAGTTCCAATACGGCCACATGTCGACTGCCGACATCAAGAAAGTCTGGGGCCCCGAGAGTACCGTAGGCTGTAACATCATGCGAATGTATATCCCCATCGGCAAGAACACCTGGAGCCAGTCTTTGCAGACCGCCAAGACTGCCAAGCAGTTGGGCCTCATCGTCTTTGCCTCACCATGGGGACAGCCCGCCGAGTGGAAGACCAACAATTCGAGCAACGCCAAGACCAGCGACGGCAAGGAAGGTCGACTGAAGCGTGAGAACTGGCCCGACTATGCCCAATATTTAGAGGACTATGTGCAGTATCTGCGTCAGAACGGCGTGGAACTCGACGCCATCTCCATCCAGAACGAGCCCGACTGGGCTGCCAGCTATGCCGGTTGCCTGTGGTCGACCAGCGAGATGGCTGAGTTTGTGAAGACCTACGGCCCCACCATCAGCTGTAAGGTGATGGCACCTGAGTCCATCGGCTGCAGCGACGGCTACGTGAATGCCTTGAACAAGACCGACGTACTGAACGGTTTCGACATCTACGGCGGCCACCAGTACGGCGGCATACAGTCGGCCTATAAGAACCTCGCCGCCAAAGGCAAGGAGATCTGGATGACCGAATACCTCATCAACTGGAACGAGAACAAATCCGACGCCGACAAGCGTAACTTCGACTTCTCAAAGGACTTCTTCGATTTCTTCCGCGCCATCAACACCTGTATGGTGGGCGATTTCAACGCCTGGATTCACTACGCCGCCAAGCGCTATTACGCCATGCTGGGCGACGGCACCACAGGAGCCGGCAGCAGCGGCACCGTCACCAAGCGCGGCTACGTCATGGCTCACTTCGCCAAATTCGTCACCGGCATGACCCGTATCGACATCGACTTCGGCTCCACACCCCTTGAAGGCTCGGCCTACCTCTCCCAGACAGGCGATACCGTGGTGGCTGTCGTAGCCAATGCCTCCAACGCGGAAGCCGAGGCAACGATGGACATCCCATTCTATACCATGAGCGGCAAGCTCTACAGCACAACCAAGAACAACAGCATGACTGCCAAAGACGTGACACCTGACAGCGAGACCTGTCGCCCGGTGGTCAGGAACATCCCGGCACAAAGCGTCAGCACCATCATGTTCATCAAGAGCCGAGAGCGTCAGGTCTCCAACATGAAAGGTACCACCGCGCGTTTCGACCGACTTGACGACATGAACGCCACAAAGTCTGCCTTCGGCACCAACTATAAGATGAGTGGCAAGAGTAAGAAACTCGACCACAGCAATCCGCTCATTTCCACTCGTACTGATGCCTCGAACGGCTACGTGGCCCTCGACGAGCGCTACAGCCGACTGGTGATCGAGGTGAAGAAAGTGACTTCGACCATGAACTACAGCTCGGCAAAGACCACACTCATCTACGTCAACAATGCCGGTGGGGTCAGCTCGCACGATTACGGTGACCTGAGCCTCGAACGTCGTGAGAACTTCACCCTTACGTTCGATCTCTCGCCAGCCACACTCCCTGACGGTTGCATCGGCCTCATCTCGCTGACCAACAACAACTGGTCGTCAACCCTCACGCTCACCCTGGGCGATGTGACGCTCGACAACGGCTCTAATGACTATGCAGCCACCCTGAGCGGCAACTATGTGGAGGACGACAGCTATGTGCAGGAGTACACCACCGACGCCCATTGCACCAGCATTGATCTCACGGCCTGCGACAGTTGTCCTTCCACATTCCCTTGGCTGCAAGGTTCTAACCGTGTGGTCTGGCTACCGGAATACAGCTCGGTTGGCGGGGCTAATCTCATTCACAGCGATCTGTGCCACGAGCTTGTGCTCTCTCCTGAAGGCGGCGACTTCCGTCCACAACAGGCCTTCACGGCTGAGAAAGCCACGCTCACAATGGATATCGACGGTTGCCGAATGGTGATGCTGCCGTTTATGGCGAGCGTCCCCGAGAATGCCGACGTCTATGCTTTCGACGTGGCCGACCTCGCCCTTGACGACTACTACACCGAGGGCAAAAAGGTACTCAAGATCGATAAGATCTATACCATCGCGGCCCACTTCCCAGTGCTGGTAGTGGCCAACGGCCGCGTGACGTTCGAAGGCAGGGGCAATGTAGACTATGCCAAGCGATATGTCGCAGAAGGCCTGCGCGGAACATATAATGCCATCCCGCTTTACGCCGGAGACTATGTCCTCGACCGGAAAGACGGCGTATGGGGGTTCCGGCGGCTCAACGGGGATGCCATGCTGCAACCCTTCGATGTTTACGCAGCATTCGATAGCGATGAAGACTTTATCGTCATCGAATCCGACGCGCTCGGCATCAATTCTGTCTCAGCCAATGCAACCGCTCCCGCAGCTATCTTCGACCTGCAGGGCCGCCAGCTGCCAGCCCAACCGCTGAAACCCGGCATCTATATCAAGAACGGGAAAAAATATATCAAACGGCAATGTGTCACGGCATTGTTGCCGTGAGGAAGGTGGCGTTGCCGAAGATATAGAGGATGTTCTCACTGGCGGGGACGAGGATGGTTTCGCCCTGATGGATGTCGATGCCGTTGATATTGGCATTGCCCCAGAGGCAGACCACGATGACGAACGAATCACAATGGAAGTCAATCTGCTGAGCTACCTGTACGACCACGCGGTGCACGACGAATTGTGGGCAGTTGATGAGCTGTGAAACGGGCTTGGTGCTGTCGTAAGACGTGCGATAAGCGGGCCATACCTGATAGTCGATGGCATCTTTGGCCTGCTCAATGTGCAGTTCGCGCGGAATACCGTGTTCGTCCTTGCGTCCGAAGTCATAGACACGATAGGTGATGTCGCTGGTCTGTTGGATTTCTGCCAAAAAGTTGCCGGCACCGATGGCATGCAGTCGGCCTGCTGGCAGGAAATAGAGGTCGCCCTCATGCGCCTCATGAGTGGCAATGACGTCCTGCATGGGAGAACGGCCATTCTGAGGTTCGGCAGTGGCCAGACGTTCATAGTCGTCAGGCGTAATGCTTTTCGAAAGGCCAGCATAGATCCTCGACCCCACATCGCTCTTGATGATGTACCACATCTCTGTCTTACCAGCACAGCCGTGACGCTGCATAGCCAACTTGTCGTCAGGATGTACCTGTACGGACAAATCCTGACGGGAGTCGATGAACTTGACCAACAGGGGAAACTTATTGCCGAACTTCTTATAGATTTTCTGTCCGACGAGCAGTCCCTTGTACTTGTCGATCAATTCTACCAGCGTCAGTCCCTCATCGACATCATCAATCAGCCCTCGGTTCACGGCTACGCTCTCGTGTCCTGGTACACCACTGATTTCCCAACTCTCGCCCACATTGGGCTGCGCATTGAAGATACCCTTGAAGGGTGCAATCTGATAGCCACCCCAGATAGTGGTCTTCAGATACGGTTCAAACTTATATGGCTTCATACATCTTCCTTCTTACATCTTACATCTTCCTTCTGTTCTTCGCGATGAGTCTCTTGATGGTCTCTACAGAGGCCGCTGTGGTCAGTCCGTCCTCGGGTGTGTTCATGCAGTAGTCTATGAGCTTGTCGATGGTCGAGGTGGCCACATGCATACGAGTATCAGCCGTAGCATAATAGATAAACACCTTGCCATCCGCATCAGCTATCCAGCCATTGGCGAAAGCCACGTTCATCACATCGCCCAAGTATTCATAGCCCTCTGGCACGAGGAAATAGCCGCCAGGCTGGGCGATGACCTTTGTGGGATCTTCTAACGATGTCATATACATATATAATACATAACGCAGACCATCGGCCGTTGCACGCACACCATGCGCCAGATGCAGCCAGCCCTTAGCGGTCTTGATGGGATGCGGGCCCTCGCCATTCTTCACCTCGGTGATGGTGTGGTAATGACGGGCGTTGATGATCTTCTCCTCTTTTACCTCGGCATGGGTGATGTCATCCACTAAGGCCCAGCCGATACCACCGCCGGAACCGGTATCGATGAAACCATCCTGCGGACGGGTATAGAAAGCGTACTTCCCGTCGACAAACTCTGGATGGAGTACCACATTACGCTGCTGACTCTTGGTCTTCAGGTCAGGCAGACGCTCCCAAGTCTTCAGATCCTTGGTACGGGCGATGCCCGCTGTGGCTATGGCAGCAGAGAGGTTGCCGGGCTGTGAGTCGTCGTGACGCTCTGCACAGAACACGCCATAGATCCAGCCGTCCTCATGCTGTGTGACGCGCATATCATAAATATTGGTGGCGGGAATCACATCGTCGGGCATGGTGATGGGCTCCTCCCAGAAACGGAAGTTATCAATGCCGTTAGGCGATTCCGCCACAGCAAAGTAGCTCTTTCTGTCGGCACCCTCCACACGGACTATCAAACAATACTTGCCATTCCATTTGATGGCTCCTGCGTTCAGAGCGGCATTACACATAATGCGCTGCATCAGGTAGGGGTTGTCCTGCTCGTTAAAGTCGTATTTCCACTCCAAGGGAATATGAGCGGCCGTCACTACGGGATGCTTGTACTTTTCGTATATGCCGTTCCCCCACTCGATGGGTTCATTCTTCAAACTCAGCAGTTCTTCATGATGCTGGCGCAGCGCAGCAACTTTCTTTTCAAAATCATTCATAGTTACTATTGTTTATTTTACCGCTGCAAAGTTAGACATATTTGCATGACTATCCTTGAACTTTTTTAGCAAAGTCTGCTACTTTTTTGTCAAAGCATAAAATCAAATGTATCAGATAGCAAAAAAGTGTCAGTAATTGTCAAAATAGAGTTGTGCTATTCCGCTAAAAACACTTAATTTTGCACACGAATCGACAGATACAACTCAATTTACTAATTATAAAACTCAAGTATGAACAAAACTTTTATGAAAACAGCGCTATTAGTGGGTGCATTCTCCTTGTTGGGATTATGTTACTCGCCTAATGCCTATGCCGCTGCTTCTCCACAGGAGGTGCAGCAGGCAAAGAAGATCACAGGAACTGTGGTCGATGCTATGGGGCCCGTCATCGGAGCCAGTGTTGTCGTGAAAGGAACATCGACCGGTGTCGCTACCGATTTCGATGGCAACTTCTCACTGAACGCCAGCCCGGGTCAGACCTTAGTGATCTCTTTTATTGGTTATGTAACAAAGGAAATCAAGGTTACTGCTGGTCAGACCAAGTACAATGTCACCCTTCAGGAAGATAAGCAACTGTTGGACGAGGTGGTGGTAGTCGGTTATGGTACGATGAAGAAGAGCGACCTGGCAGGAGCCTCTGCCTCTATGGACGAGAAGGCTATCAAAGGTGCTAACATCACCAACATCGACCAGAGTTTCCAGGGTCGTGTGACGGGTGTGACTGCAGTACAGACCTCAGGAGCGCCGGGTTCTTCATCCAGCATTCGTGTGCGCGGTCAGGCCACCATCAATGCCGGCGCAGAACCTCTCTATGTTGTCGACGGTGTGATATTCCAAGGCCAGGGTAACTCTGGTGCCGACTTCGGATTAGGCGATGCCCTTGGTAACGGTGCCGTCTCGACCATCTCGCCCCTTTCAACCATCAACCCACAGGATATTGTGTCGATGGAAATTCTGAAGGATGCCTCAGCCACCGCTATCTATGGTGCGCAGGGTGCTAACGGCGTTGTGCTGATTACCACCAAGCGCGGTAAGGCAGGTGAGGCCAAGTTCACCTACGACGGATCAGTCTCCTTCAACCGTCAGATGAAGCGTTTAGACATGTTGAATCTGCGAGAGTTTGCTGAATATTACAATGATATGGCCCAGCAGGGTGAGATTTCCAAGCCCGATGAGACCTATAGCGATCCGTCGATTCTCGGCAAGGGAACCAACTGGCAGGACGCCATCTTCCGCACCGCTTGGCAGCATCAGCACCAGATCAGCGCACAGGGTGGTACGGATGCCGTGAAATATTATGTTTCAGGCGGATACATGGATCAGCAGGGAACCATTATCGGTTCTAACTTCAACCGTTTCTCAGTTCGCTCCAATTTGGACGCTCAGCTGAAGAAGTGGCTGAAGCTCGGTTTGAATGTATCCTACACAGAAACCAAGGATGACCTGAAACAGGCCGATTCTGAGGAAGGTATCATCACCTACTCACTGACCACACCTCCTGATATTCAGATCTACGACATCAACGGCGGCTATTCGCACGTGTCAAAGGAAGGTTTCACCAACCCCAACCCCATCGCCTTAGCCATGATGGACGAGATCCTGCTCAGCCGTAAGAAGCTGAACGGAAGTATCTTTGCAGATGTCACACCTATCAAAAATATCGTCTGGCACACGGAGTTAGGTTTTGACATCGGTGCCTCTAAGGGTGAGACATACGAGCCGAAGGTGAACTTAGGCACCTGGAACCGTTCTTCCAACACAAGCCGTATGCAGAAGAACTCCAACACCTGGTGGGCGCTGAAGAACTATATTACCTACAGCAACCAGTTTGGCAAGCACTCTATCACCGCCATGCTCGGACAAGAGGCATGGGAGTCGAAATGGGACTATATCTCGCTGCAGAACAACAACCTGCCTAACGATGAGGTTCACAACCCCGCATTAGGTACAGGTGAGCCTCAGGTAGGCAGCGGCTTCGGATCATCGTCGATGGCTTCGTTCTTCACGCGCGAAACCTATAATTATGATGACCGCTATCTTGCTACATATACTTTCCGTTACGATGGTAGCTCTAATTTCGGTCCGAACAAGCGTTGGGCTGGTTTCCACTCTATAGCTGTCGCATGGAGATTCTCCAACGAGACCTTCTTGAAGGATGTGAAATGGCTCTCCAACGGTAAACTCCGTCTGGGCTGGGGTCAGACCGGTAACTCCAACATCGGTGGTTACAAGTGGGGCTCATCCATGTCGATCATGGCAACAGGCTTAGGACAGAGCTATCGCCCGGCTAACCTGAAGAACCTCGATATCAAATGGGAGACGCAGGAACAGATCAATGTTGGTCTCGACCTGGGCTTCTTCAACGGACGTATCGGCCTTGTAATCGACTGGTATAAGAAGACGTCGAAGGATATGCTGATGATGCTGAACCTCCCGTCGATCATGGGTACACAGGGTAATGGTTCTTCTGCTCTGGCAGCACCTTGGGGTAACTATGGTGACATCGAGAACACAGGTCTTGAGATTGCGCTCAACACCAAGCCTATTGAGACCAAGAATTTCTCCTGGAACTCAGACTTCCAGATTTCATTCAATAAGAACAAGCTGAAGAGTCTCTCTGGCTCAACTGCTCTGCCTGGCTACGGACAGTGGACCGACGTTGTCAGCCGCTCTGTTCCCGGTGAGAGCCTCTACAATTTCTACGGCTATGAGGTAGAAGGCATTTACCAGAGTTTCGAGGATATCCTCAACTCACCAGTGAATACCCTTCAGCAGAACAACCCCATCATAGAGAATGCTGATGGCACAAAGTCGTGGAGCACAGACCCCACACAGTACAACCCGAAAAATACCACCTACGTTGGTGATATCAAATATAAAGACGTGAACGGCGACGGCATTATCGACGAGAACGATAAGACCAACATCGGTTCGCCGCTGCCCGACTTCACTTTCGGATGGAACAACACATTCACCTACAAGAACTTCGACCTGAACATCTTCATCAACGGTTCTGTAGGCAACAAGGTGGGTAACTACATGAAGATGAAGCTGACCCACATGAACTCACCCTGGACCAACCAGATTTCCGACATCAACGACCGTACGCGTCTGCAGCCCAAGGATGGTGTCTACAGCGACTGGTGGTACAACAACATTGCCAATGTCGTCACAACCGGTCAGAACGACCTGCCCCGCGCAGCCATCAACGACCCGAACGACAATGATGCCTGGAGTTCACGCTATATTGAAGACGGCAGCTATCTGCGCGTAAAAGCCATCACACTCGGCTACACCTTCGATCAGAAACTGATCAAGAGGCTGGGACTGACCAACCTCCGTCTGACTCTGAATGTCACCAACCTGCTGACCATCACAGGTTATGACGGCTACGATCCTGAAATTGGTGCCTCTACCACCTCAAGCAATGTGTTTGGACTGGACAACGGCCGCTATCCGTCGCCAACCTCCTGCACGTTAGGACTGAGCGTTTCGTTCTAATTAAGAATTATGAATTAAGAATTAAGAGTTATGATTACCAAGATAAACAAAAAGGTAGCAGCAGGACTATTCTACTGTCTCCTGACTCCTGTCTCCTGTCTCCTCACCTCTTGTGAGGACTTCCTGAACAAACCTGTGGAAGACAACTACAACACAGAGAACTACTACACCGACGATGCCTCCTGCATCCGTGGTGTCAACTATCTATACAACTCCCCCTGGTATGACTTCCAGCGCGGTTTCATCAAGATCGGTGAGGTCATGTCGGGCAATATGTACTGGGGATCTTCTCCTTATATGAACTTCTCGGTAAACGGTACCGACCAGGATCTGGTCAATATGTCGTATTCTCTCTGGGCAGAGATCGGCCATTCCAACACCGTCTACAACTCCATCAAGAGTTCTTCTGCCTCTCAGAGCGTAAAGGACCAGTGTATGGGTGAGTGTCTGGCCTGGAAGGCTATGGCCTACTTCTTCCTCGTCCGCACCTTCGGAGATGTACCCATTGTTCACGATAACTCAGTAAACCTGGCCGCAGGCGATTACAACAGCCTGTCGAAAATTGAGAAGGCCGACGTCTACGAATATATCCTGATGACCCTCGAGAAGGCTATGGAGCTGTTGCCCAAGACGAAGAGCACCACAGGCCGTATCGACTACTACTGTGCAGAAGGATTTTATGCTAAGGTGCTGCTGACAGCTGCTGGTGTCACTGGCAGTCTGAACAACGACTATCTGCAGCGCGCTTCTGCAGCATCACTCGATGTGATCCGCAACTCCGGCCGTCAGCTGATGGAGAATTACGAGGATATCTTCCGCGGCAGCAACAATACTGCTGACGAGAGCCTGATTGCTTGGCGCTGGACAGTAGGCGCACAGTGGACTTGCCAGAACACGCAGCAGAGCGACCTGATGCCCGAGGGCTTCGATGAGTTCGGTGACTGCTGGGGTGGCTGGGGTGGCCCCTCTGCCGACCTGCAGGATGCTTTCGGTTATGATGTAACCGAGAATCCTTCAAAGCGTCTCGATACCGACAAGCGCCGTAAGGCCACCATGATGGGTGCCGGCGATACCTACGAGTATTTCTGGCGCGACCACGACTTAGGCAATGGCAAGAAAGGCTTCGATATCCTGAAGTTCTACTTCGACAAGACCTACAATCCTGCTGCCACTGAAACCTTCCAGGGTCCTTGTGGTGTACAGAACGTGAAGCATGCCTACGGTAACAATGCCGACCATATTGCAGAATGCGGCATGTCGGCAGACCGTATGAAATATGCTGTTGCTACGCATATCCTGCGTCTGGCTGACGTCTATCTGGTACATGCCGAGGCAGAGGTGCTGCAGGGCAAGACCAGTAGTCCCACTGCTCTGGCCGCCTTCAATGCCGTGCATCAGCGCGCCGTACCTTCTGCCATCGACAAGACCAGCCTCAGTTTCGACGACATCTGGAAGGAGCGCCGTCTGGAGTTGGCTGGCGAGGGCGACCGCTGGTACGATTACGTACGCCGTGCTTACTATGATGTCAACGCCTGTATCGCAGAGCTGAAGGCCCAGCGCCGTAATGCCATCTGGAACTGCAGCGGTGTCTACAAGACTTATTTCGAGTCTGAAGGTGCTACGTGGGATCCCACCGACATCCAGTATGACGAAAGTACACCTGCGCCCAACGTGACTGCCAACAGCTTTAACCTGCCTTATCCGACTGAGGACGTCGCCCTCAATCCGAATTTAGGAAGTAACGTAGCACCCATCCACGTTGACGTGAGAAATGAATACAGCTATTAGAGTTAAGAGTTAAGAATTAAGAATTAAGAGTTATGATTACAAAGATAAACAAAAAGGTTGTAGCAGGACTATTCTACTTACTCCTTCTCTCCTTCTTTCCTTCTCTCCTTACCTCCT
>Ga0310786_10005574_pt1 | contig 17035 bp, 12 predicted proteins | sample AusTroGonzalo_MG_FD_203881 | JGI IMG/M metagenome (GOLD analysis project Ga0310786, IMG submission 203881) | Bovine rumen microbial communities from tropical cattle in Woodstock, Queensland, Australia - Gonzalo_03 (v2) (version 2) | ecosystem: Host-associated > Mammals > Digestive system >... | reverse complement strand
AGCGCGCCGCCTCGTGTTCGTTGAGGTGGAGCGCCTCGGAGGCCAGCGAACACCAGAAGCAGTGCATCGTCAGGTGGAACCCGGGATAGTCCCATTCCACGGTCTGCAGGAAGCGGTCGATGCGGATTTCCGCGTCGAGTTCTTCGCGGATCTCGCGCTGGAGCGCTTCCCGGGCCGTCTCGCCCGGCTCCATCTTGCCGCCGGGGAATTCCCACCAGTCCTTGTAGTCGCCATAGCCGCGCTGGGTGGCGAAGATCTCGTCCCCCCGGCGGATGATGGCCGCTACGACCTCGATGCGCTTGTCGGACACTATTTCTTCGAGATCAGGTATTCTGCGATCTGCACGGCGTTGAGGGCCGCGCCTTTCTTGATCTGGTCGCCGGAGAGCCAGAGGGTGATGCCGTTGTCGTTGGCGAGGTCCTTGCGGACGCGGCCCACATAGACGTCGTCCTTGCCGCCGGTGAAGAGCGGCATCGGGTAGGTCTGCGTGGACGGGTCATCCTGCAGGGTCACGCCCGGGGCGGCCGCGATGGCGGCCTGCACCTGCTCGACGGTCAGCGGCTTCTCGGTCTCGACCCACACGGCCTCGGAGTGGGAGCGCAGCGAAGAGATGCGCACGCACATCGCGGAGCAGCGCACGTCGGAGTGGAGGATCTTGCGGGTCTCGTTGAACATCTTCATCTCCTCCTTGGTGTAGCCGTTGTCCTGGAACACGTCGATCTGCGGGATGACGTTGTAGGCCAGCTGGTAGGCGAATTTCTTGACCGTCACGGGCTTGCCCTCGACGATCTCCTTGTACTGCTGCTGCAGCTCGGCCATGGCCTGCGCACCGGCGCCGGAGGCGGACTGGTAGCTGGCCACGTGGATGCGGGTGATGTGGGAAAGGGCCTCGATCGGCTTGAGGACCACGACCATCATGATGGTGGTGCAGTTCGGGTTGGCGATGATGCCGCGCGGACGGTTGAGGGCGTCCTCGGCGTTGCACTCAGGCACCACGAGGGGCACGTCGGGATCCATCCGGAACGCGCTGGAGTTGTCGATCATCACGGCGCCGTACTTGGTGATGGTCTCGGCGAATTCCTTGGAGGTACCGGCACCGGCGGACACAAAGGCGTAGTCCACGCCCTTGAAGTCGTCGTTGTGCTGGAGGAGTTTCACTTCATACTCCTTCCCACGGAAGGTGTACTTGGTGCCCGCGCTCCGCTCGGAGCCGAACAGGACCAGTTCATCCATGGGGAAATTGCGTTCGTCGAGGACCCGCAGGAACTCCTGTCCCACGGCTCCGCTTGCACCTACGATGGCTACTTTCATGACTTTAGAATATTTTAATTTATTGTATTTCAGACAGATATTTCTTGAATTCCGCATATGTGCGGCCCATCGGGACCGACTGCTTCGTGCCCTGCATGAAGGCGGCGAGGCGGGTCGGGATTTCGACCGGCTGGCCGGTGGCGGCTTCGACCGTATCCTTGAACTTGGCCGGGTGCGCCGTCTCGCAGAGCAGGGCGGATTCGCCCGGGGCGAGGTGGTGGTAGACGGCGTGGAAGCCGCACGCGCCGTGCGGGTCGAGCTGGTAGCCGTACTGCTCGCGGCAGAAGCGCAGCGTCTGGCGGATCTGCTCGTCGGTGCACACGGCGCCGGAGATGTCGGCCTTGACGGCTTCCCAGTCGTGGCCGTAGAGTTCGAAGATGCGGGCGGCGTTGCTCGGGTCGCCCACGTCCATCGCGTTGGCGAGGGTGGGGATGCTCGGGCGCGGCTCGTACTTGCCGGTCTGCAGGTAGTCGAAGAAGACTTCGTTGGCGTTGTTGGCCGCCACGAAACGCTTGACCGGCAGGCCCATGCGCCTGGCGAAGAGCGCGGCGCAGAGGTTGCCGAAATTGCCGCTCGGCACGCACACGACCAGCTGCCCGGCGAGGCCGAGGCGCTTCATCTGGGCGTAGCCGTGGAAATAGTAGAAGGACTGCGGCAGGAAGCGCGCGACGTTGATGCTGTTGGCGGAGGTCAGGCGCAGGCGCGAAGTGAGCTCCGCGTCCATGAAGGCGCTCTTGACCAGGGCCTGGCAGTCGTCGAAGCAGCCGTCCACCTCGAGGGCGGTGATGTTGTGCCCGAGGGTGGTGAACTGGCATTCCTGGATGGGGCTGACCTTGCCCTTGGGGTAGAGGACGTGCACGTGGACGCCTTCGACGCCGAGGAAACCGTTGGCCACGGCGCTGCCCGTGTCGCCGGAAGTGGCCACGAGCACGTGGATCGTGCGCTTGTCGTCCGTGTGCTGCGTGAAATGGCGCAGCAGGCGGGCCATGAAGCGCGCGCCGACGTCCTTGAAGGCGAGGGTGGGGCCGTGGAAGAGCTCCAGCGCGCTGATGCTCCGCGTCACGCTGACCACCGGGCAGTCGAAGGAGAGGGTCTCCTCCACGATGCGGTGCAGCTCCGCGGCGGGGATGTCTTCGCCGAAGAAGGCGTCCGCCACCGTGCAGGCGATTTCCTGGAAGGTCATCGTCTGGATGTTGTCGAAGAACGACTGCGGCAGGACGGCGATGCGCTCCGGCATATAGAGCCCCTTGTCCTCGGCGAGGCCGCGGACGACGGCCTGCTCGAGGCTGGCCGGGGAGGCTTTTCCGTTGGTGCTGTAATACTTCATAGGCTAGGCGATCAGGCGGGCGCCCTTGTTGGACACCTTGACGACATACGTCTCGGAGAGGATGCCCTGCTGGGCGAAATGGCGCTCCATGATGGCGCCCACGCGCTGGGCGACGTCGCCGCGGTTCGCCAGGGCGAACACGGACGGGCCCGAGCCGCTGATGTTCATTGCCAGCGCGCCTGCGCCGAGCAGCTTTTCGCGCAGCTCGTCGAAGCCCGGGATGAACTGCTTGCGGTACGGCTCCGCCACGGCGTCGTGCATCGCGCGGCCGACCAGCTCGATGTTGCCGGTGCAGAGGCCGGCCACGAGGCCGCCTACGTTGCCCCACTGGGTCACGGCGGTGTGCATCGGGATCTCCTTGGGGAGGATGCTGCGCGCCTCCTTGGTGGAGACCATCAGGTGCGGGTGGATGACGGGGCAGTAGAGGTTGCCCGGAACGGGCAGCTTGATGATGTCCAGCGGCTCGTAGCCGCGGATCAGGGTGATGCCGCCCATCACGGCCGGAGCCGCGTTGTCGGCGTGGTAGCCGCCGCTGGCGAGGTTCTCGCCCTCCATCGCGCAGACGACCACGTCCTCCTCGGACAGCGGGGCTCCGAAGAGCTCGTTGATGCCGAAGGCGGCCGCGGCGCTGGATGCGGCGCTGGAGCCGATGCCGGAGCCGGGGTAGATCTTCTTGATGATGCGCACCTCCACGCCGCCGCTGTGGCCGGTCATCTCGAAGAACTTGCGGATGACGGGCGTGACGACGTTGTCTTCAGGATCCGTGGGCAGGGGCACGTCGGTGTCGTTGAAGATGGTGATGCCGGAACCCTGTTCGTCGAGGGTCATCTCGAGCACGTCCCCGACTTCGTCGAGGGCCATGCCCATCACGTCGAATCCGCAGCCGAGATTGGCGATCGAGGCGGGGGCGAAAACTTTGATCTTCTTCATATGCTTCTGTCCATCAGATGTTGGCGATGCTCATGATGTCCGCGAACACGCCGGCGGCGGTCACGTCTGCGCCGGCTCCGTAGCCCTGGATGAGCATCGGATGGCGGTTGTAGCGCTCGGTGGTCAGCAGGACGATGTTGTTGGAGCCGTCCAGCACGTAGAAGGAGTGCTGGTTCTCCACGGCCTGCAGGGAGACGGAATACTTGCCGTCCTCCATCCTGGCCACGAAACGCCAGCGCTTGCCTTCGGCCTCCAGCTTGCGGCGGCGCTCCTCGAACCCGGCGTCGAGGGAGGGGAGCTTGGCCCAGAATTCCTCCTCGGTGCAGTCGAAGAACTCCTTGGGGATGAAGAGGTTGGCCTCGACGTCCTCCTGGTTGACCTCATACCCGGCTTCGCGGGAAAGGATGACGAGCTTGCGGATCACATCCTTGCCGGAGAGGTCGATGCGCGGGTCGGGCTCGGAGAAGCCCTGCTCGCGCGCCATCCGGACGGTCTCGCTGAACGGGACGTCGGCCGACAGGGTGTTGAAGATGAAGTTGAGGGTGCCGCTGAGCACGGCCTCCAGCTTGAGGATGCGGTCGCCGGAGTTGCACAGGTCGTTGATCGTGTTGATGATCGGCAGGCCGGCGCCCACGTTGGTCTCGAACAGCCACTTGACGCCGCGCTTGCGCGCGAGGTCCTTGAGGCGGCGGTAATTGGCGTAGTCGGAGGAAGCGGCGATCTTGTTGGCCGCCACCACCGAGATACCGTGGTCGAAGAAGTCGCCGTAGAGCGAGGCGACCGCCGGGCTGGCGGTGCAGTCCACGAACACGGAGTTGAAGATGTTCATGCCGATGATCTCCTCCTTGAGGCGCTGCGGGTCGATGGCGATGCCGTCCTGCTGCAGGATGTCCTGCCAGCGGGACAGGTCGATGCCGGCGCGGTCGAAGACGGCCCGGGTGCTGCGGGCGATGCCCACGATGTTGATCTTGAGGCCGCGGTCGCGCTTGAGCGTCTCCTGCTGCTGGGCGATCTGGGCGATCAGGCGGCCGCCCACGGTGCCGATGCCGCAGAGGAAGAGGTTGAGTTCCTGGTATTCGGACAGGAAGAAGTTGTCGTGGATGACGTTGAGCGACTTGCGCAGCTGCTTGCGGTCCACGATGAAGGAGATGTTGGACTCGGCGGCGCCCTGGGCGAGCGCGATCACGCTGATGCCGTTGCGGCCCAGCGTGGTGAAGAGCTTGCCCGCGATGCCGGCGTGCTGCTTCATGTTCTCGCCGATCACGGCCACGGCCGCGAGCTCGTCGCGCACCTCGACCGGATTGATGGCTCCGCTCTCGATCTCACGCGCGAAGGACTCGGAGAGGACCTCCTGCGCACGGGCGGCGTCGCCCTTGCTGACGCCGATGGAGATGCCCGTCTCGGAAGCCGACTGGCTGACGAGGAAGGCGCTGATCTGCTCCTGGGCGAGCGCCGCGAAGATGCGGCTGTCCACACCCACGATACCGACCATGGATGTGCCGGAAAGGGTGATCAGTGCGATATCGTCGATCGAAGAGATTCCCTTGATGGAAGTGGAGCCCGGAGCGACGGTTTTCTTCACGATCGTCCCTTTTGCTTTCAAATTGAAAGTATTCTTGATGAGAATCGGAATACCCTTCGCGCAGACCGGATAGAGGGTCGGCGGGTAGATGACTTTCGCGCCGAAATTGCAAAGCTCCATCGCCTCTTCGTAGGTCATCTCGTCGATGACGTAGGAAGTCTTGATGATGCGCGGGTCGGCGGTCATGAAGCCGTCCACATCTGTCCATATTTCAAGCAGTTCGGCGTCGAGCGCCGCTGCGATGAGGCTGGCGGTGTAGTCCGAACCGCCGCGGCCGAGCGTGGTGATCTCGCCGGAAGCGGCGTCGGAGGCGATGAAACCGGGCACGACGGCCGTGGCCCCGGCCTGGCTCCAGCCTTGAAAAGTCTTTTGTATCAGGTCGAAAGTGAGGCCCTGGTCGACTTCGTTGAGCAGGCCGTGGCGGCGGGTCTTGATGAAGTCGACGGCGTCGTAACGCAGGGCGCAGGGGAGGGCGGCGGTGACGATGCGCGAAGAGAGGCGCTCGCCGAAACTCTGCACTTCGTTGGCCGTCTTGGGCGGCAGGACCTGCAGCAGATAGATGCCCTCGCAGATGCGTTCGAGCTGGTCCAGAAGTCCGTCCATTTCAGCTTCTACCGCCTTGCAGCGGGTCTTGTCCACCACGGCTTCGCAGACATTGTGGTGGCGCGCACGCAGCTGCGCGACCTCGTCGCGGAACGCGGTGTCGCCGGCGGCGGCGAGGCGGGACGCACGGATCAGCTGGTCCGTGACGCCGCCCAGGGCGGATACGACGACGATGGAGGGTTCCTGGCGGGAACTGACGATTTCTTTTACTCTGAGGATGCTCTCCGGCGTGCCCACCGAAGTGCCTCCGAATTTCAGGATCTTCATAACTAACTAACGCGTTTGTTCAGCCCAAAGTAAAGCATTTTTAAGATTTTTTCAAAATATTTTTCACCTTTCCTTGCTTTTTCAACAAAAATTGCCGAGCTTCGTAACCGGTATGGGGGGATTATACCCCGCAGTTAGTTATGGATTATCGTAGTAGTGTTACCTTCGAAGGCCGCAGGATGGCCGGGGCCCGTGCGCTGTGGATGGCGGACGGAATGAAGCGGAGCCAGTTCGGCAAGCCGGTCATCGCAATCGCCAATTCCTTCACGCAGTTCGTGCCCGGACACACCCACCTCCACGAGGCGGGCCAGATCGTCAAGGCCGAGATCGAGAAGCTGGGCTGCTTCGCCGCCGAGTTCAACACGATCGCCGTCGACGACGGCATCGCGATGGGCCACGACGGAATGCTCTATTCGCTCCCTTCCCGCGACATCATCGCCGACAGCGTCGAATATATGGTCAACGCGCACAAGGCCGACGCCCTGGTGTGCATCAGCAACTGCGACAAGATCACCCCGGGTATGCTCATCGCCGCGATGCGGCTCAACATCCCCACCATCTTCGTCTCCGGCGGTCCGATGGAAGCCGGCGTGCTGGGCGAGTCCAAGCTGGACCTGATCGACGCGATGGTCAAGTCCGCCGACCCGTCCGTGAGCGACGCCGACGTGGCCGCCATCGAGCAGCACGCCTGCCCGACCTGCGGCAGCTGCTCCGGTATGTTCACGGCCAACTCGATGAACTGCCTGACCGAGGCCATCGGCCTCGCCCTTCCCGGCAACGGTACCATCCTCGCCACGCACGCGATGCGCACGGAACTCTTCCGCAAGGCGGCGCGCCAGATCGTGGAGAATGCGTATAAGTATTATAAGGACGGCGACGAGTCCGTCCTGCCCCGCAGCATCGCCTCGCGCGCGGCGTTCCTCAACGCCATGACGCTCGACATCGCGATGGGCGGTTCCACCAACACGGTGCTGCACCTCCTGGCCGTGGCCAACGAGGCCGGCGCCGACTTCAAGATGGCCGACATCGACGCGCTGTCCCGCAAGGTGCCCTGCATCTGCAAGGTGGCGCCCAACACCGCCAAGTACCACATCCAGGATGTGGGACGCGCGGGCGGCATCGTGGCGATCCTCGCCGAACTCGCCGCCGCCGGCCTGGTGGACACCTCGCTGCGCCGCGTGGACGGCCTGACCCTCGCCGAGGAGATCGACCGCTATTCCATCCTCTCCCCGAACTGCACGGACGAGGCGCGCGAGATCTATCGCGTGGCGCCCTGCGGCCGCTTCAACATCCAGCTCGGCTCGCAGAGCACGTATTACGACAATTACGACACCGACCGCGCCGCGGGCTGCATCCGCGACGTGGAGCACGCCTATACGCGTGACGGCGGCCTCGCCGTCCTCTTCGGCAACATCGCCCAGGACGGCTGCATCGTCAAGACGGCCGGCGTGGACGAGAGCATCTTCCACTTCGAGGGTCCGGCCCGCGTGTTCGACTCCCAGGAGGCGGCCTGCGAGGGCATCCTCGGCGGCAAGGTAGGCAGCGGCGACGTCGTCGTCATCACCTACGAAGGCCCGAAGGGCGGTCCCGGCATGCAGGAAATGCTCTACCCGACTTCGTACATCAAATCGATGCATCTGGGCAAGGCCTGCGCCTTGCTGACCGACGGCCGCTTCAGCGGCGGCACCTCCGGCCTGAGCATCGGACATATTTCACCCGAAGCGGCTTCCGGCGGCAACATCGCCCTGGTCCGCGACGGAGACATCATCACGATCGACATCCCTTCCCGCAGCATCAGCGTGGCCCTGTCTTCCGAGGAGCTCGCCGCCCGCCGCAGCGAAGAGGAGGCGCGCGGCCGCAAGGCCTTCACGCCGCCTTTCCGCCAGCGCACGGTCTCCAAGAGCCTCAAGGCATACGCCGCGATGGTCAGCAGCGCGGACAAGGGTGCGGTCAGAATCATTGAAGACTAGCTTATGGGGCAGCGGCTGACAGGAGCGGAAATCCTTTTGGAATCCCTCATCGCCGAAGGCGTGGACACGGTTTTCGGCTATCCGGGCGGATCTATCATCACCGTCTATGACAAGTTGTACAGTTACTCCGACCGGATCAAACATATCCTGGTACGCCACGAACAGGGCGCCATCCACGCCGCGCAGGGCTATGCCCGTGCGACGGGGAAGCCCGGCGTCGTGATCGTGACCTCCGGCCCGGGCGCCACCAACGTCATCACCGGCGTCGCCGACGCGATGGTGGACTCGACCCCGGTCATCGTCATCGCCGGCCAGGTGGGCAACGCCTCCCTCGGTACCGATGCCTTCCAGGAGACCGACGTGGTCGGTATGACCGGCCCGATCGACAAGTGGACCTGCCAGATCCGCAAGCCCGAGGAAGTGGCTCCTGCGGTGGCCAAAGCCTTCCACATCGCCTCCACGGGCCGTCCGGGCCCGGTCGTGCTCGACTTCACGCGCGACGCGCAGGTCGGTGTGGGCTGGTATGAATACGAGAAATGTACCCACATCCGCAGCTACGCCCTCCCGGCGCCCGCCGACGAGGCGGCCCTCGACGCGGCGGCGCAGCTGATCGACGAGGCGGAGCGCCCCTTCGTGGTGTTCGGCCAGGGTGTGGTGATCTCCGGTGCGGAGGAGCAGCTCAAGGCTTTCCTGAAGAAGGGCGGCATCCCCGCCGCTTCCACGATGCTCGGCCTGAGCGCCCTGCCGTCCGATTTCCCTTACTACGTCGGTATGGCGGGTATGCACGGCAACATCGCCTCCAACCTGATGACCCAGCAGTGCGACCTGCTCATCGCCGTCGGTATGCGCTTCAGCGACCGCGTGACCGGCGTCCCTTCCCATTATGCGCCCAAGGCGAAGGTGATCCACATCGACGTGGACCGCACGGAGATCGGCAAGATCATCCCCGCCGAGGTGGGCATCCTGGGCGACGCCGCCGAGGTGCTCGAGCGCCTGACCGCCAAGATCAAGTTCTCCTTCCACGACGAGTGGGCCGCGCTCGCGCGCCGCTACGACCGCGTGGAGACGGAGAAGGTCACCGAACCCGAGACGGAGCCCAAGGAAGGCCCCATCAATATGGGCGAGGTGGTGTCCCGCGTGGCGGAGATCTCCGAGCGGAAGGCCATCATCGTCACCGACGTGGGCCAGAACCAGCTGATGGGCGCCCGCTATTCGCGTTTCGCGCAGACGCGCAGCTTCATCTCCTCCGGCGGTCTCGGCACGATGGGCTTCGGCCTCCCGGCCGCGATCGGCGCCAAGATGGGCGCGCCGGAGCGCGAAGTCGTCCTCTTCGTGGGCGACGGCGGCATCCAGATGACGCTCCAGGAGCTCGGCACGATCATGCAGGAGGGGACGGCCGTCAAGGTGGTCCTGCTCAACAACAACTGGCTCGGCAACGTCCGCCAGTGGCAGGAGCTCTTCTACGGCGAGCGCTACTCGCAGACGCGCCTGCTGAATCCCGACTACGAGCTGATCGCCAAGGCCTACGGCGTCCGCTACCGCTGCGTGGAGCGGCGCGAGGAGCTGTCCGACGCGGTGCGCGAGATGCTCGAGAGCAAGGAGGCCTACATCCTCGACGCCCACGTGTGCGAGAAGGGGATGGTCTATCCGATGGTCCCCGGCGGACGCCGGCTGGACGAGATCCTGTTGAACAAAGAAGAATGGTATCGCGATGGAGAATAGCAATATGTATATCATCTCGGTGTACTCCGAGAACCAGGTGGGTCTGTTGAGCTCGATTTCCAACATCTTCACCCGCCGCGGCATCAACATCGAGAGCCTGACGGTGTTCCCGTCGGAATTCCCGGGCATCCACCATTTCACCTTCCGCGCCATCACCACGGAGCGCGCCGCGCAGCAGGTGGTGGGCTTCATCGAGAAGAAGGTGGAGGTGGTCCGCGCGTTCTGCTTCCCGGACAACGCCACGAGCGCGTCCGAGCACGGGATCATGGAAGATTATCTGAAAAATAGAAACCAATAAAAAACAAAGAAAAGTATGGCAAAGATGAATTTCGGCGGAGTGGTCGAGAACGTCGTCACCCGCGATGAGTTTACGATTGAAAAAGCCCGTGAAGTCCTGAAGGACGAGGTCGTCGCCGTGATCGGCTATGGCGTCCAGGGTCCCGGACAGTCCCTGAACCTCAAGGACAACGGCATCAACGTCATCGTTGGCCAGCGCCCCGGCAAGACCTACGACAAGGCTGTCGCGGACGGCTGGGTGCCCGGCAAGACCCTCTTCAGCATCGAGGAGGCCTGCGAGAAGGCGACCGTGATCCAGTACCTGCTCTCCGACGCCGCCCAGATCGCGCAGTGGCCCGTGGTCAAGAAGCACCTCACCGCCGGCAAGGCGCTCTACTTCTCCCACGGCTTCGGCATCACCTTCAACGACCGCACCGGCATCGTCCCGCCGAAGGACGTCGACGTGATCATGGTGGCCCCGAAGGGTTCCGGCACCTCCGTGCGCCGTCTCTTCCTCCAGGGCCGCGGCATCAACTCTTCTTTCGCCGTCTACCAGGACGCCACCGGTCGTGCGCTGGACCGCACCCTGGCCCTCGGTATCGCCATCGGTTCCGGCTACCTCTTCGAGACCGACTTCAAGCGTGAGGTCTACTCCGACCTGACGGGCGAGCGCGGCACCCTGATGGGCGCCATCCAGGGCATCCTTTCCGCCCAGTACGAAGTGCTCCGCGAGCATGGCCATTCCCCGTCGGAGGCCTTCAACGAGACCGTCGAGGAGCTGACCCAGTCCCTGATGCCGCTCTTCGCGGAGAAAGGTATGGACTGGATGTATGCCAACACTTCCACGACTGCCCAGCGCGGTGCGCTCGACTGGATGGGTCCCTTCCACGATGCCACCAAGCCTGTTTTTGAGAAACTGTACAACGAAGTCGCCTGCGGCAACGAGGCCCAGCGCTCCATCGACGCCAATTCCAAGCCGGACTACCGCGAAGGACTGGAGAAGGAGCTGAAGGCCCTCCGTGAGAGCGAGCTCTGGCGCACCGGCGCCGCCGTCCGCGAACTCCGTCCCGAGAATAAATAGCTTATGGACAGCAACCGGATCTATATTTTCGACACCACCCTGCGCGACGGCGAACAGGTCCCCGGCTGCCAGCTCAACACCGTGGAGAAGATCCAGGTGGCGAAGGCGCTGGAGGAGCTCGGCGTGGACGTGATCGAGGCCGGCTTCCCGGTCTCGAGCCCCGGCGACTTCAACTCGGTCGTGGAAATCTCCAAGGCCGTGACGTGGCCGACGATCTGCGCCCTCACGCGGGCGGTCCAGAAAGACATCGATGCGGCCGTGGAGGCGCTCCGGTATGCCAAGCACAAGCGCATCCACACCGGCATCGGCACTTCCGACTCGCACATCCGCTACAAGTTCAACTCCACGCGTGAGGAGATCCTGGAGCGGGCCGTGCGTGCCGTCAAATACGCCCGGCAGTACGTCGACGACGTGGAATTCTACGCCGAAGACGCCGGCCGTACGGACAACGAATTCCTCGCGAAGGTGGTCGAGGCCGTCATCAAGGCCGGCGCCACCGTCGTCAACATCCCGGACACCACGGGCTATTGCCTGCCCGCGGAGTACGGTGCCAAGATCAAGTATCTGGTGGACCACGTCGACGGCATCGACAAGGCCATCATCTCCACCCACTGCCACAACGACCTCGGCATGGCCACGGCCAACACGATGTCGGGCCTGCTCAACGGCGCCCGCCAGTGCGAGGTCACGATCAACGGCGTAGGGGAGCGCGCGGGCAACACCGCGCTCGAGGAGATCGCGATGATCCTGAAGAGCCACACCGACATCCCCCTGACGACCAACATCAACACGACGCGCATCTATCCGGTGAGCCGGATGGTGTCCAGCCTGATGAACATGCCCGTCCAGGCCAACAAGGCCATCGTGGGCCGCAATGCGTTCGCGCATTCTTCCGGCATCCACCAGGACGGCGTGCTCAAGGAGGTGTCCACCTACGAGATCATCAACCCCAAGGACATCGGCCTGGACGACAACAACATCGTCCTGACGGCCCGCAGCGGCCACGCCGCCCTGCGCTACCGCCTGGAGACCCTGGGCATCAAGCTCTCCGACGAGAAGCTGGACGCCTTCTACCAGGAGTTCCTCAAGCTGGCCGACAAGAAGAAGCAGGTCAACGACGACGACCTGCTGGTCCTGGCCGGCGCCGAGCGCGCCGCCGTCGCCCACATCAAGCTGGACTATCTGCAGGTCACGAGCGGCAAGGGCCTCAAGCCCGTCGCCAGCATCGGCCTGGACATCGCCGGCGAGAAGTTCGAGGGCGCGGCCCAGGGCAACGGTCCCGTGGATGCGGCCATCAACGCGCTCAAGACGATCGTCCACCGCCAGATGGTGATCAAGGAATTCACGATCCAGAACATTACCAAGGGCTCCGACGACGTAGCCAAGGTCCATATGCAGGTCGAGCACGACGGCCACGTCTACTACGGTTTCGGTGCCAACACCGATATCGTGACGGGTTCCGTCGAGGCTTATATCGACTGTATCAACAAATTCCAGAACTAGGGATGAATACGCTTTTCGACAAAATCTGGGATGCCCACGTGGTCTCGCTCATCGAGGACGGGCCCACCCAGCTCTATATCGACCGGCTCTATTGCCACGAGGTCACGAGCCCGCAGGCCTTCGACGGCCTGCGCGCCCGCGGGATCAAGTGCCTGCGCCCGCAGCAGATCTTCTGTATGCCGGACCACAACACGCCCACCCACGACCAGGACAAGCCGATCGAGGATCCCGTGTCCAAGACGCAGGTCGACGCGCTGGCGCGCAACGCCGCCGAGTTCGGCCTGACGCACTACGGGATGATGAGCCCGGACAACGGCATCATCCACGTGGTCGGTCCCGAGAAGGGCCTGTCCCTGCCGGGAATGACCATCGTCTGCGGTGACTCGCATACCTCCACGCACGGCGCCGTCGGTGCCGTCGCGTTCGGTATCGGCACGAGCGAAGTGGAGATGGTGCTGGCCTCCCAGTGTATCCTGCAGCAGAAACCCAAGTCGATGAGCATCCGCATCGACGGAGAGCTCCGTCCCGGCGTGACCGCCAAGGACGTCGCCCTCTACCTGATGATGAAGCTCACCACGAGCGGCGCCACGGGCTATTTCGTGGAGTACCGCGGCAGCGCCGTGCGCTCGCTCTCGATGGAGGGCCGCCTGACGCTGTGCAACCTCTCCATCGAGATGGGCGCGCGCGGCGGCTTCGTGGCCCCGGACGAGACCACCTTCGCCTACCTGAAGGGACGCGAATACGCCCCGAAGGGTGCGGACTGGGACAAGGCCGTGGCCGCCTGGAGCGAACTGCGCAGCGGCGAGGACGCCGTCTTCGACCGCGAAGTGGTCTTCGACGCGGCGGACATCCAGCCGATGATCACCTACGGCACCAACCCGGGAATGGGTATGCCGGTGAACGGAAGCATTCCTGCAGATGCCGCTCCCAAGTCGCTGAATTATATGGGATTCACCGCCGGACAGAAACTGCTCGGACATCCCGTCGACTATGTCTTCCTCGGCGCCTGCACCAACGGGCGCATCGAGGATTTCCGCGCCTTCGCCTCCCTGGTGAAGGGGCGTCGGAAGGCCGAAGGCGTGACCGCCTGGCTGGTGCCCGGCTCCTGGGCCGTGAAGCGCCAGATCGAGGCGGAGGGCCTGGACCGCGTGCTCGCCGAGGCGGGCTTCGAGGTCCGGCAGCCCGGCTGCTCGGCCTGCCTGGCGATGAACGACGACAAGATCCCGGCAGGGAAGTATGCCGTCAGCACCAGCAACCGCAATTTCGAGGGCCGTCAGGGCCCGGGTTCCCGCACGCTGCTCGCGAGTCCGCTGACCGCGGCCGCCGCTGCCGTGACGGGCGTTGTAACGGATCCGCGTACGCTTTTATGAAACAGAAATTCGACATCATCGAGAGCACCTGCGTGCCTCTCCCGCTGGAGAACGTAGATACGGACCAGATCATCCCGGCCCGCTTCCTCAAGGCCACGACGCGCGACGAGAAGTTCTTCGGGGACAACCTCTTCCGCGACTGGCGCTACGACGCCGACGGCAGCCCGAAGCGCGACTTCGTCCTGAACGACCCGCGCTACGGCGGCTGCATCCTCGTGGCGGGCAAGAACTTCGGTTCCGGCTCCAGCCGTGAACACGCCGCCTGGGCCATCGCCGGCTACGGTTTCCGCGTGGTGATCTCCAGCTTCTTCGCCGACATCCACAAGAACAACGAACTCAACAACTTCGTGCTTCCCGTGGTGGTCTCCGAGGCTTTCCTGGCCGAACTGTTCGACAGCATCGCCGCCGACCCTGCGATGAAGGTCCGCGTGGACGTTCCCGCGCAGACGGTGACCAACCTGGCCACCGGCCGCAGCGAGCGCTTCGAACTTAACGCATACAAGAAATATTGTTTGACCAATGCTTTAGATGATATAGACTATCTTCTTGAGCAGAAGGATAAAATCGAAGCCTTTGAAAGAAAGAGAAAATAGGATCGAGGTCCTGGATACGACCTTGCGCGACGGCGAACAGACCGCCGGCGTCTCGTTCAATGCGCACGAGAAGCTGGCGATCGCGCAGCTCCTGCTCGAGGAGCTGAAAGTCGACCGCGTGGAGGTGGCGTCCGCCCGTGTGTCCCAGGGCGAAAGCGAGGCCTTCCGGCGCATCTGCGCCTGGGCGGCCGGCGCCGGCTGCCTGGACCGCGTGGAAGCCCTCGGATTCGTCGACGGAGGCGTCTCCGTGGACTGGATCGCCGACGCCGGCGGCCGCGTGGTCAACATCCTGGCCAAGGGCTCGCTGCGCCATCTGGAGAAGCAGCTGGGCAAGACCCCGGAGCAGCACGCCGAGGACATCATCCGCGTGATCGGCCACGCCGGCACGCGCGGGCTCTCGGTCAACCTCTATCTCGAGGACTGGTCCAACGGGATCGCGGATTCGCCGGAGTACGTCTTCGGCCTGCTGGAGCGCCTGCGCTTCCAGCCGATCCGCCACGTGATGCTGCCCGACACCCTGGGCGTCCTCAATCCCTGGCAGGTGGAGACCTACATCGCGCAGATGCGCGAGCGTTTCCCGTCCCTTTGTTTCGACTTCCACGCCCACAACGACTACGGCCTGGCGGTGGCCAACACCCTGGCCGCGGTGCGCGCCGGCGTGAGCGGCGTCCACACGACCGTCAACGGTCTGGGCGAACGCTGCGGCAACGCGCCGATGGCGGCCATCGTGGCCGCCCTCAAGGACCAGCTCGGCTGCACCGTCGCGGTGCAGGAGGGGAGTCTCACGCACGTCTGCAAATACGTGGAGAGCATCTCCGGCATCCGCATCCCGGACAACGAGCCGGTGGTGGGGGAGAACGTCTTCACGCAGAGCAGCGGCGTGCACGCCGACGGCGACAACAAGGCCGACCTCTACGCCAACCGCCTGCTCCCGCAGCGCTTCGGCCGCGAGCGCACCTACGCCCTCGGCAAGATGAGCGGCAAGGCCAACATCGTCAAGAACCTCGACAAGCTCGGCATCCGGCTCACGCCCGAACAGGTCAAGCTGGTGACGCAGCGCGTCGTGGAGCTGGGCGACAAGAAGGAGGCGCTGGCCGCGGAGGACCTCCCGTTCATCGTGGCGGACGTCCTCAAGACGGCCAACAGCGCCACCCAGGACAACATCCACATCGTCAATTATTCGCTGCAGCTCGCGCGCGGCATGCGCCCGGCGGCAGTCGTCAAGGTCAGCATCCACGGCGAGGAATACGAAGCCGCGGCGCCCGGCGACGGTCAGTACGACGCCTTCATGAAGGCGCTCTGGATCATCTACGACAAGCTGGGCAAGAAGCACCCCGTGCTGACGGACTACCAGGTCACCATCCCGCCGGGAGGCAAGACCGACGCCCTCGTGTCCGCGATCATCTCGTGGAAGGACGGCGACTACGAATTCAAGACCCGCGGCATCGACTCCGACCAGACGGAAGCCGCCATCAAGGCCACGGTCAAGATGCTGAACATCATCGAAAACATGGATTTGAACCAACTGAAATAATGAAACTGAACATTGCCCTTTTGCCCGGGGACGGAATCGGCCCCGAAGTCATCGACCAGGCGGTCAAGTGCGTGGACGCTGTCGCCCGCAAATTCGGACACGAGGTGTCCTACAACTTCGCCTACGTGGGTGCGTGCGCCATCGACCGTTTCGGCGACGCGTTCCCGGAAGAGACCTTCCAGACCTGTCTGGCGGCCGATGCGGTGCTTTTCGGCGCCGTGGGCGATCCCAAGTACGACAATGATCCCAAGGCGCCCGTGCGTCCCGAGCAGGGCCTGCTCGCGATGCGCAAGAAGCTGGGCCTCTTCTCCAACCTGCGCCCGGTGGAGACCTTCAAATCCCTGGTCCACAAGTCCCCGCTCAAGGAAGAGCTGGTGGACGGCGCCGATTTCCTCTGCATCCGCGAACTGACCGGCGGTATGTACTTCGGCGAGAAAGGCAGACTGGACGGCGGCGACACCGCCTACGACACGAATATCTATCACCGCTTCGAGATCGAGCGCATCCTGCGCCAGGCCTTCGAGTTCGCCGGCCGCCGCCGCAAGCACCTCACCGTGGTGGACAAGGCCAACGTGCTGGAGTCCTCCCGCCTGTGGCGCCAGGTCGCCCAGGAGATGGCGCCGCAGTATCCCGACGTCACCACGGACTATATGTACGTGGACAACGCCGCGATGAAGCTTATCACGGGCCCGAAGTTCTTCGACGTCATCGTCACGGAGAACACCTTCGGCGACATCCTCACCGACGAGGCGAGCGTGGTCTCCGGATCGATGGGCCTGCTGGCCTCCGCCTCCATCGGCGAGAAGACCGGCGTCTACGAGCCGATCCACGGATCCTACCCGCAGGCGGCCGGAAAGAACATCGCCAACCCGCTTGCGGCCATCCTTTCGGCCGCGATGATGTTCGAATATGCCTTCGGTCTGATGGAAGAAGGGAAGGCAATTCGTAAAGCGGTGGCTGATAGCA
>Ga0310786_10005573_pt1 | contig 17037 bp, 17 predicted proteins | sample AusTroGonzalo_MG_FD_203881 | JGI IMG/M metagenome (GOLD analysis project Ga0310786, IMG submission 203881) | Bovine rumen microbial communities from tropical cattle in Woodstock, Queensland, Australia - Gonzalo_03 (v2) (version 2) | ecosystem: Host-associated > Mammals > Digestive system >... | reverse complement strand
TCGGTTTTCCGATTTGGTGGTATCGCGAGCCTTCCATTATTGATACGTTTTTGGAAAGCTACGATTTTAACGGCAAAACAATTGTGCCGTTTGCAACATCGGGCTCAAGCGGCATGGGCGATTCTTCGGAAATTATGCAAAAAATCGCACCTCTTGCCAAAGTTGTTGAAGGCAGAAGGTTTGCAAAGGATGTGAGCGAAGAAGAATTGAAAAATTGGGCTCAAGAGTGGGTTAAATAGTAGGACTTTTAAATGGAAAAAACTTATTATTACTGCTTTAAAAAAGCGGATTGGTGGCTTGTTTTTAACATTTTAATCACATTTATGATATTGATGTGTTTGAAATGCGGCGCATGGATATGGTTTTTACCTCAAATGCAGGTGTTGGTTTTGCTTTCTCTTTTTGCTTGGGGATTATGGTGTTACAAATATATACATCCGCAAAAAATGGCTGTGGTGACGGATGATTTTATTCAAATAGATCATTGTCATCCGCTTTATTGGAAAGATGTTGATTATGCCGAAGAACGAGAAGTTTATTGTTGCTTCAAAAAGCTCAAAATTATCGCTTTGGTGCCTAAAAAAGGGATTGATTACCGATATAATTGGCTTCAAAAGCATAATTCGGACTTTACGGCTTTTTCGATTCCTTTGTATGGGATTTTGAAAGCCGAAGATGAAGAAGAGTTAAAAGCACTTGTGGCAGCAAAAACAAAACTCAAAGCATGTAAATAAAATTTAACGGTAAAGATAAAGTGCATTGCCGTTTTTGGTCAGCCAATTTTTGCCTTCTTGAGCGTTTGGACAGAGGTTTTCTACCGTCTGCCAAAAAGCAGATGAATGGTCTTGATGCTTTAAGTGGGCAACTTCGTGCGCCATTAAATAGTCAATCACAAAGTCGGGGGCCAACGCCACGCGCCAATTATAGTTGATGTGTTTAAGCGTTGAGCAGCTTCCCCAACGCGATTTGGTGTCTTTGATTGAAACGCCGGTGAGTTTGCAGCCGATTTTATCGGCCAAAGTTTTGGATTTGGCATAAAATATTTTTTTGGCTTCGCGTTTGATGTAATCTTTGATGCGACGGTGCAAAAATTCTTTGTCACCACCGACAAAAAGGGTCTTATCAATCAGTTTCGGTGCGCCGAAATCATTGCTATGGCAAATTGTGACTGCATTGCCGAAAAGATTGATGATTAAGCCATCTTCAAATTCTTTGATTTCGGGCAGTTGCGCAAGTTTTTCTTCAATCCAATCAATATGCTCGTTAAGAAAATCAAACGCTTTTTTCTTGGGGTAAAATTTCGGCATGGATAAAACAACCATGCGTTTTTTGTGGTCAATGCGCAAATTAAGACGACGTAGCTTAAAGGAAGTGTTGACCTTTAGGGGAAAATCAAAAGCGTTTTCCAAATCAAAGGTCGGGCCAGTTAACAATGTAATCTTCATAATCCTCAACCTCTGATTCGCTGACAATGGGGCGATTTTTTAAGGATACACCGGCCTCAAATACCGAAGAAGCCTTGCCGGTGATTAAAGGATGCCATGAGGGCAGGTCTTTGCCTTCATCAAGCAAGCGATAAGCACAAGTTTTGGGCAGCCATTTGGGCGTTTCACGTATGGCTTTAAGGTCTATATCACGGCAATCTTTCACAACCTCAAAGCGGTTTTGATATATGCGGCAGAGACAATTTTTAGGATTCAAAAAACGACAATGGGCGTTTGTAAAATAAATTTTGCCTTTGCATTCAAGCTTGTTGAGGCAGCATTTACCACATCCGTCACACAAAAGCTCCCATTCGGTTTTGTTCATTTCTTCAAGCTTTTTATGGCGCCAAAATTCGGGTTCAACGGTTTGATTTTTGAACCTTGACTGGGGAGAATATGCTTTTTGCAACTTAAAATCTTTTTCCATGATGCGCTTTGAATAAAAAATGTACTTAAATTATGTGAATCATTGCATCAGAAGGTAAAAGAAGTCAAGGATAAATCCGAAATTATTAAGGGTTAATAAAGTCGCCGTTTGCGGCGAAAAATGCCATTAAGGGCTGTTTTTGCTTGTCTAGCTTTCTAAATGCTTGCTACGTTAAAGCTTGCAACCATTGAAGAAAGCGTCGGTCACTAGGTTTGTAACACTTGCAAACTTCGCTTGCACGCTCGTTTGCCAGTTAACAAACCGTCGCCATTTGCGGTGAAAAATGCCATTAAGGGCTGTTTTTGCTTGTCTAGCTTTCTAAATGCTTGCTACGCTTTCGCTTGCAACCATTGAAGAAAGCGTCGGTCACTAGGTTTGTAACACTTGCAAACTTCGCTTGCACGCTCGTTTGCCAGTTAACAAACCGTCGCCATTTGCGGTGAAAAATGCCATTAAGGGCATTTTTCATCCTCATGCCCGCGACATGCGGTCGCGTGCCCTAACTCAGTATTTCTGCCAATAAAAAAAAATCCGCATAAAGCGGACTTTTTTTATTGGCGGGAGTGACGGGGCTCGGACCCGCGACCTTCTGCGTGACAGGCAGACGCTCTAACCAGCTGAGCTACACCCCCAAAAGATGAAACCCTTATACATAACAAAAAAAAGAAATGCAAGCTTTTTTTTCAAATTTTAAAAAAAAATTATAAATTGTGGATATATAACCCGACAAACACACAAGAATGCTTGCATAACTTGATTATCTACTTGCAAAATTTTAAGAGTTGGGGCATTCTAAAGCGAAATTGAAATGGAAGTTTTTAATTATGGATTTTAAACGCGCAAAAAAAACAGCTAAACGCATCCGTCGGGAGCGGACGCTTCTTTTGGTGTATGCCGTTGCCGTGACGGCCGCGCTTCTCATTTCGATTTATCATAACAATAGTGTGAGGGCATCCGTTTCGTATGATGATGAATTGATAGATGTGATGCCCGAAGAAGTGGCTTTGGAAGAAAACGCTTATTCGTTGGAAGATAATTTGGGCTTTATGGAAAGCGAAAATTTGCCCGTTGAAACAATGGAAGAATTGCCGGAAGAAAAAGCCATTCAACCTGCCACCGATTTGATCGGAACACAAACACTCGGCGTTAATGAAGAAGCTGTTGTTGTGGATAAAGGCGACAGTTTCATTAATATTTTAACGAAAATGGGTTTGGAATATGCCGAGGCCACCAATATATATACGGCTTATAAAAAAGTTTATGATGCGCGTAAAATTAAAGTCGGCCAGATTTTGAACATTTCATCAATGGTTGACGGCAATTATCCCGATGTGATTTCCATTACAAAAATTATGACCGAGCCTGTGAGCGGCACACGTTATATTGTTGAGAAAAAAGACGGCAAATATGAAGCTCGCGTTGAACAAGATGATTTAACAACAGAGGTTAAGAGCTTTTCGGGTGTGATTAAAGGCACGCTTTCCGGCTCAATGAAAACGGCGGGCGTACCGCAAAATATTATCGGGCGCTTTACAAATATCTTTTCGTTCAGCGTTGATTTCAGACGTGATGTGAAAGCGGGCGATAAATTTGAAGTGCGCTATGAGGTAAGAGTTGCCCCTGACGGTAAGGTGGTTAATACGGGTGATATTGTGTATGCTGCGCTTCTTTTAGGCAAAACAAAGACGGCGCTTTATCGCTTTAAGGACAAATCGGGCAACATAGATTATTACGATGAAAATGGGCTTGCCTTAAAAAAGACGCTTGACCGCAAGCCGCTTGAATTTAGAAATGCACGTATTTCATCGAGATTCGGACGTCGTTTTCACCCCATCTTGAAAAAGTATCATCCACACCACGGGGTGGATTATGCCGCGCCGATGAACACAAAGGTTTATGCCGCAGGTGACGGCGTTGTGACGTCAGCCAAGTGGGTGAATGGCTACGGCAATTACATCACGATTCGCCACAATTCGGAATATTCGACAGGCTATGCGCACTTAAAATCTTATGCAAGCGGCATCAGGCCGGGGGTGCGCGTGCGCCAAGGGCAAGTGATTGCCTATGTCGGCTCAACGGGGCGCTCAACGGGGCCGCACTTGCACTTTGAGGTGATTAAAAACGGCCAAAAAGTTGACCCCTTAAAAATTAAGGCGGCAACGGGTGAAAACTTAAGCGGCGCACAACTCAAAGAATTTAAGAAAATGGTTGAACAAATCAAAGCCGAATCTCAAGCCGAAACCAAAGTGGCCGAGAAGAAATAAGTTTTTTAAATCAAAAATCGTTTTACCCACGCTTAAAATAAAAGAGTTTACTTTTGAGCTTTAATCAGCTAAAAAGAAAGCAACGGTTAATTTATAAAAAGGATTAAAAGTTATGTTAATGAACGGCAAAAAAGGCTTGATTATGGGCCTTGCAAATGACCACTCCATTGCTTGGGGCATTGCCAAAGCACTTGACGGGGCAGGGGCAAGGCTTGCTTTTTCGTATCAAAACGAAGCGCTTGAAAAACGCGTTAAACCGCTTGCGGAACAATGTGCCAACGAAACACTTTTGATTAAATGCGATGTTTCGGACAGTGCCTCCGTTGAAGCTTGTTTCAAAGAGCTTGAAGCCAAATGGGGCAAAATCGATTTTGTGGTGCATGCCATTGCTTTTTCGGACAGAGAGCAGCTCAAAGGACGCACCATAGATACAACACTCGATAACTTTTTGAACACCATGCACATTTCTTGCTACTCGTTTTTGGAAGCCTGCCGCTCAGCTTCACCGATTTTAAATGAGGGTGGGGCTATTTTGACCTTAACATATCTCGGTTCGGAACGCTATGTGCCGAACTACAATATTATGGGCGTTGCCAAAGCGGCGTTGGAAGCTTCTGTGCGCTATGCCGCCGCCGATTTGGGCAAAGACGGTATCAGAGTAAACGGTATTTCGGCCGGCCCGATTAAAACGCTTGCGGCATCCGGTATCGGTGATTTTAAGAAGATTTTGCGCTATAATGAGCTCAACACACCGCTTCGCAAAAATGTGACGCAGGAAGAAGTCGGCAACATGGCTTTGGCGTTATTGTCGCCTTTAGGGGCTGCCGTTACGGGTGAAATTGTGCATGTGGATGCCGGTTTCCATTCAACCGCAATGTTTAACCTCGATAAGGCAAAAGAACTGGCTGAAGTTTTGGAGCAATTCTAAATGATAAAACTCTCGGTTTATATCGTTACCTTAAATGAAGAAAAACGGCTTGAAAAAACCTTGAAAGCCGCCTTAAAGGTGGCAGATGAAATTGTTGTTGTCGATAGCGGCAGCACCGATAAAACCAAAGATATTGCCTCAAAACATAAGGCAAAATTCATCTTTCACGAATGGGAAACTTATTGCAAGCAAAAATCTTTTGCGGAAAAAGCTTGCAAATATGATTGGGTGCTGATGGTTGATGCCGATGAAGTTTTATCTGACGAGTTGATAGATGAAATAAACGCAATTAAAGCCAAAGGCACGGATTTTAACGCCTTCAAAATCAAGATTTGCAATATGTTTGAAGAAGACGAAAAACCGCGCCGTTTTACCCACACGTTTAATGCCGTGCGGCTTTATAACAGGCAGTTTGCTTTTATGCCGCCCGATTTGTTTAATAAAGATCGCGTCAAAGTTTCTGAAAACGCAACGGTCGGACAGCTTAACGGAAAAATGCACCATTATTGCTTTTTAAGCATTGAGCAGGCAACCGAAAAATATAACCGCCACAGCTCGGAGCTCTTAAAAACGCTGATTGCCGAAAACCGCTCATTTTCAACATTTCGTTTGGCAGGGGAATTTCCGTATCAATTTTTCAAATATTACATTTTGAAGCGCTATTGTCTGCTTGGCAAAAGAGGTTTTATGCAGGCGATGGTGCTTGCCAATTTCAGATTTTTGAAAATTGCCAAATGGTTTGAGTGGAAAGCCTTAAACAACAAAAAGAATTAAAGCGTTTTGTTTTGGCAGATTGCATCAAAAACTTTGGTGTTTTTATCATACATCTTTTTGTTTTCGCCGCTTAAGGGGGCAAATTTGCGCGCAATGACATATTGCGGCAAAAGTTTTTTGACCTCATCAATCGGTTTGCCCCAAGAAGCGGGATGAATGCGGATGGTTTTGTTTTGACCGGCCGAAACTTTCAAAGTTAATTCCCCTGTTTGGGCGTCTTCAAATTCCGTTAAGCTCAGCTTTAAAACATCCAAACTGTTCGGTATTAAAAATTCAATTGTTTCGCCGGCGTCAATGTAATTTCTGAGCTCAAAGAGGGCATCATCACCATCCCATTTGACAATCGAGCCGGCAAACAGATAGTTGCCGAGCGTGCGCGTGTAGGCATAATTTTGGCTCAAATCGGTTAATTTGCCGTCAAAAAAGCCGAGGCAATAACCTCTGTTTTGAAGCGTGTATAACTCCTTCATATAAACATCCGGTGTCCAATGTGCTTTGTCTTTGTTATAGTCATCAATGGCTTGTCTGTATGCTCTTGCCACCGTGCCGGCATAATATTCGGTTTTGTTGCGACCTTCGACTTTGAGGCTGTTTAAGCCTAAATCCAAAATTTGGTTCAAACGCGGCATTAAGCACATATCTTTGGAGTTGAGTAAATAACCGCCATGTTCGTCTTCAACAATTTCATAATATTCATCGGGGCGAAATTCTTCCTTTAACAAAAATTCAAACATATCTTTGTTTTGGTCGGTAATTTCAATGTCTTTAATTGTGCCGTCTTTGAGCTTTAAGTTTAACTTGTAGTGCCAACGGCAACAATGCGCGCATTTGCCTTTGTTTGCACTGCGGTCGGCCAAAAAGTTTGAAATGAGGCATCTGCCTGAATAAGACATGCACATTGCACCGTGAATAAATGTTTCGAGCATAATATTCGGGCAATCGCGTCTGATTTGCTTGGTCTCGTGAAAGCTGACTTCGCGGCCCAAAACGCAAAGCTTGGCGCCCATTTTTTCCCAAAATTTGACGGCCGCCGATGAACAAACATTGGCTTGCGTTGAAATAAAACGGTTGAGCTCGGGGGCGTTTTCTTTTAGGTAATCAAAAACACCGACGTCCGAGACCAAGACGCCGTCGGGCTTTAATTCTTGAAGCGTTTTAACAAACTGCGGTAACTTGTCGGCCTCTTGATTGTGAATAAACAAATTAAGGGTCAAATAAATTTTTTTGCCTTTTTGATGCACAAACTCAATGCCTTCTTTTAGGTCTTCCATTGAAAATGAAGATTGGGTGCGAAGGCTCATGTCGGGGGTGCCCGCATAAACGGCATCCGCGCCGTATAAAAGGGCTGTTTTAAGTTTGACAAGCGAGCCGGCGGGAAGTAGTAGTTCGGAAAAAGCCATGTTTAATCCTTTATTTGGTAGGTTGTGGCATAAGCATTCAAATCACCGAGCGGGGTAGATGAAATATTGACTTCGGGTATGAAGAAAAGTCCCGTCTTTTGGTCTTGCATCACATAAAAAATAATTGACCTTTCGGCAGATACCTGCCAAAGCAAGTCGCCTTTTTCGGTTTTTTCCTGATGAATAAACGCACGGCATTTGCGCGCATTGCCGGCAAAAGGTGTTTTTTTGCTTTTGTAGTCGGTGATGCCTTCATCTTCAATGCTGATGTGATAAGTTTTTTTGGAATTAAAAACGGTTTTATTTAAGGCGCAGGTATCGTCTTTTTGGATTTTTGAAAGCATCATCAACAGAACGGTTTGAATATCAAACGCATCGGGCATGGAGTCTGGCAAAACAACATCAAACGCGTTTTCATATTCGTCTTTGGTGCTGATACGCTTTTGTAAAATACCTTTTTCATTAAATATCAGGCTTTTGGTGCGCAGGTGAGCCGAAGATTTTGTGCTTTGATGATAATTTTTGGTGATAAATGCCCCGTTTTGTAAAATGCCAAATGTGTTGTATTGCGCCTTAAAAGAATAAAACGTATCAAACATGCCTGAAGTTTGGATTTCGGAAGAGAAGGCATAATTATCGCCCAAAGAATATGCGACGCTGACTTTTGCGGCATCAAAAAAGCCGATTCGAACATCAAATGTTTCAAAAAGCGTTGCGGCGTTTGCCCGAAGCGATAAGGCAAACAAAAAAGCCGCCGATAAAAAAAGTTTTTTCATTTTATTTTTTAGTCTTTCTTAAAATTTAAGAGGTATAATAACAAAAAAAATGAAAGAATAAAGAGGAAAAATGAAAAAAGTTTTGGTTGTTAAAGGCGGGTTTTCTTCGGAACGCGAGGTTAGTTTAGTCAGCGGGCAAGAAGTTGGAGAAGCCTTGAGAAAAGCCGGCTATGCGGTTTTGGAACATAATTTGACGGATACGAAGTCATTTTTGAAAGTGCTTGAAGATTTTGCGCCTGATGTTGTTTTTAATGCTTTGCACGGCAATTTCGGTGAAGACGGTGAAATTCAAGGTTTGCTCGATATGCTTCAAGTGCCTTACACACATTCTGATATGAAAGCTTCCGTACTCGGTATGCATAAGGAGCTTACCAAAATAATTGCAAAGCAAAATCATGTTTTGACGGCGCCTTTTGAAGTAATGACTTATCAAAAGTTCAAAAAACACGGTACAAAACTCAAAATGCCCTATGTGGTTAAGCCTGCCTCAGACGGCTCAAGCGTCGGTGTGTTTATTGTGCAAACATCAGATGATTTGAAAAATGTTTGTTATGAAAACGAAAACACAACACTGATTGTTGAAAAATATATTGCGGGCAGAGAACTGACCGTTTCTGTGATTGATGATAAACCTTGCGCGGTAACCGAGTTGAAGCCGAAAATTGATTTTTATAATTATGAAGCAAAATATACAAATGGGGCAACAGTGCATGTTTTGCCGGCCGATTTACCCGAAAAAGTTTATCAACAGGCACTCAAAAATGCTCTTAAAATGCACAATCTTTTGGGGTGTAATACGGTTTCGCGTTCGGATTTCAGATATAATGAAAAAGACGGATTGGTTTTTTTGGAGATTAACACCAATCCGGGAATGACACCTCTTTCACTCGTGCCCGAACAAGCAAAATATATCGGTATTTCATATCAAACTTTATGCCAAAAATTGGTGGAGAATGCCGTATGCAGAAAAATAAAGTAATTATTGTGGCCGGCCCGACGGCCTCGGGTAAATCGGCTTTGGCAATAGATATTGCACTTTTCTTTAACGGTGTTGTGCTTAACGCCGATTCCATGCAGGTTTATAAAAACATGCCGATTATTACGGCAGCCCCTCAAGCGGCAGACAAACAAAAAGTTGAACATCGCCTTTTTGAAATATTTGAACCTTCTTTTCGGGGTAATGTGGCAGATTGGGTAAAATTGGCCGCCCGAGAAATCAGAAATGTGTGGGCAGAAGGAAAATTGCCCGTTGTGGTTGGCGGTACGGGGCTTTATATTGAAAATTTGATGCAAGGCACAACGCCTATTCCCGAAATTAAAGATGAAATCCGCCAAAAGGTGCAAAATATGATTGAAAAAGAGGGTGCCCCCGCGGTGCATGAAAAATTAAAAGATGTTGACCCCGTGTCGTTTCAAAAGCTCAATATCAATGATTCTTCGCGCATTAAAAGAGCTTATGAAGTTTATTTGAGTACAAATAAGCCTCTTTCTTTCTGGCAGAAAAAAGAAATGTTACACTATTTGCCCGAAGCTGATTTTTTTGTGATTAAAATTTGTCCGTCCGCTCAAGAACTTGACGCACTTGCATTTGAGCGATTTGATAAAATGGTTGAACAGGGAGCCCTTGAAGAGGTCAAAAATCTTTGTATGCAAAAACTTGATTTGAAGTTGCCGGCCATGAAGGCACTCGGTGTGCCCGAATTGGCAGCTTATTGCAACGGTGAAGTGGATATGCAAACGGCAATTCAAAACGCCAAATTGCATACGCGGCAATATGCCAAGCGTCAGCGCACATGGTTTAACAACAGGCTTAAAGCCGATTATATTCTTCATAAGTGCTACAAAGCCCCGTTGCCGAACGACCTTTTTATGCTTTTAAAAGCTCAATAAAATATTTTTGAAAGTTATTGAACTTCGCCTTCAAACAAAGTGACCTCACGTGCATGGGAAAGTTTTTTTAATGTGTCTTCCAGGTCTTTGTTTTTGGGGAGTTTATTCGTTTTTTGGAATGTTTTTAAATCATTAACATAAAGTGTGTATCTGTTTTTATAGATTGGCAGGTTGCTGTCAAAATCTTGCACAACGGGTGCTTCTGCCTGAAACATAATGCTTTCTTCTTCGTCTTCGTCATCATCTTCTTCGAGTTGAGGCCGGGGCTTTAAGAAAGCGGGCTCGTGGAGTGTGACGGGCGCCGGTTCGGGGGTGTTGACGGCAACAACATCTTTTTGTGCTTCGGGCTCAACTTCAGGTTCGGGCTCAACTTTAGGCTCGGGCACCGGAATTTCTTTTTCCGCCTGAGTTGTTTGAACCAAAGGTAACATATCCGTTTCGGGTTGTTGCAGCTCAATATTTTCTTCATCGGGGGTGACTTCATCGGGCAGGGCAATAACGCGGCCGTCAATCACTTTATAGCGGCGTTGGTTATAATTTGCTCTGTCTCTCGGAATGGGTTTGAGCTTGTCTGCCGCCGAAGAAAAAGCATTGCCCGGCACAAAGAAATCTTGTGCGGATGAAGCGGGTGCCCATAAAATAAAAAACATTGCAAAAATAAAATATTTCATCTATATTGGCTCTATCAAATGATTCGATAAAGATATAATATCATGAAAAAACTTTTTTATACATTAATTTTTTTAAGTTTTGCATTTTTTTCGGTTTCGGGTAAGGCAGCTAATTTGAATATGCGTTGCAAAGACTTTGTAACAAACCCGAAAGTTAAGATTAAAGCGGTGTTTGAACCCTTAAGATATGATTATTCGCGTGCCTCACGCACCCTTGAGAATATGCACCAGAAAGAATATGGCGGTCAAACGCACGAAGGCTACCGCATTAACGGCTTAACGCCTTATAACCTCAACACAACATTGGAATTCAACATATTAAAAAAGGTGTTTAAGGACGGCGTTACCTGTTTTTATCCGGGGGAGATTAATTTAACATTTACATTAAAAGATCCGGTTATTTATGTTGCACGCAATATCAGAAGAGGAACATGCGAATTTAATGTGACTTTGCGCCATGAGCAAACACACGAACAAATTAATATTGAAGCTTTGGAATATTATTTGCCTAAAATCAGAGATGCTTTTATTGCCGCGGTCAGAAAATATGCGGTTGCCGGACGTGAAAAAGATGATATTTCGCTTGAAGCGGTGCAAAACAGTTTGCAGAAAAAATATCTTGACGCGATTAATCCGCTTTTAAGCGAACTTGAAAATGAGATTGCAGTAGAACAAGCCAAGTTTGACAATTTAGAACAGTATAATTACGAATCGGGCTTGTGTCATGTTGTGCGTTAAGAGGCTTTTTGCCTTGTGGCGGCAATTAAAGCATCAACACATTGCTCAACGCCTTTGAATGCTGTATCAATATATTCTTTATCGGCAGCCGAATTGCTTTGATAATAAATGCGAACAGTTGTCATGCCGGCAAGCTTGGCAAATTCAAGGTTGGAATAGCTGTCATCAACAAAAATACATTCATCCGGTTTGTAGCCGATTCTTTGGCAATATTGCAAATATACATCGGCGTTTTCGTTTTTCTTGTAAACACCGAAATCTTCAACGCTGTAAAAACGGTCTTTAAACATTTCATATAAGCCGAGATGTTTTAAAATACGCGTTGATGTTTCACGGTTGCTGGCGGTAAAAACATATTGTTCCAAAGGAATTTGTTTGAGCTTTTCAAGCAAATTTTGGTAAGGCTCAATCAAATGCACGGGGTTGCGTTTGTTGTAATAAAAAGAAAGCTCTTTGGGAGAAATATCGTAATTTTGATAAAAATATTCCCCGCCGTCGCGATGTATTCTGTATGATTCTTTGACGAGTGCTTTACACTCATCCAAATCAAGCGGTACTTGCAGGTCTTTAACCAAAGCAACGGCCATTGTTTCATCAAGCGAGTCGGCAATTTCGGGGGTGATGCGATAAAGGGTGTTATCCAAATCCCAAATCACAACTTTTTTATTTTCAAACAAAACATTCTCCTTGTTTTTATCAGTCAAACGCACTTATTCTACCACATTTGAAAATGTGGTCAAGTTTTTTTCATGTTTTTTTATTTAAGGTCGCTTATGCGGCGGCTTTTTGGAGCTCGGCCAAAACTTCTTTTTTCAAAGTGATGTTATCAACTTTCCCGGTTGCGGAAGTCGGAATTTTATCGCGATAAATAATTTGTCGCGGCATATAAAGCTCGGGATAACCGTTTTGCTTGATAAATTCACGCAGCATATCGGTTGTCAGGCTTGTTTCGTTTGTAACCACAACGATTTGCTCGCCCTTTTGCTCGTGCGGAACGGCCACAACGCCGCAACAAAAATCATCTTTACCTTCAAAAGCGGCGTTAATCATATTTTCAACGGCTTTTAACGAAACCATTTCGCCGCCGACTTTGGCAAAACGTTTGATACGGTCTTTGATGGTGATAAAGCCGATGTCATCAATTTCGACCACATCACCCGTATGATACCAACCATTGTGCGGCGGCACCAAAACCCCCGGATGTTCAGGCAATATATAACCGGACATCACATTCGGCCCTTTAACAACGAGCTCGCCGCCCGTTTCAATGCCGTCTACTTTTTCGAGGCGGCATTCCATGCCGGGACAAAGCTTGCCGATGGTACCGAATTTGTTAAACACCATGTTGTTACCGGCAACGGCAGGTGAACATTCTGTTGTGCCGTAAGCTTCCATCAAACGTGCACCCAATCTTTCGTTTAATAAATTACGCGTATCAAGCTTAACACCTTCGGCACCGGCGTAGCATAAGCGCAGCGAACCGAAATCAAGCGGGTGCGAAATTTTGGCATAGCTTCTGAAAAAGGTATCCGTACCAATCATCACGGTTGCACTTAATTCATAAAGCAAATCCGAAATAATACGGAAGTGCAGAGGTGAAGGGTAAAGAAATACTTTTGCACCCTGATAAAGTGCGTAAAGTGTACCTAAAACAAGGCCGAAGCTATGGAAAACAGGCATCGAGTTCATCACAACGTCACGTTTGTTCAAGGTTTCGAAAGTGGCAATTTGCCATACGTTTGAAAGTACATTTTGGTTTGAAAGCACAACGGCCTTCGGTGCGCCTTCGGAGCCTGATGTAAACAAAATAACGGCTCTGTCTTGAGGCGTGGCTTTGTAAGGCACATATTTAACCTTATATTGCAATAAGGCCAAAATTTTTGCAAAAACAGAAACTTTTTTGCCGACTTCTTCCAAATAAATAACCTCAAAACCTTCGGCTTTAATCGCTTCAACAACGGGTTCCAAGCCGGCTTTTTTAACAAACATTTTGGAGGTAATTACTTTTTTGGCTTCAACCGTTTTGAGCCCGCTTAAAATGTTTTGAGGACCAGCCGAAAAGTTAATCATAACAGGTACTTGCCCGTAAGCATTGAGCCCGAAAAACGTGCAGATGGCGGCAACCGAGTTCGGCAACATAACGCCGACGGATTCTTGAAATTTTGATGTTTTTGAAAAAAAGCGTCCCAAAACATAAGAAGCAAGCATAATATCTTTAAAGGTTTTGGGCTTGCGGGTGATATCTTCCAAAACATACGGACGGCGCAGACCAAAGCATTTTTTTGCATGAATTTTTGAAGCCTTGATGAGCTGTGTGAACACCGTGAGTTTTTTATCATAAATAGACTCAAACATTTGTTCGCGCATAATCATATATATTTCGTTTGAAATGTGATTACGTTGGTGGCGCAAATTGTCTTTGAGTTTTAACGGACGCGGTGCATCCACAACGATTTTAACATGCGGAAAATAGCGGTGCGGTAATTTGCCGCCGGTTTTTGCAAAGTGGCAATATTGCAGGCCGTTAATCCAAATGGGGATAACGGGAGAATCTGTCTTATCGGCAAGCAAGCCCGCGGATTCATAAATTTTCATGATATTGCCGTTTGTGGTCATGCGGCCTTCGGGAAAAATAAGACACAGACGGCCGGAGTTGACAATCGAAATCAAATTTTTCAAATCAGGCACATCAATATTGTCATGTTTAACAACATCCGCCGTTTTTAAGAACAAACGCACCCAATAGTTGCGGTAAAGTTGCCCGTGAAGTGCAAACACCGGATTGCCGGGCAAAAATGCAAATAAAACAATGGGGTCAACCCATGAAACATGGTTTGAAATATAAACACCTTTTTGAGGCAATTTTGAAACATCAAAACGCATCTCAAAACGCACCTTAAAAAGTGTAAAAAAGCATCTTAAGAAAAAGCGAACAACGTTACGCATGTCTAATTTCTCCATATCACAAAATATTTCTTATTATTTCTCGGGAATATACGTCTCTCATTTAAAAAAGTAAAGTAGGCACTTTAGGGAAACTATTGACGGATTGTGTATAACTGAAAATCAAATTTACAAAAAAATAAAATCCCTTCATAGTAGATTTGTTGATTATAAAATTTGGCAGGTGTTTGATGAAAAAATTTTATGTGTTTTTGGTGTTTGTGTTGTTGTTTGCGCTTGCAGGGTGCAAAAAAAACGTTTTGTATCAATCTGACAGCGGCAAAACGTTGACATACGCCGTTGGTGACGAATTTTCGATTAAGGTGCCCGAAAATCCGACAACCGGCTATTCGTGGCGTTTTAGAACAAAACCTAAAAGCCAAATGGTTATCAGCCAAATATCTGACCGTTTTGAAGAACCTAAAAACAGCAGTCTCGGTGCCGGTGGCGAACACATTTTTGTTTGGCAAGCCGTTAATGCCGGAGAGGCCGAAATTTTGGGCTTTCATATGCGCCCGTGGGCGCACTCTAAAGAAGAGCCTTCCGTGGTCTATAAAATCATTGTTCGATAGCGTTTTTGTTCAAAAATAAAGATTTTTGGGATAATTGTTTGATAAAAAAGCTTGACAAAAAAACACAAAGAGTATAAAATAAAGACATTGTAAGGTAAAATTCCGTCGAGGGTTTGGCAATGGAAAAATTAGAATTATCACCTTGTGCCGAAAATGAAGAACATTTGGCGCGTCATACGGATACATCATCGCTTGTCGCGGGATCAAAGGTTTTGGAAGGGGTTACAAGAGCCGATATTGCGGCTATATCCAAAAAATTTGATGAAGCTTATCAGGCGTTAATTGAGAAAGAAGGTAATCCTGGGCGGCAAGTTTTTGCTTTAACCACAGATCGACCTGTTGGAACGGATGCCGTTGTGCCCTTGGAAACGCTTGATAAATCACGTGTTTTTGAAATTGTGCGTGAGCCCGGTACACGCGGTGAAGCAAAAATAAAAGTTGCCCTGATTTCAAAGAAAGATATGCCGAAGACGAATGTTATTCATGCCGTATACGGGCCCTACGGACCAACGGGTAAAGGCGGTATCTATACAATGATGTTCGGTGATCCGGGCGAACCTTTTGCGCGTGATTTGCCCGAAGATGCTCCCGAAGCGCAAAAGAAAGCAAATGAAAAATCAAAAAAATATTGGGATGAACATGTTTTTTTAATTACGCCTGAAGAGCTTGAATATGCCATGGCGAAAATGCGTGAACAAGGTTTGCCGACGAAACAGGCTGAAACGGCTTTGAAATTTTTTGATGTTCGGGCAAAATTAGAGAAAAGAGATCCGAGTTGCCGTTTGTCTCCGATAAATAAACCGAGCCATTCAAAAGTTTCCGAAGAGGCTCAAAACATCGGCAGTATTGTCTTAAGTTCTTCAAATGATGGCAATGTTTTAGGTAAATAAAATTTACTTTTTATAAGCAGCGCGTTTGATACGGTCGTTGATGGCCAAGCCCAAGCCTTGCATCGGAATGGGCGACATGGCGATTTTGGCATATTTTGTATTTGCATCGGCCAGTCTCATATAAGCAAATAAATTTGCTGCGGCCTCAACCAAATCCGCCTTTTCGCTTAAATTTAAGTCACAATCTTCAACTTTGCCGAAACCGATAAAAAATTCACCGTCCTCGCGTGAAAGCGCATTTATTCTGAAATCATGCGCGGGGGCATAGTGTTTGAGCATTTGCCCCGGTGAAGTCGGTAAATCGGGGTTGCCGTTTGAAATAAGGATTTTTTCGCCCAAAAATTGTTCCAAATCTTCAACGGCCAAACCGCCGGCACGAAGCAAAACAATGTTTTTGCCCGTGACGTCGATGATGGTTGATTCAACGCCGACTTTGCATTGCCCGCCGTCTAAAATCATATCAACCCTATTTCCCAAACTTTCAAACACGTGGCGGGCCGTTGTCGGCGATATGGTTTGCGATTTGTTGGCAGAAGGCGCCACAATCGGCACGCCGCTTTTTTTGATAAGCTCTAAAGCAACGGGGTGGTTCGGCATACGAACGGTTACGGTTCTTAAACCGGCACAAGCCAAATCAAGCGCGGGGTTGGTGTCAATGCGTTTTAGAACAAATGTGAGCGGGCCGGGCCAAAAACGCTTTGCCAAAGCAATAACTCTTTGGTCGGTTAAAGCATATGTGCTTAAAAAATCAATTTCCGCAATATGCGATATCAGCGGGTTAAATGAAGGTCTGCCTTTAGCTTCATAAATAGAAGCGACCGCTTTCGGATTATATACATTGGCGCCCAAACCGTAAACCGTTTCGGTCGGAAAAGCAACCAAGCCGCCGTTTTGAATAACGGTTGCGGCCTTTGCCATATTTGTCTGATTAACCGAATAAATGTTTGTCATGTTCTTGATATCAAAAATGTAATACGGAAATTAAAGCGGATAAAAGCTCGTTTTGCTTAAAATCATCAAGCTCCAAACCGTCGTGTCTGTCAAGCAGTAAATAACATTGACGTTCAAAATCATACACCAAGAACGCAAAATCATCATAGCCTAAAATGATTCTTTTGGTTGATTGATTATGCGTTTTGTTAAACTCGGATATGTTCAATAAATTATCATTCGGGTTTATACCTAAAAGGATTCCGCCTTCGCTTTGCACGCCGTTGCAGATTTTAAGAACCGAAATAAAACTTTCGGGCAAAGGTTGAAAACCCGATTGAAGCAAATCT
>Ga0310786_10005572_pt1 | contig 17037 bp, 9 predicted proteins | sample AusTroGonzalo_MG_FD_203881 | JGI IMG/M metagenome (GOLD analysis project Ga0310786, IMG submission 203881) | Bovine rumen microbial communities from tropical cattle in Woodstock, Queensland, Australia - Gonzalo_03 (v2) (version 2) | ecosystem: Host-associated > Mammals > Digestive system >... | reverse complement strand
AAGCAGCATAGAGACATCGATACTTACAAACCTGACAAGGTTAAACAAAAAAAGAGGATGTGCCTATTTTGACACACCCTCATAGTAGAAGGGGTGTTGTAACTTTGCACTGTCTTTCGAGGAGAATCATTTACGGCCACGTGTGGTAGTAATTTCTCCTACGTGCACTAGAAAATGCTACCACGTGTGACTACAAATAAACCTCAACGCCTGTAGTTTCACTCGAGTCGATTTGAGTTTTGACTCGAGTCGATCGATGATTTTTCAATTCTCAATTTTCATTTTATATCGTGGGGGAAAAAGAAGAAGCGGATGTGGGTACATCCGCTTCTTGGGGGTAGTATGTGTGGGTTCCGCGATTAGTGGTTGCTGCGGAGGTTCCACTTGGAGTTGTCGCTGTTGAAGTCGTACTCGGCGAGGGTTGGTGTGCTGTCACCTGCTGAGTAGAGTACGTATTTGGTGTTGGTGCCTTCCTTGCCTGGGATTTGCTTTGGCATGATGCGGAAGGTGCCGTCGATGAGCTGTTCGATGCGCCAGAGCTGTTCAGGAGCACCGGTGAAAGCTGGGACTGTGGTCACTTCCACATCTTCTGTAGCTGCGAGGGCACGGTCGGTACCAGCGATGGTGATCTTGAAGTATGGGTTGCTCAGGTAACCACCTGCTTCTGGAACGGCTGTGAGGGTCCACTTCTGGTGAGGACGGAACATGTAGTCGCCGATGCGCAATGGGATGTTGCCTGATGGCCATGTGCTGATGACGTCTTCGAGCTTCTGCTCTGCCACTGGCTGTGGAGGTGCTGCATTGGCTTGCTGACCACCGCCGAAGCCTCCGAAACCACCAGCACGAGCAACGTTCATGCGTACGAAATCGACGGCGAGTTCGAGGGAGTAACCACGACGCTCTGACTCAATCTCGTAGGTGCCTTCTTTGAGTTGGTCGCCACTTACTGGCCAGTCATTCTTCCAAAGCAGAGGACGAACAGCGAGTGTGGAACGGCCACCCATGTCGAAGTCTGCCTCCCAGTGGAATGACATCACTTCAACACCTTCGTCGATGATGGTGCGTCCGAAGTGTCCGGCACCTGTTTTGCGGTCGCCTGCAGCGATGACCATCTTGCCACCACCATGATACATGTCACGACCTACGTTGTCGATGTATGGGCCTTGTACACTCTTGGAACGACCTACCACAATATTATAAGTGGAGTTCACACCGTCGCAGCAAGTGCCGTGTGTGCCGAGCAGGTAATAGTAGCCGTTGCGATAGATGAGGTCGGATGCCTCACAGTCGATGGCGATGTCCTTTTCCTTGTTGCCTGCTGCACGGAAGCCTGTCTGAGGATCGAGCTCGATGAGGCGGATGGTGCCGAAGTAAGTACCATAGCTCACCCAGAGGCGACCTGTCGTTGGGTCGAGCAGCACACCTGGGTCGATGGCATCCTGGTCTTCCATACCGTCGGAGTAGCACACCTCAACAGCGTCAGACCACTTGAAGTCAGGCGACTTGGGGTCGAGGGTCTTGTTCCACATGGTAAGGATGCGACCAGCGTGACCACCGCCAAGTCCACCACCTGTGGCACCATAGATGCAGAGGTAACGGTCACCAATCTTGATCATATCGGGGGCTGCACCGCCACCAGGGCGCTCGGCACCACTGTGCCAGTTCCATCCGTCGTCAGAGATGATACCTCCGCCACCTGTACCGAATGTGTACCACTTGCCATCACACTCTGCCAGTGTTGATGGGTCGTGGATGAATGGTTGTCCTGATTGCGCTGAAGCTGTTGCTGCCACAAGCAATGCGCTGGCAGCGAATATATTGCGAAGTATTTTCATGCTCTTATTTGTTGTTTATGATTGAATAGTTAGTAACAGGATTACCTTTCTCGTCGAGGAAGCGAACACAGAAGTCGCTCATGCCAGGGCCATTGATGATGGCACCGCGCAGAACATTACGTCCCTTCTTCAGTGTGACACGTGATGACATCGCGTCGTCCTTCACCATGCGGCGGTCGCCAGAGAGCAGGAGGGTCTCTTCGCCATTGAGCCACCACATCGAAGCGGAGTTGGAACCAACAGCCAGACGTACGTCCTTGATGTCCTCTGGGCAGTCGATGATGGTCACAGCCCAGAAAAGCACGCCATATACCTGTTCGCCCCACTTCTCAGCAAAGCGGAAGAGCTTCACGTTCATGTTCTCGCTGTCGAGCGCATGCCAAGTGAGTGTCTGCTTCACAGTCTTCACCTCTGGCTGAGCTGGAGCCTGCTGCATGCCACGTCCGAAGCCTGCAGGAGCCTGTTCCTGCTTGAACACAGCCTGCACCTTCTGGCCATCCTTTGGCAGAATGGTCTGCTGACCCTTGAAGTATTCTCTGTTGAAGTGCTCACGCAGATAGCTGTCGGTGAAGACAGTATTGCCGCTGTTGGGCTTGTTGATAGGCTCCAAGAGCATCCAACGGTGGATGAAGCCTTCGCTGTCTGGTGCGATAGGAGCAGCAGTAGATGGTGAGAAGTACTTAGGACGGTTCTTGAAGAGCACGTAATCCACAGCAATCTCTGCATCGCCTTCGTTCGTCACCACGAGGTCGGTCACGCCCTTTGGCACATAAGCCAAAGCGGCAGTCTGAGTGAGCCACTGATTTCTCTGGTCGCGACGGAATCTGCCCATCATGCCACCACCAGCTTGTGCATTGGGAGTCTCTGGTGGAACAATATTATCCAAGGAAATCTTGGCAATCACCTTGCCTGTAGCACTCTTCTCACGAATGCAGAACGCTGTGTTGCCAGCAGCCTTGACGCTGATGATGAGGTAGCTGTCTTCAGTGATGTCGCTGAAGTCCACATCCTTGTAGCAAAGCCAGCTGCCCTTCTTAGGTAGCGCTGCCTGATAGCTGCGGAAGGTGTTGACGGTGTCAATCAGTTCCGTAGTCACATCGCTGCTTGCAGAGCTGTAACGGTCAATCTCAATCTTTTCAGTTGCCTTGTTGATACCCACACCACGCATGGTTGGCTTCACCTCCTGAATGGTACCGTCGGCATTGAATGTCAACTTGTCGATACATACAGAACGGCGCTTGTCGTCGCTTGGAGAGAAGTCGTTGTGGTGATAGAACAAATACCACTGACCCTTGTAGTTGATGATGCTGTGGTGGTTTGTCCAACAACCGTTAGCATGCTCAGCCATGATCAGTCCCTTGTATTCGTATGGACCCATCGGATTCTTACTCATGGCATAGCCGAGAACCTCCGTCTTTTCACGAACGTAAGGATAGGTCAGGTAGTAGTTGCCGTTGTACTCGAAAGCGAATGGGCCTTCAGCCTGACGGTTGGGCAAACCTTGGAGGCAGTTGACACCCACCATCTCAAACTCGCGGTCACCAAATTTTCTGGTTGACTTCGGATTGTCGTCAGCCAGTTCCTTCATGTTCTCCTTGAGTTTGGCGCACATTCCATTGCCCCAGAAAATGTAGGCATTACCGTCTGATGCCTGGAGCACGCATGGGTCGATGCCATTGATGCCCTTGATAGGCTCTGGTTCAGGAATGAAGGGTCCCTCTGGGCTGTCAGCGATAGCTACACCCACAGCAAAGCCGCCTCCAGCATTAGGAGAAGATGGGAAATAGAAATAGTACTTTCCATTCCTGTAAACGCAGTCAGGCGCCCACATGGAATAGGAGTTAGGTCTCACCCAAGGCACTTTGTTCTGCGTGACAATCATGCCGTGATCTGTCCAGTCGGTCAGATTCTCCGATGAGAACACGTGGTAATCTTCCATGCAAAACCAGTCCTGGCGCTGTCCAACAGGAGGTTTGATGTCGTGCGATGGATAAAGATACACCTTATTATTAAATACACGCGCAGTTGGGTCAGCCGAAAATTGATTGCGGATGACAGGGTTCTGTGCCGTTAGCGCAAGCGGCACACCCATCAGGAATACAGCAATTAGGTGCTTCATTGGCTAGTAATAAAGTTATTGATAAATATTGATAAAGTATTTGCAAAAACTGTGCAAAGATAGGAATAAAATTCATATCGAAAGAAATATTTGACACACTATTTCTTAAAAAAGTTACATTCTGGTAAAAGATTGGCAGTATTGACATGTATTTCGGAATATTTTTTGTACCTTTGCACTCGCAAAAAATGGCAACACACGTAAGACATATCTATTTATTGGCGATTATATTGCTGGCATGGCTCCCCATGTCGGCACAGGATGCGTCATCTGCCGAGGACTCTGCCTCTGTGGTTTCCCAGATGGATTCCATCGAGGTTTCCCTATTGACTTGCACCCCTGGCAAAGACATGTATGCGAAGTTTGGACACACCGCCTTGCGTGTAAGAGACTACACCATTCATCGGGATGTGGTTTTCAACTACGGTTGCTTCGACTACAATGCCAACAACTTCGTGCTGAAGTTTGTGCTCGGACAGACCGACTACCTGCTGGATGCGGAGGAGTTTGAGTTCCTGAAGTATCGCTACGGCATGTTGGGCAATGGCGTTTCTGAGCAAGTGTTGAATCTGAGTCAGGAAGAAGCGAACCGTCTGCTTACCTTATTATTGGAAAATCTTCGTCCTGAGAATCAGGAATATAGATACAATTGGCTCTACGATAACTGCACAGAGCGTGCACGTGACATGATCGAGAAGGCAGTGGATGGACACATCGAATATGCCAAGGTGACCAACCCGGAAATCACGGTGAGGGAGATGTTGCACCATTGCTTGGAGACATCACCTTGGGTGGCATTCGGCATCGACCTCATTCTTGGTGCAGAGATTGACCAAAAGGTGACAGACCGCATCATGATGTTCCTGCCCGATGTGTTGAGAAGAGAGTCAGACGGGGCACACATCATCCGACAGGACGGCACACAGGTGGAATATATCAGCGGAAGAGCCGTTGTGCTGGAGGACACGAATGAACCCGAAAAGGCTTATACAGTAGGCTCACCCCTGTTTGTGTTCTCGCTGCTGTTGCTGTTCACGTTGGCCTTGTTCGCTTATGAATTGAGACACCGTCGGTATGTATTATGGATGGATGTGGTGATGCATGTGTGTCAGGGATTGGCAGGTTTGCTGGTGGCATTCCTCTTCTTCCTCTCCGAACACCCGGCTGTGGATAGCAACTGGCTCGTCATCATCCTGAATCCCCTACCCCTCCTCTATGTTGTATGGCTCATCTATTGTCAACGGACGAAGCGTCACAATCGGGTGGCATACATCAATCTGGCAGTCTTGTCGGCATTTCTGGTCACAATGACCCTATGTCCGCAGTCGTTCAACCCAGCCACGTGGCTGATGGTGGTCAGCCTGCTCATCAGAGCGCTGTCGCAAGCTCATTTTGCCAGTCCACGTGCTCAACGAAGATCCCCCTTCGGAAAGTTTCAAGGATTTAATCTCTCCAGATCATGAAGAAGCAGATACTTACAACATTCTTTGCCTCCATCGCAATGGCTGGCACGATGGCACAGACAGGCTCTGTGCCACGATTGGTTGTAGGCATCTCCATCGACCAACTCCGTTCTGACTATCTGAACGCCTTCATGCCACTCTATGGTGACGGCGGTTTCAAACTCCTGTTGGAGAAGGGGCAGGTCTATTCGAACGTACAATATCAGCACACACCAGTTGACCGTGCATCGGCCATCGCATCGGTCGTGACGGGCACTATTCCATACAATCATGGCATCATTGCTGAAGAATGGATGAGCCGAACGGAACTCCACACGAACTATTGTGTGGATGACCGCAATCACAAGGGTGTGGGCACCAGCGACAATTCTTCCCCCAAGCATCTCTTGGTCAGCACGATTGGTGACGAACTGAAAGCTGCCACCAAAGGCAAGGCACTGGTATATAGTGTAGCACCCTATCGGGAAGTTGCCATTCTTGGAGCAGGTCATGCTGCTGATTGGGCGATGTGGATAGACAATCAAAGCGGTAAGTGGGCTGGTACCACCTACTACGGAGAGGCACCTTCATGGTTCCGCTACCTGGATGGTGGTTCCATCGCAGACAGAATCTCTTCATTGACATGGAATCCGAAGAACGATGTAGTTGGAACCTATAACTACTATCTGACCACACCCCAAAAGTCTTTCTCGCATCGCTTCACAGGAGATAGCAGATTCAGGGTGTTCAAGACCTCGGGATTGGTCAATGAGGAGGTGACGAAAGCGGCACGTTCCTGCATCGAGAACGGTCATGCGGGCATGGACGAAGTGACGGATTTCCTGTCTATCTGCTACTATGCTGGCAACTTCCATGCAGACAACACCATCAGCACCACAACGGAATTGCAGGACACCTACATCCGTCTGGATGAAGAGTTATCTACGCTGTTGCAGAAGATTGACCAGCTGGTGGGTTTGGACAGGACCCTCATTTATATCACCTCAACAGGATATGACGAGGTGGACAACTCTGAGGAATTGGCGACCTACCGCATCCCGACGGGCGAGTTCAACATCAACCGTTGCGGTACCCTGCTGAACATGTACCTTTGTGCCATGTACGGCAATGGGCAATATGTAGAGAGCTGTTATGGGAACCAGTTCTATCTGAGTCATAAGCTTCTGGAGCAGAAGCAACTGAAACTGGCTGAGGTGCTGGAACATTGCGAGGATTTCCTTTTCCAATTCAGCGGCGTGAGGGATGTCTTCACTTCCCATCGCATCACACAAGGGGCATGGACACCAGGCATCAGCACCATCCGAAATGGTTTCAATCCTAAATGTTCGGGAGACATCATTGTGCAGGTTTCACCAGGGTGGAACATTGTGGATGAGGACCGAGGCACGAAACGCATGCAGCGTGACTCCTTCTTCGAGTTCCCGTTGATTTTCTTTGGATATACAATAAAGGCTGAGAAGGTGGCGACACCTGTCACAGTGGATTGCATTGCGCCAACAGTGGCACATCATATAAGGATTAGAGCACCTAATGGTTGTTCGAGTCCGCCGCTTTTTTAAAGCTCCTGCGCCTCCTTTGGAGGCTGGGAAAAACAATAATTACCAATAATTGCCAATAATTTGGTCCAATAATAATAAATTGAAAAAAATTGTAAATAGTAAATTGTAAATATAATATGGGATTTTCATTAAATAAGTTTTTGAGCACATTGTTTGGCAACAAGGCGGCTCGCGATATCAAGGAGATTCGCCCGATTGTGGAGCAGGTGCTTGCTGTGGAACCTGAGATTCAGAAGCTCAGTAATGATGAACTTCGTGCCAAAGTAGATGAGATCAAGGCACAGCTTCAGGATAAAGTGAAAGGCAAGCGAGCTGAGATTGCCGAACTGAAAGAACAGATTCAAAAGACGGAGATTGATAAGCGCCAACCCATCTTTGAGGCCATTGACAAGAAAGAGGTGGAGGTACTCGACCTTTTCGAGGAAGGACTGACAGAGGTGCTGCCTACGGTGTATGCCATCGTGAAGGACACTGCCCGTCGTTTCGCTGAGGCAGAGAATGGTGATATCATTGTGACTGCCACAGATTTCGACCGCGACCTCTCCATCGAGCATGACTTCGTGGACATCGACGGTGACAAGGCCATCTGGCACAACCATTGGGTTGCTGGTGGTAATGAGATGACGTGGAACATGATTCACTACAACGTGCAGCTCTTCGGTGGTATCGTACTGCATCAAGGTAAGATAGCTGAGATGGCGACAGGTGAAGGTAAGACCCTCGTGGCTACGCTGCCTGTGTTCCTCAACGCCCTTTCACGCAATGGTGTGCATGTAGTGACAGTCAACGACTACCTCGCTAAACGTGACTCTGAGTGGATGGGTCCCCTCTACATGTTCCACGGTTTGAGTGTAGATTGCATCGACAAGCATCAACCCAACTCTGAGGAACGTCGCAGGGCTTATCAGGCAGATATCACCTTCGGTACCAACAACGAATTCGGCTTTGACTATCTGCGTGACAACATGGCGATGGCACCGAAAGACCTCGTGCAGCGCATCCACAACTATGCCATTGTCGATGAGGTGGACTCTGTGCTCATTGACGATGCACGTACCCCACTCATCATCTCTGGTCCTATTCCGAAGGGCGATGTGCAGATGTTCGAGGAGTACTGCCCCATCGTGGAACAGCTCGTCGAGGCACAGCGTCGTTTGGCGCAGAACTACTTGTCAGAAGCCAAGAAACTCATTGAGTCGGACAACAAGGATGATGTGACTGAAGGTTTCCTCTCCCTCTTCCGTGCCTATAAGAGTTTGCCAAAGAGCAACGCCCTCATCAAGTTCCTCTCACAGCCTGGTATCAAGACAGGTCTGCTCCAGACGGAGGAAATCTACATGGAGAACAACAACCGACGCATGCCAGAAGCCATCGAACCACTGTTCTTCGTGGTGGATGAGAAACTGAAGTCGGTGGAAATGACTGATAAGGGTAACCAACTCATTGCCAACATTGTGAAGGACGACAAGTTCTTCGTGCTTCCAGATATCACCACCCAGCTCGCTGAACTCGAAACAGAAAAGTTCGAGAGCGAAGACGACAAGCTTGCCAAGAAGGATGCCCTCATGCAGGACTATGCCCTGAAGGCAGAGCGTGTGCATACCATCCAGCAGTTGCTCAAGGCCTACACCATGTTCGTGAAGGACGACGACTATGTCATCATGGACGGCGAGGTGAAGATTGTCGATGAACAAACAGGTCGTATCATGGAAGGTCGTCGTTGGAGCGATGGACTTCATCAGGCAGTCGAGGCCAAGGAGCGTGTGAAGGTAGAGGCAGCCACTCAGACCTTCGCCACCATCACCCTGCAGAATTACTTCCGCATGTATCATAAGTTGGCAGGTATGACCGGTACCGCCATCACCGAAGCAGGCGAGTTCTGGGACATCTACAAGCTCGATGTAGTGGAGATTCCAACCAACCGACCCATTGCCCGCATCGACATGAATGACCGCGTGTACAAGACCAACCGCGAGAAGTATAACGCTGTGATTGAGGAGATTGTGAAGATGCGCAACAGCGGACGTCCTACCCTGGTGGGTACCACGTCGGTCGAGATTTCTGAGTTGCTCAGCCGTATGCTCTCCATGCGCAAGATACCACACCAAGTGCTCAACGCCAAGCTCCATCAGAAGGAGGCAGACATCGTGGCATTGGCAGGTCAAAGCAACATGGGTGAAGTCATCAACGAGGACGGCACCAAGGAAGAGAAGATGCTGGGAGCCGTGACCATCGCCACGAACATGGCAGGTCGTGGTACCGACATCAAGCTCTCAGACGAAGTGAAGGCTGCTGGTGGTCTTGCCATCATCGGTACTGAGCGTCATGAGAGCCGTCGTGTGGACCGCCAGTTGCGTGGTCGTTCCGGACGTCAAGGAGACCCAGGTTCATCTGTCTTCTATGTATCTCTCGAAGACAAGCTCATGCGTCTGTTCGCCTCCGACCGCATCTCGAAGGTCATGGACCGTCTGGGCTTCGAGGATGGCGAAATGATTGAACATAAGATGATCAACCAGAGCATCGAGCGTGCCCAGAAGAAGGTCGAGGAGAATAACTTCGGTATCCGTAAGCGTCTGCTTGAATATGACGATGTGATGAACAAACAGCGTAAGGTCATCTACGAGCGTCGTCGTCATGCCCTCATGGGAGAGCGCATCGGCATGGACATCTCCAACATGATCTGGGATCGTGTCGTGCATATCCTCCACAATGGCGACTACGAGAGCTGTAAGGAAGACTTCCTGCGCATCTTCGCCATGGAGATTCCGTTCGACATGGAGACCTTCGAAAACGAGAGTCGCGAGAAACTCGAAGACCAGGCCTTCGACATCGTTATCGACTCCTTCAAGAAGCGCTCTGCACGTCTCGCATCTGTTGCCTTCCCTGTCATCAAGCAGGTCTATGAGACCAAGGGAAATATGTACGAGAACATCCTCGTACCCATCACCGACGGACGTCGCGTCTATCAGATCAGCATCCCTCTCAAGGAAGCATACGAGACCGAGGGCAACTCCATCCTCGTCGCCTTCGAGAAGGCCATCCTGCTCCATACCATCGACGACGCATGGAAGGAGAATCTCCGTGCCCTCGACGAACTGAAGCAATCTGTACAGAACGCCTCCTACGAGCAGAAAGACCCGCTGCTCATCTTCAAGCTCGAGTCTGTCAACCTCTTCGACACGATGGTCAACGAAATCAACGACGGCACCATTTCCGTCCTCATGCGCTGCTCCATCCCTATCGCTGAAGAGCGTGACGTGCATCAAGCACCTGCATCCTCGATGGAAGAGCCCAGTCATGAGCACCTCACCGAGACTCACCAGAACCTCGACGAGCTCTCTGAGACCCAGCGTCAGCAGGCACAAGCGGCTCAGACCGACACCCGTGCCCGCCAACCCATCTCACCCATCGTGAACAGCGGACCTAAAATTGGACGTAACGACCCCTGTCCATGCGGCAGTGGCAAGAAATACAAGAACTGTCACGGACGAGGATTGTAATCATAGCCTGAACTCCTAAACACTGTGATTTATCCACAGACATACGAACAGAAGATTGGTTTCGACCAGATCAGGGGACGGCTCACGGGGCTGTGCCTCTGCTCGTTGGGCGAGGGGCTGGTGCGCGAGATGGAGTTCTCGGCCAACTTCGACAGCATCCGCCGGCAGGTGAAGCAGACGATGGAGATGATGCGCATCGTGCAGGGCGAGGACTTCCCCGACCAGAACTTCTTCGATGTGCGGGCTTCGCTCAAGCGCATCCGCATCCAGAACACGAGCTTCAATGTGGAGGAGCTGTTCTGCCTGCAGCGCTCGCTGCTTACTATATATAATATTGTGACGTTCCTGCAGCGTTGCTCGGACGATGACAACACCATCCCCCTCTATCCTTATTTATATGCATTGACCCAGGAGGTGAAGACCTATCCGCAGATGGTGAAGCGCATCGACCAGATCCTCGACAAGTTCGGTCATGTGAAGGACACGGCGTCGCCGACACTGCTCAGCATTCGTCAGGAGCTGGCATCGACGGCAGGCAGTGTGTCGAGAGCCTTGCAGAACATCCTCCGCTCGGCAAAAGGCGAGGGACTCATCGACAAGGACGTATCCCCCACCCTGCGCGACGGCCGACTGGTCATCCCTGTGGCTCCGGCGATGAAGCGAAAGATCCGTGGCATCGTGCATGACGAGTCGGACACGGGCAGGACGGTCTTTATCGAACCTGCCGAGGTGGTGGAGGCGAACAACAAGATCCGCGAGCTGGAGAGTGAGGAGCGGAAGGAGATCAACCGCATCCTGATGGAGTTCACGCAGACAGTCCGTCCCGAGGTGGAGGACATGCTCAGAAGCTATGAGTTCCTGGCACAGATCGACTTCATCCGCGCCAAGGCGAAGTTCGCCATCATCACGAAGAGCACGGAGCCATGCATGGAGAACAAGCAGCTGCTGGACTGGGCGATTGCCGTGCATCCGCTGCTGGAACTGAAGTTCGACACATATAATATAGAACATAAGGAGGAGGAGCCGCGCAAGGTGGTTCCGCTCGACATCACGCTGACGCAGAAGCAGCGCATCCTGCTCATCTCGGGTCCGAACGCTGGCGGCAAGTCGGTGTGTCTGAAGACGGTGGGACTGTTGCAGTACATGTTCCAATGCGGCATGCCTGTGCCGGTGGCGAAGAGCAGCATCTTCGGCATCTTCAGGAGCATCTTCATCGACATCGGCGACGAGCAGAGCCTGGAGAACGACCTCTCGACCTACTCTTCCCACCTGTTGAACATGAAGAACATGATGAAGCATTGCGACGGGAAGAGTCTCATCCTCATCGACGAGTTCGGTGGCGGCACGGAACCTCAGATTGGCGGTGCGATGGCGGAAGCGATGCTGAAGGTCTTCAACAAGAAGCATGCGTTCGGCGTCATCACCACCCACTACCAGAACCTGAAGAACTATGCCCAGGAAACGGAGGGCATTGTGAACGGCGCCATGCTCTACGACCGCCAGCTCATGCAGCCCCTCTTCCAGCTCTCCATCGGCAACCCCGGCAGTTCGTTCGCCATCGAGATTGCCCGCAAGACCGGCATCCCCGACGAGGTGATCAAGGATGCCAGCGAGATCGTGGGCAAGGACTACATCAACTCCGACAAATACTTGCAGGACATCGTGCGCGACAAGCGCTACTGGGAACAGAAGCGCCAGAGCATCCATCAGCACGAGAAGCAGATGGAGCAGACCATCCAACGATATGAGGAGGACATCCAGAAACTGCACGACCAGCGCAAGGTCATCATCGCCCATGCCAAGGAGGAGGCGGAGCAGATGCTCAAGGAATCGAACGCCAAGATCGAGCAGACCATCAAGGACATCAAGGAGGCACAGGCGGAGAAGGAGCGCACCCGCATGATCCGTCAGGACCTCGCCGACTTCAAGCAAGACATCCGCGAGATTGACCCCGACATCGCCGACGAAAAAATACGCAGACAGATGGAGAAACTGGTGGCAAGAAGGAAGCGGAAGGAGGAGAAGAAGAACAAGCCAGCCCATGCGCAGGGCGAAGGTCTCCAAGCACTCGGAGGGAAGAACGGCCAGACGATCAACAATGAGGAGCCCCGACCACTTCAAGCGAACGACTACGTGAGGATGAAAGGCCAGACGACCATCGGTCAGATTCAAAAAATCAATGGTAACGAAGCCACTGTCATCTTCGGGCACATCACCACGAACGTGAAGCTCAACCGCCTCGAACCTGCTGAGGCTCCACAGAAGGAGAAGAACGTGGCTGCCACCTTCGTCAGCGTGCAGACCCGCAACGAAATCCGCAACACCACGCTCAACTTCAAAGAGCAACTCGATGTGCGCGGCATGCGTGGAGACGAAGCCATCCAAGCTGTCACCTACTTCATCGACGATGCCCTCGTTGCCCGTGCATCCCGTGTGAAAATCCTGCACGGCACTGGAACAGGCGTCCTCAAGACGGTCATCCGACAATACCTCAACACCATGCCCCCTGTGGCCGACTTCTACGATGAAGACATCCGCTTCGGAGGCGCTGGCATCACAATTGTAGAACTAATATAACCAGCCCACGCCAGCCCATGCGCTGGGCGATTCTCATTATATATATTATATGAAGAAGATACTCACACTGATGATTGCCTGTGCTGCCATCACAGCCTCTGCACAGACCGACAGCATCTCCACGCTGATCAGCTTCCATGTGCCAAAGGCTGAACCGCAGGTGGTGCACTACCCCTACATCACCCCCATCTCCTCCCACGAAGAGTTGAGCCACGAGGTGATGCAACTCAACTTCAGCAAGGCCGACGCTGCCGCCAAGAAACTCATCACGACCGCCAGACGCAGACGTGAATCGACTGCCGACTTCGACAAGGTGGTCAGCATCTGCCACAAGGGCGAGAACGGATTGCGTGGCGTGGATCGCGTGGTCATTGTCGATAGTGTCGTGGTGGATAAGAAGGAGTTCCTCAAAGCCTATCCCCTCTCGGCCGACCTCGGTTCGTTGAAACTCTCCAACAAGGGCGACATCGTGCAGTATCAGACCCAGCTCAACGGCATGGTGCTCCGACCTGAAGGTACTGACAGCACCAATCTGCAGCTGATACGTTATTATCTCGAAAACGACCGCCTCGTCGAAAGTGAGGTCATCGAAGGACTCGGCATCGAGGGCGACATCAACTATCCTTTCCTCATGCCCGACGGTCAGACCTTCTACTTTGCAGCCCGATGTGACGAGGGCTATGGCAACTACGACCTCTACGCCACTCGCTACGACAACGACTCCAAGCGATTCTATCAGGCGGAAAACATGGGCTTCCCCTACAACTCCTATGCCAACGACTACATGCTGGTCATTGACGAAGCCGCCCGCCTGGGATGGTTTGCCAGCGACCGCTACCAACCCGATGGGAAGGTCTGCATCTACACGTTCATCCCCAACGACTCGCGTCAGACCATCGATTATGAGACGACCGACATCGATGAACTCCGTGCTGCCGCATCTCTCCAGTCCCTCGCTGCCATCCCCATGACTGACGAGCAGCAGCAAGCCCGCAATGGAGCCTTCAAGCGTATCAAACAACTCACCTCCACAGCATCTACCACACGCTACAAGGAATTCGAGTTCATCCTCAATGATGCCAAGACCTGCTACACCCTCGACGATTTCACATCGGCTGATGCCAAGCAACTCTGCCGCGAATGGATGCAGAAGACCAAGAACCTGACTGCCCTCAATGAGCAACTGCAGCAGATGCGCGAGACATCCCCCAACAACCGTCAACCCATCCTCAATCTTGAGACCCGAATCATGGAACTGCAGAGCGAGACACACAACCTCGCCAAACAAATCCGTTCTGTTGAACTATCAAAATAAACATCAATCATTTCCTCTCTCCTATGAAGACTTTCCCTCCATCCGAACTCATTATCAATGCTGACGGCTCGGCGTTCCACCTCCATCTGCGTCCTGAACAACTCGCTGACCGCGTCATCCTCGTGGGTGACCCAGGCAGAGTCTCCACTGTCGCCGCACATTTCTCTGAACAGGAATGCGAGGTCAGCAGTCGCGAATTCCACAGCATCACAGGTACTTATCAGGGCAAACGCATCACAGTGCTCTCCACAGGTATCGGATGCGACAACATCGACATCGTGATGACGGAACTTGACGCCCTTGCCAACATCGACTTCGACACCCGTACGGAGAAGCCCGAACATCGTACCCTCACCATTGTACGCATCGGCACTTGCGGAGGTCTGCAACCCTTCACCCCCACGGGTTCGTTCATCGCATCGGTGAAGAGCATCGGCTTCGATGGACTCCTCAACTACTACGACGGACGCAATGACGTGTGTGACCTCCAACTCGAAGAAACGTTCAAGCAGCACATGAACTGGAGTCCTCTCAAAGGATCACCCTACGTGGCGATTGCCGACCCCGAATTGATAGAACAGATTGCCCAAGACGATATGGTGCGTGGCATCACCATCGCTTGCGGAGGGTTCTATGGTCCACAAGGTCGTCAGATCCGTCTGAAGATTCAAGACCCGGACCAGAACAAGAAAGTGGAAGCCTTCGAATACGATGGTCTTCATATCTGCAACTTCGAGATGGAAAGTTCTGCCGTTGCAGGCATGGCATCTCTGCTCGGACATCGCGCCATGACCTGCTGCATGGTCATTGCCAACCGCTACACTACCGAAATGAATACCGAATACAAGAACACCATTGACACCCTCATCGAGAAGGTGCTGAACAGAATATAAATGAACAACGACACCATCTGCGCTTTGGCTACGGCTCCTGGTGGAGCGATAGGAATCATCAGAATCTCAGGCTCACAAACGTTTGAGATTCTTTCACATATCTTTGATAAAGATCTATCACAGACCAAGCCCAACACCATCCACTATGGCCACATCGGCAATCTTGACGAAGTGCTGGTGTCGGTGTTCCGTGCCCCCCATTCCTACACAGGCGAAGACTCCGCAGAAATCTCCTGTCATGGTTCACGCTATATATTAAACAAGGTGTTGGAAAGCCTAGTGACCAATGGTTGTCGGATGGCAAATCCGGGCGAATACACCATGCGTGCCTACCTCAACGGCAAGATGGACCTCTCGCAAGCCGAAGCTGTAGTCGACCTCATTGCCTCCACCAACGCAGCCACTCATCAGTTGGCGATGTCGCAATTACGTGGTGGTTTCTCGTCTGAGCTTTCCAAACTCCGTGAGCAACTGCTCAAACTCACCTCTTTATTAGAGCTCGAACTCGACTTCTCCGACCACGAAGACCTCGAATTTGCTGATCGCACCGAACTCCTTTCATTAGCGAAAGAGATTGACAACCGTGTGACCAACCTCGCCCAGTCCTTCAAGGCAGGACAAGCCCTCAAGCAAGGCATCCCCGTCGCCATCGTCGGCAAGACCAATGTCGGCAAGAGCACCCTGCTCAATCAACTTGTTGACGACGAGCGCGCCATCGTGTCCGACATCCACGGCACCACCCGTGACACCATCGAGGAGGTGATGGAAATCAATGGTGTGCAATTCCGTTTCATCGACACAGCCGGCATTCGCAACACCCAAGACGAAGTGGAACAAATCGGCATTGAACGCACAATCCAGAAAATCAAAGAGGCACGAATCATTGTCTGGCTGCTCGACCAACAACCTTCACAGGATGAGATCGAGGAGATGGATTCACTTAGCAAAGGGAAAAGACGCATTTATGTCCACAACAAGGCAGACCAAGTGGACATGAAAACATTTGCTCCATACATTCTCCCATTATCCATGATCAGTGCAAAGACAGGGCAAGGCATAGACAACCTGAAAAGGCGAATCTTTGAAGAAGCGGAGCATGCCGGTCTGACCACCAATGCCAATGACATCATCGTCACCAACGCCCGTCACTACGAATCCCTCACCCTGGCTCATGAAAGCCTCCTCCGCGTCATCGACGGCCTCCACCACCAACTCAGCGGCGACCTCCTTTCCGAAGATCTCCGTCTCACCCTCAACCACCTCGCCGACATCACCGGTGGACAAATCACGCCACAAGAGACACTCAATCAGATCTTTAGTACCTTCTGCGTGGGAAAGTAAATCCCGATTAGCATCGATTACAATCAATCACAAAATATCACGTAAGGCGTTCATTATGAGCGCCTTTTCTTTTTGCGTACTTTTTAAGTAAAGTCCGTTATAAATCGTTTTTGCTCGACTTTTTGTACCGCTCCTGTACCGCTACCTCAGAAAAAGCCATTATAATAGTGGCGGAGGTTAGCGAGATAGTAGAACAATTTTACAATGGTTGACAATGGTATAATACTATATACAATAGTTGAAGCCATCAGTCGCCTTAATATTAACAAAAATCGAACAAAAATGACAGCAAGTAAAGTCAAAATTAAAAAAGTCTGCGAATGGTGCGGACAAGAGTTCATTGCTTGGAAGGTCTCAACAAGGTTCTGTTCGAAGCAATGTAACAGTCATGCGTACAAGGACGCAATCAGAAAAAGAGTCCTTCTCCAAACAGAA
>Ga0310786_10005571_pt1 | contig 17039 bp, 11 predicted proteins | sample AusTroGonzalo_MG_FD_203881 | JGI IMG/M metagenome (GOLD analysis project Ga0310786, IMG submission 203881) | Bovine rumen microbial communities from tropical cattle in Woodstock, Queensland, Australia - Gonzalo_03 (v2) (version 2) | ecosystem: Host-associated > Mammals > Digestive system >... | reverse complement strand
GGCGCTTGAACCGTTACGTGTAGCATCGTTGGGCTTCTGCTGGATGCTGTCCCAGTCGATGGCGGGTATCTTGTTTGCGAACCAGTCTTTCAGTTGGTTAGCCTTCTCGATATTCTTTTCTGCCCAATTGGCTTCCTCCTGGTGACGTTTGGCAACAATACCTTCCAGTTCCTTCAAACGGGCATTGTAGATCTCCTGTACCTCGGGCCATATCACGAATGGATCGTCAGGGTTACCGCCCAGGTTCAGTATGGTGTTACGATAGGCATCGCCGCCCAAGGGTGCACCGTGAGTACCGCAGTTGCGCTCGTAGCTTGAGCCGTCTGCCTTCTTGGCACCCTTACCCATTATACACTTGCCGATAATGAGGGTAGGCTTGCCCTTTACGTTCTTGGCCTTCTCTATGGCAGCACGTATCTGCTCTACATCGTTTCCGTTGATTTCGATAACCTCCCACTGCATGGCGCGGTATTTGGCAGCAGTGTCCTCGTTCATCACTACGTTTGTCTCTGTTGACAGCTGAATGTCATTGGAGTCGTAGAACATGATAAGGTTATCCAGTGCCAGGCTTCCTGCAATACGTGCAGCGCCCATGCTGATTTCCTCCTGGATGCCACCGTCGCTGATATAGGCATAGATGGTCTCCTTCTCGAAGGTGGGGTTGCCGGTCTTTGCTGCCAGGAACTTGGCAGCTATTGCAGCACCTACGGCATAGGTGTGTCCCTGTCCCAGTGGACCTGAACTGTTTTCGATACCACGCTCATAGCATACCTCGGGATGTCCGGGAGTGGGAGAGCCCCACTGGCGCAGTTGCTGCACCTCCTCCATTGTGTATTTGCCAATAAGTGTCAGCTCAGCATAAAGCATGGGTGACATGTGTCCGGGATCCAGGAAGAAACGGTCGCGTCCCATCCAAGTGGGGTTCTTGGGGTCGAACTGCAGATACTCGCTGTACAATACGTTGATGAAGTCTGCACCGCCCATTGCACCACCGGGGTGTCCGCTCTTTGCTTTTTCCACCATCGCTGCAGCCAGGATACGAATGTTGTCGGCTGCACGATTCATTGTTTGAATACTATTCATTGTGATATCTTTTGTTTATCTGTTTTTTCTGAGTGCAAAATTATGAAATTCTGTGCAGATTTTCAACTATCTTCAATGCTTTATTTGTTAATACTATCCTTTTTTAGGGGCAAGTGGCAAGTGGCGAGAGGTTTGTTTAGTGGTTAGAGGATTGTTCTACCGTAAACTTTAAACTTTGGCCATCGGCCATTGGCTTTTGAACTTCTTAAACTGCCTCTACACTCTCATCTATCTACTCTACACTTTCAGTGGTTAGTGATTAGGGGCAAGAGGATAGTTCAATACTTATAATTCATAATTTTCCCTAATCTCTAATTTCTAACAGACAAACTAATCTCTTGCCCCTTGCCCCTTGCTCCTCGCCCCCTTGCTCCATGAAACAGAGCAAGTGAAACTTGCGAATGTTGTAAAAACAAAATCCCCGCCGTGGAACTTGTCCGCAGCGGGGAATGCTTATTTTGTTAAATAGAGAGATTAGCAGAGCTTGCGTGAGCCGTCGCCGATGACAACATCGATGACGATGGGCTTCTTGCCATACTTCTTCTCGAACTTCTCGACAACTGCTTTCTTGAAGTTGGGAGCAAGTTCATCAGCCACGAGGTTAATGGTACAGCCGCCGAAGCCGCCGCCCATGATACGTGAACCGGTAACACCCTCTTCCTTGGCAACGTCGTTCAGGAAGTCGAGCTCCTCGCAACTTACCTCATACTCCTTGCTCAGGCCGTAGTGTGTCTCGTACATCATCTTGCCTACTGTCTCGTAGTCGTCCTTCTGCAGGGCGTCGCAGACGGTCAGTACGCGAACAACCTCGCCGATGACGTAGCGTGCACGCTTGTACTCGTCCTCGGTAATCTGGCTCTTCACCTCCTCCAGCATGTCGTAGTTGGCATCGCGCAGGCTCTTCACCTCGGGGTGATTCTTGCTGATGACTTCTGCTACATGCTCGCACTGCATACGGCGCTCGTTGTAGGGAGAACCCTTCAGCTCGTGCTTAACGCAGCTGTTGACAAGGATAAGCTGGTAACCCTTGGGGTTCCAGGGGAAGTACTCGTATTCACCGCTACGGCAGTCAAGACGTAGCAGAGCACCCTTCTTGCCCAGCACGCTGATAGCCTGGTCCATGATACCGCAGTTAACGCCTACGTACTTGTGCTCTGTACGCTGACCTACCTTAGCCAGTTCCATCTTCTCAATCTTGTTGTCGCCCCAGATATCGTTCAGTGCGAAAGCGTATGTGCTCTCCAAGGCAGCGCTTGAAGACATACCTGCACCCAGGGGAACATCACCTGCGAAAGCCGTGTTGAAACCGCCTACGGGAACACCCAGCGCCATCATCTCGCGACATACGCCGAAGATGTAGCGGGCCCATGAAGCCTTAGGTCCCTTCTCGTCGTCGAGGGAGAACTCAGTATAGTCCTTCAGGTCGATAGAGTAGGCGCGGACATTACGGGTGCCGTTAGGCTTAATCTCTGCAATGATACCCTGCTCAACAGCACCGGGGAATACAAAACCGTTGTTGTAGTCGGTGTGTTCGCCAATCAGATTAATACGTCCGGGAGAAGCATATACTGAGCCTGTTGTTCCATCGAAATGCTTGATGAAACGGCTTCTTACATCATCAATTGTTAATCTCATGTCGTTTGTCTTTAATTAGGTTAAAAAATCTATTATTCAGCACTCTTGCTGACTTTAGAACCGATCAGGGCATAGAACAGGATATAAGCTGCACATGCCAGGGGTACAAAGTAACTTGTCAGATAGCTGCCGGTAAGGTCAACAACCCATGCCTGAACTGCAACCATTACAGCGCAGCCGAATACCATTGTCATGAAGATACCTGAAGCAGCAGCGGTGTACTTGCCCAGACCTTCTACGGCCATGTTGAAGATACCGCCCCACATTACAGATGTGCAGAGACCTACACAGATGAATGCAGCTACGCCGACAGGAACCTCAGTCCATATTACGTTCAGGTTTGCCCAGTCAACACCGGGAACGTTTGCTGTCATTGTCTCGGGAGCGAACATACCGAAGGCAATCAGCGCTACGGCAGCAGCGGCTGTTGTGGCAACCATTGCACGGCTGCTGACCTTACCGCCGATAGAACCGCCTACTGAACGGCCGATGAACATGGCGAACCAGTAAACAGCAGCAATCAGGGAAGCTGTACCGGCAGCAACACCGCAGTCGGTAATCAGGTACTTGATCATATATGTAGGAGTACCTACCTCAACGCTCATGTACAGGAAGATAGCCAGTGCACCGAGTGCGAAGTGACGGAAGCTGAGCGCACCCTTGATAAGCTCCATCTTAACGGGCTCCTGAGCGGGCTCCTCAATCTTGGTGAGGAACATTACGAACAGAGCCAGCAAGAAGATAGCCAGGGCGATGAACATAGCCGGAGCAGCGTCTGTGATAGCTGTGTCCTTTGTTACCTCGCCGATTAGGGCACCAAGGATGATGTATACAGCAACGGCTGCACAGGAGTTGAATGCACCGCCGATCTGAATCAGCTGGTTACCGGTGTTACCGCCGCCGCCGAGAAGGTTCAGCAGAGGGTTGACAACGCAGTTAAGCATACACATACAGAATCCGCTGATGAAGGCACCTGCAAGGTAAACCCACATGCTCTCCATTGAACCTGAGAGCAACTCCAGGGCCATACCGATGATACCTACTATGAGGGCCATAATGGCAGTCTTCTTGTAACCGTACTTAACGATAAGCATACCGCTGGGGATACCCATTACAAGATAGGCGATGAAGTTAGCGTAATTACCGATCTGTGACTGAAGCTCAGAAGCTCCGAACTGATTCTGTACGATGACTGCCATAGGTGAGCAGAGGTTTGTCACGAATGCAATCATTGCGAAGAGGGCGATCATCATGATAATCGCAGCCCACTGTTTTGATTTTTGTGCCATTTTTTGTTTTAGTTTAAATTATTTTTAATGATTTGATTTTTGTTTATTTCTCTACGCTGAATTTGTAGACAGTCTTCTGCTGATATACTTCTCCGGGCTTAAGGATACAGCTGGGGAAGTATGCGTGGTTAGGACTGTCGGGGAAGTGCTGTGCCTCAAAGCAGAGAGCGCTGTACTTGCCGTAAACGGTACCGTGTGTGCCGACAAGGCCGCTGTGCCAGTTGCTGCTATAGAACTGAACACCGGGTTCTGTGGTCCACATCTCCAGGCAGCGTCCGCTATTGGGCTCAACGCATTTCACTGCGTATGAGAGTTCACCCGGCTCGCGCTTGTTCAGAACGTAGCAGTGGTCATAGCCTGTGCCGTTCTTTATCTGCTCGTCTTTTGCAGCTATGCGTTCGCCTACGGTGTGTGGCTCGCGGAAATCAAAGGGTGTGCCTGCAACCTTCAGGATCTCGCCTGTAGGAATACTTGTCTCGTCGATAGGAAGATAGAAGTCGGCATTAATCTGCAATACATTGTTTAATGCCTCGGGGGTGGGGTTGGCAATACCTGCCAGAGAGAAGAAGCCGTGGCTTGTCATGTTCACGACGGTCTTCTTGTTGGTGTTGCCGCGATAGTCAATGATAAGCTCATTGTCCTCGCTGAGGCTATACTTGACAGCCATTTTCAGCTCGCCCGGGAAACCTTCCTCGTAGTAGGCGGAAACATAGCGGAGAACCAATTCGCTATCGTTTATCTGCTCAGCATCCCACACACGTGCATGGAAACCTGTAGGACCTCCGTGCAGGTGGTTGGGGCCGTTGTTCACAGCCAGGTTGTATTCCTTGCCGTTCATAACGAACTTGCCCTTGCAGATACGGTTGCCATAGCGGCCGATGAGTGTACTGAGGAAAGGTTCTGGACTTTCCATTACGCCTTTTATGCTGTCGTGGCCTTGAATAATATTGGCCATCTTGCCTTCCTTGTCAGGAACCATGATGGCCACAAGAGCACCGCCGTAATTGGTTATGCTTACTTCCATTCCGTTGCTGTTGGTCAAGGTGTACAAATCTGTCTGCTTGCCCTGAACAACAGCCTGGAAGTCTTCTCTTTTTAATCCGGAAATTAATTCTTTGTCCATTGGTCTTGAAGATTAATTTTTGATAAATGTCTATGCAAACTTACAAAGTTTTTATCAAAAATCAAAATCAATGGACGTTTTTTAAGTCACATTAACGATGAAAAATGCATCAAAGTATGTTATTTAGCATATCAGCCACGATAAATGTACTGCCACCGACGAAAATCAGGTCGTTTTTCCCTGCATTCTGCCTTGCTGCACGATATGCCAGCCCGACATTTGCGTAACTGCTTCCGTGCAGGTTGTGTTTTGCTGCAATCCGGGCAAATTCGTCCACCGGCATGGCCCTTTTCACTGAGGCCTGTGTGAAATAATACCCGGCCTCCTTGGGCAGCATGGACAGGACGGTGTTTACATCCTTGTCGTTCACCATACCTATTATAATATGTAGGCGCTCGTGGGGTGTCTCTGCCAGTTGGCGGGTGATGTACTGCATACCGCCTACATTGTGGCCCGTATCGCAAATGGTCAGCGGGTCGGTGCCGATGACTTGCCATCTACCCATCAGGCCTGTCAGTTGGCATACCTCGCTCATGCCTTTTGCCACGGATGCCGTGCTGATGCCGTAGCCGATTCTGTTCAGTTCGTTCACAGCCGCCAGTATGGTACGCGTGTTCTTCTCCTGACAGAAACCGCCGAGCTGGCCGTGCAGTTCACCGTAGGTCTTTGTCCGGTAGGTGTAACCCAGGGCAGGAGAGTAGCTGAAGCTGAGCAGTTCTCCTTCCTCCTCGGCGAATATCAGTTTGGTGCCCACCTTCTCCGCTTCCTGCTCGAATACGGTTCTCACATCCTCTTCGCTTGCTTCGCCTATAATGGCAGGGACACCTTGTTTTATGATGCCTGCTTTCTCGTAGGCTATCTTTGGCAGTGTATCGCCCAGGAACTGGATGTGGTCGAAGCTGATGTTCGTGATAATGGAGAGGTCGGGCTGTATGATGTTGGTACAGTCGAGCCGTCCGCCCAGTCCCACTTCGATGACGGTCACGTCAACTTCCTTCTCGGCAAAATACTGGAAGGCCAGGGCCGTTGCCAGTTCGAAGAAGGACGGATGGAGGGGTTCAAAGAAGGAACGTTCCTTCTCGACAAATTCTATGACTCTCTGTTCGGGAATCATCTCACCGTTCACGCGTATTCTCTCGCGGAAATCCACCAGGTGCGGACTGGTATAGAGGCCCACGCGATAGCCTTGCGACTGCAGGATGGCTGCCAGCGTATGACTGGTACTGCCCTTGCCGTTGGTTCCTCCTACGTGTATGGTACGGTATTTCCTGTGCGGATGACCGAAGTGTTCATCCAGGAGATGGGTGTTGCTTAACCCTTCCTTATATGCACCCGCCCCGATATTCTGAAATAACGGGGCGGCGGTAAACAGGTATGTTGTTGCTTCCTGATATGTCATTCAAACATCTTTTTAAATCTCTTGAAGAAACTGTCCTTCTCGTCGGCTTTCGGACGCATGTTCTCGCTCTCGCGCATCTTCTCGAACATCTCCTTTTCCTCCTTGCTCAGGTTGCGGGGAACATAGACACCGATATTGACAATCAGGTCTCCGTAGCCGTAGCCATAACCTGATACGGCAGGCAGACCCTTGCCGCGCAGACGCATAACCTTGCCGGGCTGTGTTCCGGGCTCAATCTTTATCTTCACCTTGCCGTCGATGGTCGGAATCTCTGCCGAACCTCCCAGGACAGCTGTGGGAACATCCAGCAGCAGGTTGTATTCCAGGTTCTGTCCGTTTCGGATGAGCTCCTTGTGCGGTTCAACCTCAATGAATACCTGTATGTCTCCGGGTACACCGTTCTGCTTTCCTGCATGTCCCTTGCCGCTGGCAGTTACCACCATGCCGTCGTCAACGCCTGCAGGGATGGCAACCTCGATAATTTCTTCGCCGTTTACTACGCCCTCGCCGTTACATTTGGGACATTTGTTCTTGATGGTGCTGCCCGTACCGTTACAAGAGGGGCACACCGTCTGTGTCTGCATGCGTCCGAACATCGAGTTGATGGTCTTGTAAACCACACCGCTGCCCTTACACTGCGAACAGGTCTCCTTCTTGCCATCGGCACTGCCCGTACCGTTACAGGCCGTACAGGTAACGTTCTTGCGTACCTTGAACTTCTTGGTCACACCGGTGGATACCTCCTCCAGTGTCAGACGCACCTTCAGGCGCAGGTCGGCACCCTTGTATGTCTTGTGTCCGGCGTTGCCTCCGCCTCCGAAGCCTCCGAAACCGCCAAAGCCCTCGAAACCTCCGAATCCGCCTCTGCCGCCGAAGATATCTCCGAACATCGAGAAGATATCATCCATATTCATGCTGGCGCCTCCTCCGAAACCGCCCTGTCCGCCCATCCCGGCAAATCCGAACTGGTCGTAGCGCTGGCGTTTCTGTGGGTCGCGCAGAACATCGTATGCTTCAGCCGCCTCCTTGAATTTCTCCTCAGCCTCCTTATCTCCCGGATTACGGTCGGGGTGATACTTGATGGCCATCTTCTTGTATGCGGATTTTATTTCTGCATCAGAGGCGTTTTTCGATACGCCTAAGACCTCGTAATAATCTCTTTTCTCTGCCATATTATAATGCTTCCTGAATTAAGAGCTAAGAGTTAAGATTTCGTATTCGCTAACCTCTAACCCTTAACCTCTAACCACAAATCCCTAATCTCTATTCTCAAACCACACTCCCCCAAGGGGGGCAGGGAGGGGCTTTAAAGTCCCACAACCACCTGAGCGTGTCGGATTACCTTGTCGTTCAGCTTATAGCCGGTAAGGGTGCAGTCCATCACCTTGCCCTTCAGTTCCTCTGAGGGAGCGGGCAGCTGTGCAATGGCCTCGTGAATGTCTACATCAAAGTCTGCATCCTTTGTCTCGATGACACTGACGCCCTGCTTGCCCAGGATGTCCATGAACTTCTTGTAGATAAGCTCCACGCCCTCCAGAACGGCAGCTACATCGTCTGCGTTCTTCATGTTCTTGAGCGCGCGTTCCATATCATCTATGACGGGTAGGATAGAGACGATTGTCTTCTCCCCGCCGTTCAGGATCAGTTCGGTCTTTTCCTTGAGTGTACGTTTGCGGTAGTTGTCGAATTCTGCAATCTTTCGGAGCAGTTTGTCGTTCAGCTCCTCAATCTCCTTGTTTGCAGCCTCCAGCTTCTCCTCCACGGTAAGTTCCTTTTCTGTATCCTGACCAGCCTCTTTTTCTGTATCTGTTTCAGCCTGAGCATTCAGGGTCTCCTGAGTATCCTGCTGTTCTTTCTGTTCTTCGTTTTTCAATTCTTCGCTCATATCTTTTTAACTGTTTGTTCTGACAATCTTAATACAAAAAGTGTGCCAAGTGTCATTATGTCAGTTTATACCGTATACATCTTCTCCTTCAGTTCCTTGATGGCCTCGCTGCTGATGTATTCATCGTAATCCATCAGCTTGTCGATGGTACCGTTGGGAGTCAGCTCGATGATACGTGTGGCAACGGTCTGTATGAACTCGTGGTCGTGGCTGCTGAACAGGATGTTACCCTTGAAGAGCTTCAGGTTGTTGTTGAAGGCCTGAATACTTTCCAGGTCCAGATGGTTGGTGGGAGTGTCCAGAATCAGGCAGTTGGCATTCTTCAACTGCATACGGGCAATCATACAGCGCATCTTCTCACCTCCCGACAGTACGTTCACCTTCTTCAGCACCTCTTCGCCGCTGAAGAGCATTCTGCCCAGGAACTGCTTGAAATATACCTCGTTTCCTTCGCCGAACTGTCCCAGCCAGTCAACCAGGTTCAGCTCGCTCTGGAAGAATTCCGTGTTATCCACGGGCAGGTAGGCCGTGGTGATGGTAACGCCCCAGTTGTAGGTTCCTGCCTGTGCCTCGCGGTTGCCGTTGATAATCTCGAAGAGGGCTGTCATGGCTCTTGGGTCGTGGCTCAGGAATACCACTTTGTCGCCCTTCTCGACGGTGAAGCTGACATTGTCGAACAGAACCGTTCCGTCGTCCATGGTAGCCTTCAGGCCTTCTACCTCCAGAATCTGGTTACCCGGTTCGCGGTCCATCTGGAAGATAATGCCGGGATACTTTCTGGTAGAGGGCTTGATTTCCTCTACGTTCAGTTTCTCCAGCATCTTCTTACGGCTTGTCGTCTGCTTGCTCTTTGCCACATTGGCAGAGAATCGGCGGATGAACTCCTCCAGCTCCTTTCTCTTCTCTTCGGCCTTAGCCTTCTGGTTCTGGGCCTGACGCAGTGCCAACTGGCTGCTCTGGTACCAGAAGCTATAGTTGCCGGCAAACATGGTTACCTTGCCGAAGTCGATGTCCACGGTGTGCGTACAGACGCAGTCCAGGAAGTGACGGTCGTGGCTTACCACAAGCACTGTGTGCTCAAACTCGCTCAGATACTGCTCCAGCCACTGTACGGTGTCCAGGTCAAGGTCGTTGGTAGGCTCGTCCAGCAACAGGTTGTCGGGGTTACCGAAGAGGGCCTTTGCCAGCATCACGCGCACCTTCTCCTTACCTGACAGCTCGCCCATCAGCTGGTGGTGCTTGTCCTCCTTGATACCAAGGCCCGAGAGTAGGGCAGAGGCATCGCTTTCTGCCGTGTATCCGCCCATCTCGGCGAACTTGTCTTCCAGTTCTGCCACGCGGATACCGTCCTCGTCCGTGAAGTCTTCCTTCGAATAGAGGCTCTCTCTCTCCTTCATCACCTCCCACATGGTGGTGTGTCCCATCAGTACGGTGTTCAGTACGGTCTCCTGGTCATACTGGAAGTGGTCCTGGCTCAGCACGCTCAGGCGCTCGCCCGGGCCCAGTTCAACGGTTCCCTTGGTGGGTTCCAGCTCGCCGCTGATGGCCTTTAGAAGGGTTGATTTTCCTGCTCCGTTAGCACCGATGACACCGTAGATGTTGCCATTGGTGAACTTCATATTTACATCCTTGTAGAGGACTCTCTTTCCGAATTGTACGGCAATGTTTGATAATGTGATCATATGTTTTTGTTATTTTTTTTTTGTTTCGCAAGCCCAACTTTAGGGGCGCGGGGCAAGTGGTTAGGGGGCAAGAGGATAGTTCTATACCTGTTTTTCCTTCTCTTCCATCAACACTCTGTTTATCTTTTCCTTTTATCTATTATCTCTTTTCAAATCTCTTGCTCCTTGCCCCCCTTGCTCCCAGAAATAGAGCAAGTGAAACTTGAGCTATTCTGATTTTATCTGATTCTCAGGATGTCGCCCGGCTTAATCTCATGCGAGGGCTCGAATCCGTTCATTTTGTAAAGGCTCTTCAGGCGTATGCCGTAGAGCTGTGAGATGTCAAAGAGGCTCTGGTTCACCTCCACTATATGTATGGGGTTCTTCTTGAACTGCTTGCTGGCGCACTTCTGCTTCTTCTTCAGGTAGATCAGGTCACCCTGTGTCGGAGCATAGTCGCGTGGCAGGTCGTTGTACTGGTACAGCTTCTTCAGGCTGACGCCCGTCTCCTTGCTGATGGTGGCCATGTTGTCACCTATTTCCACTATGATGAAGTAGTTCTTGTTGTGCGTGTACAGTGTGTGCCTCTCGAAGAAGGAGCTCTTGGCGTTGCTGACGGGGATGACCGTTGTTGTCTTCCTCCTTTCCTGTCTGTAGCTGCCGTTGTCGAACTGGTACAGGTTGTACATCTCTATGATTCTGATCAGCGACTCAGCATAGGTGGGCGATGTGGCGTATCCGGCAGCCTTCAGTCCTCTTGCCCAACCCCGGTAGTCGGTAATCTTCAGCTGGAAGAGACCCTGGTAGCGTCTTCCCTGCAGGAATCTGGAATGGTCTTCGTAGCTCTCCCTCGCATTGTTGTACTTACGGAACTTCTCGTTGGGCGCGTCATCGTTCTTCAGCACGTAGGGCCCCGTCCAGTTTCCGCTCACCTTAATGCCGAAGTGGTTGTTGGCCTTGGTGGCAAGCGAGCTGCGTCCGGCTCCGCTCTCCAACAGTCCCTGCGCCAACGTGATACTGGCAGGAATGCGGTATTTGTGCATTTGCTCTATGGCAATCCCCTTGTATTGGTCTATGTACGCCCAATAAGCCTGGTTTGTTCTCTGTCCGAAGATGCAAAGATGCAGGAACAATAACAGTGCAAATGTAGAAAATAGTCTTGATTTCATTTCCAGTTCTTCAAATTCGGGCACAAAATTAGCTAAAAATTACCGCTTTATGAAGAAAACTCATATATTTGTGCTTAAAAATTGAACTAAACGATGAAAGAGTACACTATTCAGACCACAATACGTGTTTTTTCATGGGATGAATTGCCCTCGGAAGACCGAATTCTGATAGAGGCGGCAAAGGGTGCCACCAAAGGCAGTTATGCACCTTATTCCGGTTTCTGCGTGGGTGCTGCCGCCTGTCTTGGCAACGGCACCGTTGTCATTGGCAGCAATCAGGAGAATGTCGCCTTCCCCTCAGGCCTGTGTGCCGAGCGTACGGCCCTTTTCGCCGCTAATGCCCAGTACCCCGACCAGCCCGTCCTCTCCTTGGCTATAGCAGCCAGAAACAATGACGGCTTCCTCTCTCAGCCCATTCCCCCGTGCGGTGCCTGCCGTCAGGTAATTTCCGGTGTCGAGCAGAGGTATCAGCATCCCATCCGCCTCCTTCTCTACGGCACTGAAGGCACCCACGTCGTAGAGGGTGTCGAAGCCTTGCTCCCCCTCCAGTTCGCCGACTCATACCTGAAGAGGTAGTGTGTCTGTACACCCGTTCGCCTTCCTTAGTGTAATCATGGACTCGTCCGTTGATTCTTTTCATCCAAGCTCTACCCAAGGTTTACCCAAGCTCTACCCAAGGCTTACCCATGCCCGTGGAGCACTCTAGAAGCAAGGTGAAAGCACCCTGGAAGCAAAGTGAGAGCAAGGTGATAGCTATCTTGAAACAGAGTGATATGAGTTTCGAAATGGAGGAAAAACTATCCTCAAAACTAATTCTCTTGAAATGATCCCGAAAAAGTTGAGGCGCCTCAACCGGAAAAACAAGGCTTTGCGCCGGTTATTTTTTTTCGTAGAAAAAACAAGTTGCAAAGGGAAGAAAATCAACTTACAAAATAAATTATTTAAGTTGATTCTTGCCCGTAATCAAGTTAGAAAAGTATTCAGCGTGCAAACTATCCGGATTAAACCTTCATGTCTTCCTCTTTGTAGTTAGCTGATTTAGGTTGCCTCAATTCTTTCAACTCTTAACTTTTTTATCTGCCGCATAGGAGTTTGAAGTCGCAGTTGGCGCAGTCCTTTACCTCGGGCGTCTGCGTGAAGCTGTAGTCGGGCGAGAAAATCTGCTCTATGATGTGCGTCAGGCCCTCGTAGAACTCATCAGCAAGGGGAGCGAAATCCTCTATCACATCCTTGCCGATGGTAAGGGTGGGGTCGTAATCCTCCTTGTACGCCTTGCCGGGATAGAAGAGGGCAGGGACCAAGGGAGAGGAGGGCTTGTCGTTCTGCAGCACGGCATAGGAATAGAGGAAGGCTTGTAGGAAATAGCCTTCGTGCTTGCCTGCCGTGTTGGTGACATCATCCATGCTCTTGATGCTGGGCACATGATAGCCCGTCTTGTAATCCACCACACGAATGCGGCCGTCCATCTCGTCGAGGCGGTCGATGCGACCTCCGGTTACGACATTGACCATTGCCACTTCGTTCTCGCTTTCAGCTCGCGACCCCTTCGGCGTTGAACATTGACCATTGGTGCCCTCCCATTTGGGGGAGGGTTGGGGAGAGGGGCCTGTTATATTGAAATATCTGTCGGTTTCGGTGGCGATGATGCGGAAGGGGGCGTGGCGGAGGTCGTAACGCAGTAGGTTGGTGAGGTACTGCATGAGCACACGGCGGATGATGATGAGCTCGCCCGTGTACTGGTTGCCCGGACGGGTGTCGCGGCAGACCATCTTCCATGCCTCTTCGGTACGGTTCCAGCGGTCGGCAGGGTGGAAATAGATAGTGTCGAAGACAATATCCAGTATGGGGCCGACAAGACCTTCCATGTTACTGAGCACCTCGGAGAGCGTGTTGCGCTGGATGATGTGACTGCCCGTGTGCTGGATGATGCTCTTGTAGATCAGTTCTGCCGTATCGTGGAAGATATCACCGATGAGCGGCGCATTCAGTCCCTCCTGCGGGTCGACATCGGCACGGAGGCCCGAGACATGCGTCAGGAAGAACTTCAGGGGGCACGTCATATAGGTGTTGATAGCCGAGGGACTGAGCGGAATAGCCTTCTCTCCTCCGGTGTTACGGTCGTAACGCTCCAGCATGCGCTGCAGTATCTCGGGTGTCTTGGGCACGGAAAGCGCCTCGGCATCCTGGATGCTGCTTTCGCTCTTCAGCCATAGGGTGCGGATGGGGATGTCCGTCTCTGCCAGCATCTGACGCAGGAAGCGCGACATCTCGTGGCGGTTGTTGCCCACACAGTTCTCGTTATAGACACAGGTCAGATGCCCGGTGCGCTGGATGAGCCTGTAGAAGTAATAAGAGAAGACAGCTATGCGGTGGCGAGGTGTGGTCAGACCGAATGCCTCGCGTATATTGGCGGGAATCATGGTGTTGCTCTGCGTGTTGCGCGGCAGCATGCCTTCCTCGACAGACAGCATGAGCATGTGCGAGAAGTCCAGGCAGCGCGTCTCCAGCACGCCCATCACCTGCAGGCCCTGTGCCGGTTCGCCGTGGAAGGGGATATTGGTGCTGCAAAGGAGCGTGCGCAGAAGTCGGCGCAGGGTAATGTGCTGAATGACGAGCGGATTCTCCTCACGGCCCGTCAGCTGCAGGAACTTCGTCAGGATGCGGTGCGTCTGGAAGATAGCCTCGATGTAGAGCTGTTCATAGACATCGGGGTCCTGGATCCCGGAGAAATGCGTGCCAACCTGCTGCACCGTCTCTATCAGGTAGGTGAGCAGTTGCACATTGTCCGCTGCCTGATAGCGGAGCCATTGCTCCTCGGGCACAAAGGGTGCATATACATGGTGCTGAACGACCTGCACAAAGGGATGGCGGAAGCGTTGCTGCGTAGCATCGAACCCGTCTGTCTGCATCGAGAGCAAAGCCATCACGAAGCTGTAGATGGGCGCGTCTGTGAGGGGGAAGCCCATGGTGATGTTTACTTTCCCGACCTGTTGGGGCAGGGAGTGCAGGACGGGTTGGAGGAGGGTTTCGTTGCACAGAATGACAGACCCTCTCCAGGCCTCCCCCTCTATGGGGAGGAGACTCTTTTCGTTTAGGGACGCCAACCATTGGTGGGCATAGCGGGCGGCGGCATTGTCGGTATTGCAGGAGATGAAGGTGACGTCCTGCAAGTGGCGCAGATTGTCGAAGTGTTCCTTGCCAAGGGCGCAGGGGAAGTCCTTCAGGTTCTGGCGCATGAAGACGCCTGCTTCCTGCTCGGGGTTCTCCACGTAATAGCTGTCGTAATCCCAATAGAAGACAGCCTTGCCCTGCTTCTGGATGGCCGACATCAGGGCATGCTCCACATCGTTGAGCACATTAAAGCCGGCAAAGACAACGGCCTGTCGCTTCTCCAGCAATGCCTGCAAGGGAGAATCGTCCTTCCTGAGGCTTTCGATAACGCTGCGGAAGATGGCACCCTCATAGACGGCACCTGCCTGCATCTGCTCCTCGCGTAGCTGCCTGTACATCCTGTACATCTGCGACCAGATATTCAGGAAGCGCTCCTTGAGCTGCGAATTGCCCTCGGCAGAGAAGTTCTGGAAGAAGTGCTGCAGGGTCTGCCTCTGCTCGTCGGTCAGGTAATCCAGCGACTCCAGCTCCATCAGTTCATAGACATTCAGGAAGATAGCCTCGGCATCCGCCATGTGCTTGTCCACATCGTCGAAGTCTGACAGGATAATCTCTCCCCATCCCCAGAACTTGTCGAGCGTGTATTCCTCCTGCATCTCCTCCGTCAGGATAGTCTTGCTGAATATCTGATAGAGGGCGGAAATGCTGTCTATAGGGTCGGCCTTCACATAGGGCGAGAGGCTGTAGAAGAGGTCGCTCATGGTGATGTAACGGGGTGCCCAGACGGGTGTCTCGCTGGCCAGCGCCAACTCCTGATTGAGGAAAAGGCTTGCACGCTTGCCGGGGAATACCACCGTTACATCGTGCATATTGGTGCCAAAACGCTGCAGAAGGTCTTGGGCAACTAAACTCAGAAATGTCTTCATCCTTTTACCTCCTCTGTTTTACCTGAATATATATACCATAGATAACCCTCTACCTGTTTCCGGGGGTACATGTCATGCATCAGCTGCTTGTATGCCTGCACCTGGGCGTGATGCTCCGCCTCGGGACGACCGAATTTGAAGTCGATGACTGTAATCATATTGCCGTTGATGATGACGCGGTCAGGACGTAGGGTGCAGGGTTCGCCCGTCTCCTTGCTGATGCTGGTGATGCAGCACTCGTTGAACACCTGATTGCCGGGCGCGAACCATTGGGCGATCTTAGGGTTGGAGAATCCCTTCTGGAGTCTCCTGATAACCACATCCATCAGTTTCCTGTCCGATATGATGCCCTCTGCCATGCAGCGGTTCAGCACCTTCTGAATCTGCCCTGTATGCTCGATCTGACTGAGCACATAGTGCATGATCTTTCCTATCTCCAGATATGTCTGCTGTCCCGTCTCAGCCTGTTCCTCCGTGCCCAGGCTGCCGATGAACTTACGCGACTGGTTGCTCTGCATGAAGTCGAGCGTAGGCGCGTTGGAGGTCATGAAGACGGGCAGGGCATCCTCTTGTCCGTGGGCGTTCTTCATACGGTTCGGGTGCGCAGCCTTGGCTGCTTTATGAGTGGTCACGGGAGTGCCCAACTCAAAATGAGAGGTCCCCTCCGTCTCTTCCTCAGGGGGAGTGTCGGTCTGGAATTGTGAATTATGAATTATGAATTGAGAATCGGAGATGGCGGCATGGATGAGGTCGCCGGCAGTGGCGATGGTGCCTTCCTTCCCGGCTGTGAGGCCCCACACGAGCAGGTTGTTCTCGGCACGGGTGAAGGCCACATAAATCATGTTCAGGGCATCCACGCGACGCTGCAGATGCTCCTCGTTGTAATCGGGGGCAAAGTCCGACTGCTGCATGTTCTTGCCCGCATTGATGGGCAGTGAGCCTAAGGCATTGTAAGGCTCCTTGTCCGTCTGGCACCAGATGGTATCGTCGTTACGGTCCTTCTCGACGGTCCAGTCCATGTAGGGCAGCAGGACGGTATGGAACTGCAGGCCCTTGCTCTTGTGAATGGTAAGGATGCGGATGCCATCGACCTCTCCGGCAGGGATGGAGCGGCTGTGAATGGTCTCGTCCCACGCCTGCAGGAAGGTGTGGATGTCGGAAGGATTGCTGTGCAGGTGGTTCTGCAGCTCGTCCATAAAAGTAAAGATATAGGTGTCCTGCCCGGGAATCCTGTCCAACCGGAACAGCTGGTACAGCCGTTCGCAGAGCAGATAGAGCGGCAGTTGCGCCAGTTCCTGCCTGTGCTGTGTGAAAGCCTCGGGCAACAGCTCCCCGGGCTTGGCGGCAGCCACCTGCAGCATGCTGAGCGGCTTCCCAAGGACATCGCTGTAGTAGTGCATCAGCAGATAGCGCTCGGGGATGGGGTTCAGCTGCCTGTTGTCGTTCAGCACAAAAAGGGCTGCCACCAGCATCTGAACGGCAACGGAGGATTCCAGCAGGAAGGCCTCGTCGCTGACCAGCTTTATGTCGGGTGCCAACAGGTGGAACCATTGCAGCAGGCTCCCGGCATTGTCCTTCTTGCGTACCAGAATGGCGAAGTCCTGCGTGGTGAGTCCCTCCTGCATCATCCGGCGGATGCGGCTGATCATATCCGTAATCATGCCTTCCTCGTAGTCCTCGGGGGCCGAGTTGCCGCTCTTGGTGTAGAGACTGACGGAGACATAGCCCTCGTCCTTGGTCTGCAAGGTCAGCTGCTCC
>Ga0310786_10005570_pt1 | contig 17040 bp, 18 predicted proteins | sample AusTroGonzalo_MG_FD_203881 | JGI IMG/M metagenome (GOLD analysis project Ga0310786, IMG submission 203881) | Bovine rumen microbial communities from tropical cattle in Woodstock, Queensland, Australia - Gonzalo_03 (v2) (version 2) | ecosystem: Host-associated > Mammals > Digestive system >... | reverse complement strand
TCTACGTAGTGAGCGTCCTCCTGGATCCCGATCACGTCCGGCCCGGTCTCCATCAGCATCTGCTTCAGGTTCCCCAGCTTCTCCGTGTACAGGCTGTCCGGGAACCCTCCCTCAGACAAGCCCATGTTGTAGTGGCCGATGTTGTAGGTCATCACCCGGATGATCATGCGCCCGCTTCCAGCCGCCAGATCTCATTCAGGATCGCCTGCCGCCTGGCCCTGTTGATCGCCCCGGTGGCCGGGATGGACGCCAGCAGCGTCTTCAGCTTCTCGATCTGCTCGCTCATGTTTGTCCCTCCTTAGAATGTGGCAACGCTTTCCGGGTCCGCGATGTAGACCACGCTCAGGAACAGGTTCGTCCCGGATGTCAGCGCCTCCGTCGTGTAGATGTCGCCGCGGGTCAGCAGGAACAGGCTGTACGGCGTGAACGAGTTCGTGCCGTCCGTGCACAGCACCCGGCTGTGGAAGTTCGAGCTTGCCAGCCCGCCGTTGTTGATGGCGGCCGGCAGCCCCACCAGCACCGTGTTCTTGCCGATGTTCGCGGTGATGGAGATCTTCATGTTCACAACCACCAGGTTCCCGATGGCGTAGCTGTCGTTGTTCGCCACGGTCACGTTCTGGCTCGTGCTGGACGGCGCCAGGTGTTTGAACGGATACGGCGCCGCCCCGATGTTCGTCCTCACCTGCGCCTGCTGCGCGCTGTTCAGCGTCTGCTGGCTGATGGTCACCACGTCCGTCCGCAGTTTGTCCACCAGGTTCTCGCCGTAGTAGGTCTGCGTATAAACCGCGACGTCCGTCTCCTCCCAGATCTCCAGCCCGTGGTCGCTGGCGGTGAACGATCCGTCCAGCGTGATGTCGTTCGTAACCTCTTCATCCAGAACGTAGTACAGGTTATTCACATCGCGGTCGTACGCTGCACCGCTGGCGATGACCTCCGCCAGCTCCTCTTCCGTGTATTCTTCGATAACGCCGATCCGCTGCGTGGCAATGCCCAGGCTCAGGTTGATCTCGTCCCGCACGTCGCCGACACTGCACAGCCCGGTGACGAAGTACTCGTCCATCACGTCGCCCAGGTCAACCGTGGTCTCGCTGTAGGCCTCCCAGCTGCCGGGGTAGCTGTCAGTCCATTCGCTGTGCTGCGCCCAGATCGCCGTCGTGCTGGCGTTGCCACCGGTGACCCAGACGTAGCCGTCCGTGTTGACATTGAACACGCCGTCATCCGGGGTGATCGCCACCTGGGCGCCGTCCTCGGTCTGGCTGAACTTCAGCGCCGTCCACGCGCCGCTGATTTTGTATCCGTAGTCGTCGCTGTAGTGCACCACGCGGGCGTAGGTCGCCGTGTGGTTGTACAGGTTCCACCCGGTCGACACAAACTCGCTGGGCGTCGCCGGCGTGATCGTGCCAAGCTCCTCCGCCGTCCAGACGACAGTGATCTTGTCACCGCTCACCGGCGTGCCGTCAATGGTGATGCCGTAGGTTGTCGGGCTTACGTCCCAGCTGGTCGTGTAGTTGAAATTGAACGTCCCGGGCGTCGACGCTGCGGTCTTGAACGTCGCTTCGTTCAGATCCACCGTGAAGCTCCCGGTGACGACGGTCGGCACAATTGTCTCCGCGCTGTAGCCAACGTGCACGCAGTTCCCGCGCACAATGCCCAGCCACGCGTCGCCGTCTGCAATGCTGGCGTCCCCGCCGGAGCACCGGCGGATGAAGGCCATGTCGGAGGTCTGGGTGCCCTTGCCCTGCAGCTGCCGGGCGATGTCCACCGTGGTCAGGTTCACGTTCCCGCTGCTTCCGGGCGTCACGTTGTTGACGCTCCGCACGGCCTCGGTGTCATAGACAGGCAGGCTCACGTTCCCGACCTTGATGGTCTGCGCTGCCCAGCTGTCGTCGGTCACCTCGCCCTGCAGCGTGACGACGTTGTCCTTCACGCTCGCGCCCTCTACGCTCATGTTGGCAATGGCCTGTTCAATGGTGGCAGCCCCCGCACCGCTGTTCAGCGGGATGTCCGCGCCCGTCCGTCCCGCAGCGCTGTCAATCGCAGCCTTCAGCGTCCGGGTGTCGGTGCTGCTCATCTCAATCTCCGTGCCGTCCACGATGATCGCGCCCTGAAGGTCTGCGCTCTGGCCGTTCACCGTGATGGACTGCGCCAGCTCGCTCTTGTCCGCCTTCAGTGCCAGCGCGTCGCCGACGGCCTTCGCGTCCGCAGCCTCCCCGCTGATCGTCAGCGTGTCGTCAATCGGCACCGTCACCACCGTCGCGTCGTCGATCACGTCATTGACCTGTTCGTTAAGCTCGCTCATGCCTCTTAAACCTCCCCGTAAATATCGCCGATATTGATCGACGTCTGCCCGCCCTGGGGCACGCGCACGATGTCGCCGTCCAGGATCCTCACGCCCGCCGTCAGCGCGTCCACGCACATGCCCTCCGGCGCCGTCCCGCTCCAGTAGGCGTTGACAATGTACCGGCGTTCCGCGCTGTACATGCCGTTCGCCCAGGTGTCCGTGTCATTGTTGTGGAACTGGATCTCCACCACGCCGTTCCCGAGGCCTTCGTCGTCGTCCAGCCGGTAGAACCGCTGCATCACGATGTCGCCGCTCCCGTTCCGGATCGTCCACAGCAGCCGGTCCGCGCTCGTCCAGTCCTCGCCGGAGCTCCTCGTCGCGCTCACCTTGAACGCGCCCGTGTCGCCCCGGTGCATGGTGATGTTTCCCGCCGTGTCCCTGTTAAACATCGGCCTTGTCCTCCTCCGTCTCCTGTTTCTGGCTGTCAATGGCCTCGACGCACGCCTTCAGGTTGCTGATCGCGCTGTCCACCGGCAGTCCGATCTGCCGGATCAGGTTTGCCGGCACGCTGATACCCTCCAGCAGGCTGATGGTCGCTGCCAGGGCGTCCCGGATCGTCATCCGCTCCTCCATGTTGTCCTCCCTTTTATGCCACCACAAGGAAGCGGATAGTCGTTTCCTTGTTGGCCATTTTGACCTTCATGGTCATGTATTTGCCGGTCGTGATACCGCTCTTGCTGATGTTCCCGCCGTCGACGCTGGTGGGGTAGGTGTTCCCGTAGGTCGCGATCTTTTCGGTTACCGTCAGGTTCCCGGCGCTCACCTGCACCCTTGCGATCCGCGTGCCGTTCGTCGAGTCGGTGTGGTGTACATACACGTATTTATTCCCGCTGGAGTTGAACGTATCCTGATCCATCACCAGGTACAGGCTCTTCGGTGCGCTGGCCGTCGGGCTCGGCGCGTCCGTGGTGAAGGTCGCCGTGTTGCTGTTCCCGGTGATCCCGCTGGCAGGTGTCGTCGACCAGGTCGGCCCGGTGACCTTCGTGGCGTTCTTGCCGGCAGTGACGCCGGAGCTGTACCCGGTCGACTGCCCGTCATTCCATGCTGCCGTGGCGTCAATCGTCTTGGTCACGGTGTACCGGCTGGTGGGCTCGCTCTGGCCGTTCAGCTCCTGCACCTTCATCGGCGCGTCGACCCACTTGCTGTTCAGCGCGTTCAGCGTCGGCGTCCCGTTGGTCACCAGCTCCAGCGGAACGTCCGGGCTCCCGCTGAAACCGATGGAGAGCTTGTCGCCCTGGGGTACGGCGGTGACTGTCCACTTGCTGCCACTCCACGCGCCGCTGAGTGTAGTGGCCTTATTAAAATTTATGACGGTCCCATCAAACAGCGTCAGCTTTAGCGTGCTCCCGCCGCCTGTCGTTTCCGCCTTCTGGACCATGGTCATCAGCGCGTCGTAGTCCACCTTGACCGTCGGGCTGTTGGCCTTGTTCCAGCTGAAGCTGGACGCGGCCACCGCGCCTTCCTTCGGCACAATGCCGACCGTCACGTTTCCGCTGGCGCCGTTCCGGAAGGCTACCGGGTAGATGAAGGTCGCCTGCTTGCTCATGACCCTCAGCACGTCGTTGAGCAGCACTTCGCCTGCCAGCTCGATCTTGTCCGCGCTGATCTTGACCTTGCTCCCGCTGGCGTTCACCGACGCGACGATCGACGCGGCGGTTACTTTGCCGTTCTTGCCGATTGCCTTCACGGTCGCGTCAATAAAATCATCGTGCTGGGTGATGCTGCTCTGCGCTTTCACCACGCCGTCCTGGACGGTCTGCACCTGGGACGTGATTCCCTGGCCGTCCACCATGATGGACGACACCCGGCTCCAGTCCTTGTCCGCGCCTTCGCCCGCCAGCGCCTCTGCCACCATGCCGACGTGCGTCTCCGTGTCCACGACCCACGCGTGGTCTTCGCCGTCCTTCTTTGCCTTGGTCTTCCCGGATTTCCCGGAGCTCTTGGCGAGCGTCGACACAATGCTGGTCACGTCCTCGACCTCGTTGGCCAGGGTGACCGTCACCTCTTCGGGGCTGCTCACCTTGTCCGACCAGCTGAGCTTCGTGATCCGCTCAATAATCGTCGTCTCCAGCTCAGGGATCGGCACCCGGCACACCTTGCCGATGGCCAGCCTGTCCAGCGCCTCCCCGGTGGTCTGGTAGAACTCCATCCCGGAGATCGTCACCGTCACAGTAGGCTCGCAGTGCCGGTTCAGCAGGTGCTGCGCCCACGCCTTCAGCTCGCCGGCGGTCTTGATGCCGTTGTCCGTCTGCACCTTGCTGATGGTGCCGTACAGGTTTTCGTTCTTCTTTAGGCAGTCACCGTCGATGTGGATATTGTTCTGGCCGATGGGGTAGATCCGGGTGTACATCCGGCTCCGGTCAATCGTCCGCCTCAGCGTCCGCAGGTTCCGGTCGACCCGCATCTCACAGCTGAAGGCCGTCGCCCGCTTCACGATGTTCAGCGTGAACGGGTAGCTACTGAAGTCGAACGTCCACTCGCAGTCCTCCAGCGAGGAGCTGATCGTCTCAATGGCGCTGTACAGGTCGTCGCCGTTGAAGCTGTACGGGTTGCTGTCGGTGAACGCCACCGTGCCCAGCTTCCACACGCTCTGCTTGCCCAGGATGTACTGCAGCGCCTTCAGTGCGGAGCAGGTCGTGGCCTTCTTGTCGTTCGCCAGGGTCTTGGTGGTCACGTCGCCGAACATCACCGTATCCCGCAGCGTGTTGATGGCGTGCTCCAGCTGGATCGTCCTCACCAGCGTCTCAAACTGCTGGTCAATGGTCTTCACCCGCCAGACAATGCCCTTGCCGGGCTCCTCCTCGTCCATCAGCCAGTCGCCCACGGTGACCTGCGGGGCCCTGGGGCCGACCGTCAGTGTGGCGGTGCTCTGGCGCTCGTTCAGGTTCAGCGCCATCTTGTCCGCCATGAACCGATCCTTCGCCGTCAGGCTGTTCTTGTTCAGCAGGACGATCATGCGAACCGCCCCCTCACGCTCACGGTGTAGGTCACCGCACGCTGGGCGTTCACGTTAAAGCTCACATGGCCCGGCCCGCACCACAGGTCGTTCGCGCTGTCCGTGCTCCGGTATGCCATGGCGCTCACCATCGTGCTGCCGCCCTTCCGGATCCGCAGGTAGAACTCCTTCCCGCTGTTGACGTGGTCGATCACCAGCTTCTCATCCGCTGCCAGCCCAAGCCCGGTGAACGTCATCACGCTGCTCCCGGCGGTCACGGTGATGGTATTGATTTTCGCGCCGCTCACGTTGGTGATGGTGATCGCTGCAGGCGTCGGCACCGTCCCCGGCACGTCCATGCTCACGGTGCGGTTTGCGCCTTCCTTCTTAGGGCTCACCTCCAGCGCCTTGTCGTTCTGCCAGTAGGGCACCGTGAACGCGCGGAAAACGATGGTGTATTCGCTGTCGTACTTGTACTTGTCCCCGCCGGCGGGCAGCTGGGCGCACAGCACCCGGAGCCGGCGATCGCTGCCGCGGGCGCTTGTCTTCAGGATCCCGCCGTTCACCGCCCACGCGCAGATCTTTTCCAGCACGTCGCTGCGTTCGGTCATGTCTCCGGGTTTCACCGCCAGCGTGAACTTCACCGTCACATCCAGCGTGTCCCGCCTCTGCCCGGTTACCCGTTGCCCGTCGCCGAAGCCGTAGGAGATGCCGTTCACGTTATCCTTTCCGGCGGACTCCTCAACCCCGGTGATCAGGATCCGGCTGTCCAGGCTGTCCAGATGCACGCCCTCCAGCGATACCCGTCTTTTCAGCCTCATGTGTTCCCTCCGTTAATAAGCCACCTGACTCGCCATCTGCTGATTCACAACAGGAGCGACCAGTCGACCGACCTCTTCCTTGTCCATCACTACCTTGACGCCACTCATGGCCTTGGCAACGTCGTCCGGCAGGCTGCTCAGCACGCTGTTGGTTCTTTCGCTGGCTTCCCGCAGCGCGTCGTTCGTGTTCGTCTGGTTTGTCCACCATCCGGCGTCCGGCAGGCTTTCCGTGACCTGGCTCATGCTCGCGATAGCCGGGTAGGCGTCCGCGACGGTCTCCGCAAGCTGTGTGACCCGCCACGGATCCCAGCCTTCACCGCCGGTCGCCCAGTAGTCCATCAGCTCGGCTGCCGCGTTGTTGCCTCCGCTGTACCGCCCGCCCAGCGCACTCAGCAGCTGGCCTTTTTCCACAACGCCACGGGTTCCCAGGCCCTTCAGCAAGGCCTCCTGCGAAGCGTAGTCGCTCTGCATCCCGGTTCCGTTCAGCCCCAGGGCGTTGGCCATGCTTTCCAGCCACCATCCGCTGTAGCCCATGTTCGACGCGTTCGCCAGCCGTTCGCTCTGACGGGCATTGATGTTCCCGATGTCCCAGTTGTTCGCCAAAACTGACGGAAGGATGCCCGCTGCCAGGACTCCCAGAGGAGCCAGCATGGACGCGCCACCGCCAGCCGTCAGGAAACCCTTCACCGCAGCACTGAGCCCCGTCACCTTGGCGCCGATACTTGTGGCAATGGTGCCACCTGTGCTGGCCACTGATGTTCCGGATCCAACAGCACTGAACGCCTGGATTGTCTTGATGTTCGTTACAATGCTTGCGATCTTTCCGCCAACAGCTGCGAGCTTCGCGATCAGCCAAGTGCCGAATATCGTCTTAAAAGCTGTTTTGACGGCGTCTGCATTGTCCACCATCCACTGAAGAGCACCTGCCAGGCTCACCATAACGTCTCCGATTGCAGCAGTCATCGGATCCTCGCTGCCCTGCAGCTCTGTGCCGACGTCCGTCAGGATGTGGATGCACTCCCGGATCAACTCCGCGACCTTGGTGAACAAGTCCTCAATGTTTGTCCGGATCTTCGCCAGAGCAGCCTGCTTTTCGCCCTCAGTGTCCGCAGCCAGGTACTCGCTGATCCCGTCCATCACGCCGGTCACGTTGGCCTGGATGGCCAGCACGATCGGCGCAAACGGCTCCACAATCTTGCTCTTCAGGGCGTCCCATTTCTGGTCGATCTCGAAGATCTTCAGTTCAATATTGTTGAAGACGTCTATGGCGTCTTCGCCCATGTTGTAGCCACTTTCTTCAAAGCTCTGCATGTTCTGGCTCAGCCCGGCCCAGTTGGAGATCATCCAGCCGACGGACTCGCCCTTCTTTCCGAGGCCGGCCCTGCTCATCGCAGCCTCATAGGCTTTTTGCCCGTTTTTCTCACGATAGTCGTACACCGCAGCCAGGACGTCCCAGGCATACTGCATGTCGTCTTCGTAGTTCTCACGGCTGATGCCGAAGTTCTCGGCGATCTTCTTCCACTGGCTCTCACCGCCGGCTGCCAGTTTGGAGGTGAAGCTCACGAACTCGTTGAACTTCCCCTCACCGCCGGTGGCCCCAAAGGCGTTGTACCACTGCTGGATTTTCCCGGTGCTGGAGTTGTAGATCCCCGCCAGGTCAGTCCAGTTGTTGGCCTTCGCTGCGGTGTCCGCAATGATCGCCCACACCTGCGTGACGGCGTCCTTGATCCGGCTCACCATGCCGGTGAAGATGCCCTCAAGGCTGGAGGCAATGCTGTCGCCGACGCTCGCCAGGTTGCTGATGCTGTCCGCGACGGACTTCGTGGCCACCGTGGCAGCAGCCGCGTCCGTGTTGATGCCCTTGAAGCCCTGGTCAACGCCGTCCAGCTCGTTCTTCATGTTCGCGAGGCTGGTACGCGCGTCGTTTAGCTTCTGTTCCCACTTGGCTACAGCGTCTTCATTGTCGCCGTACTTTTTCTTGACCTCTTCCAGGGCTTCCCGGTAGGTCTTGACGACTTTCTCCTGCTCTTCAATCTGCTTCTTCAGATTCTTGAGCCTGGCCTCGTTCTTCTGGGCCTCTGTGGCGTTCCGGCCCATTTCGGCGGTCTCCGCCTTCAGTTCGCTCCGGAGGGTTTTCAGGTTCCGCTGCGCGTCTTTGAGCGCCTGCTTGTACTGCTGTTCGCCCTCCAGAACGATCCTCTGCCGGATGTCGTTATTGCCCGCCATTTTCTTCACTCCTTAACAGCCCAGCGCACGTCGGACGGGCTTACCGCCATTCAGCCTCACGTCGTAGTCCGCCCGGATCTTGAACATGTCCATCAGGAAGCCCGGCGTCATCCGCCTGGCCTCCGTGTAGCTGATCCCGGAGATCAGTGCGTAGCCGTAATACTCACGGACGCGCGTTGACCTCCGGTCGCTCAGTTTTTTCGGTCTATCTCCTCAAGGTACGCGTCATGTACCTCGTCGTCTGCCTCTCCTCCGCCGGTGGTTTCGCTCCTGCTGGACTCCTCCACCGTGTTCCTGATGGCCTCCGCGATCTTGTTGAGCTCATACACGTCCGCGTGCTGGATCTCACCGCCGGTGATGTTCTCCTCCTCGCCGTGAAAGCTCAGATAGCTGTTGGCCATGATCTTGAACAGCTTCCGCGTCGCGCTGATCTGCTTCCCGCTGCTCATCGCCTCGAAGGCGCTCTTGATTGAGCCGAACTCTTCCTCAATCATCTCCATCGCGTACAGATCCATACGAAGCCCGTACTCTTTGCCGCCGAATTCAACCTTTGCCATTTCCCTTTACCCCTTTCATCGCAAAAAGCCGGGGCGGAGGATAGCCCTCCGTCCCGTGCCGTCAGTAATTAGGTGATCCCAGCCTTGCCGTTCAGCCAGGTGCGGACGGACGCCTCAGTGGTGTCGGTGTCCGTGTAGTAGTATTCGATAGCGCCGTTGGTCGTGGTCTGCACGCCCAGGATCTCGCCGGTGATCGTGTTGGTCTGGAACTGCGTGCTCTCGCCCTTGGTGGACGCGCTGTCGTTGTCCATGCCGAACTGCACCTTCGGGAACCAGTAGCCCACGTAGGACTTGGTGCCTCCGACGACCTCGCTGGTGATGTAGCCGACGCCCACGTAGGGACTCTCGGCGTCCGTCACCGTCAGCACCTTGCTGGAAACCGTGTATCCCAGCAGGGAAGTCTTGACGGCGTTGGGCAGCTTCGCCAGCTCAAAGCTGATGTTACCGCCGTTCATGCCGTTGACGCGCTCGACGGCGTGGTTGTCCGCGTAGAGCTTCACGTCGTCACGGGTCAGGGTCACGTCCGCGCTGATCAGCATGTCCGCCTGGCTCGCACCGCCGGTGTAAACCACCGCGCTGCCGGCACCGCCGGAGCTGATCGTCGCGTAGGTGAGCCCCTTCAGTCCGATTCTCGCCATAGTGTTTTCCTCCTACTTGTTTAGTTCATCCATGCAATGCGCGAACGTGGCGTTCATTACCGCCAGGATCCGCGGTTCGCACTTCTTCCTGAACGACGCGTTCAGGAAATAGTCTTTCTTTTTGATCCGGTACCCGGTGTCACGGTTGTAGTAGCCGTAGTTGATGACCTGCAGCTTCATCTCGTTGCTTACCCCACGCGGATCCGTGCCATGCGGGTAAACATCAATGGAGGTCGAGTCCACGTTCTCGTAAACCTTGCCGGCAGCGACGCTGTTCATCATGGCGTGGCTGATAACGTGATGGCGTCCGTCAATGCTGGCCTGCATTTCTTTCTGCAGCACCTTCGCACCGTTCTCCACCATCAGCCTCCGGATCTTCCGCTGTTCAGCCTCGTCCAGAAGTTCCAGCTGTGATTTGTGGGTGTCCTCTACGATCCACTTAGCCACTGGTCACCGTCTCCTCCCACTGAAGCGGGCCCACGATCCACGCAGTCCACTGCCAGTGATTCTTGCCGATGTCGAAGGCGAACTCATGCAGAGGCAGGCTGTAGCCGTCAGTGGCTGTGTCCAGCTTTGCCTGCACCTTGCTCACCCATTCGTCGCTGCCGTCCTTCACGTACAGGTGGACAGTCAGCTGGAACATTTGCTCCTGCATCCTGTTGTCCGCCCAGAGGGCGCTGCTCTGCCCGGCAAGCTCCACTACGCCGTAGTTGTCCGGTGCCTTGTTCTCCCAGGCGTCCCGCACAAAGTCGATCCCTTCGATCTCATTGAGCGCAGCGACCAGCAGGTCGGCAGCGTCAACCGTGACAGTGGTGGCGACAGGATCACTCCGCGTTCTCGCCATTCACGTCACTCCTCTCGCAGGTAATCTCAATGCCGTCGTCCTCGGTCATGTAAGTCCGGATCACCCGGTACTTCTGCCCGTGGTAGCGAACGACGCGCTCCCCCTGGTAGTCCTCTGCCAGCGCCAGCACAAAAACGTATTCCGGCTGGACGCCGGCGTTCAGTGCGTTGTAAAACTCAGTCCTGGTCACGCTCCTCACGGTGCAGTAAACCGTCCGCGCCGTTTCGGTCACGGCGTCGTGCACTCCGTGGGCGCTGGCCGTTTCGGTGATCAGGTCGATCACGTCAGCCCGCATCATCAGCCGTCACCCTCCCCGTCAGGCTCCGCTTCCGGTTCATCAGGTTCCTCGCCGTAATCGGTGTACCCGGTGGCGTGCATCAGCTGCTCCTTTTGCACGTTGTAGCTTTCCTTCAGCCGGTCGTAGTCCGACGGGCTTCCGAAGTGCATCCGCGTGTAGGTGAAGATCGCCCGCGCCACCAGCGCGTCCGTCAGCGTGCTGTCGTCCTGGTAGTAGGTGGTGGTCACCGTGCCCACCGTAGTGCTAACCAGCGTGAAGGACACCGCGCCGGGGAGCGTTACGCCGGCGATGGACAGATCCCGCGCCCCAGCGTCCATCAGGGAGCAGAGCTCCCCGTCATACGCCTCGGTCGTGATCCGCAGCGCCTTCCTGCACTCGTTCAGCATGTTGTGTTCCCTCCGCTTTCATCTTGATGTAGTCCTTGTACTCGCGTTCCCCGAACAGGTGGATGGCGGGGCAGTGGGTGTCGATCCACAGGTCGAACCCCGCGCACGCCGCCCGCACACAGAAAAAGCGGTCCTCTCCCCGCAGCGCCTTGCGGATGTTCGGGATGGCGGCGTATCCCACGCCCGCCTCGAACACCCGGCGCTTGGCCAGGATCAGCCCGCCCATGCCGCCGACCTGGTAGAGCCCGGGCTCCAGCCACGTTCCCCACCGCTTGTCAGTGTCTCCGTCGTCGTACATCCAGCAGTTGCACCAGGGCCCGTCAGGCCCGTCCGTCCACAGGATCTCGCCGACGATGTCCTTGTTCGCCGCCAGCAGCCATTCCAGCGTATGCCTGTTCAGGATCTCGTCCGTGTCCACCGAAAACCAGTAGTCGTACCCGCCCGCCAGCATGAACTGGATCGTCATGTTCCGCAGCTGGGTCATCTTCCAGACCGTGGACCCGGGCCACACATGCTCCTGCACCTGGATCTCGTCCGGCGCGGAATCATGCACAATGTAGGCCGCGTCGCGGATGTGCGGGATCACCTCCGGGCAGTCGTTGACCACATAGAAGCGGTCGACGGTGAAGCCCTCGGGAATGATCAGCTCATCCAGCGCGTCCTGGTACTCGTCGAAGATCTTCGGGTCGCGCCTGAGCGGGGCGCACAGCAGGATCCTTTTCATCATTTACCGCCCGCCTTCCGGTAGGCCTCGAACGTTTCGTCCGAGATGATCAGGCTCCCCTTGTGGCCCAGCTGCAGCTTCGGGTCGCAGTGGATTTTGAACCCGCACGCCTTCGCCCTGATGCAGAAGCTCAGGTCCTCGCCGTAGCCCGGCAGAGGCGCGAACAGGTCGTGGAACTTGTCCACAATCGGCTGGAGGATGCTGGCGCGCATCATCACGCACCCAAACCCGCAGCCGTCCACCTCAAAGATCCCTTCGTCCTTCGGGTAGTCGTCCCAGTCCTCGCTGTGGTTGTCCTGGGGGATCAGCCCCATCTGGAGCTTCTTCCAGATCACCGGCTTAAACGGCGGACGCCTCATGTGGTAGATCCCCGTCACAATGTCCCGGCCTTCGATGTCGTCCATCAGGTCGATCATCAGGGTGCTCGGGAAAATGATGTCGGAGTCCAGCCAGAGGATGTAGTCCGCTCCGCTTTTCATGGCCATGTCGGCCAGGTCGTTCCGGCTCTTGTAAATCAGCGAGCAGGCCATAAAGGCGTGCTGCACTTCGCCGACCAGCTTCATCCGTGTCAGCGCCTGGGCAAATTCCGTCTGCACCGTGTCCATGCACGGGATCGCGACCATCGTCTTCATACCGTTCCCCTTTCTTCACCCTTTCAAAAAGGTGCCCCGGCTGGTAAAGGGTGAAACCCAGCCGGGGCTATTCTCAGGCCGTCGCCGGAGAACTGTCTTCAGGCCGCCCTATCAGGCGGTGGTGCACTGCAGGCGCACGATGGCGTCGCCCTTGGCGGGCTTGCTGTCGAAGACGGCAATGCCACGGTACACGATGCTGTTGCTGGTGAAGCCGGCGCTCTCATCGCGATCCACATGGATGTCCTCGGACAGGTTGCCGACGACGTCCGTCCACTTGCCCAGGTACAGGGCCTTCTTGCCCTTGGCCAGGTTGTCGTCCAGCACGACGGGGTAGCCCATCAGACGCCCGGCGACGCCGTTGACGGTGTCGGGCACGAAGATCGGGTTGCCGGCGCTGTCCTTGATCTTGGCGATCTCGCCGTAGATCGTGGCCTTGTTGGCCAGGAACTTGGCTTCCGCGTCATAGGCAGCGGGCAGCAGGGCGATCAGGTCGACCACGTCGTCGTAGGTGTAGCCCTGGGTGTTCACGATCTCGTTCTTGCCGGCGCCGGCGGTGGTGAAGGTCAGCTTCACGATGCCGTTGGTGCTGTCATTGATAATGTAGTCGTCGATGGCGCGGGCGATGTCGCCGGCGAGCATCTCAACCAGCCAGTCCTCGAACGCGTCAATGCTCATCAGGGACGCGGTGCGGGAGATCTGGATGATCTTCATGAACTCGAAGCCACCCAGCTGGACGTAAACGGTGGTGTCCTCGGACGCGTCCACCGCGCTGTTCTCGGTGTGCTTCTGGGTAGCGGGGTTCCGGGTGCCTTCAGCAACGAACTTCAGGTTGCCGGCGACCCGCATCAGGGTGATCTCGCTGAGCATCGGGGCCAGCTTGACCATCTTCTCGAAGAACTTGTCCGCGACCATGGTCGGGATCGCGTTGGTGGTGCTGGTGGTCCAGGTCGCCCGCTCCTCAACGCTCAGGTTGTTCTGCAGGTTCCGCAGCCACATGTCCCGGTATTCGGGGGTCTTAACGTCAAACATGTCTCTTTCCTCCTGTTTCTCAATAATCGGTTCACCCTTCATCCGGGTGACCTCTTCGGCCTGCCGTTCTTCTGCTTCGGCAGCCTGCCTGCGGGTGTTCAGTTCGGCCTGGATGGCTTCCATCTCAGTGATGCGCTCCTCCAGGGCGTCGTTGTCCAGCGCGTCCCGCTTTTCCGCGCCGGTCTCGTCAGACAGCTCGGCCAGCCTGGCCTCCAGCTGTTCGACGTTCATGTCGTCAAACATCGTCTGACACCTCCGTGATCTTTCTCAGCCTCTCCAGCAGCGCCGTCCGGCGTTCCTGTTCAGCCTGTGCAGCACGATCCTCTTCCAGCTGCGCCCTCGCACTGTCCAGTGAGGCTCTGACGCTCTCCAGCGCGTCGCCCTCGGAAGCAGCCTGAATCGTTGTGCCTTCATACGCGGGGAAGGCCACGGCGCTCACCTCAAATACCCTGCCAATCGACCGTACGTGCCGAAGCGGGCTCTCAGTGTCCAGTCCTTCCCAGCTATCTTCATCTACCGTGAACGCGAAGCTCATCCCGGTGATGTCTCCGCGTTTGATGGCAGAATAAAGCTCTGCTGCCCTGGGATTGCCTTCCGTGTCCAGGTTGACCCGGATGCCCATCCCTTCGTCGTTCACCATCAGCTGCATGGTGCTGTTTTCATTGTTGTTCCGGCTCCTCGCCAGCGGTACCATGCTGAAGTCGTGGCCCACCAGGAACCGCACGTCCCGCAGGTCGGTGCGATCCAGAGAGCCGGCGTCAATGGTCTCCCGGATGCCTCCGCCCAAATCCGTCACCTGATTGAACACAATCGGCTGGCCGGTGATCATGGAGCCCTTTTCTTCCGTCCGCTCCGCACGGATCTCGAACTCCATGTACCTTGTCTCTTTATTCATCGGTCTTGTCCTCCTCACTGCCTTCGTCTTTTACGTCCTTATACTCGCCACGGATCGGCGTGAACGCGCCGGCACCGTCAGGAAGCGGTTCGTAGTTGAAAAGCTCGCGGATCTCATCAATGGTCAGCACGCCACGGTCACCCAACTGCTGGGCCATGCTGATCTTCGACGTGACGCTCATGTACTGAAGCCGGTTCGCTGTGAACTGGATCCGGTTGCCTCCGTTCAGCTCACGCGGTGAGAACACGATCCGGCTCATGGATTCGCTGAGTTTGATCGAAAAAGGCTCGACAGCGCCGTTGAAAAAAGCGTCGAGCTCGTCCCCGCTCGCCTCATTGCGGATCACTTTTGTGCTGACTCCGAAGTAGTTTTCGACCGTCTCCTCAATCAGTTTCATCTGATCCGCGTCGACCTTGTAGCCTTCCTGCTTGATCTGCTGGATGTTTGAGAACTGATTCCCGAACAGCAGGAGCCCGCCGGAGCCTCCGCGGAAGTTGTTCTTATCGAACCGCTCGCGTTCTTTCCTCAAGTCCTCGTCAAATGTCTTGCTGGTCAGCTGCGCCATGAAGCGGAAGGTCGCGGAGTTTTTCACGCCCTCAGTGATACCCTGCTGCACCATGCTCACCAGTTCCATCGTGCTGTTGAGGGCGCTGTTTTTCTCGCCGAAGAAGTCGTCCTTAAGCTGGTGCTTGACCACCAGGCCGACACGACTCAGGCGGATACTCTTCTTCTGGTTGCGGATGAATGTGAACTTCAGCCAGGGCTCGCCACCAACGTCCACGACCTCGCACTCACTGGGCAGGGCAGGGAAGTATCCGTTTACTTCGCCCATCTCATCCAGAAGCGGGATGATGAACAGGTTGTTTTCCACTTCGTAGATGTTGGAGCACCTCTCAAGGAACTGGCTCCACGTCATCCACGGGTTCGGCGCGTGCCGGGTCTGGGTATACAGTTTCATCCGGGCGGTTCCGGCCATGCTGTACTGAAGCTTCGCCACATGCCTGGCTTTCGCGTCTATGGCAGCCCGGACAAGCTCGCTTTCGTAGATCTTCCCGCCCCAGCTGCGGAACGCCGGCTGGTAGGCCGTCAGCGTCTGAAAGCTGCTGCTCTCCGGTTCCGCCTTCTTCCGGCCGAAGATCGCCTCAAACAGTCCCATGTGTTTCACCTCGCGTTGCTCAGTTGAGCAGACAGTTCTTCGTAGTAGTTGTGCCTCATGCAGATGGCGTCGCTCAGTGCTGCGACTCCGTCAATGTGCGCCTTCGGGCTCATCTTGATCAGCCGGCGCCGGTTTGTCCCTTCTTCAAACTTCAGGGCAGCGTCCAAAAGGTGCACCTTCATCAGGTCGTTATCCCCGATACACCGGAGCCTTCCGTCCTTGATCATGCCCTCCATGTCGATCAGCACGCCCGTCAGGTTGCTTCCCTGGCTGACGCTCTCCATGTCGAAGCCGTCCGCCTGCATATCCTGCACCAGGTACGCAGCACTGTATCGGTCGTATCCCACCTTTAGAGGAAGGATCTCATAGTCCCTTTCCAGCATTCGGAACCACTCATGCACCGCACGGTAGTTCACCGTGTTCTCCCCGCAGACAGTCAGGAGCCCGCGCTGTCGGTAGATTTCATAAGGAAGTCCATCCCTTGCCGTGGCTTCTTCGACCTTGTTCTCCGGCATGAAGAACATGACATCGAACCAGCTGACGCCGTCCTTCTCAATCACGATCACCGCTGCCGTCAGGTCGACCGCCAGCGACAGGTCTATGCCACCCAGCGCATAGCTGTGTCTCAGATCCTCCAGCGTCATGCTGTGGCCGAAGCACTTCTTCACGTCCTGGGCCGACATCCAAGCACAGCTGCTGTTCTGCGGGATATTCGCGTACTTTGTGAGGAACTCAACCTTCTTGCTCAGTGAGCCCTCCGCCACGGCGATCTCCTCCAGCATGTAGTCCACACTGACAGACACGCCCAGGTTTGGGTTTGCCTTCTTCAGCTCGTTGATGTCGTTCCACTTGTCAACATCGTCGATCTGATATAAAAAAGGAGCGAGCCTCGTCTCTTTGCTCGTTCCCATGATCACCGCCGTGCTCCGGCGGAAGATCTCATCAAAAATGCCGTCCCGCTGATAGCCTGCCGTGCTGATCGACAGCAGCAGCGGTTGCCGGCGGGCGCCCAGTGCGCTCTTAAGCACCTCATACTGCTTCAGGCCAGGATCCCCGGCCCAGCTCGCGATCTCGTCGCAAACCGTCAGTGAAGGGTTCAGGCCGTCGCTTTTCTGGTAGCTGAAGGCCAGCGGTTGCGCGGAGGAATTGCTGGACGACACATAGATGTCAGTCCTCCGCTTCTTAGTGATGTCGCTGAGTTCAGGCTCCTTCTGGATCATCTGCTGGAAGGCGTTGAAGCACAGTCTGGACTGATCCAGCTTCGGCGCTACAAAGTAGAGCCTTGCGCCATACTCTCCGTCCATGTACATCATGTAGGACGCGACAGCAGCTGCCAGCAGTGTTTTGCCGTTCTTCCGCCCGATCTCCACGAATACCTCGCGGAACTGCCGGTCGCCGTTTTCGTCCAGGATGCCAAAGATCACACTCAGCAGCGCCTTCTGCCACAGCTCAAGCGTGATCAGTTCCGGGGCCAGCGGGCCCTCATGGTGCCGGCAGAAGTTTTCCACGAACCGGATCGCCTTCGACGCCTTCTTCCGATCCAGAAAGAACCGCTTCT
>Ga0310786_10005569_pt1 | contig 17041 bp, 12 predicted proteins | sample AusTroGonzalo_MG_FD_203881 | JGI IMG/M metagenome (GOLD analysis project Ga0310786, IMG submission 203881) | Bovine rumen microbial communities from tropical cattle in Woodstock, Queensland, Australia - Gonzalo_03 (v2) (version 2) | ecosystem: Host-associated > Mammals > Digestive system >... | reverse complement strand
GGCTCAGGGCGAGCGTAAGAAGCGTCTGCGCACCAGCAAGGAGCGTGTGGATGTCAACGATGTGGCCAACCAGCCTCAGAACTTCCAGAAGAACGGAAAGAATAACAACAATAATGGTAACCAGGGCCAGCAGAATGGCGGCGGCAAGAAGAAGAACAAGCAGAAGCAGCAAGCCTTCCTGCAGCCTGAGGTTAGCGAAGAAGAGGTAGCAAAGCAGGTACGCGAGACATTGGCTCGCCTTACCAATAAGAACAATAAGATGGGCAAGGGTGCCAAGTACCGTCGTGAAAAGCGCGATGCCATCCGTCAGGGAATGGAGGAGCAGCTGGAGAACGAAGCAGCAGAAAGCAAGGTACTGAAGCTTACCGAGTTCGTGACAGCCAACGAGTTGGCTACCATGATGGACGTGCCTGTAACCCAGGTTATCGGTACCTGTATGCAGATTGGTATCATGGTCAGCATCAACCAGCGTATGGATGCCGAGACCATCAACCTCGTAGCAGAGGAGTTCGGCTTCACTACCGAGTACGTAAGTGCCGAGGTTAGCGAGGCTGTAACAGAGGTGGAGGATGCCGAGGAAGATTTGGTTCCACGTGCTCCCATCGTTACCGTCATGGGTCATGTTGACCACGGTAAGACCTCTCTCTTGGACTATATCCGTAAGACCAATGTGATTGCCGGTGAGGCCGGTGGTATTACCCAGCACATCGGTGCCTACAACGTAACGTTGCCCGACGGCCGTCATGTAACCTTCCTGGATACGCCCGGTCACGAGGCCTTTACCGCTATGCGTGCCCGTGGTGCTCAGGTGACGGATATCGCCATTATCATTGTGGCTGCCGATGATGACATCATGCCTCAGACCAAGGAGGCCATTGCTCACGCAACAGCCGCTAACGTACCCATTGTATTTGCTATCAATAAGATAGATAAGCCTGGAGCCAACCCCGATAAGATCAAGGAAGGCTTGGCCAACATGAACTTCCTCGTGGAGGACTGGGGCGGTAAGTACCAGAGTCAGGACATCAGTGCCAAGCAGGGTATCGGTGTGGAGGACTTGCTGGAGAAGGTGCTTTTGGAGGCTGAAATGCTCGACCTCAAGGCTAACCCCAACCGCAAGGCTACAGGTTCCATCATCGAGTCCAGTTTGGATAAGGGCCGTGGCTACGTAGCTACCGTGCTTCTCAGCAACGGAACCCTGCACGTAGGTGATATCGTATTGGCTGGTACCAACTACGGCCGTGTGAAGGCTATGTTGGACGAGCGTGGTCGTCGTGTAGAGAAGATAGGTCCTGCTCAGGCAGCTACTATCCTTGGTTTGAACGGCGCTCCTCAGGCAGGTGATACCTTCCACGTGATGGATACCGACCAGGAGGCACGCGAGATTGCCACCAAGCGTGAGCAGTTGGCACGCGAGCAGGGCTTGCGTACCATGAAGCGTTTCGACCTCACCGAGCTGGGTCGTCGTATTGCCCTGGGCGACTTCAAGGAGCTCAACCTTATCGTCAAGGGCGACGTGGACGGTTCTATCGAGGCTCTGAGCGATTCACTCATCAAGCTCTCTACAGAGAAGATTCAGGTGAACGTCATTTACAAGGCCGTAGGTCAGATCAGCGAGAGCGATGTCAATATGGCTGCTGCTGCCGAGAACTGCTTCATCGTAGGTTTCCAGGTACGTCCCAGTGCTGCCGCCCGTAAGTTGGCAGAGCAGATGGGCGTAGATATCCGTCTGTACAGTGTCATCTACGATGCCATCGAGGAGGTAACCGATGCTATGGAGGGTATGCTCAGTCCTGAAATCAAGGAAGAGGTAACCGCTCAGGTAGAGGTTCGTCAGGTATATCACATCAGTAAGGTAGGTGTGGTAGCCGGAGCGTACGTAATAGAAGGTAAGGTAAACCGCACCAACAAGGCTCGCGTCATCCGCGACGGAATTGTTGTACATACAGGTTCCATCCTTGCCCTCAAGCGCTTCAAGGACGATGTGAAGGAGGTAACCACCAACTTCGAGTGCGGTATCTCACTGGTGAACTATAACGACCTCCGCGAGGGTGATATCCTAGAGACCTTCCAGGAGATAGAGATAAAGGCTAAGCTCTGATGCTCATTGAATTAGCCTGCATCTGTGCCCTCCTGTACGGACTGATATCAGGTTGGATAAACGGACTTTTCAAGGAGCTGCTCTCTGCGGGCGGCTTCCTGATAGGTCTCGGACTGGCCTATTACTACTTCAAGACTGTGGGGTGTAACCTGTGGGTGTTCATCTTTATTACCCTTGCCACCCCCATAGCCTTAGGTTGGGTAGCCTCTCTGCTTACCAAGGCATTGGATCACGTTATCGTTGCAGGTTTCCTGAATCACCTTTTTGGTGCTCTTTTAGGCTGCCTCAAGTGGGCTATCCTCGTTGGCTTTATTCTTCTTATGCTTGATAAGGTAGAACCTCTAAAGCAGTCTATAAATTCGATGCTATAATAGAGTAATTGATATACCCAATAAAAATGTGCATTCCTGCGGAAGTCCGCGAGAATGCACATTTTTTTGTTGATCCTTATAATCACTATAACGTTACGCCGTTTTTGAAGATGGCTATTTCGGCATTGCCGTGAGCTTCGGCGGTGGTCTGCTCCTTGCCAGAGGCAACATCTATGATGTAGGAGGTGAAGCGCTGGAGCAGCTCTGGCATCGTTGTGCCATCCAGCAGGATGCCGGCATCGAAGTCTATCCATTGGGGCTTACGACAGGCCAAGTCACTGTTGGTGCTGACTTTCAGCGTGGGGACAAAGGTGGAAAAAGGAGTTCCTCTGCCTGTGGTGAAGAGTACCAACTGGCATCCTGCTGCTGCCAAGGCGGTGCTGGCCACAAGGTCGTTACCAGGGGCGGACAATAAGTAGAGGCCAACAGCCTCTCCCCCCACCCCTCCCCCGTGAGGGAGGGGAGAAATGTTCCTCTCAGCTATCAAGTTCCCCTCGCCCACGGGAGAGGGGTTAGGGGAGAGGCTGGTAAGTCTATCTCCATACTCTAATACGCCTACTACGGGGGCGGTGCCGGCTTTCTGGGTGCAGCCGAGGGCTTTCTCCTCTAAGGTGGAGATGCCACCGGCTTTGTTGCCGGGCGAGGGATTCTCCCCTACGGGCTGGCCGTGGGAGAGGTAGTATTCCTTGAAGTTGTTAATGAGGTTGATGGTCTGCTGCAGGACTTCATCGGACACGGCACGACGCATGAGGATGGTCTCGGCGCCAAACATCTCGGGTACTTCGGTAAGGATGGCTGTTCCGCCTTGCTGCGTGCAGAGCCAGCCGGTAAAGGCGCCCAAGAGGGGATTGGCAGTGATGCCTGAGAAACCGTCGGAGCCGCCACATTTGAGGCCTACGCGTAGTTTATTGATAGGTACGCGCACGCGCTGGTAGCTCTGTGCCTGCTCATAGAGTTCCCTGACGATGCGCACGCCAGTCTCTACCTCGTCGCCCTCCACTTCCTGACAAACCATGAAGCGGATGCGCTGTCGGTCGTAGTCGCCCAGCATTTTCTCGAGTTCTTTTGGCTGGTTGTTCTCGCAACCTAAGCCAACGACCAGTACGCCGCCAGCATTGGGATGCAGAATCATATCGCGCAGTATCTTGCGGGTATTCTCGTGGTCATCACCCAGCTGGGAGCAGCCGTAGGGATGGGGGAAATGAATAATGGAAGCCTCTCCCCCTGCCCCTCCCCCGAGAGGGAGGGTAGCTAATTTTGATTTTATTCTTTCTACTATTTGGCGGCAGATGGGGTTTACACAACCGACGGTAGGGATGACCCAGATGTCGTTGCGGATGCCTACCTGACCGTCTGGACGCACATAACCGAGAAAGGCGGCCTCTCCCCCTGCCCCTCTCCCGTGGGCGAGGGGAGGATTGTTCCCCTCAGCTATAAAGTTCCCCTCTCTCTCGGGAGAGGGGTTAGGGGAGAGGCTTTTATAATCTATCGTTCCGCTTAGGTTGGTGGCGATATTATTGTGGTCCACCAACTCTCCTTTATGAATGGGACGTGTGGCATGCCCGATGGGGTAGCCGTACTTGATGACGTCCTCGCCCTCTGCTATGTCGCGAAGGGCAAACTTATGGCCGGCGGGGATACCGGGTAGTTCTTGCAGGGCTACCGCCACGGTATCAGCGGGGTGTATTTGGAGAAAATCTTTCATGTCTTTTCAGTTTAGAGTTTATTGTTTAGAGTTTAGAGCCAGTGGTAAGTTCAGAGTTTACAAGTTGGTATCTCACATTTTTCACTTTTCACTCTTTAAACTGCCTCTCAACTCTACACTCTCAACTATTTTTACTGTTTCCATCATTCCCTTTTCTAAGATGCTGGCGATGTTGTCGGTGAGGAGGTCGGTAAGGCCGGGGATGGTGTTCAGGTCGCCATGCTCATGCCAGATGAGGTCCTTGGCAGCTAAGACTCCTTCGGCCACTTCCCGTGCATCTCCCGTTGCCCACAGATCGGTGAGCAGTCGCATGATGCGAGGGTCGTCATTGGGCTGTATGGGTGTGCCGTCGGCACGCTGACCTCCTCTGTAATATACGCAGATGGCAGCCAAACCAAGGACTATGCCGCGGGGCAGTGTGCCCTTGCGCTGGAGATAGGTCTTGAGACTGGGTAGATCGCGCGTCTGGAACTTGGGGAAACTGTTGAGCATGATGCTGGTGAGCTGGTGGTCAACGAAGGGATTGCAGAAGCGCTCCATGACATCGCAGGCAAAGCGGCGCAACTCGTCCTCGGGCAGGTTGAGCGTGGGTAGCAGCTCATCGAACATCACGTGACGGACAAAGGGGCCTATGACTTCGTGCAGACAGGCATCACGAACGATATTCAAGCCTGCAAGGAAGGCTACAGGTGAAAGAACTGTATGGGGACCATTCAGCAAGGTGACCTTGCGTTGGTGGTAAGGTGACTCGTCGGTAGTGAACACTACGTTCAGACCTGCCTTGTCAGCAGGGAACTCGTGGGCAAGTTGTTCCAAGGGTAGGTTACGAGCTGTCTCTATAACCCATAGATGATAGGGCTCAGCCTGTACCAGTAAAGGGTCGGCCTGAGGCAGACGAGCCTGAAGAATGTTGGCATCTTTCTTGGGGTAGCCTGGCACAATGCGGTCCACAAGGGTGGTGCAGACAGAACATGACTGCTCAAACCACTTCAGGAATGCTTCGTAATCGTTATCCAACTCGGCTTTCCATAGGTCAATATATTGATATATGCAGTGTTCCAAATGATGACCATTGCCAAAAATCAACTCACAGGGCAGAATGATGAGGCCCTTGGTGGGGTCGCCGTTGAAAGCGCGGAAACGATGGTACAGCAACTGCGTGAGCTTGGCGGGATAGGAAGAGGGCGGTGTGTCAGAGAGACAACAGGAGGGGTGGAAAGTGATGCCGGCCTCGGTGGTGTTGGAGACAACAAAGCGCACCTCAGGATCTTGGGCAAGCGCAAAAAAGGCATCGTACTCCTCGTATGGGTTTATGGCCTGACTGACACAGGTGATTTCCTCTAAGGAATCTATAGTCTCACCGTCGAGCATGCCTTGCAGGTTCACGTGGTAGCGACAGTCCTGTGCGCGCAAGGTATCCAGCCCGTCACCCGGACGTGGCTTTACAATAACAACGGAAGAGCCTCCCCCCGTGGCACTGTTCATCTGCTGCACAATCCATTCTACAAAGGCTCGCAGGAAGTTTCCCTCGCCAAACTGGATGATTTTCATAAGCTAAAACTTAACTAATATCCTGAATACTTTGCCTGGGGCGGCATCCCAAGCGGCCATAGCCTGAGCGGCATCCTGGGGAGAGATGATGTCAGAGATGAGGCGTGTTGTAGGACAGGTGCCACGACGCAGATAACGGATAACGGCGCGGAAGTCATCAGGCAAGGCATTGCGTGAACCGCGAATGTCCAACTCCTTCTGCACGAAGAAGCGGGTGGGCAAGGTGACATCGCCTGGGGCGTAACCGATGCAGACGACACGCCCCGTAAAGGCAACCTCGTTGATGGCAATGTTATAGGTGGGAGCGGCGCCAACAGCTTCGATGACCACATCGGGACCAGCACCGGCAGTCAGTTCCTGTAGTCGGGCGTGGATGTCGTCTGTGCCGCTATTGACGGTAGCAGAGGCACCCAACTCGCGGGCAAGAGCCAACTTCTCGTCGTCCAAATCCATAGCGATGACAGTGGCTCCACGAAGGCTAGCTCTGACAATAGCACCCACGCCAATCATGCCGCAACCGATGACGAGAACGGTATCTGCATCCGTTATCTGACCGCGATCCACGGCGTGGAAGCCCACACTCATGGGCTCTATGAGGGCAACATCTTGGGGAGCAAGTCTCTCAGCGGGAATCACTTTTTGCCATGGAACACAGATGTACTCGCGCATAGCGCCATGGCGCTGAACACCTAAGGTCTCGTTGTGCTGGCAGGCATTGAAACGACGGCGACGGCAGCTGGGGCAATTGCCACAGGCGGTGTATGGATCCACGGTGACCAGCTGACCTGTCTGAAAACTGGCGGGCACACCTTCGCCTACCTTCTCTATGATGGCACTGATCTCGTGCCCAGAGATAACGGGTTTCAGCGCCAAAGCGTTGCGCCCGCGCCAGGTGTTAAGATCGGAACCGCAAAAGCCGACGTAGCAAATGCGCAGCAGCACCTCGCCTGCAGCGGGTTGTGGCATCGGAAGTTCAATGACTTCCAGCAGATGTGTATCTGAGATCTGTATAGCTTTCATATCTTAGGTAGTTTTGATTTTACAATAGGTTCGGTAGCCGTACATGGTAATGAAACAGAAACATAGCAACGGCAGGCAGAAAGAAACGTTCACAGCAGGCCAGCCGGCAATGGTGCCGAGGTCGATAATCATACCCTGCAGTGGGGGCATCAAAGCTCCGCCAACGATGGCCATCACCAGAAAGGCAGCACCAAGGGTGGTGTCTTCACTATCTACATCCTCTAATGCTATGCCGTAGATGGTGGGGAACATGATGGACATAAAGAGACTGATGCACACAAGGCTGTAGAGGCCTGCAAGCCCATCGAGACAGATGGTACCAAGGGTGAAGATGGAGGCAAAGATACCGAAAATCATCAGTAAACGCCGAGTGTTGATGTAACGCATGATAAAGGTGCCTATGAAGCGACCGCAAAGATTCAGCGACATAGCTGCGATATTGAACATCTGTGCCGTTGCCTTGTTGATGCCAAGGCGGTCGGCATACTGGATAATAAAGGTCCAGCACATAATCTGAGCCGCCACATAAAACACCTGAGCCAGTACACCATAGCGATAGATGGTGTTGTGCCAGAGGCGGCACAGGGTATGGCGGTGCGAGGGCGCTGAGGAAGATGTTCCATCGCCGGCAATATTGGGCATCTTGGTTATGCCTATAATGATGAACATCATCAGCACAACAAGGCCAAGGGCAACGTAAGGGTCGCGGATGATGGCAAGGTCGTGCAAGCGGATGTCGGCCTTCTCGGCCTCGGAGAGCGTGTCAAAGATAATCTGACCAGCGGCATCGCGCTTGTCGGAAAGCAGTTGCGGCAGGACAATGACGGATGCAACGGCCATACCGCTTAATGAGCCTACGGGATTAAAGGCCTGTGCCAGATTCAGACGACGTGTGGAGTTGGTCTTGTCGCCCAAAGAAAGTATGAATGGGTTGGCCGTCGTCTCCAGAAAAGCCAGTCCAAAGGTGAGGATATACAGCGAGACACAGAAGAACGAGAACTGCTGAAATTGCGCTGCAGGGATAAACAGGAAGGCTCCAATGGCGTAGAGTGCCAGTCCGATAAGGATACCTACCTTGTAACTGTACCGTCGGATAAACAAAGCTGCAGGAATGGCCATCGTAGCATAGCCTCCGTAGAAGGCAAACTGAATCATGGAGGCCTTGGCGGCAGATAGCTCCATCACCGTCTGGAAGGCTGCCACCATGGGGTTGGTGATGTCGTTGGCAAATCCCCACAGCGCAAAGAGCGAGGTGATGAGAATGAAAGTAATGAGATATTTTTTTTCAACTAAGGGTTTCTTTTCCATACTTTATTTGTGGGTTGTGTTATTCACTCATATTTTTTATGTAAGGTAGGTCTGGAAGATTCTTGAAGTCATAGAAACGCTGGGCGTTCTGGCCTAAGAAAGCAGCTTGCTCCTCAGGGGGGAGAAGGTTGCTGCGGAAGAGGAAATCGTAACTCATACGGTAGGTGATGGCGGTGATGGTGCGAGGATAATCAGAGCCCCACATCAGACGGTCGATGCCCACCCAGTCGGCGGCTTGGCGGATGCTGCGTACAGCAGACGGGAACGGATAGAACTCGGCGTTGTAGAGCCAAGTGATACCTCCGCTTTCTATCAACACATTTGGGCCTTCGAGTGCCAACTTTACCTGACTCTCAAAAGCTGACGTGGTGACCATTCCGAAGTGTCCGATGGCAACTTTAAGCTTGGGGCATTCCTGTATCACCTCTGCCATCTCTGCTATCTGTCTCGGCGTTTCGCCTAAGCACATAGAAAGCACCATACCCTGTTCCTCCATGAATTTGAAGATGGGCATGAGTGTATGCAGCGATTCCTTCATACGGTGCCCTGGGAAGGCGATGCCGCGCAGACCGGCCTTCTGTACCATCTTGGCTTCCTCCAACGTCCAAGCCATGCCCATGCAGAAGAAGCGATCGGGGTACTTCGCCTGCACTTCTGTGAGGTATGCGTTCTGATTGCCGTCGATGACTTCCTGCACTACTACGGCGGCACCTACCTGTGCATAATCCATGTTAGAGAGGAACACCTCAGCAGTATTCTTGCCGTCAATCATGAAGGGTGGTAACATCTGGCGTTCCTCGCCAAAGAATTCCGAGCGGCTGGCATTCGGCTGGAGCGTGCGGATGGGGCTGCCATCCACCATGGTATCTTGCTTCAGCCACAGGTGAGAGTGGGCATCAATAATTAAGAGTTTTTCCATGTCACTCTTTTTTGGTTGCCAATGATATCTTGTACTTCCTTTACCAACTGCCAGTCGATGGGGTCGTTGATGTATTGCAGGTTGCGGCGCACATTGTCAGGGTTGGCTGATGAGAAAAGGGTAGAGGGTACACGGGGATTGCTCACAGAGAACTGCATGGCCAGTTTCTCGATGGGATAGCCCTTGGCAGCGCAATGTTCGGCGGCACGATGGCATGCCTCAACGAGGGGCTTGGGTGCCGGATGCCAATCGGGCACACCACGCATGCTGAGCAATCCCATACTGAGTGGTGAGGCATTGATAAGGCCTATGCCGCGACTCTCGAAGTAATCCAAATTGTCGGCCAGCGCATCATCATTCAGGCAGAAATGGCAGAAGTTCAGTACGGTCTCTACGGTACCTTCGGGACTGTGGTCGATGACCCAGCGCAAATTAGGTATCTGAAGGTCTGTGATACCCACATGGCTCACGATGCCCTTCTGCTTTAGCTCTACTAATGCGGGGAGCGTCTCATCTATAACCTTCTGTAAGCCGCCAGGGAGCGAAGCCTGGAATTCTATGTCGTGAACGTGAATCAAGTCGATGTGCTCCACGCCCAGTCGGTCCATACTTTCATAAACGCTTTCCTGCGCTCGCTTGCCGCTGTAGTCCCACGTGTTCACGCCATCCTTGCCGTAGCGTCCAACCTTTGTGGAGAGAATGTATTTGTCGCGTGGCAGTTGCCTGAGAGCCTTGCCCAGCACCGTTTCAGCCTTATAGTGACCGTAGTAAGGTGATACATCTATCAGGTTCATACCCCCCTCGAGAGCAACACCGACGGTTTCTATGGCCCGTCCTTCGTCGATTGTATGAAAGACCCCGCCCAGCGACGAGGCACCAAAGCTCAATGCAGAAACCTGCAAACCAGTTTTTCCAAGTTTTCGGTATTCCATATAGTTTAAAGTTGTTACTTTTTTGTTTATAACACCGCAAAGGTAATACTATTTTATCAAACGCCAAGCGAAGAGTGACAAAAAAACATATGTTTGCGTATTTGCGGAGATGTGATTTTTGTTATTTAAACGGAAAAAAAAACTGTTTATCAAAGATAAACCAAATAAAATTTGTAACTTCGCCCCCTCAAAGAGACTATAAATGGATAATAAAAATAAGTTTGTGCGCGAGGTAGCGGAGAAGAAGTACGAATACGGCTTCACTACCGATGTACAGACCGAGGTGATAGATAAAGGACTCTCGGAGGATGTGGTAAGACTGATCTCTGAGAAAAAAGGGGAACCCGACTGGTTGTTGGAGTTCCGACTGAATGCTTTTCGCTATTGGCAAACGCTGGAGGCTCCTACATGGGGACACCTGAAGATGCCTGAGATAGACTATCAGGATATAAGCTACTACGCCAATCCCACGGCAGGAAAGTCTGGAAATTCTGGAAACACCAAAGAGATAGATCCCGAGCTGATGAAAACCTTCGATAAGTTAGGCATCCCCTTGGAGGAGCGTCTGGCACTGAGCGGTACGGCGGTAGATGCTGTGATGGACTCGGTGAGCGTTAAGACTACCTTCCGTGAGAAGCTGAAGGAAAAGGGTATCATCTTCTGCTCTATTAGCGAAGCCGTAAAGGAGCATTCTGAGTTGGTACGTGAATACTTGGGCAGTGTGGTGCCTTACAAGGATAACTTCTTTGCAGCCCTTAATTCAGCTGTATTCTCGGACGGCTCCTTTGTCTATATTCCCAAGGGGGTTCGTTGTCCTATGGAACTGAGTACCTATTTCCGTATCAATGCCAGAGGAACTGGGCAGTTCGAACGCACCCTTATTGTCTGCGACGATGATGCCTACGTAAGTTATCTGGAGGGTTGTACAGCTCCGATGCGCGACGAAAACCAGTTGCACGCAGCCATCGTGGAGATTGTGGTGAAGGAGAATGCTGAGGTGAAGTACAGTACCGTTCAAAACTGGTACCCTGGTGATGCTGAGGGTAAGGGCGGTGTGCTGAACTTGGTAACCAAACGTGGTCACCTGAGAGGTAGGAACAGTCGCCTCTCTTGGACCCAGGTGGAGACGGGTAGTGCCATCACATGGAAATATCCCAGCTGTGTGCTGAGTGGAGAAGGGGCGCAGGCCGAGTTCTATAGCGTGGCCGTGACCAATAACTATCAGCAAGCTGATACAGGCACCAAGATGATTCACATAGGCAAGAATACTAAGAGCACAATCATCAGTAAGGGTATCAGTGCAGGAAAGAGTCAGAATGCCTACCGTGGTCTGGTAAAAGTGGCTAAGACGGCCGAGAATGCTCGTAATTACAGCAGTTGTGACTCGCTCCTATTGGGCAGTAAATGCGGTGCCCATACCTTCCCCTATATGGATGTTCACAACAGTACTGCGGTAGTGGAGCATGAGGCGACGACTAGTAAGATTAGCGAGGACCAGCTTTTCTATTGTAACCAGCGTGGCATAAATACCGAGGAGGCTGTGAGCCTAATAGTAAACGGATACGCTAAAGAGGTAATAAACAAACTTCCCATGGAGTTCGCCGTAGAAGCACAGAAACTGCTGGGCGTAAGTCTGGAAGGAAGCGTAGGATAGAAATATGTTACAGATAAATAATTTACATGCCAGGATTAATGGCAAGGAGATTCTGAAAGGTATAAACCTGACCGTAAGAGACGGTGAGGTGCATGCCATTATGGGACTGAACGGTGCTGGCAAGAGTACGCTGAGCAATGTAATCGTGGGGCATCCTGCCTATGAGGTTACAGAGGGCGAGATTATCTTCAACGGCAAGGATTTGCTAAAGATGTCACCTGAAGAACGTGCTCATGAGGGTATCTTCCTGTCGTTTCAGCAACCTGTGGAAATTCCTGGTGTAAGCATGGTTAACTTTATGCGTGCTGCGCTGAATGCCAAGCGTCAGTATAAGGGGGAGGAACCCCTGAGTGCAGGCGACTTCCTGAAGTTGATGCGTGAGAAACGTCAGATAGTGGAGTTGGACAGCCGACTGACCAGCAGAAGCGTAAACGAAGGTTTCTCAGGCGGAGAAAAGAAACGCAACGAGATATTCCAGATGGCTATGCTGGAGCCTACATTCAGCATTCTGGACGAGACAGACAGCGGATTGGATGTAGATGCCTTGCGCATCGTGGCCGAGGGATTTAATAAGCTTCGTACCCCACAGACTAGCGCTTTGGTGATTACCCATTACCAGCGTCTGCTGGATTACCTGAAGCCTGACATCATACATGTGCTCATAGGTGGAATGATTGTCAAGACGGCTGGTCCTGAGTTGGCACTTGAGATTGAGAACCGTGGTTTCGACTGGATAAAAGAAGAGGTGGGTCTGTAAGCTATGGCAGAGGATACAAGACAATATACTGATTTCTATGCTCAAGCAGGCAAACTGATCTGCGAGCGCTCCTGCGAGGTGATGAACGCCCCGCGCGCAGAGGCTTTGCAGACCTTCTCGACCCTAGGCTTCCCTACCAAAAAGGTGGAGCGCTACAAATATACCGATGTAGCAGAGGACTTTGCTCCCAATTACGGAATTGCCCTTATGCCCTTGCAGGTAACAGGTTTGCCTTACTGCCATCGTATCAGCGAGGCTCCCATTGATGTTACCCCATATTATAACAGATTGACGGACAGACAGGATGCTGTAGTGGCGTTGAACACTATGCTTAGCGTAGATGCACTGATGATTTATGTACCACGTAACACCAAGGTGGAGCATCCCATCCAGATAAGTAATGTTCTGAAGGGCGAGCAGGACACGATGGTAAACCGTCGTATCTTGATTATTTTAGAGCAATGTGCCGAAGCTGACATCGTAATAACCGACAAGGCTGTAGACCACTCGCATTTCCTGACCAATCAGGTGATAGAGGTCTTTGCCGGCGACGGTAGTCATCTGAACCTATATGAAGTAGAAGAGACGCATCTGTTGTGTACACGTTACAGTAGCGTCTTCGTGCAGCAAGGCAGGGATAGTCATGTACGCCACACTAGCTTTACACTCTTCAACGGACACACTAGAAACCGTTTGGATGTAAGTTTGCAAGGCGAAGGTTCCGAGGTAATCTTGAACGGTTGCGTAATAGCAGATAAGACACAGCATGTAGACAACAATACGCTGATAGACCATCAGGTAAGCAACTGTCAAAGCAACGAACTGTACAAGTATGTACTGGACGATAGTGCTGTGGGTGCATTTGCGGGTAGGATTCTGGTGCGCGAAGGTGCTCAGAAGACCGTCAGCAATGAGACCAATGCCAATTTGTGTGCAACCTCATCGGCTCGTATGTACACCCAGCCCATGCTGGAGATTTATGCCGATGATGTAAAGTGCAGCCACGGCAGTACGGTGGGGCAGATTAGTGATGCAGCCCTCTTCTATATGCGTCAGCGTGGTATTCCTGAAAAGGAGGCAAGGCTGCTGCTGAAGTCGGCCTTCATCACAGAAGTAATTGAAACTATCCCCTTTGAGGCTTTGCGCGACAGACTCCACTATCTGGTGGACAAGCGCCTTAGGGGAGAACTAAGCAAATGTGAAGGATGCAAGCTATGCAAGTAAGAAGCGATTTCCCCATACTCACCAAGACCATTTACAAGAAGTACCCATTGGTTTATTTGGATAATGCGGCCACAACGCAGAAACCTCGTATTGTAGTTGAAGCGATGACGGAGGAATACTATAATGTGAACGCCAATGTGCACAGAGGCGTACATTTTCTTTCGCAGCAGGCTACAGAATTGCATGAGGGAAGCCGGGAAACGGTCAGAAAATTCCTAAATGCCCAGAGTACCGGCGAGATTGTTTTTACTCGTGGTACAACGGAGAGCATCAATCTGGTAGCTCAATGCTTCTCTGATGCTTTTATGAAGGAAGGCGATGAGGTGATTGTGAGTGAGATGGAGCATCATTCTAATATCGTTTCATGGCAGTTGCAGCAGCAAAGGAAGGGTATTAAGCTACGTGTGATTCCTATTACGGATGACGGACAACTTCGCCTTGACGAATATGAAAAACTCTTCAATGACCGTACCCGTATCGTTAGTGTAACGCACGTTAGCAATGTACTGGGTACAATCAATCCTGTAAAGGATATCATCCGCATAGCTCATGAGCATGGCGTTCCCGTGCTGATAGATGGTGCGCAGAGTACACCTCACATGAAGGTGGATGTGCGGGAGTTGGATTGCGACTTCTTTGCCTTCAGCGGTCATAAGATATACGGTCCTACGGGTATTGGCGTATTGTACGGTAAAGAGCAACTACTGGAGAAACTGCCTCCGTATATGGGTGGCGGTGAGATGATAAAGAATGTTAGTTTTGAACGGACAACCTTCAATGCGTTACCCTTCAAGTTCGAGGCTGGAACACCCGACTATGTAGCCAGCACAGGCTTGGCAAGAGCGTTGGATTATGTAAGCAATATAGGCCTTGATGCCATCGAGGCACACGAGCGCGACCTTACCGCATATGCCATGCAGCGTATGGCGGAGATTGAAGGTATGAAGATATATGGTCCTGCAGATGTGAATATTCACGATGCAGTAATCAGTTTTCAGGTGGGCAATATTCACCATCTGGATATGGGGACATTGCTCGACCGATTGGGCATTGCTGTCCGCACAGGTCATCATTGTGCCGAACCATTGATGCGCAGACTGGGCATTGAGGGAACCTGTCGCGCTAGCTTTGCGTTATACAACACCCGTGAGGAGGTGGATGCTTTGGTGGCAGGTATTCAGCGAGTTAAACAAATGTTCTAAGAGATATGTTACTTCCGTTCTATAAAGAAGGTCTGGTAGAAGCTGGTTGCGATGAGGCTGGCAGAGGTTGTCTGGCTGGTCCTGTATTCGCTGCCGCTGTGGTATTGCCATCCGACTTTAAGAATGAGATGTTGAACGACTCTAAACAACTGACAGAGAAGAAACGCTACCAGTTGCGCGAGGTGATAGAACGTGAGGCGCTGGCATGGGCTGTGGGCATTGTGGATAATAAGGAGATAGACCAGATAAATATCTTGAATGCCAGCATCTTGGCTATGCATAGGGCTCTGGATCAATTAAAGGTTAGACCTGAGAACATCATCGTGGACGGTAACCGTTGGAAACCATACAGGGATATACCTGGCACTACCATCGTGAAGGGAGACGGCAAATACCTCTCCATAGCAGCAGCGAGTATTCTAGCTAAGACGTACAGGGACGATTTTATGCTGCGTATCCATGAGGAGTACCCTCAGTATCACTGGGATAAGAACAAAGGCTATCCGGCTAAGGTGCATCGTGAGGCAATTCGGCAGTTCGGCACAACGCCCTACCACAGGATGAGCTTCAACTTGTTAGGAAACACACAACAACTGGAATTCGATTTCGGCTAAGAAAGAGGCTAGCGAGTCTCATGAAGGTAAATAAAAACTATTAATCTTAAATCAATTAGTTATGCAAAAAAACAACATTTATGGAGTTTTAAAGCTAATGATTACAGTCATCGTTTGTTTTGTATCAATTAGCGTTTTTTCAAAGACTGAGGTAAATGTGGAGACGGCAGGTACGCTCTCCTCGTTACTGACATCTACACAAACTGAATTGAAGGTAACGGGCGTTATCAACGGAACAGATATCAAGTACATTCGTTCGTTGATAACAGCAGGAAGGGTCAGGAAACTTGATTTTTCGGGCGTTAGCATCGTTGCTGGCGGTCAGGCTTATTACGAGAATTATACAACGGAGAATGATATCATCGGCAAAAAGATGTTCTACCAATGCTCGAGCCTTCAGTCGATGGTACTGCCCTCATCGGTAACAACAATTAAGGATGAGGCCTTTGCCAATACGGGGCTTACGTCGATTGACTTGCCCAATAGCGTTAAGTCGGTTGGCGACGATGCCTTTGCATATTGTAACAATCTGGCAACAGTGGTCATCGGCAAAAGGGTGAATACGCTGAGCAAAGGCTCGTTCTACGGCTCTAACGTGAAAAAAGCCTATGTAAAGCCGATGATTCCACCATCGGTGAATTCTTATCTCTTCTCATCCAACCCCACAGTATATGTTTATCAGGAGGTTCTGAACGATTACAAACAATCTGATTGGAAAAATTACTATGGTAAGATATATGGAACGCTGGCAAACACCTATCCTCAGGAGTCTGATGACTATAGCGTCGAAAATGCAAAGTGCAGTCAGTTCTTTGCGGATGCTGCTTGTACAGAGTTGAAGCCCCAATATCAGGCTATGAGTGACACGGAGTTGGCTGTAGCCTTTGCTGAGGCAGAGATGCCAACTTATATGATTTCTATTGCCCTTAAAATCAAGAATAATACATGGGCCGAGTATGAGCAAGAGTTCCGTATACACTCATACAAGCCATACAGCGACGCCAAAGATTGGAACGATAAATTGTGGACACGCACAGCATCCTATATGGGTAATCCCACAGGTATTCTTACCTCGGGCTTTTCCGATAAGTTGTATGTGTTTGTTGACAGCGATGTGCCTTCAGATGCAACACTGTACATCGCAAGTATTGGTGTGGATAAGTCGATTACCAGTGCCCAATTCGGCCAGAAACTTGAGAGAGGTCTTAACATCATAGACGGAGATGCTGGTAAGCTTTTCTATATTCTATATACTGTTGATACCAAGTCTATGACCAAGCGAGTAACCGAGTGGCCAGATATAAAGATTCATATAGAGGGCGGTAGGGTAGAAGGCTACTTCGATGCAGCTCGCCATACTGATGCTGACTATAAGAAGTTACTTGATAACGCTACTCATCAAGCTTTTGTCCTTAAAGGAAAACATTCTGTTTTGAGCATATGGACATCTATCCTCAGGAGTTGGCATCCCAACAAGATAGCTAAGGTCGTGGAGTGCACAGATAGTATCTCGGTATGGGAAAAGGATCTGCTGGGTATCTGTGAGTCTGTGGCTAACGGTGAGAAGGCTGGTGCTCCTTGGTATGTCAGTGGCGGTGATGCCTTTTATCCTGGCTATTTCAACAATCCTGCATTTGTAGATAACGATTCTCCTGGTTCTTATGCTCATGCCACAGAGTTTGG
>Ga0310786_10005568_pt1 | contig 17046 bp, 15 predicted proteins | sample AusTroGonzalo_MG_FD_203881 | JGI IMG/M metagenome (GOLD analysis project Ga0310786, IMG submission 203881) | Bovine rumen microbial communities from tropical cattle in Woodstock, Queensland, Australia - Gonzalo_03 (v2) (version 2) | ecosystem: Host-associated > Mammals > Digestive system >... | reverse complement strand
GATGGTGAGGTCTTTCACGTTGCGAGCCACCAGCTCGTCGATGAGGGCGATGGGATTGCCCACGCCGAGGAAACCTCCGACCATGACGGTCATGCCGTCGTGAATCATGTCGGCGGCCTCTTTTACAGTGACAAATTTCTTCATAACAGTATACTATTTTGTTGTTTCTTGCGTTATCAGTTTGAGCGTGCAAATATACTACTTTTTTGGCAACTGAAAAAAAAATTTGCACAGATGCCGAAATATGAGTATCTTTGCACTTGAAAACAAACATATAAAAGCATAATGAAGAGACTGATTTTTGCCACTATAATGGTCCTGGCTGCCACCTTGGCAGGCGCCCAGGAATATATTGAGCCCACTGAAAAATGGAAGGTCGCCGAGGTATGGGGAAACAATTATCACGGCTGGTCATTCCACCAGGACTGGGAGGTCGACTTCACCGTCGAGAACCAGGACGGCCGCTTCACGCCTACCGACGCCGAGATAGCCGAGGCCGAACGGTTGATACAGAAACGTATCGCCTATGTGAACCGCGACCACTACAACCAGCAGGGCATGTGTCCCGTCATTGACGAGCACATGCGCATGTATCGTCGCCAGTATGTGGGCTTTACCAACGACCGCGGCGACCACATCATCTGGGCCAATTTCCTGTGGGACGAGAACCTGACCGACGAGCGACTGGCGTCGGACGTGCTGCTCACCAAGGGCGGCTGCGGCCACTTCTGGCACATCAAATGCAACCTGGCCACCAAGAAGATTTACGGTCTCGAGGTGAACGAAGACGGCGACACTCAGTACCTGCCGCGTGTCAAGAAACCCGCTCCGCGCATCAGCAAGTCCAAAGGCAACAAGAAGCAGAAGGTGCGCAAGACCGGCATCATCCACACCCCGGAAGAGAAAGTCTTTAACTAGTTCGGAGTTCGGAACTCGGAGTTCGGAGTTATGGACATCAAGGCCCTCATAACAAAGTTTCTCAAGTTTGGTGTCGTCGGTGCCAGCGGTGCCGTAATCGACTTCGGTCTGACGGCTCTCTGCAAAGGCATCCTCGGCATACCGGAACTGCTGGCTAACGCCATCGGATTCACTCTCGCCGCCACAAGCAATTATTACCTCAACCGGGTATGGACGTGGAAAAGCACGTCCAAACAGGTCGGCATCGAATATGCCAAGTTCTTCTTCGTTTCCCTCATCGGCTTGGGGCTCAACTCGCTCATTGTATTCCTGCTGAAAGACATCAGCATCGTCCCACGCTTTTTCGACACCAGACTCGACTGGGACTTCTGGATTGCCAAAATCATTGCCACAGCCATCGTGATGGTGTGGAATTTCCTGGCGAACAATTTCTTCACCTTCCGCAGAAAGAGACACTAATGTATTAACCCAATCATACATTAACACATTCAGATATGGAAATCCTGTCCAACCGTATTCTCAATATGGCCGAGAGCGAGACTCTCGCCATGACCGCCAAAGCCCGTGAGCTGAAAGCCCAGGGCAAAGACGTCATCAGCCTCAGCATCGGCGAACCCGACTTCAACACTCCCGAGGTGGTGAAGGAAGCCGCCAAGAAGGCCATCGACGACAATTTCACCCACTATCCTCCCGTGCCCGGCTACGCAGACTTGAAAGAAGCCATCTGCACCAAGCTGCTGCGCGACAACGGCCTGGAGTACAAGCCCGAGCAGATTGTCGTCTCCACCGGTGCCAAGCAGAGCCTGTTCCAAGTGGTGCAGTGCCTTATCAACCCGGGCGACGAGGTGATTATCCCCACCCCCTTCTGGGTCTCCTACAAGGAGTTTGTCCGTCTGGCCGAAGGCAAGTGCGTCTTCGTGAAGACCAAACTCGAGAACGACTTCAAGGTCACCCCCGAACAGCTCGAGGCAGCCATCACCCCCCGCACCAAGCTTATCATGTTCTCCTCGCCCTCGAACCCCACCGGCATGCTTTACACCAAGGAAGAGCTGAAGGGTATCGCCGAGGTCGTCGCCAAGCATGAGAACCTTTTCGTCATGGCCGACGAAATCTACGAGCACATCAACTTCGTGGGCAAGCACGAGAGCATCGCCCAGTTCCCCGAGGTCAAGGAGCGCGTTATCACCGTCAACGGCGTGGCCAAGGGCTTCGCCATGACCGGCTGGCGTATCGGCTTCATCGCCGCCCCCACCGTCATCGCCAAAGCCGCCAACAAGCTGCAGGGACAGGTGACCAGCGCCACCTGCTCCATCGCCCAGAAGGCCACCGTCTGCGCCATGCTCATGGACCCCAAGACCAGCAAAGACATCATCGACATGCGCAATATCTTCCAGCAGCGCCGCGACATGGTCTACAAGCTGCTGTGCGACATCCCCGGCCTCAAGGTGCGTCTGCCGCAGGGTGCCTTCTACTTCTTCCCCGACTGCAGCTCCTACTACGGCAAAAGCTTCAACGGCAAGAAGATTGAGAACTCGACCGACATGGCTTTCTACCTCCTCAACGAGGCCAACGTGGCCACGGTGATGGGTAGCGCCTTCGGCGACGACAGCTGCATCCGCCTCAGCTATGCCACCAGCGAGGACCTTCTCCGCGAAGCCCTCCGCCGCATCAAAGAGGCACTGGCCAAGTTGCAGTAATCCACCTCGATAAACAAAAGCAGGGAAATCCGCACGGATTTCCCTGCTTTTCGTTATGTCTGTACACTAGCGCGGGGTCACCGAAGAGGAGCCCGAGGTGGTGCATCCGTAGGTGGGACGGCAACCGATGGACGAGGTGCCATAGGTGAGGTCGCTGGCACCGCTCACGCTGACCGCGATGCGGTTGCAGACAGTCACGTCGGCATCGCTGGAGCCGCTGAGGCTGCCGGTCACTGCATCGGTATCGAAGTAGATGGCGTCCAGTTTGCTGGAGCCACTGACGTGGATGTCCATCGTACCGGTGCAGGCACCGGAGAGGGTGGCATTGGAGGAGCCGCTCAGCTCTACATCGGCCTCGTCGCAACTGACCGCCCCCTTGTAGGTGGAGGAACCCGAAATATCGAACTCCACATCCGTGGCCGTAACGTTGCCGTAGAATTCAGAGGCACCGGAAATCTCGATGTCACTCTCGCCTCCCTGCAGGTCGCCACGGAAAGTAGAGGCACCGCTGAGTTCCAAATCCCTGAGTTGCGTATTGCGGGGCAGCACCACGGTACATTGACGGCCGCTAACGGTAAGGTTAGACTTGAAGCCTATCTCCAGCACGCCCTCTTTCACCCTTATCTTCAGCTTGCCGTGCAGCCGCTCGGGTACGGTGACGACGGCTTCGGTGACATCGTCGCTGACAGTGACGTCGAAAGCGTGGCTGACGTCGAGTTTGGAGTAGTTGCCGCTGATGGCATAGTTTTGGGTAACGGGGTCGCCGTAATATTTGGAGCAGGAGGTGACGAGGCCTGCGAAAGCGGCCAGAAGGACCGCGGGAATGAGAATCTTTTTCTTCATGATAATTAAAGTTTAAGGGGAAAAAGTTAAAGGTTATTGAGTTTTACCTTATAACCTTTAACTTTTCGTCATTGTCTTTTAATCGGCTTCGTAGATAAGCAGCTGGCCTTCGGCCCAGATGAAAAGGAGGGCGTCCTTGTTGTGCTTCTTGCTAATCCAGCAGCCGCCGTTCTCGGCGTCGATGACCATGTTGCAGTATTTACGGTTGATTTTCTGTTCGGCCAGCAGGTGGTCGTCCTTGTCGTAGACCTGCAGGTAGGTGCTGCCGCCGTCACGCACGATGGCGTACATAATATCACCGCTGATGCCGTAGGTGACCATGTCAACATTGTAGGTGTCCTGCACGTAGCGCTGCACCACGACCACGTCGGTCACATGATAGTCATACCAGTAGCTGTTGCAGTAGTGCCAGAAGCCAGGCCAGTACCAGGGACGAGGGGGCAGCGGATCCCAATAGATGGGGTGGCAATGCACCATGTGGCGGTGCCACGGGTGGTGGAAATAGGGGGCCGGATGGATGGGTCTTGCCGCCGGCGGGACATATCCGCCAGGACGACCCGGACGTGCATAGGGAGCACCACCGCGACTGGGGGAAGCGTTGACCGGACGGGGAGCCGGACCACCGACGGAGCGGGAGGGAGCCGGACCAGGGGCGCCAGCGTTCATCCGCGAGGGAGAAGCATCGTGTCTGGAGGACACATGGCCTGCTTCGCGACCCCTCACACCTGCACGGCTCGGACTCGACGGGTGCGACGGACCTCCGATAGCGCTGCTGCGGCTCGGGCTCGAGGAACGAGAGGGACTGCCAACGCTGCTGCTACGGCTCGGACTCGACGAACGCGACGGGCTGCTGTAGCTTCTGCTGCTACGGCTCGGACTCGACGAACGCGACGGGCTGCTGTAGCTACTGCTGCTGCGGCTCGGGCTCGACGAACGCGATGGGCTGCTGTAGCTACTGCTGCTACGGCTCGGGCTCGACGAACGCGAAGGGCTGCTGACGCTACCGCTGCTGCGGCTCGGGCTCGACGAGCGCGAAGGGCTGCTGACGCTACCGCCACGGCTCGGACTGCTGTGGCTTCCTCCGTGACGTTGTGCCAATGCCGGCGTGGCGCTCAGCGCCAACGCCATCATCACTAACGTTATTGCTTTCGAAGTTTTCATGTTGTTACTCCTTTCTTATGTTGTTTGCTTTTTTTCTCGATGCAAAAATACTATGAAACCCCGAGGTAAATTCCGAGAAGTTTACATAATTTTCCATATTCGCAGCAATCCACTATATATGAGCCATATAGCGTTCTACCCATCCAACAAAAAAACGTTCCCAACTCTCGGCTGAAAGTTGGGAACGGGCTAAGTTACTCCAATGTTATTTGTATATCTGTTGTTTGTTTACCTGTCAATTAGGTATTATGATTTCAACAGGGGGACAAATTGAATTATCCCACATTACAGCCGGGAGTGACGATATCGCTGGGGGTGAGCAGGACGAGACGGCCGTCCTTGTCCTCGGCGCTGAGGATCATGCCCTGGCTTTCGACACCTTTCAGTTTGCGCGGGGGGAAGTTGGCGATGAAGCATACCTGCTTGCCGACGAGCGCCTGCGGGTCGGGGTAGTATTTGGCGATACCGCTGACGATGGTGCGGGTGCCCATGCCGTCCTCAATCTTGAACTGCAGCAGCTTGTCGGCCTTGGGGACCTTCTGACATTCCAATATGGTACCCACGCGTATATCCATCTTGCCGAAGTCGTCGATGGTCACCGGGGCCTTTACCTCGGCAGGCTTCCAGGCATTGATCTCGTTCTGCGCCTTGGTGGCCTGCAGCTTGTCGACCTGCGCCTGGATGGTCTCGTCGCTGATCTGCTCGAAGAGCAGTTCGGGTTGGTCAATCTGGTGGCCCTCCATGAGGATGTCGGCACGTCCGGCGTCTTTCCAACCCAAGGCCTGGAGGTTCATAATGCGGTGCATCTTGTCGGCCGTGAAAGGCAGGAAGGGGGCGCAGAGAACGGCCAGGTTGGCGCAGATCTGCAGCGAGAGGTTCATCACCGTGGCGGTACGCTCGGGGTCGCTCTTGACAAGTTTCCAGGGCTCGGTGTCGGTGAGGTATTTGTTGCCCAAACGGGCCAGATTCATCATCTCGGCGAGGGCCTCGCGGAAGCGGTAGGTCTCAATGCTGCGGCCGATCTTCTCGGGGAAGGCGGCCAATTCTTTGACGACCTCCTGCTCCATCTCGGTCATCGGGCCACATGCGGGCACGCGCCCGCCGTAGAACTTATGCGTCAACACAAGGGTACGGTTGACGAAGTTGCCGAGGATAGCGACAAGCTCGGAGTTATTCTTTAACTGGAAATCCTTCCAGGTGAAGTCGTTATCCTTGGTCTCGGGAGCGTTGCTGCAGAGGGTGTAGCGAAGCACATCCTGCTTGCCGGGGAAGTCCTGCAGGTATTCGTGCAGCCAGACGGCCCAGTTGCGCGAGGTCGATATCTTGTCGCCCTCGAGGTTGAGAAATTCGTTGGCGGGCACGTTAGCGGGCAGGATATAACTGCCGTCGGCGTGGAGCATCGAAGGGAAGATGATGCAGTGGAAGACGATATTGTCCTTGCCGATGAAGTGCACCAGCTTGGTGTCCTGGTCTTTCCACCACTTCTCCCAGTCGTCGCCTTTGAGCTGTTTGGTGAAGGAGATGTATCCGATGGGAGCATCGAACCAGACGTAGAGCACCTTGCCGTCGGCACCCTCGACGGGCACCTTCACGCCCCAGTCGAGGTCGCGCGTGACGGCACGGGGCTGCAGCCCGGCGTCGATCCATGACTTGCACTGACCGTAGACGTTGGTCTTCCAATCGCCCTTGTGGCCCTCAAGAATCCACTCGCGCAGCCACGGCTCGTCCTGGTCGAGGGGGAGGAACCAATGCTTGGTTTCCTTGAGGACGGGCTTGCTGCCGCTCAATGCCGACTTGGGGTTGATGAGGTCGGTGGCGTTGAGGGAGGTGCCACAGGCTTCACACTGGTCGCCGTAGGCGCGCTCGTTTCCACAGTGGGGGCAGGTGCCGGTGATGTAGCGGTCGGCCAGGAAGCAACCCGCCTCCTCGTCGTAGTACTGCATAGACACCTTCTCCACGAACTTGCCCTCGTTGTAGAGCTTCTTGAAGTAGGCGGCAGCAGTCTCGTGGTGCTCCTTGCAGGAAGTACGGCTGTAGATGTCGAACGAGATGCCCAGTTCGGCGAAGCTGTCCTTGATAATCTTATGGTAGCGGTCGACAATGTCCTGCGGCGTGCAGCCCTCCTTGCGGGCTTTGATGGTGATGGGCACGCCGTGCTCGTCGCTACCGCCGATGAACATCACCTGTTCGCCCTGGGCGCGAAGATAGCGCACATAGACGTCGGCAGGCACGTAGACGCCGGCCAGGTGACCGATATGCACAGGGCCGTTGGCATACGGAAGCGCCGAGGTGACGGTGTAGCGCTTGTATTTCTTATCTTTTTCTGTGTAAGTCATTGTCTTTTTATTTCTTGTGCGTAGGTGTAGGTGGTGACATTACCCTCGCTGTCGGTTACACTGGTGGGGTAATTGGCACTATTGTAGATATAGGTATTGTCGATGACGCTTGACGGCAGGGGCTGGCTCGTGGAATAGAGGGGAATCACCTGAGTGAAAGTCTGTCCCAGGATAGAGGCTGAAATTTCGGCCTTAATTTCCACCGTCACGGTACCCGATATCGTCCCTGCCTTCACGTTGTTGGCTGAGAGCACGGAGGCATCGAGTTGCAGCAGATTCTCCAAATTGCCCAAATAATGGCGGAAGGGGTTCACCTTGTTATCGTAGGCGGTATAATGGGCTGTGTCGCGAGCCGTTATCTTAAAGATAATCGGGGTGTCGTCGGACAAAAGATTGAAAGCGGAAGTATCCACCCCAAGGGCGCTCAGGTTGGTGAGCATTCCCCTCAGGGTACCCCACATTATCTTCACGCGGAAACTCAATCCCATCCGTGCCGCACTTACGTTCTCGCCGTTCCAGTCGAAGGCCAGGTTTCCCTGCACGCTGTCCACCTGGGGAGCCAGGTTGGCGGTGTCGGAGAGATACTGCGAAAGCGTCGAGTTGAAAATGTCCAACAGATAGTTGTCGCTCAGGTTCAGCGAGGCAGACCCCACCTTGTTGTTGGCGTTGTGCGATACACTGGCTCCTGCCACCTCCGAATCGCCGTTCATCAACGAGATGCGCGAGATGTATTCACCATTATAGGTCACTCCCATCGTGCCGCTAAACTGACTGCCGTAACGGGTGACAGAACTCACACGTCCGTCCGTCTTGTAGTTGAAATCGGCGAGCAAATCGCCGCCAGACTCCAAGACAGACTGCAGCTGTCCGTTTTCCCAATTCCATACCTCGGCCGTGCCGTTGCCGCTCGATACGATATTGACAATCTTCCCGTTGGGTTTATACATTCCTTCACGGTTGATTTCCGCCGGGGGGGTAGTTCCTCCGTTTCCGTTACCGGAATTACTACTGTTGGCGACAGGGGCCGGGTCATCCTTCTTGCAGCCGGTGGTGCACAGCAGCGCTGCGGCAAAGAGCAATACGATAATTTTTTTCATAACTTTTATGTTTCTTGTTTTCGATTATTTCTCCTCTGCGGCAGGTTCCTCGTCGAGGGTAATCTTGTCGGCGGCCAGCAGCACGTTGTACCAAGCAAAAAGCTTGCGGGCATCCGACGTATGCACACGATCGCGGTCGTAGTCGGGCATAGCCTTCTCCAACAGGGCGAAGAGTTCCTTCCCGTCTGCCTTCTTGGGTTCAAAAGCGGTGGGTTTTCCCTCCTGCACTTTGAAGATGGCCTGCATTACCTCGTCGAGCGGACGCTCGTCGTTCTCGGTAAAGATACGTATCTCGCCCAACGAACTGATTCTATCGTTCTTGAACACAGGGTATTTCTGCCCCGTCACGAGGTTCTTCACCACGGCGCCGCCTTTGGTCTGCGACACCAGTTCACTCAGGTCCGGCTTGCCGGCAATCACTAAGATGTTTGTCAAATCCATGATTTAGTTCTTTAGTTTTAGTCGTTATTTAAAAGAAAATAACGACCCCTAATATGTAAATATTGTATGGAAAACCTAATTTTATTGACGATGGTACTCCCGCAAGCCGTCGATGGGGTCGGCGAGGACGGTGTCGAGGACAAGTGGACCTTCCTCGAAAAGCACTCTCAGCATAGGCTCTATGGCCTTGGCAAAGCCACCTACCAGATTCACCATGCCGTCCCATTTCGTGGCAGGGTAATAAGACCTGTGCCAATACAACGGCTTCAACACTTCGAAATACCAGAAACTTATAGCATCGCCAATCACATCATTGCAATAGTCTTCTTCCTGGTGTTGTGTGGCAAAAACAGCCAAGGAGGCCAGGAATCGGTTGGCATGAGGCTGGTGGTAAACAGCGTTGATAAACTGGGCATCAGACATTGGGTAGGCGTCATGGAACATACGCCTTAACTTGCCAGGCATTTGGTGGGTAAGGTAACCGTTGAGAAGCATGCGTCCCACATGATTGGCCGAACCCGAATCGCCGAGTATATATCCCGTGCTGAAAGGCTGATAGGCAATCTTCTGCCCATCATAGAGACAGGCATTGCTACCCGTGCCGAGGATGCCTACTATTCCGGGCTTGTCGCCGCAGACGGCGCGGCAGGCGCCCAGCATATCCGTCTCTACGTGCACGTCGCTCGTTTCAAAAGCTTTGGCGAGGAGCGATGCCACGCGTTGCCGTTGGGCCTTGTTGCCGCAGCCGGCACCGTAGAAATGTAGTTGAGAGGTGAGAGGTGAAAGGTGAAAGTGTTCGCGCACCTGCCGGCAGGCGGTGAGGAAGGCCTCGTCAGTGGTGAAATGGGGGTTGAGGCCTTCGGTAACAACCTTGTTACCAGACTCTACCTCCATCCACGTGGTCTTGGTGCTCCCGCTGTCGGCTATCAGTATCATATAATGCCGATAATCTCATTGATATCGTTGATACCATGACGGTTGCAGTAGTCTTCCAGGCCGTCGACAATCTTCATGGTAACGGCGGGGTCGATGAAGTTGGCGGTGCCCACCTGGATGGCTTTCGCACCGGCCATGAGGAACTCCAAGGCGTCGGCCGCGGAAGCGATACCACCCAGTCCGATGACCGGAATCTGCACGGCATGAGCCACTTGCCACACCATACGCACGGCCACGGGCTTCACGCAGGGACCACTCAGACCACCGGTGATGGTGCTGAGGTAGGGACGGCGTTTCTCCACGTCGATGGCCATGCCCAACATGGTGTTGATGAGCGAGACGCTGTCGGCGCCGGCTCCCTCCACCGCCTTGGCGATGTCGACGATGCTGGTAACATTGGGTGTGAGCTTTACTATCAGTGTCTTATGATATACCTTGCGTACCGCAGCGACCACCTGTGCCGCCATCTCGGGGTTGGTGCCGAAGCCCATACCGCCCTTTTTCACGTTGGGACAACTGATGTTCAGTTCGATGGCAGGGATCTTTTCCAACTCGTCAATCTGCGACGCCACGTCGCAGTATTCCTCGATGGAAGAGCCACTGACATTAACAATGATATTGGTATCTAGATGCTTGATTCTATGATATACTTCCGAGCAGAATTTCTCCACTCCGCCATTCTGCAGCCCCACGGCGTTGAGCATGCCCGAGGGGGTCTCCGCCATGCGGGGATAGGGATTTCCTTCGCGGTGGCTACCGGTGGTACCTTTGACGATGAAACCACCTAGCCGCTCGAGGTCGACGAAGTCGGCAAACTCTTCGCCATAACCGAAGGTGCCGCTAGCGGTCATCACTGGATTTTTCAGCCTGAGATTATGTACTTTAACTTCTAACATTATTCATACCATTTTTTCATTGTACTGATGTCGAATACCGGACCGTCCTTGCAGACGCAGCGGTGGCCCTGGTCGGTGTCGGTGACGCAGCAGAGGCAAGCGCCTACGCCACAGGCCATCATGTTCTCCAGACTCACCTCACACCGGATGCCGCGTTCGGCGGCACTGCGGGCCACCGCCTTCATCATCGGTGTGGGGCCACAAGTGTAGATAATGTCATAGGGAGCGGCGAAAGCGGGGTGTTCCACCACCAGACCTTTATGGCCGAGAGAACCGTCATCGGTGGCGATACACAGTTCGCCATAGGGGAGGAACTCGTCACGCACGGGAATCAATGATACAGTACGGCCGCCGAGTAGTATTGTGCACTGCACACCATTTGCTTTCAGTACCTTGGCAAGGTGCAGCAACGGTGCTATACCGGCACCGCCGCCCACCAGCAACGCATGGGTACCCGACGGAAGTTCGGTCGAGAAACCGTGGCCGAGAGGATAGACAAGGTTGAGCTCGTCGCCCTCCTTCAGCTCGGCCATGCGACGGGTTCCGTGGCCGACAATCTGGATGAGAAGGGTCATGGTACCAGCCTGGGGGTCAACATCGTGCACCGATATGGGTCGGCGAAGCATTACCTCGCTGACACCGTCGACACGTACCTCAACAAACTGACCCGGCACGACGGGCTGCATAGCCCCTCCGTGCTTTAGCACCAATGAGAAGTAGTGCTCGCCGAGTTGCCGGCGTTCGATAATGGTAAAATCATGTATTTCTTTCATGGACAAAATGTTGTTCATTTCTTCTGGAAGAACCTCTGCAAGGTTCGGAATCGGCGTTGCCATGCGGTAGCGTCGAAAAGTGAAGAGTCTGTAGTGGCTTCGATAGTAAGCAAAATGCCGATAGGCAACATGGCGAACGAGCTAATCCACATGCCCATAGGGCCGATGGCGCTTTCGCGGACCGCCTTCTCGGCAATCATGCCGATTACATAGTAAAGCACAAAGAAAACCACCGATGCCACCAACGGGAGCCCCAATCCGCCCTTGCGCACGATAGAGCCGAAAGGCGCGCCGATGAGGAACAGCAGCAGGCAGGCTATCGAGAGGGTGTATTTGCGCTGCCACTCAATGTAGTGGCGGTTGATATATTCTTGGTCGCCACGCTGTAGGTCTTCGTACATTTTGGCATCCTTGATCCCCGAGGAGGCTGCATTGATGGCGTAGTTGTAAGCCCGTCGCTTCAGATTGTGCAGTTGGGCGGCATTGTCTAGGGGGGGAGTCGCCACTGCTGTCATGGAACCGATATTCTTCCAGGCATGGAAGCCGGACATGAGGTCGGCACGGCACTGGTCACGCCGTCCGCCGAGCTTCTCCTCAAGACTATGCACCGTACTGTCAAGCTGCACCACATTCATCATCTGGTAACTGCCCTTGAAGATATCTTCCCCGCTGCGGTTGAAGGCGAATGACGATATGTCGAAAGCAATGGTCTGTTCGCTGAAGCCGATGGACATCAAAGGTCGGCGGCGGTAGTTATCGCCCGTAGACGACTCGATGTAGGAATATCCGTCGTGTAGGGTAAAGCGCAGGTAGCGGTTGTCGGCCGAGGACTGCATAATGCCGCTCTTGGCTACGGTGACGTTGGTTTCGGTCATGCCTTTCGAGTGGTCGTAGATGACCACATCGTGGAGCGTACGGCCATCCTGGTCTTTTTCTCCCACACGGATAACATAACCCTCGATATCCTTATAGTACTCGCCCGGACGGATATTGACCGCCGGTTTTTTACGTGTAATGTCGTATAAGGTCATGCGGTACTTGAGCATGGCCGAGGGCATTACGTTGTTGGCAAAGTAGAAAGCCACACCCGTGAGCAGCAATACCACCATGGTCATAGGCAGCATCACCCTGCTCACCGAGACACCACCAGCCTTCATGGCCACCAACTCGTATTTCTCCCCGAAGTTTCCCATGGTCATGATGGAAGCGAAGAGCACCGCGATGGGCAGCGCCATGGGGACGAAGGTGGCGGAGGCGTATAGCAACAGTTCGGCGATGACAGAAAACTCAAGTCCCTTGCCCACCAGGTCATCAATGTACTTCCACACAAACTGCATCAGCAGCACGAAGACCGAGAGGGAGAACGTCAGCACCAAAGGACCAACGAACGAACGTAGTATGAGTTTGTCTATCTTCTTCATGGCTGTCAGAACTTGCCACTCAACCAGCGCCACAGGTCATTGCCGTTGGCCAGTATCATCAGCGCCAACAGAAGGAACATACCCACATTCTGGGCCACCGAGAGGAATTTGTCGGACGGCTTGCGGCCGGTGACAATCTCCCAGAGGGTGAACATAATGTGTCCACCGTCAAGTCCTGGAATGGGAATGATATTCATAAAGGCAAGGATAAGCGCCAAAAGGGCGGTGATATTCCAGAAGGCATGCCAATCCCAATAGCTGGGGAAGATGCTGCTCATGGTACCGAAGCCGCCAAGACTCTGTACGCCACCGGGCGAGAAGAGCACCTTGAGCGAGGAAACATACTCGACCAAGGTCTTCCAGCCGTGGCTGATGCCGGCGGGGATGGCTTGGAAGAACGTATAGTCGTGGTGCTGCACCTCGAAGAGGGCGGCGATATCGGTGACCAGTTGCACCCCCAGCTTGCCGTCGCTGCCCAACAGCAGGGTGACGGACTGGAGTGTCCCGTCGCGATAGAATCCCACCGTCAGCGAGTCGCCGGCATGGGCAGCCAAGGCAGGCGAGATGTCGCTGTAGGCCGCCATGGGTTCGCCGTTGATGCTGACCACGCTGTCACCGGCCTGCATGCCGGCCCGTTGTGCCACGGAACCGGCGACAAAGTCCTTCACTACAAAGGGCATGCGGGGTGACATTATCTGCTTCACCTGCTCGCGGTTCACCCGTTCCAAGAGGTTGCCACTCAACGAGAGGTCAATCAACGAGTCGCCTCGCATGACCGTCACCTGGCGGGGATTGTCGAGCAACAGCGTTCGTGTGGCCTCCGTGTAGTCATACATCTCGCATCCGTCGACAGCATAGATAATGTCCCCTTTCTGGAACCCTTCGTCGAGCATCACCTGATGGTAATCATATCCCAACGTGGCGTTACGCAGCGGAAGCTCGTCCTGGCCCCAGTGGGCGAAGATGGCAGAATAGATAAGCAGGGCCGACAAGAAGTTCACCAACACGCCTCCACTGATGATGCAGAGACGTTGCCAGGCCGGTTTGGTACGGTATTCCCAGGGCTGGGGTTCACTCTCGAGGTCGTCGACACCCTTGGTTTCGTCAATCATGCCGGCGATGTCGCAGTAGCCGCCCAGCGGTATCCAGCCCAATCCCCAGAGGGTATTGTCGCGGTCCTCAGGAGCAAGGTTCTTCTCGTCCCACGAATCGGGCGTGGTGGCGTTGAAGAACAGGAAGTGCCACTTCCCGCCAAACTTCTTCGCCTTGAGGATAGAGAACTTCCAGTTGAAGAAGATATAATAACGACGCACGCGCGTGTGAAACAATTTAGCAAAGCATAGATGCCCTAGTTCGTGGGTCATCACCAAAAGCGAGAGGCTGAGGATAAGTGCAAGCCATTTCATTGGTTACGTATGGTTTTATCGGTTAGTAAAAGGTCGTCAAGAGAAGGATTGGCAATGTACGGTGCCTTCTGCATGGCCGACTCCACACGGTCGGCGATGTCGAGGAACCCTATCGTGCCATCAATAAACTGCTGGACAGCCACCTCATTGGCGGCATTCATGACACAGGGCATATTGCCCCCACGCTCGATAGCGTAGTAAGCCAAATCGAGGCAACGGAACGTCGCACGGTCGGGCTTTTCAAAGGTAAGGTTGGGGTAGTCGGCAAAATCCAATCGCGGCAGGTGGCTCTCGACCCGTTCGGGGAAAGTAAGGGCATACTGGATGGGAGTCTCCATGGTAGGCACACCCAACTGGGCTTTGATGCTTCCGTCACGGAACTGTACCATCGAGTGCACCACCGACTGCGGATGTACCAGCACCTCGATGTCGCGGGCTTCGACCCCAAAGAGCCATTTGGCTTCTATCACCTCCAGTCCCTTGTTCATCAGCGACGCGGAGTCGATAGTCACCTTGCGACCCATGCTCCAGTTGGGATGTTTCAGGGCCTGTGCAAGGGTGACGGTGGCCAGCTGCTCGCGAGTCATCCCACGGAAGGGACCGCCGCTGGCAGTGAGAAGTATCTTGTCTATGCTGCTTCCTTCACCGACAAGGCATTGGAAGATAGCCGAATGCTCGCTGTCGACCGGCAGGATAGGCGTGCGGTAACGGGTGGCAGCCGCTGTGACGATGGCACCCGCTACCACCATGGTCTCCTTGTTGGCCAGGGCGATGGGCTTGCCACATTCGATGGCACGCAGCGTGGGACGCAGGCCGGCAAAGCCGACGATGGCAGCCACAACCATGTCGATGCTTTCCATCTCCATCAGGTCAAGCATCGATTCCTCTCCGGCAAATACCTTCACATCACTGTCTTTCAATGCTTCACATACTTGTGAATACTTATCCTTGTCGGCTATGACCACAGCGTTGGGAGAGAACTCTAGGGCTTGCTCAACCAAGAGGTCGGCATTGCTGCCAGCACAAAGCACCTCTATGGAGAAACGGTCGGGGTGGCGCCGCACGACGTTCAACGTCTGCCGGCCTATCGAACCGGTGGAACCCAGGATAGCTATGCGTTTCGTATCGTTTTTCATTTATCTTAACTCCTGTCTCCTACACACTTGTATCCTTAAAAAGAGATATATTCCTCTGGATTGACAGCATTGCCACCCACCCAGATTTCAAAATGCAGATAAGCACCCAGTTCGCGGCGGCCATTGTTGCCGACATAGGCTATCGGCTCGCCGGCTCGCACCACGTCGCCTTGGCGCTTCAGCAACGCCCCGTTGTTCTGATAGACCGTCACCACATTGCCCGGATGTTGCAAGGCAATGACATGGCCTGCCTCGGCAGCGAAGCCGGCAAAGACTACCGTCCCGCTATAGGCGGCACAGACAGCGCGGCTGACATCGCCGGCGATGTCGACTCCATGATGCGAGGGACCGAAGGGGGTCAGGATATTGCCTTTGAGGGGCGTGAAAAAGAGGTGTGTGATAGCGGAAGCATGGTCGGCAGCGGTCGCCGAAGTCGGCTGGTCCTTTACCTGATAACGGCTGTCCTCCTGCTCCACTTCAAGGCGCAACAAACTGTCTTCTTTGCAACGACGGTAGGCTGTGGCCAGTTGCTGCAGAGTGGCAGTGCTGTCAGACTGGATATCCTCCCAGTCTTTGCCTGGCGTTTCGCCACGCAACACAGCCTGCAGAGTAACTATCATCCACTCCTGATTGTCCAGCTGCACCTCGAGCGAATCTATCTTCTTGGCGTTTTGATAGGTCTGCTCCACCATGCGAGTGTCGGTGTAACCCGGAATCCATTCCCGCAAGGGGGTGAAGGCAATGAGTACCGTGGTGAGGGTAATAAGCACTATGACGGTGATGCCGATGGTGACAAAAAGGTTGATACCCGACAACTGGAAGGAGAACTTCTCCTTGAAGGTGTCGGTGTCCATCACGACGAAGCGGTGCTTATGCTTGATAACGTCAGTGACGGGGTTGCTTCTGAACTTGAACCACCAATCTTTCAGTCCCATGACTATCCGATTTATAATTTAAGGTTTAAAGTTTAAGGTTAAGCCGATGCCTGTATAACATCCCTTACCCCTTAAACTTTAAACCTTAAATCAAATCACTAATCTATTAGAAGAACTTGTTGCGCTGGTCTTTGATGTTAGCCATGCTACGCAGCACCTGTCCGACATAGCGGGACTTGATGTTCATACCCTGCTCGATGCGGGACATGGCGTTGGTGTTGGACTCGGCAGCCACTTTGCTGTCGACCTGCACCACGTAGACGCCGTTGGCACCCTTGACGGGACCGACCACACCGCTCTTGGTAGCGGCGACGGCGGCCAACACCTTGGGTTCCATACCGAACTGCTGCAGGTTGTAGTCGCCGAAGGCCACCCCTTCGAGGGTGTCGACCTGCACATTGAGCGCAGTGGCAATGGAGTTGATGTCCTGACCAGCTTTGACGGCAGCGCTGGCACGGTCCATCAGAATCTGGGCCTTCTTGTCGAGACGCACCTGGGTCTCAATCATCGGACGCACCTGATCGAGGGTGGCGTAGCCTTTCTTGAAGACATCCTTCAGGGCCACGACAACGAACAGACCGTCGCACTCATAGACCTGATCGGCCACGGCACCGGTCTTGGTGTCCTCGTTGAAAGCCCACTGGACGATGCTGCGGGCATTGGGCACACCGGCCATGTTGTCGCTCATCATACCCACACGGGCGCTACGCACCTGCATGTTCTGCTCGCGGGCGGCAGCCTCGAGGGCATCGATGCTGCGGTTCTGACCGGCAAAGCGGCTGGCTTCATTATAGATAGCACGGTTGGTATTGTTCGAGGCGGCAATCTCGCGGCTAATCAAAGCCACACGGTATTTCTTGTTGGCGGGAGTCTTGTCGGTCACCTTCACCACGAAGTAACCCACACCCTGCGGGTGAGTGAAGAGGAAGCAACTTCCGACGGGAGTGTTCACAATCTGCTCATTGAGGAAACCATAGCCACCATCGAGCTGCCAGTCCATGTCACCCTTGGTGTCGTTCTTCTGAGGATCGTCGCTAAACTGCTCAACGG
>Ga0310786_10005567_pt1 | contig 17046 bp, 11 predicted proteins | sample AusTroGonzalo_MG_FD_203881 | JGI IMG/M metagenome (GOLD analysis project Ga0310786, IMG submission 203881) | Bovine rumen microbial communities from tropical cattle in Woodstock, Queensland, Australia - Gonzalo_03 (v2) (version 2) | ecosystem: Host-associated > Mammals > Digestive system >... | reverse complement strand
TGCGAGGTAGTCCTTAGGAAGACAGATCTTGGCGATCTTAGCGAAGTTCTCAGGCTCGTTAGCCTTGACCCAGAGTACCTTCGGAGCAGTAAAGCCTGCGAAAGCGATATTTCCTGTATATTCCGTGAGCTTATCCTTGCCGATAACGTTGTTGAGATACTCAGTCTCCTTATAGGATCTTCCGTCGTTCCAAAGGATCGCAGGCCTAATGACCTTATCTTCTGAATCGAGCATGACGAGACCGTGCATCTGGCCTCCGAAACTGATACCCTTGACATCGTTGCCGTCAAATCCGGCGATCAATTCCTTGATACCCTCAACGGATTTGTCAAACCAATCATACGGATCCTGTTCTGACCAACCTGAATGTGGGAAATTGACCGGATACTCCTTAGAGACAACTTTAAGAACCTTGCCGCCCTCATCTGCCAAAATAAGCTTGACAGCCGACGTACCAAGGTCTACACCGATAAATAACATACGTGTTCCTCCCGTAAAGCCTAATAAACTACAATAAATATAAAAATTATCCTTTTAAAAAGCAATTTCTAATTTGACAAACAAAAACGCCTATTTTCTACAATTAGCACAAATTTTACACATATTGCGACAAGCCGTGATATCGTGTTTTCAGTGCTTTTCGAGCAGCAAACCGCTTACTTTGTGACTTTTGAAGAAAGTTTCCGCAAAAGCAAAACGTTTCACGCACTTATGTGATAATGCACAAAAATTGCTATTTTTGTTCGGCATCATTCCAATGATATTTTACTCTCCGTAAAGATTGTTTTTCACGCAAAACGAGTGCAAATCCCCGGGACATGACACGGAATAAAAAAACATTGTGATTCACACAAAAAAACGACAAAGAAAACCGGCAAAATGGTATCATTAAGATATCAAACAACGGAGGTAAATATATGCAGTATGAAATCAAAGGCGCACCGTTCCCGGTTGCCATCTGTACTCTTTCAAACGGCGAATCCCTCATTACCGAGCGCGGCTCGATGAGCTGGATGTCTGATTCCCTCAAGATGCAGACTGTAGGAGGTTCGATCGGAAAAGCATTCGGAAGACTTGTTTCCGGCGAGTCCATGTTCCAGAACAGGTACACGGCTGAAAAGGAAGGTGCTTTTATAGCATTCGCTTCAAGTTTTCCCGGAGAAATCAGAGCTCTTGACATAAGGCCGGGCCAGGAGATGGTAGTCCAGAAGTCAGGCTTCCTCGCAAGCGAAGAGAGCGTAGAGCTTTCCATCCACTTCAAGAAGAAGTTCGGAGCAGGTCTTTTCGGCGGTGAAGGCTTTATCATGCAGAAGCTTTCCGGTAACGGAACGGCATTTGTAGAGCTCGACGGTTCTGTCTGCGAATATAATCTCGCAGCAGGCGAGACGATGTATCTGGATACCGGATATCTCGCTATGATGGACGCTACAGTCCAGATGGACATCGAGATGGTCAAGGGTGCCAAGAATATCTTCCTCGGCGGCGAAGGTCTCTTCAACACCAAGGTAACCGGCCCGGGCCGCGTATGGATCCAGACAATGCCTATCCCGACACTTGCAATGTCCATATCGACATACATTCCGGGAAAGAGCTGATCATCCTGCTATCTTCAAGGGACTGCCGAACAGGCAGTCCCTTTTTTCGCGCGAAAAAAGGCTGTCTCCGAAGAGACAGCCCTCAATGTTTATTCTTTTGATCTTAAGATCAAGCCTGAGGCTTACCGCAATTGCTGCAGAACTTACCTGTGTTCTTTGCACCGCACTCGCAGGTCCACTCACCGGAATTAACAACCGGCTGAGGCTTACCGCAGTTGCTGCAGAACTTGCCTGTGTTGGAAGCGCCGCATTCGCAGGTCCATGTTCCTGCAGGTGCCGGCTGAGGCTTACCGCATGTTCCGCAGAACTTGCCCTGGTTAACAGCACCGCACTCGCATGTCCAGCCGCCCTGAGGAGCTGTAGGAGGTGTGCCTGCGCCAACTACTGCGCCGCCCATAGCGCCGCCGCCCTGCTGACCATTGTTCTGGAGCATATTGAAAGCACCGTTGGACATAGCGCCCATGCCTCCCATGCCTCCGACCATACCCATGCCCATGAAGCCGTTAACTGCACCGTTTGCATTGCCTGCTGCGGTCTTCATAGCATCTGTCTGGCCAAGGATAGCCTGTGTAGCAACAGCATTCGGATTGTTTGCGAATACTGCGGCGTTGTCGTATGTCTCGATCCTCTCTCTCGACTTCTCGTCCGGCTGAGGGATACCGAGAGCAACTTCCTCGACGACCATACCACGGCCCTTGAGCCACTTCTCGTCGAGAACTGTCTGCATATTCTCACGGAGCTTTGTCTTATTACCAGGGAGCTGAGCGAATTCGATCTTATCTACAGTACCGCAAAGGTTCAATGCCTCTGTCATGAGATCAAGGAACTCGAGACGCGGCTGCTTAGGATCCTTAGGTGTACCCATGAGATCGATCGTTCTGTACTCACCTGAGATGTTGGAGCATACATTTCTCCAGAAGGTGATAGGATCAGCGATCTTGAATGTGAAAGATCCGTTAAGCTTGATGTAGATATTCCTGTATACAGGATCCGGATAAGGTACAGGTGAAGAAGTTCCGAACTTCTGATCCCTGATCTCCTGCATATTTACATAGTAAACGAGCTGCTCTTGCATGATCTCGCCGCCGGCTCTCATACGGTTCCATGTATCAACGACGGAAGCCTTAAGATTCTGGAAGAAGTGCTCGTTAGCAAGACATGAAGGAGCTGTTGAAGAATCGAAAGAATACATTCCGCCCTCGCCGTCTGCTACATAGTCAACTACCTGACCATTGTTTACAAGGATAAGTGCATGATTCGGTGGTACTACGATCTTGGAACCGTTTGAAATAACATCCGTGTTCCCTTTGTTGTTTCCCTTAGTAATCTTGTTAGCGCCCTTTCTGCACAGAACATCCTGTCCGAGTGCATCAGTCGTGAAGAATTCCAAATACTGATCGGCAAACTGTGAAGAAATAGATCCGCCGACTGTACTTGCAATGTTGCCAATCAATTTGATCAAGCCCATAATACAAGTTCCTCCTAAATGATTTATACTTCCAAAGTACAAACAAATTTTATCATTAAAGGGCGGATTCCACAACAATTTTAACAAGCGACAGTCAGTAATTATAGCTGATAATTCGCTTAATGCACATAATTTCGCCGGGTTTATTCAGTGCAGCAAGATCCGCGTCGCTAAAGCGTCCTTCAAGGACCGATGTGCAGACCAGAGGAACCCCTGTCCGTGAGGCTACGTTACCTATGATCCCGTTTCCCCTGACGATATCTTCAAACGAAGTCTCCTCAAGAAGATTGGTATTGTTGATGAAGCCCGTGATCGGAAGTTTGGCTGCCGCTTCAAGGTCTTGGGCCATCGTTATAATCGAATCCTCGTCGGAAGTAAAAGGCCTTAGGGTATTTATGACCATAAAGAGGTTATAGTCGATGCCGAGGAGCCTTCCGTGCATGGAGCCCAAAACGTTTGCTCCCATGTCCTCTCCGCCTATGTCGAAAACGCCTCTGTAGCTCTCATCATCGAAAATGGAATACACTTCTCCGGGAAGAGCCGGAACATCGACATTCGAGTTCGCATAGGAAGGCGATATTATCCTTATGTCGGTATTCCCGAGCCTGCCGATCGCATCGGCGGAACGGTAGAACGGATTGACTATATCGAGATCCGCCAGAAGGACCTTGCTCTGAGGATTCCTTGCCTTCATTCCGAGGGCGCAGTTGACGGAAACTTCTGATTTACCGCTTCCGTATGCACCTATAAAGATATTCAGTCTCTTGCTGTCAAATATGCTCATCTTTTACTCCCTGTACTCGACGATGTCGTTAATATCCTTTCTCGGTCTCATGACCGGCGTCTCGTCCGGATAGCCTGCCGCGATCGCACAGGCGAGCTGATCGTTACTTTTAAGGAAAGCTCTTATAGGCTCATGCGCGAAAAAGGTGTTGGCGATCCAGAGTGTTCCAAGGCCTTCCTCTGTAGCCGTAAGGAGCATGTTTTCGACGGAGGCGCCTATGGAAAGGGTATCGCATATCTCGGTTATCCTGCCGAAGATATCCTGAGGCGGTCCGAAAGGCGTCGTCCCGTTGGTGTTGAGGACGAGTATTATGACAGGAGCGCCGCGCATTATGCGGAGCGTGTTCCGGGCATCATATACGCCCGGTTTTGCCCCTTCGGGAAGGGACGGTTCATTTAAAGCCGCGATCAGTCCCTTGTCCATAACATCAAGAAGGATATCCCTGGATCCTCCCTCGAAAACTATATATTTCCACGGCTGCCTGTTCTTGGCAGAGGGTGCCATACGGGCTGCTTCGATCATCTTTTCGATAAGTTCTCTCGGTACTTTGGTGTCCTTGAACTTACGGATGCTCCTTCTGTCAAATATCTCTTTCATGTCATTAACCTCCGGTTGATCAATTGAGTTCGGCTATGGTGACTCCGTCGTCGCCTTCGCCTATGGAACCGAGCCTGTGGGATTTGACCCGCCTGCTCTGTCTGAGGAAATCATCAACAGCGCTTCTTAAGGCGCCTGTACCCTTGCCGTGTACGATCCTGATCTTCTTTATGCCGCTTAAGGAGCAGTCATCGATATAGGAATCGAGAGCCGAGACCGCTTCGTCGACACGCATTCCGAGGAGCATGATCTCGGGCATCGTGGAAGAAGATTTTTTCATAGCGATCAAAGTCGCGGAATCTTTCTTCCTCTCGACCGGACGGTCGCGCCTTGTCTTTGTCTCTTCGTGACGCTCTTTCTGATCTCCGGTCGGAAGTCTGAGCGCTTCTTTTTCGAGAGAGAGCCTCATGGTTCCGGATTCGATCAGGACCTTGCCGGACTTGTTCGGAAGGCTGACGCAGGTGCCGAGCATATCGAGGTGCGGTATGTAATACTTCGCTCCGACCTTGAATTCCCTCGGGATCTCGCCCGGCAGAGAAGTCTTGTCGAGTATCTCGTCATCGGCGGAATCGTCGGTCAGATCCTTAAGGCCTGCGCGGAGGCGTCTTCTGACCTTTTCCATCTCGTCCATGGCGTCTTTTCGATCCATCTGCTTTCCGGTCTTTTTAAGCTTTTTTATGAGTTCTTCGAGTTCCTGCTCTTTTTCTTCGAGAAGGTCCCTTTGCTCTTTGCGGGCGTCATTTAAGATCTTGGTCTTTGACGCTTTCAGGGCTTTCTTCTCCTCTTCGAGAGCCTTCTTCTGCTCTTCGAGTTCGATATTGAGCTTCATGTTCTCGTTATGGAGACGCTTTGCCTCACGGTTATTCTCTTCGGCAGACTCCAGGAGCCTCTCGAAAGCGAGCTCGTCATTACTCAGGTTTTCCATCGCGGCATCGATTATCTTGGAAGGGATGCCGAGTTTCTTTGAGATGATGAAGGCATTACTTACGCCGGGCATACCGATTATGAGCCTGTAAGTCGGAGACAATGTATCGGTATCGAATTCACAGGCGGCGTTCATGACACCTTCTTTTTCGATGGCATAAGCCTTAAGTTCCTTATAGTGGGTCGTCGCCATGGTCGTGCAGCCGCGCTCGAAGAGCTCGTCAAGGATAGCTATCGCAAGCGCCGCTCCCTCGGCAGGATCGGTTCCGCTCCCGAGCTCGTCAAGGAGCACAAGAGAATTCTTACGGGTGTTCTTAAGTATAAAGACGATGTTGGACATGTGAGCCGAGAATGTGGATAAGCTCTGCTCGATACTCTGCTCGTCACCGATATCCGCGAGAACGCGGTCGAAGCACGCGATCTCGGATCCCTGGGCGCACGGGAGCATGAGGCCTGCCATCGCCATAAGGGTAAAGAGTCCGCAGGTCTTGAGCGATACCGTCTTACCGCCGGTATTAGGTCCCGTTATGATCAGGGATCTGTAGTCTTTCCCGAGTTCGATATCGACCGGAACGACCGTATCTGCCGGGATAAGCGGATGGCGCGCCTTAACGAGCCTTATGTAACTTCTGTCGTTGAGGGCAGGCTTAGTAGCCTTCATCCTGATCGCAAGTTCCGCCTTTGCGCTGACAAAATCGATATCGGCGACCAAAACGGTATCCGATTCGAGAGCGTCGGCATTTTTAAGTACTCTGCCCGTAAGTTCTTCAAGGATCCTTTGGATCTCTTCCCTCTCGAGAGCCATGAGTTCCCTGATCCTGTTGTTCGCTTCAACGACGGCAAGAGGTTCGATAAAAACCGTCTGACCCGTAGAAGAAGTGTCGTGGACGATACCCGGAAGTCTCGATTTGCATTCGGCTCTGACAGGAACGCAATAACGGTCTCCCCTTATGGTTATGATAGCTTCCTGAAGGATATCCTCGTTATTCCTTATTACCCTGTCGAGCATGACCCTGATATTCTGCTGAATGTCTTTTTTCTCGCGCCTGATCGAATATAATGTCTCACTGGCGCGGTCGTTCATCTCGTCTTCGTTGACGATCGATGAAGAGATATCCTTCTCGAGGACCGGAACCGGAGACAGGGCACCTATCGAACCGAAAAGGTTAGTCCCCTCCATGTCGGAATGCTCGTTCGAGATGACCTGCAGGAGCCTTTCGGTCGACCGCAGGAATGATGCTATATCAAGAAGCTGGCGCATGCTCAGTACTCCGCCCGCTCTCGAAAAAGAAACGGACGGCCTGATGTCGCAAAAACCGCCTAACGGAAGCGGTCCGTATTTGTTGATGTAGGTAAAGGCTTCTTCTGTGTCATCCAGGCCTTCTCTTACGGCCGTATGATCAGTCGTAGGATAGAGTTCCTCCGCAAGGGCTCTTCCGTAGGAAGTCCTCGTGCAGTCGAGGAGTGCTGACTTTATCTTGTCAAATTCAAGAACGCTCAACACGCGGCCTCTTATCTGCTTGCGGCGTTCTTCCTCTTCAAATGTTGAATATCTGTACATATACCTCTCTTATCAGGAAAGGCCGTCCTCATGAGAGGAGCCAGAACTTATCGAGCTCCTTCTGGTTGATGGTCTTCTTCATCTCGAGACCCTCTTCTATATCGACATCGGTAATCTTACCGTCCTTAAGAACGACCAGTCTGTTAAATCTTTTCTCCTTAATGCATTCTATGGCATGCGCACTCATAAGAGTCGCCATTGTCCTGTCGCGGAGCGTAGGGCTTCCTCCGCGCTGCAGGTGACCAAGTATTGTAGGTCTTGCTTCGATCCCCGTCACTTCTTCGATCCTGGCGGCGATATCCGTCGCGGATCCCGCGCCCTCGGCCACGATAACGATATAATGCCTCTTGCCCTTGTTCCTGCCGTCGAGGATGACCCTGATGACATCCTTATCAAAATCATAAGGAACCTCAGGAATGAGGAGGCACTCGGCTCCGGTAGCGATACCTACGTTGAGGGCGATATAACCCGCATGTCTTCCCATGACCTCGATGACACTGCAGCGTTCATGTGACGAAGCCGTGTCGCGGAGCTTGTCGATCGCTTCCATCGCGGTATTCATGGCCGTATCGTAGCCGATCGTATATTCTGTTGAAGCTATGTCATTATCGATGGTACCCGGAACGCCTATGACCGGAACACCGACTCTCGCGAGAGCCCTGGCGCCCTTATATGATCCGTCGCCGCCTATAACGATCAGGGCTTCAAGTCCGTAAACTTCCATCATCCTTGCGCCCTTGATGACGCCTTCCTTGGTCATGAACGTCTTGGATCTGGCCGTCATGAGGAAAGTTCCGCCGCGCTGCAAGGTCTCGGAGACATCTCTGGTGTTGATCTGGCTCATCTCGCCTTTCCAGAGTCCGTGAAAACCTCTCGTGACACCGAAGATCTCAAGCCCGCTGTTGATGCCCGTACGGACGACCGATCTGATCGCCGCGTTCATTCCGGGAGCATCGCCGCCGCTCGTAAGAACGCCGATCCTCTTCAGATCCTGAACGGTGGAAGGATCGATCTTGTCGTAATTATCGGCTCTCAGTGTATCTATATCCGGTACATTTGTCTCATCATAAAGAATGTTAAGCATAATATCACCCCTGCACAAAATCTACACAAATAATATCATTCCGTGCGCTTTTTTTAAATAATAAAAGTCAATTGACCGTGATATTATCCTCGCCGCAGAGACGTGCGATATGTTCGAGCACTTCCGGGGAATCGTCTATGTTACAGAGCGGATTGACGTTACGGAGGTGTCCCGTCGAAGGGAAATAGATCTTGACCTTCGTATTCCCGTGGAAATATGCAAGAACGTTCATGAGCCTGTTATATGATGCATCGCCTATCTCTCCGTTGAACCTTATGGCGACAAAATGCTCTTCGGACGAAGGAAGGGTGAACTTCCCTTCAGGAGTTGCCTTTACCTGCTCTTTTGGGGGAGTAACGTATGTTTTCGGGAAGGAAGATACGGGATTAATATCCTTCAGGCATGCCCTGTAGAACGGGTCTGTCCGGACCTGCTCCGCTTCGGTATCGTTCTCGGGCATCGGGATGATCCTGTCGACATAGAGCGAGAACGTATCGTCTTCCCTTACGCGGCGCTTGCCGAGGATCAGGAATGACTTGTTAGCGGCAAGTATCGCGTTATATCTTTCCAGGATCTTGCCGAAGACCGCGCACTCATACTGCCCGAAAAGGTCCTCGAACTGCAGTACCGCCATCATCGTCTTGGCCTTGGTCGAACGCATCTGCTTTTTGAGAAGGAGACCCGCCATGATGACCGGCTTGTCATCATTTATCGCCATCATATTCTCGCTGTCCTTATATTCCTTGACATCATTCATGCCGAAGGTCACGAACTCATCTATGTACTTTTTCGAACCCATGAGCGGGTGACCCGATATGTAGATACCGAGAACATCTTTCTCGTAATAAAGTTTCTCCTCCATGGAGTACTCGGGCACGTCCTTGATATCGACAGAAGGATGATCGGAAGACAGCCCCTGATCGTCCCCCATATCGAAAAGGCTCAGCTGGCCTTCCATCCTTCCCGAATTATTCCTGTTGAGCTTATCGAGCTCGGTCTGGACGGTCATGATCATCGAAGCTCTGGTAAGACCCGTAAAATCCAGGGCGGAAGAGAAGATCAGTGACTCTATCATCTTCTTGTTGAGGTTACAGGACCCCGCTCTTACCAGAAAATCTGTAAAGTCCCTGAAAGGACCGTTGGCATTCCTCTCTTTTACAAGAGATTCGACCGCACCTTCGCCGACATTCTTGATAACGGAAAGACCGATCCTTATGCACCTTTTTCCGTCTTCTCCCTTTTCCGTCGAGAACTTCGCCTTGCTTCTGTTGATATCAGGCGGAAGTACCCTGATATTCATCGAAGGGCAGCAGCTTATATACCACGCGGCTGCCGACAGATTGAACCTGAACGAATTCATCATCGCGGCCATGAACTCGGTCGGATAATGATACTTGAGATAAGCAGTATAATAACCGACGAGTGCATAAGCAGCGGCGTGGGATTTGTTGAATGCGTATCCCGCAAAGTTACTGACGTCACTGAATATCTTATCGGCGATCTCCTCCGGAACCCCGTTTTCAACCGCGCCGGTGACTTTGTTTCCGGAATCGTCCTCGCCTCCGTAGATAAAGATCTTACGGTATTTTTCCATAAGAGCCTTATTCTTCTTGCTCATGGCACGTCTGATGTTATCCGACTGTCCCATCGAGAAGCCCGCCAGGTCGCGAACTATCTGCATGACCTGTTCCTGATAGACCATACAGCCGTATGTGACTTCAAGGATCGGCTGCAAGAGCGGGTGATCATAACTGATCTTGGACGGGTCGTGCTTACTTGCCACATACTTCGGTATCTGATCCATAGGACCCGGACGGTAGAGCGAGATACCCGCTATTATATCTTCGAGCGAAGTCGGCTTAAGTTCCTTCATAAATGAAGTCATGCCACGGCTCTCGAGCTGGAACACGCCGATCGTATCGCCGTTACCGATCATCTTATATACTTCAGGTTCATCAGTCGGGATCGAATCAAAATCGATCTTTACATTGTAATTCTCATATACCATGTCAGCCGTATCGCGCATGACGGTCAGGGTCCTTAATCCCAGGAAATCGAACTTGAGAAGGCCCACGCTCTCGATATCGTATTTGGCAAACTGTACGACAACGTTATTATCGTTGACCGACAGCGGCGCAATATCCGTGATCGGCTTGCCTGAGATGATAACGCCTGCGGCATGTGTCGAAGTGTGTCTCGGCATGCCTTCGAGCTTTCTCGAATAATCCAAGATCTTTCGTACGTTCTCGTCACTTTCATATTCCTTCATGAGTTCCGAATTCATGTCGAGAGCCTTGTCCAGGGTTATGCCGAGATTTTCCGGTATCATCTTCGCGACCTTGTCCGCAGTCGCATAAGGAAGATCCATTACACGCGCGACATCCCTTATGCACAGCCTCGGCTGAAGCGTTCCGTAGGTGATTACCTGCGCTACTCTCTCCGAACCGTACTTAAGCGTTACGTAATCTATTACTTCCTGCCTTCTCTCATAACAGAAATCGATATCAAAGTCAGGCATCGATACACGTTCGATATTAAGGAACCTCTCGAAAACAAGACCGTACCTGAGAGGATCGATATTCGTGATACCTATCGCATAGGCAACGAGAGAACCGGCTCCCGATCCACGGCCCGGGCCTACCATGATGCCTTTGGACTTCGCATAGAAGATAAAGTCCCAGACGATAAGATAATAGTCCGTATAACCCATCTTGTTGATGACTGAAAGCTCATAGTCGATCCTCTTATGATATTCCTCAACGGGTACCTTGGGCGGGACTGACTTGAACTTCTCCCCGAGTCCCGAATAAGCAAGGCTCGTCAGATATTCCGCATTGGAATTAAATCCCGAAGGAACATCAAATTCCGGAAGATGGATGGTATTAAAATCATATTCAACATTACACATGTTCGCGATCTTAGTCGTATTCTCGATCGCTTCGGACAGATTCGGGAAAAACCTTCTGATATCGGTCTCCGATTTGACATAGAAATCATTAGTCGACATCCTGAACCTGTCCGTATCTGATCTCTTCGCACCGGTCTGCATACAGAGAAGCACATCATGTACCTCATAGTCCTCACTCTTCAGATAATGGCAGTCATTCGTCGCGACGAGAGGGATACCCGTCTGCCTCGAGATCTTAACCAGGGAAGCATTTACTATGGCCTGTTCCCTCATAGTATTGCTCTGTATCTCGAGATAATAATTCCCTCTTCCGAAAAGCGCATCATACCACAGTGCGTCAGATACCGCCTTATCCATGTTGTCACTCAGGATGTCACATGAAATCTCTCCCGCTATACATGCAGAAAGACAGATAAGTCCGTCGTGATACTTCTCAAGAAGTTCCTTATCGATCCTCGGCTTACGGTAAAAACCTTCAAGAAAACCAGCCGAGCAGAGCCTGTTCAGGTTCTTAAGTCCTTCGTTGTCCTTGGCCAGGAGTATCAGGTGATGATAATATCTCTCATTCGCGGCATATGTCCTGTTGAACCTGCTGTCCGTAGCAACATAGAGCTCACAGCCGATGATCGGGTGAAGTCCCTTGGCCTTCATCCTCCGGTAGAAATCAACGACTCCGTACATGACACCGTGATCCGTTATCGCGCATGAAGTCATGCCCATCTCTTCAAGACGGTCAGGCAGATCCTTGAGCCTTATGGCACCGTCGAGCAGACTGTACTCCGTATGAAGATGCAGATGGACAAAACCCGTTACGTTCGGTGGCGATATCAAGTTGTCGTTGTTGCCGCTCATTTTACGGGCGCTCCTCCCTTAAGTAGGATTATTGTATCACGAAGCTCCGCGGCGCGCTCAAAATCAAGATCCTTGGCAGCCTTCGCCATCTCTTTTTGAAGTTTGCCGATAAGCTTTGTCTTATCCTCTTCGGGAACTGAAGATGCTCCTCCTTCGAGGATCTTCCTGATATTGTCCTTGGACTTTTTATCCTTCTTCCCGTCATCGTCAACAAAATCAAATACTTCCCTTATATCCTTCTTGATCGTCTTCGGAATTATGTGATGCTCTTCGTTATAGCGCATCTGGATCTCACGTCTCCTGTTAGTCTCCGATACGGCGGCCATAATGGAATCCGTCATCTCGTCGGCATAAAGGACTACCCGTCCTTCACTGTTCCTCGCGCATCTTCCGATGATCTGGATAAGCGATCTCGTCGATCTTAAGAATCCTTCCTTGTCTGCATCGAGGATCATGAGGAGCGATACTTCAGGCAGGTCTATTCCCTCCCTTAAAAGATTGATGCCGACTATGACATCAGTCTCACCGGTCCTCAATTTCTTAAGGATCTCCATACGTTCGACAGTGGATATATCGGAATGAAGATATGTGACATTGATGCCCTCGTTACGCAGAAATCCCGTCAGGTCCTCGGCCATCTTCTTGGTCAATGTCATGATGAGGCTCTTATCGCCCTTCTTGATATTCTCGCGAAGTCTCATGAGCATATCTTCGATCTGACCTTCGACCGGGCAGATATAGATCTCAGGTTCAAGAAGTCCGGTAGGTCTTATGATCTGCTCGACCACCTGAGTGCTGTGTTCCTTCTCGTATTCGGCAGGAGTAGCTGAAACATAGATCGTATGACCCATCTTCTTCTCGAATTCCTCAAACTTCAGCGGCCTGTTGTCATATGCCGAAGGAAGACGGAAACCGTACTGAACGAGCATATCCTTACGCGATCTGTCTCCGTTATACATCGCTCCGATCTGCGGGACCGTCACATGTGATTCGTCTATCAGCAGAAGATAATCATCCGGGAAAAAGTCCATGAGGGTACACGGGGGTTCTCCCTCCTTACGCCCGGATATATGTCTGGAATAATTCTCGATACCCTTGCAGAAACCGGTCTCCTTCATCATGTCGATATCATATCTGGTCCTTTGCTCCAGACGGTAAGCCTCGATGAGCTTGCCCTCTTCGCGGAGCTTATTTACCTGAACTTCCAGTTCTTCCTCGATCGTCACGAGAGCGCGCATGAGCTTCTCCCTGCCTGTCGCATAGTGCGAAGCAGGGAATATCTCGACAAAAGACTTGGTCCACAATACCTTGCCCGAGACATGATGGACAAATGATATCTTCTCTATCTCGTCTCCGAAAAACTCGATCCTCGTAACAGCTTCCTCGGAATCAGGCGTAAAGACATCTATGACATCCCCCCTGACCCTGAAGGTTCCTCTGATAAGATCGATATCGTTACGGTCGTACTGGATATTGATGAGCATAGCCATGACCGCTTCCCTCGATATCTCCATGCCGACACGCAGGAGCACCATCAAAGATCTGTAATCGTCCTTGTCACCGATACCGTAGATACATGATACGGAAGCAACTACGATAACATCATCCCGCGTAAGAAGTGACCTTGTCGCGCAGTGCCTCATACGGTCTATCTCATCGTTGATGGAACTGTCCTTCTCGATATATGTGTCCGAAGCAGCTATATAGGCTTCAGGCTGGTAGTAATCATAATATGAGACAAAGTACTCGACGGCATTATCAGGGAACAGTTCCTTGAATTCACTATAGAGCTGACCTGCAAGAGTCTTATTATGTGCAAGAACGAGAGTCGGCCTTTGAACCCTCTCGATGACATTTGCCATCGTAAAGGTCTTGCCGGAACCCGTTACACCCATCAGGACCTGACCCCTGTCACCGCGGAGGACGCCCTCCGCGAGGGCTTCTATCGCCTGCGGCTGGTCGCCCGTCGGTTTATAATCCGATACTATCTTAAATCCCATCTGTGATCCGCCTTGAACATTTTCCTACATTATACTCCGAAGGTGTCAAAAAGAAAATATGTTCGTTGATTTTTCGGAAAGTATTGTCTTATACAAAGACTGCCTCAAACTTGCGTATTGAGGCAGTCTCTTCCGGGGGAACGGTTATTCTGTGTTTGTCAGACCATTTCTTTTCTTCTGATCGCAAGTGTTGCAAGAGAAGATACGATGATCATGCAGATGCACATGCAGGCTGCAGATGTGATCATAAAACCTGACATTCCGGTCTTTGTGATTATCGAGACGATGATGCCCGGTGTAATGATCAATCCGATGACGGTGAAGAAACCGAACTGGCGGAGCATCGTCGAGGGAGTCTTCGACATGTAGTTGAACACCGAAGCGATGATATTTGCAAAGAAGATGCAGGTTATGTCGGTCGCAAAGAAGAAGACGAGCGATCCTATGATCGCAGGAGCTGTTCTCATTGAGTCCATTGCATAAACAAGAGCACCCGTGCTTATGACCGAACTTAAGATGATCTCGGGGACGTTGCCTGCTACGCTGGCCCAGAGCTTCTTGCTGATCTTTTCAGGGATCAGGAAGAAATAAGGCTTATTGTATTCAAGAACTGTCTTGCCGCCTGCGAAGATGATCGTGTCGAATGTGGTGAGCATTATGAGGGCACCGACAAATATTCCCATCTTGGAATCGTTGACCATCGATCTTCTTAAGATCACGATATAGATCAGCGCCATCAGCTTATAGATGAGCATCGTCTTATTGAAGAAGAACAGTTTGCTGAAGCGCTTGTTTTCGATCAGGTGCTTATAGAAGAATACGCTTGCGCCTGATCCTCTCTTGAAGCCCGAATTCGAAACGTTTATCTTCGATACATCGACCGCGCTTACATCTTCGACGCCTGCAGTCTTTGCCGCGATCTTATCGGCGATCTTCTGTGCTGCCGCGATCGCTTCCTCATAATAATCGAACTTGATGTTATTAAGAAGGATGATGATGATCGCGATGACGGCGATAACAAGTATGATACCGAGGATCATCCTGATCCCCGAATTCAGGTAGATGCCGTCATAGATGAGCGTAAACCAGCCGCCGCAAGGGATTATCTTGAGGAAGATATTATTTCCGGCTACTGACAGGATCTTCTCATAACCGAGGGACTTGATACCCGTGAACGAACCTGCAATGTTCATGAGTTCAATGACCGATGAACTTAGAAGTGCAACATGGAAAGCCGCAAAGATCAGAAGGATCAGGTTCTTGACCTTTTTCCTGTTGTGGATAGCCGCATTGATGACCTGGGCAAGGATGCTTCCAAGAAGCGAGACAACGAATATTCCGCCGATGGTTACAAAAGCATCAAAGGTGCGGAGCTTAAGGAGCATAGAGAGATATGCCGCCTGCATCGAGACAACAAATACGGTTATGAATGCTCCCTTAATGCTCGAGATAATGGGGATTATGAGATTGAACTTCTTCGTAAACGGGCCTGCGAACATGAACTGGACATCAGGGTTCGAGTACATGAGCATACCGTTCGTGACATTCGCAAAGGAAAGATCGAATATAAGGAGCGTCAGGATCGACATTCCGCCGCATACGCTCTCCGCATTGAAGGCGTCACCGTTATTTCTTGTAAAAAATCCTGTAAGGATGAGCATACCGATAGTCGCAACGATCGCTATGCATGTGAAGACAACGTTGGCCTTGCGCTTGAAGAAGCTGTGGGAAAGCTGATACAGATAAGCCTTGAGCATAAATATCACTTTCCTTCCGTAACGTTTCCGATCGTCTCGGCGGATGTTCCCTCGGTGATCTCGAAGAACAGATCCTGAAGGCTCTTCTCGTCGGAATCGGCTCTGTTATGCTTTGTCGCAACGATCCTGCCGTTCATCATGATGTGAGCCACATCCCAGTAATCCTCTACCGTATCGATCATGTGTGTTGAGATGATGACCGTCTTTCCGGCGGACTTAAGTTCGGCAAAGACCTGCTTAAGTTCCTTGATGGCATGAGGGTCAAGACCTACCATAGGCTCATCGAAAATGACCACCTTCGGGTCATGCATAAGAGCACAGCAGATCGATACCTTCTGCTGCATTCCCTTGGAAAGTTCCTTGCCGAGCTTTTTCAGCTTATCGGAAAGTTCGAATCTCGTAACAAGGGAATCTAATATGGAAGTATCTTCGACTTTGTATGCTCTCTTTATAAATTCAAAATGCTCCTCCATGGTGAGAAGGTCGTAAAGAGCAGGTATCTCGGGAATAAAACCGAGAAGTCTCTTTGCATCAAGAGAAGAGTTATCATATCCGCAGATACTGATATCTCCGGAATATCTGAGAAGTCCCGCAATGGATTTGATGATAGTGGATTTACCTGCACCGTTAGGTCCTAAAAGGATCGCGATCTCACCGTCACCCACTTCAAAAGAAAGATTGTCGTTGGCAAGAGACTTTCCGTATTTCTTGGTAACGTTCTTTACAGTCAACATTAAAATATCCTCCGTTTGTTGTTTGAGGATATTCTAGGATTCAATAGTAAAAACAACGTATAAAAAGGTTTAAGAAATGTTAAAGTTTCACTTTATGATCTCATCGGAATCCATCATGACCGTAAAAGGCCCGTCATTAAGAAGATCGACCTTCATATCGGCACCGAATATCCCGTGTTTGGGATCAAATCCTGCCCCGGCAAGTCTTCCGAGGATATGGTTATACAGCCTGTCAGCCATCTCCGGAGCGCCCGCGTCCGTAAAAGACGGTCTGTTGCCGCGGCGCATGTCGGCATAGAGAGTAAACTGGGAGATGACAAGGAAATCCCCGCCTACATCACCTGCCGACAGATTTGTCTTGCCGTCCTGATCCTCAAATATGCGAAGTCTGATGAGCTTATCCGTCATCTTATCGGCGATCAGTTCCGTATCGTCATTACGTATTCCCACAAATACCAGAAGTCCCTTATCTATCTTCCCGACGGAACTTCCATCAACTTTTACTTCAGCATGTCTTACTCTCTGTACAAGAAATCTCATATCTTCTCCTTTACTTCAGATCGATGATCACGACCTCACACGGCACCATGTTCTTGAACGGTATAACGCCGCTGGACGCTCCCGAAGAAACGATGAAGTACGTGTCGCCGATCTTCGTCTTGCCATACAGTATGTCATCTTTACCGGACGTGATCTTGCAGACGACATTGATCGGGAACATCTGGCCGCCGTGAGTATCTCCGCTGAGCATCAGATCCACGCCCGCATCCTTATCTTCGGAG
>Ga0310786_10005565_pt1 | contig 17048 bp, 13 predicted proteins | sample AusTroGonzalo_MG_FD_203881 | JGI IMG/M metagenome (GOLD analysis project Ga0310786, IMG submission 203881) | Bovine rumen microbial communities from tropical cattle in Woodstock, Queensland, Australia - Gonzalo_03 (v2) (version 2) | ecosystem: Host-associated > Mammals > Digestive system >... | reverse complement strand
ATGCGTTCGGACGTGGTGGTCTTACCGGCATCAATGTGCGCCATGATACCGATATTGCGCGTATATGTAAGGTCTCTTGCCATTTGCGCAGAATCAAAAGCAGATTAGAAACGGAAGTGGGCAAATGCCTTGTTGGCCTCTGCCATCCTGTGCATATCCTCTTTCCGCTTGAATGCTGCACCTTCGTTGTTGTATGCAGCCATGATCTCTGCAGCCAGTTTCTCCGCCATGGAGTGGCCGGAACGCTTGCGGGCGAAGACAATCATGTTCTTCATCGAAAGGGAGATCTTTCTTTCCGGACGTACCTCCATAGGGACCTGGAAGTTGGCACCGCCGACACGACGGCTCTTCACCTCGACCTGCGGGGTGACGTTTTCGAGCGCCTTCTTCCAAATATCGATAGGAGCCTGTTCAGAATCTTTCATCTTCTCGCCGATGATATCGATGGCATCGTAAAAAATAGAATACGCGATACTCTTCTTCCCCTGCAACATAAGATTGTTCACGAAACGGGTAACCTGTACATCGTGAAACTTAGGATCAGGAAGTAGAATCCTCTTTTTAGGCTTCGTTTTTCTCATTTTTGTAAGAATTTAAATAGGTGAATTACTTCTTAGCGGCTTTGGCTTTCTTCGGCCGTTTGGCGCCGTAGAGAGAACGACTCTGGGTACGTCCCTCAACGCCAGCGGTATCCAATGCGCCCCTAAGGATGTGGTAACGAACACCCGGAAGGTCCTTGACACGACCGCCACGAACCAGCACGATGCTGTGTTCCTGAAGGTTGTGGCCCTCGCCGGGGATGTATGCATTGACCTCTTTCTGGTTGGTGAGACGAACACGGGCTACCTTACGCATAGCGGAGTTCGGCTTCTTCGGCGTCGTGGTATACACACGGACGCAGACACCACGCCTCTGAGGGCAAGCATCCAGCGCGCGAGATTTGCTCTTTTCGACGATAACCTCGCGTCCTTTGCGAACTAATTGTTGAATTGTGGGCATAAATACTTGTAAATCTATGATTTATGTTTCTTGTCCCCGCTTTTTGCGGGGTTGCAAAGATAGGACAAAAAATCCTAACTACCAACAAGTTTTAAACAAAATTATTTCGAGGAGAAGGAAGTTTCCGCCTGGACAGGCGTTCCGTCGGCTGCCAGGCCCTCTGCGGAAACCTTGAAACGACCCTTATAATCGGGCATCTTGCAGGGAATCACCAATGTCTGGCCGGGTGCGAGCGTCATCAGCGGATGCCAGTAAATGGTCTGGCGGTAGTCGGGATAATCCTCCTTCCCGACCAGCGACGCGCCCGTATAGGCCGTAGGCCAGGACACGCCCTGATAGTCCACCACGCGGACGTTGTTGCCGAACTGGAAACCAGGCAGGTTGTGCTTGTAGGTCACGAAATTGGCGATGCCGTCGAAAGAGCGTTTACCAATGTAATACGTACGCGGGTATATCCGGATTTCCTGTACTAGCAGGGGATCGTACTGCAGGATCTTTTCCTGGTCGAAAACAGGAACGCCGTCGATCATCATCAGGGACGGCAGTGTAGAGAAGGTCCAGATGGTGCCGTCGTTCAGGCGGACCTGGATTTCGCGGGATCCGTCGCTCCGGCGGCGGGCTTTGAGTTCCTGCACGAATTCGATGAGGACTTCCTCCATCGTCGTGAAACGGGTGTAGTCGTCGAGAATGTAGACAATCTCGTCTTCACCGAACAGGCCGGGCTGACGCACGGCCAGGGGATCGAGCAAGGTGTCACCTGTGAACTGGCGCTCGATCTGCATGGCCACGCTGCGGGACAGCAGCGCATCTTCGAGAGCGGAACTCAAGCGGATTTTCTCCACCGGTGCGACCGGTGCGTTCACGAAGGGTGATTCCAGTTCGATGAAACAGTTCAGCGAAGGATTGATGCCCTCGATTTCGCAAATATATTCCTGGTTGCCGTAGATGTTGCCCGTATAGAAAGCCACCTTTCCTTCCTCGTCGATGACGGAGGCATAGACGTCGGAAGCCCGCGAAGGAGTGGAGATGAAGGCAAACTTGCCCACGAGTTCCGGGATCATCGCTTCGCTGAAGCCCGTGATGTGGCCGCGGATGATCTCGCCTTCGTATTCAGGAACGATGCTGTTGTCGAACTGCCGCGGGCCCACCTTGCGGGCCTGCGCCATAAAGTCAGCGATGGTCGGGTTGGGGTTCGACAGGATGCCGTCGTCGTGGGTCACCGACAAGCTCAGCGTCGCCGCCTGGTTGCCATGATTTGTCAGGGTCAGGCTGCCGTCGTTCCACGATACTTCAAGAGCTTCCTGTTTCGTCATCCCGGACTTGATCCGGGATCTCAGGCCCTCATACGTCCCTTCCGACACCACCTCGACTCCGTCTTTCACCCTTTCGCCGGAGAAGACGTTGAAGACCGATATCGTCTTCGAAGCCAGGCCCGTATAATCGTAGTCGCGCTCGGCCTTGTTCTGCGCTGTGTAGGCTATCAGCCGGTAGTTGCCGGTCGGGAGCGCGGCGGGCAACAACAGCTGCCCGGCCCCGCGGCCATCCACCAGCGCCACCTTGCCCGAAGCGACCATCGTCTCCCCGTCGTGCAACTCCACGTAGGCCACGTTGCTGATTGGCGAAAACGTTCCTCTGGCCGCATTAAGACAGAACGCAGAATACCAGATGCGCTCACCAGCCACATAGACATCCCGGTCGGTGGAAACATAGGTACGTTCCACCACACGCTCCTGGGCGAATCCCGCTGCCGAAAGCAGCACAGCCAGTATCAAGACGATCTTTTTCATGCGCTCCTCCTTTTACATAGGCCACTCCGGCGGCTTCCGGATCGTTCCGCCCTGCAGGCGGCAGTCAACGCAGCGGGCCGGCCACCACTCATAGCCCAACAAGACATCCGGTCTTGCCTCGGACCAGATATCTATCACCGGCAGCTTGCCATCCTCGTAAGCCTGCAGCCATTCCACAGGCGAGGCCAGCGTATCGAGCATGAAGTCCGCCGGACGGATATATTTGTAGAACTGGGCTTCACCCTCGTCGACGTACAGGCGTTTGCGTGCGACGGACATCACGCCGACATAGCCCAGCACCAACTCTTCCGGATGGTCGACGTTGGCCACGTTGCCCCGGTATTCGCTCGGCTCCGGCGAGAACAGGCCGCCGACATCGGTGGCATTGTTGTTCATCTGTTCCCAGTAGCGATAGGCCTCTTCCGGTATCCGCATCTGCGTGACGTCGGCCGCATACATCCAGCTGATCCGCTGGTCGGTGTTCCCGATCGTATAGATCGCATGGTCCACCAGCCGGTCTTCCGTCATGCCTTCGGTCGAGCCCGTCATGATTTCAGGACGGACGCCGGTCTTCCAGCAGCGATAGACGGTATCAGGGCCGGGCTCGATCGTCCCGTCCGGACCGCCGGTATAGATGTAATTGAAACTCGTGTATTTCTGGGCATGATACTCCCAGGTCTCCTCCACTTTCCAGCGATAATAGCTGGGAACGGGATCGGAAGAATGGGCGGATACCCGGATGCTCATCGTGCTTTTGTCGTCACTGATACCGTACGACAGCCTGTCGATCTGTCCGGGCGACAGCGGTTCAGCCCATGCCGAAGCATAGGTCCCCAGTTCGTTCTCGATCACCAGCCGGTATTCCAGCGAAGGGTCGGCCTCCCGCATGTCGAAATAGCCGATCGGCGCACCGGCAACGTATACCCCGTCCGGCGGCGTATTCTCGTAGCGGCCACCCTTGCTGTCCTCCACGTGCATCTTGCTCCGCTGCAGGACGGCCATCCGGGCCTGGTCCTGCGTGGCCAGTGTGTCGACCAGCGACCAGGAATAGCTCAGGCGCACCTGGCTTACCTCGCCGATGACGATGTTGCCGTCGACAATCAGATAGCCTCCCTCACCGTCGATCTGCGGGTTGAAGTCATAGACGCACGACCCGACCAATGCAGCTACGGCAAACAAAAGGAGAAGTATGGAGCGCTTTTTCATCAGAATTTCAGATTGAAGTTGACATAGGGAATCTGGGTGGCGAAGACGCTCAGCATGTGTCCGGAAATCTTTCCACCGTCAGCGGTATAGTACACCGAATACGGATTCTTCCGGCCGGTGACGTTGTAGCAGCCGATGGTGAACGACAGGTGGGTCAGTTTCTTCAGATAGTGGCTCGGTTCGATGATCAGCGCCAGGTCGAGCCGGAAATAGTCAGGGATGCGGTAACTGTTGCGCTCGGAATACACCAGGCGCATGCCGTCCTGATAGTAGTAGCGGCCCACCGGAATGGTGACGGGACGGCCCGTGGAATAGTCGAGGTTGGCCGAGATGCTGTAGCGGTGCGTAAACTTGTAGTTGGCCACCACTTTCACGTCGTGCGGCTTGTCGTAGGGCGCGTTGTACCAGCGGCCGCCGTTGATGGTGTAGATGCCGCGGTCTTCCATCTCGCGCAGGCGGGAACGGGAATAGGTGTAGGATACCCAGCCATTGAGCTTGCCGACCGATTTCTTGGCCATGATCTCTACGCCGTACGAACGGTTCTCCGTGGCAACGAGGTCATCCGCCAGGTTCTCGTTCATCACCAGCACCGCACCGCTCTTATAGTCAATGAAGTGCTTGACACGTTTGTAATAGGCTTCCAGCGAAAGGTCGAGCGTATTGTCGAGCAGCGTGCGGTAGACACCCGCTGCAGCCTGCCAGCCGGTCTGCGGGAGCAGCTGGTCGCTGCACAGGCGCCAGCTGTCGGTCGGCGACACGTTGATGCTGTTGGAGATCATGTGGATGTACTGCCGCATCGTGTTGAAGCCCGCCTTCACGCTGGTGACGTCGTTGAAGGAATACTTGCCGGAAAGCCGGATCTCCGGTCCGCCGTGGAATTTCGTGTTGCCCTTGCGGAGGAACTGCGACCAGCGCAGGCCCGCTTCCAGCGACAGATGCTCGCCGATCACCCAGGTATCGCTCACATAAAGTGCCGCCTCGAGGGCGCGTTCATGGTTCAACGCATGACCCAGCACCAGCGACGAATCGCCCACAGGCTGCAGGGAGCCGGGATTGAGGTCGTAGAACGTGGCATTGAGGCCATAACTTAAAGTATGGGCATCGCTGAGCGACGACTTGAAATTCAGCTTGGCGAAATACTGGTCCACCGCTGTATTGAGCGTATAGGCCGCAAATTTGTTGAACGTGTCTTCGATGCCGTAATGATAGCTGTCATAGCCCGTCGTGACGGTCATCGAATGCCGGTCGTTAAAGATGCTGTGCCATTTCAGCGACCCGTTGATGTTGCGGTAGCGGAAGATCGTATCGTTGCTGAAACTGAATTTGTCGCGCGAGAAATAGCCATATGCGTGCAGGGTGTTCCGTTCGTTGATCTTGTGGGTCAGGCCCAGGTTCACATCCTGGAACGAAGCCTTGCCGCCATGGTAGTTGCTGTTTGCGGGCAGCAGCCGGAAGATCCAGTTGGAATAGGTCGTGCGGCCGCCGAGAATGAAGGTCGTGCGGTCCTTGACGAGGGGGCCTTCCAGGTGCAGGCGGCCCGTCAGCAGGCCCAGACCCAGGGAACCCTGCACTTTCTTGCTGTTGCCGTCGCGGCTGCGAACCTCCAGCACCGAAGAGATGCGGCCGCCGTACGAGGCGGGAATCGAACTCTTGTAGAGTTCCACGTCGCTGATCACGTCGGGGTTGAACGACGAGAGGATGCCGAACATGTGGTTCGGGTTGTAGATGGTTCCTTCGTTGAACAGGATGAGGTTCTGGTCGGTGGAGCCGCCGCGCACGTTGAAGCCGCTGGCAGCTTCGCCCACCGACTTGACGCCCGGAAGCGTCATGACGACCTTCAAGGCGTCGGCTTCACCGAAGACCACGGGTACGTTCTTGATGGTGTTCATGCGCACCACTTCCACGCCCATCTTCGGTGTGCGGTGCTGCGACATGCTTTCGGACGTTACCACGGCACCCTTGAGCGTGAACACTTTCTCTTTCATTACCACATCGAGCGAACCATCGCCGTAGACCACCAGGTCGAGTTTCATGTCTTCCAGCGAGTAACCGCTGAAACCCAGCTTGCCCGGACCCGTGGGCACGGACAACTTGTAAAAACCGTAGGCGTCCGTCTGCGTGTAAGCCTTCCCATCGTCCAGATAGACGGAAACACCTACCAGCGGCTCCCCGCTCGCGACGTCGCGCACATAACCGCGGACCGTCGCTTTGCTGAGTTTCTGACGGGTATCGGGATCTCCGATTTCATACACCTTGTTCTGGAAGGTCATGATCGTGGTCTGGTCGCTCAGGTATTTCTGGAATGCCGTGTCCACTACGGGCTTGCGTTCGTCGAAATAACCCATAGGCAGCTTGGTGGCGATGTCCGTCCCCCGGACGATGAAATAACGGCCGTCGTACTCTGTAATCGTGTAGCCGTTGCTCCTGAGTTCTTCGAAAGCCCGCTGCAGGAATTCAGCGCGGGACACGCGGATCGTATAGTTCTTGTTGTCGGTGGTGTCGCGCACGCAATACACCTCCGGGTTGATTTCCGTCCGGATGAAATGGATCAGTTCATCGATGCCGACCTTGTACACGCCGAAAGAGCCGCCGTCGGGTTGCTGGGCCCGGAGCGGGAAGGCAAGGCAGAGGGCTGCCGCCACGGTCAGGAGAAGAACCAGCCTTTTCATCGCGTTTCCAGATATTGGGCTACTTCCACACAGAAGCGGTCGAAGGGAAAACGGCCCGATGCCTCCTTCTGGCGAAGATGGCGGCGGACTTCGCCGCGTCGCTCTTTGTCAAGCAGCCTGAGTACATCCTGGCGCCGCCGCACCGGGACGATGCGGCCGTCCTCCGTCATGAAACAATAAGTCGCCACATAGACAAAAGTCTGATAGACATTGGGGCGGTAGGTGCCGACATAATGGGTCTGGTCGCGCTTGTTGCCCTCCAGATCCTGCTCCAGATGCTTGTCTACGCGCCGTAAGACTTTGTTGCGGCCCTCGTGCAGCACCTCCCAATAGCCAAAAGGCACATCGGCGCCGTAGAGAAACTGGAGATTCAGGAAATGGCGGTCGCCGATATGGCACTCCTGCACGTATTCGCGACCCAGCACCTTGGGAGAAATTCCTTTCCCGATGCGGACGATCAGTTCATGACGCGCCGCATCGATATTCAGTTCGATGTCCCGGTATTCCTTTCCGCAATAGATGACATCGCCTGTATTAAATTCGGGGCTTTCCCAGAAATACGTCCCGTTGAAGAGCAGGCTGTATTCAAAGGCCTTGTGTCCCCTATACAGGAGGGAGGCCTCCCGGGCCTCATCCCGGAAAACGGCGTAATCATCCTGTGCCGCTGCGGTTCCGGAACCGGCAAGCAGGAGCCAGAAGGCAGCCAGCACGAGGGTGAATTGTTTCTCCATGGGGCGCAAAAATACGAAAAACTATTGTTATCTTTGCAAACGCTCCGCGGAAACGGGGCTGAAAGTACCCTTTTTTAACAACTTAAGCCTAAAAATGAAAAATCTGGTCATGGTAGCTTTCGGCGGCAACGCGCTCCTGCGCAGCCGGCAGAAAGGCACCTATCAGGAACAGCTCGCCAACGTCGAACAGACTTGCGCGCAATTATACCATTTACTGGAACGCGGCTGCAACGTGGTCATCGGGCACGGCAACGGGCCCCAGGTGGGTAACGTGATGCTGCAGCACGAAGCCGGCAAGAAAGCCTTCGACGTCCAGGCCATGCCGATGGATTTCTGCGGCGCGGAGACCCAGGGATCGATCGCCTACCTGATCGAACAGGGCCTGAACCGCGTGCTGGTGCAGCACGGCCTGCAGCGCAACGTCGTTTCGCTCGTCACCCAGGTCGTCGTCGACAAGGACGACCCGATGTTCAAGAATCCCACCAAGCCCGTGGGTCCCTACTATTCTAAGGAGGAGGCCGAACGTCTCCATATTGAGACGGGCGCCATTTACCGCGAAGACCCGAAAGGCAACGGCTGGAGGAAAGTGGTCGCTTCGCCAAAGCCACTTAAAATCAACAATATAGATATCGTTAAGCAGTTGGCTGATGCCGGAAACATCGTAATTACGGTCGGCGGCGGCGGCATTCCCGTAATCGAGAAGGACGGCATCCGCAGCGGCGTGGAAGCCGTCATCGACAAGGACCTGGCCTCCTCTCTGTGTGCCACCCAGATCGGTGCCTCCGCTTTCTATATCCTAACGGATGTGCCCAAGGTCTACCTCAATTTCCGCAAGCCAGGCGAGCGCGCGCTCGACGTGATCACCGTCGCCGAAGCGAAGCAATACCTGGCCGAAGGCCATTTTACCGAAGGCTCCATGGCGCCGAAAGTGCGCGCCGGCATCCTCTTCGTGGAAAACGGCGGCAAGGAATGCGTCATCACCGAAGCCGGCCAGCTCGACAATCCGGCCTGCGGCACCCGTATCGTCAAATAACATCAATCATTTATAACCATGGCTTACAACCTCCGTAACCGCAGCTTCCTCAAGCTGCTCGACTTCACCCCCAAGGAAATCCAGTACCTGCTCGACCTGGCCCGCGACCTGAAGCGCGCCAAATACACCGGCACCGAACAGCCCCGGTTGAAAGGCAAGAACATCGCCCTGATCTTCGAGAAAACCTCCACCCGTACCCGCTGCTCCTTCGAAGTGGCAGCCTACGACCAGGGCGCCCATGTCACCTACCTCGGTCCTTCCGGCTCACAGATCGGCATCAAGGAATCGATGAAAGACACCGCCCGCGTGCTCGGACGCATGTTCGACGGCATCGAATACCGCGGCTTCGCCCAGACCACCGTGGAGCAGCTCGCCGAATATTCAGGCGTTCCCGTGTGGAACGGCCTGACCAACGAGTTCCATCCCACGCAGATCCTTGCCGACTTCCTGACGATGAGCGAGCATGTGGACAAACCGCTCAACAAGGTTTCGTATGCCTATCTGGGCGACGCCCGTTTCAACATGGGCAACTCGCTGATGGTGGGCGGCTGCAAGATGGGGATGGACGTGCGCATCGTGGCTCCGAAGTCACTCTGGCCCAATCCGGAACTCGTGGAGACCTGCCGCAAGATCGCGGCCGAGACCGGCGCTACCCTTACCCTGACCGATGACGTGGCCGCCGGCGTCAAGGGCTGCGACTTCCTCTACACCGACATCTGGGTGTCGATGGGCGAACCCGACGAGGTCTGGAAAGAGCGCATCGCGCTGCTGATGCCTTACCAGGTGAATGCCAAGACGATGGCGCTCACCGGCAACCCGAAGTGCAAGTTCATGCACTGCCTGCCGTCCTACCACAATCTGGAGACGAAAGCCGGCCGCGACGTCTACGAGAAGTTCGGTCTCGACGGAATCGAAGTGACGGAAGACGTCTTCGAAAGCGACAACAGCATCGTCTTCGACGAAGCCGAAAACCGCATGCACACGATCAAGGCGGTCATGGTAGCAACGCTCGGTGATTAAAAAAAGAGGCTTCGGCCTCTTTTTTTTGCTATTTTTTTCGCAAATTTGTAGATTCGATTGCAATTTCAAACCAAAAGCCATGAATATCACGCCAAATGCTCAGAAGTATATCGATCAGGAAGATCGGTATGGTGCGCATAACTATCATCCACTGCCCGTTGTCCTTGCCAAAGGCAAAGGTCCCTTCGTATGGGATGTCGACGGCAAACGCTATTTCGATTTCCTGTCGGCTTATTCCGCTGTCAACCAGGGACACTGCCATCCGAAAATCGTGAAGGCCCTCACCGACCAGGCCCAGAATCTGTGCCTGACCTCCCGTGCCTTCTACAACGACTGCCTCGGCCCTTACGAGGAATTTGCCACCAAATTCTTCGGCTACGACAAACTGCTGCCGATGAACTCCGGCGCCGAAGCCGTGGAGACCGCGCTGAAGCTGGCCCGCCGCTGGGGTTACGTGGTCAAGGGCATTCCCGAGAACGAGGCCCTTATCATCGTCTGCGACGGCAACTTCCATGGCCGCACGATCACCATCGTCACCATGTCGAACGACCCGGACAGTTACTACAACTACGGTCCGTTCACCCCGGGTTTCATCAAGATTCCGTACAACGACACAGAATCCCTGAAGAAAGTTCTAGACGAGAAAGGCGACAAGGTCTGCGCCATGATCGTGGAGCCCATCCAGGGCGAGGCCGGCGTATATGTGCCGGACGATGGCTACATCAAGAAATGCTATGACCTCTGCCACGCGCACAACGTGCTCTTCATCGCCGACGAGGTCCAGACGGGTATAGCCCGTACCGGCAAGATGTTCGCCTGCGACCACGAAGGTGTCCGTCCCGACATGATCACCATCGGCAAGGCCCTCTCCGGCGGAGTACTGCCCGTCTCGGCCGTGCTGGCAGACGACGAGATCATGCTGACCATCAAGCCGGGTGAGCATGGTTCGACTTTCGGCGGTTTCCCGCTCGCAGCCAAGGTGGCCGTCGCCGCCCTCGAAGTGATTCGCGACGAGCACCTGACTGAGAATGCCGCCCTCCTGGGTGTCATCTTCCGTGAGGAGATCGGCAAGATCAAATCGCCGTACTTCAAGTCAGTCCGCGGCAAGGGCCTGCTCAACGCCGTGATCACCGAACCGCAGAACGGCATCGAAGCCTGGGACATCTGCCTGAAGATGGCGGAAAAGGGCCTGCTCGCCAAACCGACGCACCGCCACATCATCCGCTTCGCCCCGCCGTTGGTCATCACCGAGGCTCAGCTCCGCGAAGCCATCGGCATCATCAAGGACGTCTTCGAGAATATGTAGAGCGTTGCACCTAAAGTGCTGACATTCTGTGAATTAAATAAAATCGGTTGCGTCAAAATGCGCAACCGATTTTCGTTAAATCACTAAAAGCCAGCTTGTTATCTGCCACGCTCCGGGACTAAAGACCAGACGCTGCGGGGAGCAGCGAGGGTCATGTAGACCGAGCGGACGACCAGGTGGACGAAGTAGGCGATGTAGAGGGCCTGGGGACCGTAGTGCGGGGCACAAAGATAGAAAGAGGCGATGAACAGGCCGGCCGACCAGATCATGCAGACCATCAGCGAGCGGGAGGCCGTGGCGCCTACATAGATGCCGTCCCAGATAAAGGCGACGCAGCTGAGCAGAGGCATGAGCAGCAGCCAGAACAGATATGGTTCGCTGGCGGCGATGACCTCCGGGTTGTCGGTCAGGATGCCGATAATCGCCCGCGGGAACACAGCATAGGCCACTGTCGAGATCACACCGATGACTCCGCCCCAGAAGAAAGTATATTTGACCGTCTCGTTCAACGAGTGCCGGTCCTGTTCCCCGATGAAACGACCCGTCAGCGCTTCGCCGGCATAGGCAAAGCCATCGACGAAATACGAGTAGAGCAGCAGCAGGTGCATCATCACCGAACTGACGGCCAGCTCGACGTCGCCGAAACGGGCGGCGAAAATCGTGAAGCCCTCGTAGACCACCAGCATCAGCAACGAGCGGATGAACAGGAAACTGTTGACCGAGAAAAAACCACGGAAATACTTCCACTTCATGCTGTGCAGGATGGTCGTCTGTTTCATCAGCGGCCGATACCGGGAGCGCATCAGCAGGAAGGCCAGCACCAGGCCCGTCCATTGCGCCACCAGCGTGCCGACGGCCACTCCGCTGATTCCCAGCGGGGTATAGAACGACAACAGCCAGCTGGCCAGCATATTGACGATGTTGACCCACAGGTCAACGATCATCGGGAACACCGTGTTCTGCATGCCGATGAACCAGCCCTTGAAGACAAAGAGCGACAGCGTGGCCGGCGCCGCCCAGACCCGGATGAAGAAGTAGTTGCGGGCGATGCGCTCCACCTCCGGCGAGCAGTCCACCAGCAGGAACATGCCCTCGGCGAACAGCCATTGGATGGCCAGCACCAGCATCGAAGCCACGAGCGCCGTGGCGATGCCCTGCGAAAAAGTACCGATCGAGGCCTTCATGTCGCCCCTGCCGTACGCCTGCGCCGTAATACCGCCCGTTCCCACCCGCAGGAAGCCCATGTTCCAGTAAAGCAGGTCGAAGAGCATGGTGCCGATGGCGATGCCACCGATCAGCACGGCGTCGCCCAGATGGCCTGCTATGGCCGTGTCCACGATACCCACCAGGGGCACCGTGATGTTGGCCAGGATGCTCGGCAGGGCGAGACGGACCACTTCACGATTGATGGGGTTGCGAAAGGCCATTTAGCGGTATTTGTGCTCTTCTTCCAGCATCCCCAGATAGGAGCTGTAGCGTTCGGGGGAGATGGTGCCGGCTTCCAGCGCGGCCTTGACGGCGCAGCCCGGTTCATGCGTGTGGGTGCAGGGCTTGAAGCGGCAGTCGTCCATCACGCGCAGCATTTCCGGAAAATACGTGCTGAGCTCCTCTGCTTCGATGTCGACCAGGCCGAAGCCCCGGATGCCTGGCGTGTCGATGACATAGCCTCCACCCGAAAGCGGATGCATCTCGTAAAATGTGGTGGTGTGCTTGCCTTGCAGGTGACTCAGCGAAATTTCACCGATTTTCGGATTGAGGGTCGGATCGAGGGCCTTCAGCAGCGAGGACTTTCCCACGCCGGAGGCACCGGAGAAAAGGGTTAGACCCTCACGGCAGAGCGCCCGGACGGCAGACAGACCCGTGCCCTTGCGGGCGGAAATTTCCAGCACTTCATAGCCCGCACCGCGGTAGAGGGCCTTGAAGTCGGCCAGCATCGCCTGCAGTTCCGACTCCGTATAGAGATCGACCTTGTTGATCAGGATCACGGGACGGATGCCGTAAGCCTCGCAGGTCACGAGGAAGCGGTCGACAAAGGCCAGCTTGGTTTCAGGGAGGATGATGGTGACCAGCAGGAACACCCGGTCGAGGTTGGCGGCGATGATATGGCTTTCGCGGCTCAGGTTGGTGGAGCGGCGGATGATGTAATTCTTGCGGGGAAGGATTTTGGTGATGGTTTCGCCTTCGAATTCCACACGGTCGCCCACGGCGACCGGATTGGTAGTCTTGGTTCCGGACAGGCGCAACTTTCCCCGGATGACGGCCGGGAAGGGGTTCCATTCCGGCAGTACGGAGAGCAGGTAATGGCTGCCCGTATGTTTGACAACAGTTGCGATTCCTTTTTCCATCGCTGCAAAGATAAAAAATTCCTATCTTTGTGTTATGTATACCCTCGAAGAAATCAACCGCATCGTCGAAAATGGCTCCAGGCTCCAGCATGTTCACCGCGAGCCCGCCAATCTGTATGAACCCCTCAGTTACATGATGTCCATCGGTGGCAAGCGCATCCGCCCCAAACTCTGCCTGCTCTCCTACAACCTGCTGAGCGAAGACATGGGCAACGCCATCATCTTTCCGGCCATGGCGCTGGAGGTATTCCACGAATTCACCCTCATTCACGACGACATCATGGACCGCTCCGACACGCGGCGCGGCAACCCGACCGTCTACAAGAAATGGAACGAGGAAATAGCCATCCTTTCGGGCGACGTGATGTCGATTCTGGCGTACAAATATCTTTCCTACGCGCCGCAGGACATCCTGCCCAAGGTGCTGAACCTCTTCACAGAAACAGCCATGCAGGTCTGTGAAGGGCAGCAGTATGACATGGATTTCGAGAAACTGACCTTCATCCCGATGAGCGACTATCTGTCGATGATCGGGCTGAAAACCGCCGTGCTGCTGGCCTGCTCCACCAAGATGGGCGCCCTGATCGGCGGAGCCTCCATCGGCGTGTGCGAAGCCCTTTACCAGTTCGGCTACAACCTGGGCATCGCTTTCCAGATCACGGACGACTATCTCGACACTTTCGGCAACGAGAAAGTCTTTGGCAAGAAGATCGGTGGCGACATCATGAACAACAAGAAAACCTGGCTGCTGGTTGAATCCATGCGCCGCGCCAGCGGCGAGCAGAAACTGCAACTGGAAAAGCTCATGCAGCTGGGCGAAGAAGAGAGCGCTCTCAAAATAGAGGCCGTCCGGATGTTTTATGAAGAACTGGGCGTGAAAGATGCGGCGGAAGCCGAAATCCTGGTCTGGCACAAGAAAGCCCTCGATGCGCTCTCCCAGACCGGTTTCTCGCATTGGCAGACCCATACCCTCGAACAGTTTGCCGAAAGCATCATCCATCGTGAAAAATAAGCTCGAGATCATGGCTCCGGCAGGCAACTTCGAGTGCCTGCAGGCAGCCATCCAGGGCGGCGCCGATTCCGTGTATTTCGGCATCGGCCGCCTGAACATGCGTTCGCATTCCGCCAACAATTTCGCACCGGAAGACTTGCGGCAGGTCTGCGACATCTGCCGCGCTGCCGGACTGCGCAGCTACCTGACCCTCAACATCACGCTCTATGACGAGGATCTGTCGGCCATGCGGGAGGTGCTCGACGCGGCCGCCGAGGCCGGCGTCAGCGCCGTCATCTGCTCCGACATGGCCGCCATCGCCGCCTCCCGCGCCCGCGGACTCGAGGTCCATATTTCGACGCAACTGAGCATCTCCAACATCGAGAGCCTGCGTTTCTACAGCCAGTTCGCCGATGTGATCGTGCTGGCCCGCGAACTCAACCTGCATCAGGTACGCGCGATCCGGGAAGCCATCGATCGCGAAGGCATCTGCGGCCCCTCGGGCCGGCCTGTGCAGATCGAGATGTTCTGCCACGGAGCCTTGTGCATGGCCATTTCGGGCAAATGCTATCTGTCGCTCCACGAACATGCGGCTTCTGCCAACCGGGGCAACTGCTACCAGGTGTGCCGCCGCGGCTATGAAGTGACGGATCTGGATTCAGGCCGGCAGCTGCAGATCGACAACCAGTATATCATGTCGCCTAAAGACCTGTGTACCATTGAATTTCTCGACAAGATGGCGGAAGCGGGCGTGTCGGTGTTCAAGATCGAAGGGCGGGCCCGCAGCAGCGAATATGTGAAGATGGTGTCGCGTGCCTACCGCGATGCAGCCGATGCTATCGAGGCGGGAACCTTCTCACCGGATCTTGGTGGCTCGCTGAAAGAGCAGCTATCCACGGTGTTCAACCGCGGCTTCTGGGACGGATATTACCAGGGCGCCCGGCTCGGCGAATGGAGCAGCGCCTACGGCAACCAGGCTTCTCGCACGAAAGTCTATCTGGGTCGCGTGACCGACTACTACGCCCGGCTCGGCGTGGCGGAAATCCAGATGGAAACAGGTTCTTTCCAAGTAGGCGACCCGCTGCTGATCTGCGGTTCGACGACGGGCGTGGTGGAAGTCTGCCCTTCCGAAATCCGTCTCGATGATGCCCATATCCTGCAAGAGGCCGCCAAAGGCGACCTCTGTGCCATCCCTGTCCCCGCCAAAGTACGCCGTGGCGACAAGGTCTATCTGTTCAAATAGCTACCGGACCTGCTCCGGCATCTCCAGCCATTTGTTCACGGCTTCGCGGAGCTGCTCGTCGTAGCGGAGAGCGACGGGAACGCTGGCGCGGTTGAAATAGTAGCAGGTCACGATTTCCTGCTCGAGCAGCGGGCGGATTTCATCTTTCTTGGCACGCAGCACTGTCTCCTTGTCCATGTTGACTTTTTTCTGCAGGGCTTCGATCTCGTCTTTGTAGTTGTCGTAGAGATCTTCGGACTGCGCCGCCTTGATCAACTGGTCGAGCGCAGTCTGGGCAGCCGTGCGGGCATCGAAGTCCTGTGCGGAAGCATAACGCACAAAGTCCTCGTATTCGGCGTCGCTCAGATGGAAATCGCGGTCGATGCTTTCGTGGGCAAGGAAATACTCGATGGCATAAGAGCCGATGATGTCGTAGTACACGAGCGAGGCCGTCGGACGGCTCAGAAGGGCGCCGGGCACTTCGATGTCGGGGGCGATACCGCCACCCGGATCCTTGTCAAGCGAGCCGTCTTCGTGGCGGTTGCTGTAGTCGATGGCCTGCACGCAGCGGCCGCTCGGCGTATAGTATTTGCCAGTGGTCAGCTTCATCTGTGTGTTGTACGGCATGGGGCGCACGGACTGGATGAGGCCCTTGCCGAACGAGCGTTCGCCGGCAATAGTAGCCCGCTTCAAGTCCTGCAGGGCGCCGGCCGTAATCTCCGATGCAGAAGCGGAATGACCGTTGACCATCACCAGCAGGGGCATTGCTGTATCAAGCGGTGCGTCGGTAGTCAGATAGTCGCGGTTCATCTCTTCGACGCGACCCTTCGAGGAAACCACCAGGGTACCCTTGGGAACGAAAGTCGCTACAAGGTCGATGGCTTCGTCCATCACGCCGCCACCATTGTCGCGAAGGTCGATGACCAGCCGCTTTGCGCCGGCTTCCTTGAGCTGGCGCACGGTTTCCTTGAATTCATCCGCCATGTTGGCCGTGAATCCGGAGAGCAGGATGTAACCGATGTCGTCACGATAGATGCCGGAATAGACGATGTCCGAGACATGGATGCGTTCGCGGGTGACCACGATGTCGACTGTATCTTTCGTACGGCCCTTGACCACTTTGAACTTTACGTCCGTCTCCGGTTGTCCCTTCATGCGGCCGGAACTCTGTTCGGAGGTCTCTTCAAAGACGGGCTTGCCGTCGATCTCCAGGATCACGTCGCCCGGCTGCAGTCCGGCCTTGGTGGCGGGAGAGCCTTCATACGGCTCAATGATGCGCACACCTTCGCCGGGCAGCTTGCGGATGATCGCGCCCACGCCACCGTAATTGCCGGTGGTCATCAGCTCGAAGTCGTCACCTTCTTCTTCGGAAATGTATACCGTGTACGGGTCGAGCGATGCGAGCATCGCCCGTACGCCGGAAAGAATCATCTTGTCAAACTGGATGGTATCGACATAACCCTGTGCCAGTTCCTGCAGCACGGCATATTCGATTTCCAGGCTCTTTCCCAATTTGAAATTCTGGTCCTGCGCCCGTCCCTGCGGAGCGGAGACACACAACAACAACACGACGGCCAGGGCCGTCCCTTTCATCATTCTTTTCATCTGTCTGGTCATATAACGCACAAAAATAGCAATTTTATCCGTATCTTTGGTTCTCCAATGCATCCTGCGATGAAGCTCATCTTTGCCACCAACAATCCGCACAAACAGGAAGAGGCCCAGGCCATTCTGGGACC
>Ga0310786_10005564_pt1 | contig 17051 bp, 23 predicted proteins | sample AusTroGonzalo_MG_FD_203881 | JGI IMG/M metagenome (GOLD analysis project Ga0310786, IMG submission 203881) | Bovine rumen microbial communities from tropical cattle in Woodstock, Queensland, Australia - Gonzalo_03 (v2) (version 2) | ecosystem: Host-associated > Mammals > Digestive system >... | reverse complement strand
TGGCGGTCGCTCAATACGATTTCTTTTGCGCCCTTGTTTAAGGTTGTGGCGCTGTAACAATGCGGCGCGTTATGGCGCTCTGTCGAAACGGCGTGTACAAATGCAGCCGGCAAGTTTAAGTTATTTGTTACTGTCATTTTCTGCCCCCTCGCTTTCTGTCGGCTCTTTGTATTCCTGGACGGTGATAAGCCAGCAACCGTCCTCTTTTGTTGCGGCTGTTACTTCCCAATGGCGGCCGCTGCCGTATGCGTCGAGCAGCTTTTCCGCTATGTCCTGTAATTCACTAATTTTCATTTCCTCACCTCGAAAATAGTTTTTTTATGGCGTCTTGGTGGCCACCGTTTCGCCGATAGATACGGGCGGGAATTGAACCCGCCAAACGCCCCGGAGCAAGTAAGAGGGCGCCGCGCCTGCCGTACCAAATTACACGCAGCCTCTTGCCTTAAGCTGCTCTATAGCCTCGTTCCCGCTGTGGGCGACAAATGCTACGCCGCCCTTTGCGTTTATGTCGTCTATTCGCATTTTCTGCGCGTCCGACAATCTGCCGCCTACGGGACGCTTGCACTCGATAGCGCAGAAACGCCCGCGCTTGTCGTAGCCCTCGAAGTCCAGCGTGCCGTTGTCTGCCGTCCGTATGAAGTTGTTACCGACTTTGAAACAACCGACGTTTATACGCTGTAATTTAATGCCGGTTAGTTTTATAACGTCTTTCACTTCCTGCATGACTTCGGCCTCGCTTACGTCGCGTAATTCATTAGTCATTAGCGGCCTCGTTGAGTGTTAGATTTTTTGCTTTGATTTCGTAACCCTCGGCAGCGTGCGCGTAGAATGTGCGCATAGCGTTGTCGCTGGTGTGAGCGGCTGCGCGCTCCATAAGATTTTTTTGCAGAATTAAAAACTCGTAGGCGGTCATAACTTTTCCCCTCGACAATAAAAAAACCCGCTACCTTGTGTGCATGAGGTAGCGGGCTTTTATTGTCCGTCGATTACTCAACGGCTCAGTTATGCACACTAAAACTCAACCGTCGAACGAGCGTTTTAAACTTCCGCTCGTGAAGTTAAGTTAAAGATACGCCTAAAAATTAAGAATGTCAAGTGCGAATTGATTTTTTTTTAATATTTTTTTGATATTTTTTGCGCTTGACATTTTCCGCCAAATAGCCGATAAATCCCGCGCTATGAAACAACACAAATACAAATCACTTTTGCCGGCCTATCTCGTAGGTCTTGCCGTTGGGAAGTACACGCTCGCGCAAGCGGCCAGCGCGTGCGGTTACTCCGTCGTTAGAATGTGCCAATTAAAAAAACTGTATCTCGCCGAGGGTTTAAGCTGCCTCGACAATAAAAACATAGGCCACGCGCCAGCCAATAAAACGCCGCAAGCCTTAAAAAATAAAATCGTGGCGCTATACGCGACGCCCGCGTACTCGGGAATTAATTTTAAATATTTCAACGAGTGCCTCGAGCATTACGAGGGCGTGTGCGTGTCATATTCCACGCTGCGCGTAATTATGGCCGAGTTCGGTATAAAGTCGCCCGAGGCTCATAAAATCAAAAAACAAAAAGTACACCGGCCGCGCGTGCGCCGTTTCAACCTCGGCGACTTGCTGCAAATCGACGGGACGCCGTACGCGTGGTTTGAGCGTTTCGGGAATAATAAACGCTATTGCATGGCCGGAGCAATCGACGACGCCACCGGCAGAATAACGGCGCTTTATATAACCGAGTTCGAGTGCCTGTACGGCTATCTCGAGATTATGCGCCAAACAATCCAGCGCTACGGCGTGCCGCGTGAGGTGTATAGCGATCGCGCCGCTATTTTCTGCGTAACTCCAAAAAATAAAAAAAATCTCACACAATGGGAGCAGCTCGCGGGCTTGCATGACAAGCGGACACAATGGCAGCGCATACTCGCGGAGCTGGGAGTCCGTCAAATCCTCGCATGGTCGCCCGAGGCTAAGGGGCGCGTCGAGCGTATGTGGCTAACCTTGCAGCGCCGGCTCCCTACGGAGTTTTACCGCGCCGGCTGCGATACTGTCGAAAAAGCGAACGAGTTTTTACGCGGCTACGTGGAGCGGTTTAACAATCAATTCGCCGTTGAGCCTATGCGCCCGGAGTCGTTTTTTCTGCCCTGCCTCGTAAATCTCGACGAGGTGCTAACGGCTCAAATCCCACGCCGTACTGACGCCCGCGGCTGTATCTCGTTTCACTCGTACAAGTTCGCAATCGACGCCCCGCGCGTGTGCTGCCGCGACTGTGTGCTCCACGTTTCCGAGGCGGGTATTTTTGCAAGGTTTGAGGGCGACGAGCATTTTTACCCCGTGCGGCTGCTCGAGGATATACGCGCAGGGCTTGGCGAAACAATGCCGCAAGTGGTCGCCGATATTATATATCGCTATATGTTCGCGTACGCTAAAGAGGTGAGCGCGTAGTCTGTTTTTAGTCTAAAACTAGGGCGCGGGTGGGCGCTTTAGCGTAGCGTGTAAACGCTATATATATTCTCTCCAATTCATTTCATTTCTATTCATTTCAATTCTATTCTATTCAGCATAGCGAAATTAAGCGACTTGTAGCGACTGTGAGCGAATTAAAGCGAAACAAAGCGAACGTGAGCGAAAAAAGCGAAACGTAGCGAAACAAAGCGAACGTGAGCGAAACGCCGTTTTCTGTCTACTAGTCTACATTTGTAGACACTATAAGAATAATTAAAAGTTATATTTTACGTGGGAGTATAGAGAAACGTACAATAAATAAATAGTTTTATACAACGCTTGACAATAAAATATCACGTTTTCGTGAGATAATATTGAGCGAGTTTTTCGTAGGCTTTCCGCTTTTGCGCGTAGATTGCCGCGGGCGTGATGTGGTAGCGGTCGGCGAGTTCCTTGTAGAGTGCGCCGTCTGCGTACAGTAAAACGAGTTCGCGCTCGTGTGTGGTGAGCGGCGAGCGTTCCAAAAATGCGGCGAATGCGTCGCGGTCTGATGTGTAAATAAGCCGGGTAATAAATGCCACGGCGGGCGTTTTGTGTCCTCTCATGTTGTATTTATCGGGGGTTTTATGTTACATTATTTATAATAGATTTTTAAATATGCGCCGTTTATTTTTCTTATTGTTCTTTTTGTTATTTTTCTCTTGCTCGTTATCTACTCAAAAGTATTATGTATGTTTACGCGTATGTTTAAATGATAATGTAATCATATATAATAACTATTTACAAACAAGCGTAAACAAAGAGATTGTGTGTGATTATTTTTTACTTCCTGCTACAAATAAAAATATTGACGTAACGAAAGTTAGTAGTACAAATGAAAACATAATTAAAATAACCTCGATAGATTATGAGAATAAAAAAATATATGCCCTTGCGTTATCGCAAGGGGTCGCTAAAATTACACTAGAAACACGCTCTTTTTTTAGCTCTACAACTTTGTCTATTTATGTTTTTTAATTATTATAATGTATTGTAGTCGCCATCATAGCGCCCAGCAAATCGTTACGATAGTCTGTTTTTATATGAAAGTGTATTGTAGCGTCTGCTGAAGAAAGTCTAAAAACTAATTCTCCCGGTACGACATCAATATCCTTTGTTAGTGTTGTTATTGATGAGGCTGTCCCTATTGTAAATACTTCATCGCCGCTATGGACATACACTGTAACTGTTCCGCTAATGTTATATACTTCTACCTCTACTCTAAGTTTCCCTCTTGCTAAGTTAGTCATTCGTGTAACTCTATATCTAGTAGATACGCCGGTTTGACTTAGGCCGTCACATATTTCAATATCTCCCGCTCTAGTAATAAGATTCAATGCGTTTACGTTTGCAACACCTTTAAACTCCGAGTCTTGTACTAATATATTTTCAAACGTTCCCCCATTAGCCCGCATATCATAGGCTTTTATTATATTGTTAGCCTCGTCCAGCATAAAGCCCGCAGTCGGCACGCCGTTAGAGTCCTCGGCGTAGTTATATGATTTAATATAACCCTGCTGCTTTAGTACGATATTTTGCGCTAGGATTGTTTCTACGTCGATTAAGGCTGTTTTTAAGTATCCGCCGTCTATAACCGTGTGCCCTTGTGTTGCGTCCTGCGACAATGCCGTTATAAGCGCCTGCCGGTTTGTTTCGGCGGTGCTTTCGGCTGCGCTCTGTGCGGCGTTTGCCACGCTGTCGGATTTGCTCGAGGTGTAGATAGTTTTACCCGCTATGTTGATTTGGTCGGCGCTCAATACGATTTGACTTGCGAGAAGTCCGCCCGCGATTGCGTCGTCCCATAGTGCCTTAACGGCAGCGTTTGAGGCGTTTCCCTTTATGCCGTAATAAGATGTACCCTCGACGAGTCCGTAAACGGCGTTTACTTTTGCCTCGGTGCTTGCGGTGATTAATGCGGCGCGGGTTGCTGCGTCTATCATAATCGGCAAGTTAAGCGTGAGGCTCATTTGTCCCGTAGCCCCGCCGCCCTGTACGAGCGCCGTAACGGCTCCGGCTTGTATGTCGATAAGGCCGACGAGTTCGCGCTCCATGTCCTGTACTTGCAAGAGGATTTCGTCCTCGCTTATAGAGATACTAGCCGACGAGTTGCGCGCGTCGTCGTCGAGGCGTGCTATAATTTCCTCGAGTGTGTCGGTTACGGGGCGCACGTTGTATATGTTGGTAAAGCGGTAGCCGTTTTGGATCGTATCGACGGCAGCTTGTACCATGTCGCCGGTAACGGCTTGCGCCGCCTCGGTTGCTACCGCCTGCGCGTCGCCCTCGGTCAAGTAGTCGCGCTGCTCGGCGATTGTCTTGTCGGAGCTGTTCGGTATTTTGGTAATATTGGTCTTATATTCCGGGAGTGTGCCGTATTCATAAAGCGCCGGGTTGTAGTCTACGAGTGTAAGCGTAAAGCCGTCGTCGGTTTCCTCGGCGTTTGTGATTTTCATGCTACTAGTTATAGTTGTAAACTCGCCCTCGTTGTCGAGTTCGCCAAACGACAACGCGTTACCCGGTGCGGGAATAACCGGCGCATTGTTGCGTAGTGTGGTTATTACGTCGAGTGTGTCCGTTTTTCCTGTACCCTCGACTTTCAACGCCAGCAAGCCGCGGCCGTTGTCTGATATACAGTTTATGATAACGCCGCACGCGATATTAGCCGGGAATATTACCGAGCCGTCGAGTATGATTTTCTGCAAATACGAGTTTTGCCAAACGAGCGCTTTAATTATGCCGTGGGCGAGTCCGATTTTTAAAGACTTGTGTTGTAACTCTACGCGCGAATAAAGCGGGTAATATGCCGACTCGCGCCCAGCTCGTACGGTAATAACGCGCGGCTGTGCGATTTCCTCGGCCATTTTACGCCATGCGTATTTAAACGCATGCTCGTATGTGGTAATGTACTCGAGCGCTGCCTCGGTGAGTGTGTCGCTAGTCGGGTCGTAGTCGCCGCCGTCGCGCATAAACGAAACGGAGTCTACGTCATAGCCTGCCGCGCCGTTTACGTATGTTACTTTTTTGCCGTCGGTCTTGCGCTCAAACTTTTTAACTGTGCTTATGCCTATGATGTTTTCAGAGTTGAGAAGTGCTACCGAGTAGTCGCGGCCGTTGTCTATGGCTGCCTCAATTAAGCCGGTCATAGGGTTATAAACGAGCGCGGTGTTAGAGTTTCCGCAGAGTGTTTCTATAATGGTCTGCTTTTTTGTGTTTCGAGTGATTACGCCGTCCGCATAAAAGCCTTGCTCGTCGCAATACTCGTACCACGCGCCGAATGTGTCGAGGTCGAGTTCCTCGTCGCTGTATTGGCTCGGCTTGTGGTGCGGGCTTGTAAGGATTTCCAGCGCCCACGCTGCGAGGTTGCTAGTTGGTGTTTTTGTTTCGCTCCATGCACTGCCGTTCCATGTGCGGGCGCAGCCCTGCGCTATAACGCTAATAGCGTCGAGTTGCCCCTCGGTGTTGATGTTGGCAGCAATACGCAAGCCTATGCGCACGCATTTATCGCGCTCGCGTGGCTCGAGTACGTCTGCCGTTACGAGGCTCGACGAGGTGCTCTTTTTTGCGTCGTAGCATTTTGTCTGTACGGCGAGCAAATAAACGGTGTCTTTTGCGTTGCTTTCCTCTTTTGGAGTGAGTCGGCGTATACGTACGCGCATATTTTTGCCGTAAGCCTGCGCCGCGGTAAAGTCCTGTTTTGCGACAAATCGCATTTGCTGGCGTGTATTGTATGTAAATGTATTTGAGTATGTGCCCTCTTGATTAAATCCGCTCGAGAAGTCGTGCCAATCGCTCTCGCTCGGGTTGTCTACGTTCGCCCATTGTGGCGACAATGTTATAGTGTCCGGCTCCCATGCGTCGGTAAACTTCTGCAAGCCGTCAAAAAGCGCGATCAATTCTACGCTCTGCGCATTTGTCGGGAGTTCCTGCACGACGCCCGCGCGCCACTCGGCCTCTATTTTCGCGTTTTCGTCGGGATCGCTGCTTGCGTGCTGGTGTGGGATTTCGGTACTTAATTCTGTACAAATAATCTTTTTATTAAAATCGTCGTTTGTAAATGCGCCGGTCTGTTTTATTTCTATGAGGTTGCGCTCGTCGTAATATGTGCCGGCGTCAAACGTGAATACGCCGTCCTGTGGAGTTGAGCCGCTAAACTGTTTAATAACGGTTTCGCCCATTTTGATTTTATCGAAAACGAGCGAATTATAGGCTACCTCTAAAACTACGTTATAGTATTGCTCGCTGCCGCGTGTGCCCGCTATGGTGTAGTGAGCCGGGCAGAGTCGGTACGGTGTCATTAACGACTTACCGAGCATATACGGAAACGTGCGGCCGGTTGCGGCTTGGTTACGCGCGCCGCGTATAAACGGCAGCTTGCCGCTTTGCTCTTGAAGTGCTTTTGATTTTCTATTCGCCTCGTCGAGAGCCTCTTGGGCTTTTCTATTCTGATAAATGGAAACGCCCACGGCTACGCCAGCCGCTACAATGGCAATAACGCCTACTACAATAGCAACGGTTACGGGGTCGCCCGGAGTCTTACGTATATATATCACGTCGTCTTTTTGTACGTCATAATCGGGGGTTATGCGATAGCCGCTTTTTAAAATAACGGAGTTGTCCCAATTTATGCCCGGTACATTATCTCGCAGCTTTCCGTTAAAGGTATAAGTTGTTTTTTCATTTATTCCGTTAAATACGTGTATCAATGCCATATAGCCCCCTAACTTTAATACTTCCTATGTGATTAACCCGGCAGCCGGTGCGCGTCATGTGTATAAACTCGCGCGCGTTCAAACATACTCCTATATGTATTTCCTTGCCGTATTCCATTTCGATTATTGCGCCCTCGCGCGGCTTTTCTATCGGTGTTACGTTGAGCGTTGGCGCGTACTCGCTGCTAAGTGTCAAATCGTGGTTTTCGTAGAATACGTCGTCCAGCTTGTAGCCCATGCGTCGCTCTACCTCAATAGCGAGCCCGTAACAATCATAGCCCGATTTGTCGCGGCCGTGGTCGCGGTATGGAGTGCCGAGCAAATCATTTATTTGTATCATGTATATATAGTCATAATTACGCGTTGCCGCGGTTGTTGTCGCTGTCGAAAACATAAGGCGGAAACGCCATGCCGAGCCGGTCGTCGTTTGTGAATGTAATATTTATTTTCATTTCCTCGGTAATTGTTACGCTGCCGTATTGATGTTTAAAAGATTTCATAGGCGTAACGGTGCCGGCCGCGTCGATTATGCCGACGGCGGTAACTGTGAATAATTCGTCCGACTCCTCGATAATGTCTATTACGTCGTTGTCTATGGCGGTAATCTCGAGCGAGCCGTTTTTCAGTACGCCGCCTATGGTTTTAGGCTTGGTGTATTTAAACCCGCTCGCGTGGTATGTATTGCCGTCGTAGACTATATCCTCGTTGTTGTTTACGAAATAAAGCGCGCCATAGTCCGGGTGATGTAGTTTAATGAGATACGGCAGCGAGTAAGCGCCGCCACTTGCCAGCGCGTTAAAAATCTCGGCTTGTGTCATACTTCTACCCACTCCATATTTATTTCTTTTAAGTTCATGCCGCTACTTGTCGGCGTGCCCTCTATGCGGTACTCCTGCGTAGTGCCGTCGCCTCTAAGGCTTGGAGCGGTAAACGTTCCCGCGTTGCCCCCGAGGGTGTTTTCATACCATGTAAAAAAAGTTGTTTCCTGTGCGCGTGTGGCGCAATATGACACACTATAACGGCGTTTGTTTTTGCTGTTGCGCTGGCAGCTTATAACGCGCCCGCTGTCAAACTCGGTTTTAATTGCGTTATCTACGTACCCGGTCTGCACGCCGTAAAGTCTGCTAAGTGGTAAGTCGGTTGTATTCCATGCTACGCTCATAATATTTTTACCCCCTCTTGGCGAGTGTTCATAGCGGCGAGCCCTGCGTCGTATGTGCCGTCGCTAAAACCTTGATTTATATGTTTGTCGAGAATGTCAATAATTAAGCCGTTGTTGTCCTGTCTTATTTCGGTAGATACGCGGCCGCTCTGCGTATTGTTTACGGTGAGATTATACCCAGCTGCGCCGCGATCCTGCCCGTTTAATTTATCCCATAGGCTGCGCTGCTGTGCGGCGTTTAATACCATTTCGCCACGGCGGGCGTGTATGTATGTATTATCGCCGCCCATAGTTGCGCCGTTAGCGCCGCCAATAATACCGCCGGTATAAAACGACGGCGGGGTCGGTTTCGACGCAATAATCGAGGCAATTTGCACGGCTCCGGCAGCGCCTACGAGTGCGCCGGTTACGAGTCCAGCTACGCCGCCCTGTGCGATTGCTTTAGATACACCCTCGGCAATATTGGCCGTAGCGGCAAGTATAGAGGCGCTCCACTCAAACATTTTAATTTTGTATTCGTCCTGCGCTGCCTTGCGCTTTATTGCTTTCTGCTTTTCGTAATATTCCTCTTCGGCAATTTCGCCCTTTTCGTATTTTTCGTTAAGTTTCGCGAGTTCTGCGTCGGTTTCTGCTTGCACGTTTTTAAGCATGAGGTCGCCGAATTGCTGTGCAATTTCTGCGCTTTGTTGTATATAGTCGTTGATGTCCTCGGCCGTTTTCTGCCATAGTTCTCGTTTCGCCTCGTTATATTCGCGGTCTATATTGAGCATGGCGTCGGCTGCCTCTTGCTCGCTGATTACTTTGTCCTTTGCGTATTGTTCTATCTGTTGTCGCTGCTCGTCGAGTAATTCAAATCTATCTTTTTCCGGCTGCAATTCGTTAAGTAGTGCCTCGGCCTCTGTGCGCATTTTCTGCGCTGCGTTTATGCGTTCTTCTTCGTCGGCGGCGTCGCTTGCAGCTTGCGCCCATTGTTTGAGAAGTGCGAGGCGTTCTTTTGCGGCGGTGTTGTTTTCAGTAACGAGCCCGTTTGATTTTGTAACGAGGTCTATATAACTTTGCATATAGGCGTTATACATTTCGCCAGCGTCTACCGTTTCCCCGGTAAGTTTCGCCTCGAGTTCCATAGAGGCGAGGCGCTCGGCGAGTGCGGCCTTGTTTTTCTGTATATAGTCGGCGGCGGTTTCGTCGCGGCTCTTTGCGGCTGCTGCTTTTTCTGCGGCTGCTGCGGCCTCGTCTGCGGCTTTCTGTGCGGCCTCTGCCTCGTCGCTTTCGGCTTTCGCGAGTTCCTCGTAGCGTGTTTTAAGTTCCTCGACTTTCTGCGCCTGCGCGTCGCGTTTTTCCTGCCATTTCGGATCTACCATATAGCCGGCTAAAATACCGCCCTTGCGCTCTGTCATGCCCTTGTTAGCGTCCATTTGAGCGAGTACGGCGGCGGCCTCGTCGTAGTTGAGTTTAGCCTGTGCGGCGGTTTCCGTTCCCGCAGCTCCGGCGGCGGCCGCCTCTTTTTTGTCTGCGGTGAGGCGGAGTGCCTCATTTATGTCGTTGAGCGTGTCTGTAAAAAACTTTTTAATCGGGCTAGTTTTTTCCGCCCAATTACGCCCGATATTTTCTTTGAAGTCGCCCCACGCGTTCGCAAGTTGTACGGTGTTGTCTGCCATAGCGGCAGCGCTGCCGTTGTATTGCTGCGCTACGATTTCTATTGCCTTGCCGGCCTCGAGTTCTTCTTTTGTGAGGTTGTTTATACTTTCAATCTGCCGGCCTAACATACCGGCGTTACCGTTTAATGTCGCATTAAGTTTTTGTGCTGCGCTTGCTAAGTCCTCGCCCGTTACGGCTGCCATATCTGCGGCCGCTTTCATAATCTGTATTATCTGCTCTTCGTTGCGTCCTGTGGCGGCAAGTTGGCTCATTACCTTTATACTTACCTCGTCGCCTATATTTGACATAGATTGTAATTCGCTTGCAAAGTTGCGCAGATTATATACGCTTTCGTTATTCAAGTATGGGTTATTCTTTGCCGCCTGCTGCAACGCTATTTCTGCGTTGCGTTGTACCTTGTATGCGGCCTCGCAATCGTTGAGCGCGTCTACCGTCTTTTTTACGGCAACGGCTACGCCAGCAACGGCGCCAGCGGTCGCGAGTGCGGTTTTATTCATTCCGCCGAGGTTGTTATTTAAGTTTTTGCTTTTTTTGCCGGCGTCGTCTATGCTTTTGCCGGCGTCGTTTAATTTTGTTTTGAGGTCTTTTACCCCTTTATCTACGCCCGAGGTGTCTAGTTTGGTGTTTATTTTTACTTCGCCGTCTGCCATGTTTTACCCCTTTAATTTTCCGAGGAAGTCCTCGAGCGCCTCGTCCGGCTCGTTGTCTGCCGGCTGTGGAAGTCGCCAAGCCTCGTATTGTTTCTGCCGTGTTTTTTCGTATTCGTCGTTGCGTCCGCTCGGCTTGTAAAGTCGGGCGCTGATTATGTTATTTAGTTCTGTGTCGTGGAGTCCGTGCAATAGCGCGTTGAATGAGTACCAATGCAGCCGCGCCGTTAATAAGTCTATGCCGTAGCGCTCCATAAATGCGGCGTAGATGTAGTCCGCGTCGATTTCGTAGTCTATCACTATTTCGCCGTTGTCCTCGCTGGTGCGTCGCGGGAGTTCCTGCGGCGGGTACATAAAAGCAATAAGCGCCTTTACGCCGGCTTGTCGGTCGAGCGGTTTTTCCTTGATGTACATATAATCGAGGTCGCCCGCTTTTACGTCTTTTTCTGCGAGATGTTCCCGTAGCCGTAAAAAATAGCGATAGTCCGTGTGTATGCGGTAAAGGCTCCCGCCGACGTCGATAGCCTGCGGGAGTTTGGCTTTTTTCAAGTCAATCATTTACGACGCTGCCGGAGTGAATGTATCGCCGCTCCATGTGCCGGCAACGAATGTCGGTACGCCCGACTGATTAACAGTAACGGCGCCCTCTGTTCTCTCGTTGAGTGCGAGGTCAAAGTCGATAGATTGGTTTACGCTGTCGAGTGTTCCCAGCTTTACAACGGAGTTAACTTTCCATGCCTTGTAGTAAGTTGTTGTTGCTGTAACTTCGTAGTATGTGCCGAGGCTTGCTTTTACCGGGTTTTCTACGGCTGTGTAAACGTATGCGCCCTCTGTGCCGCTGCGTGTGTAGTAGGTTTTGTCCTCTACAATGTCCTCGTCCTCTGTGAGTGCGTATGTGTTTACGTCCTGCTTGCACGCATAAAAAGCGAGCAATACGTTGCGGTGTGCGTCGCCGCCGGTTGGCAAGTGGTAAACCATGTCAAATACTGTTGCGAAGTCCGGCTCGTCGTCAAACATTGTGAGGCTCTGCGAGAGTGCCGGCTGGTAGCTGTCGATTTCTTCCTCGGGATTTTCGCTCGAGATAAAGTCAAATGTCTTTGTCTGTGGATTGAGCGCCAGCGAGTAAGTTGTAGACTTTTTAATCTGTACCCAGCTTGGCGAGCTGGTTTTGCTTACGTCAATGAATGGTACAAATTTTGTCTTATGAATAAGTCCCATATAGTCCTCCATTATTCGCGCGGCTCGAGGTAGGTTGCTACTATCGAGGCGCTATATACTGTGTTGTTTTTTTCGTCTACGGCGATAAATTGCGGGAGCGTCTGCGCCTCTACTTGAATAGTTAAGCCGCTTGTCGCGTCCGTGATTTCTGCGCCGTCCAATGTCGCGGTGATTTCGTCCGCAAGGCTGCGGGCGGTGTCGCGTTTTTTGTTTCGGACGTAGTAGGCTAAGTTCCAGCGTAGCAAGCGGGTGCCGTCTTGGTAGCGGCGCTCTGCTGCGGGTGCGGGATCGTAGCGTAAGCAAATGGCGTCGTTTGCGTTATCCGGGATAACGTCGTTATAAATCGTCGCTTTAAGGTCGAGTTTTTCCTCTACCCATGCGTTGATTATGTTGCTAACGGTGAACGTACTCATTTACTAACCTCGTCCATTTTTCAAGCCAGCGAGCCTTTGCGGCCTCAAACCATTTCGCGCACGCGTTCGGGTTGGCTTGGTGCGCTGGCTTTTCGTATTCATAATATAAACGGCGAGCGTATGGCGTGCGCCACGTAACCTCGCCGCTCCCTATTCGTGTATTAATAATGCCGGATTTTTGCAGCGTCCCCGTTTTAATCGGTACGAAAAAATTGGAGTCCTGCAATACCGCAGCGTCGAGCGGAGCCTGCGCCCGCTTTACGTCTGCGTTTATTTCCGACGTTATAGCGCTCGTATTAAGCGTCAATTTAGCGTCAAACGTTAAGCCGCTCATACTAGCGCCGCCTCGTAGTGGTGTACCGCGTCCCCGTCGCAAGTGTAGCAAGGTGTAACGCTGCGGACGGTGTAGTCCTCATTGTTCCACGTTACCACGGCGCCCGGCGCTGGTGTTATGGCCGGCTCTGAATAAAGCGGGTCGTAATAAAGCGTCAAGCGGTCGTTTACCGTTACGCCCTCGGTACTGTTGCCGATTGCGTTTACCGGCTCGAGCCGTACATGGGTTAGCGTTGTAGGCGTTCCCGGTGTCGGCTCGCCGTCGCGGTCATATCCCGCGGTCGGGGTGTATGTGCAAGAGTGTATTAGAAGTGCTGCGGGTATTCCCATTTTTAGCGCCTCCCGTTTGTTACGTAGCAATACAGAGATAGCCACTTGTAGCGGCTTTCGTCTGCGCTCTTGGCGTTCTTCTCTACGGCTATGTCTGCGGCTTTCGTGCTGCGTGTGTACGAGTACGAGCCTATACTTTCCGAGGATTTCACGCCGCCAGCGTTGCCGGCTCCTGCTGCGGTCTGTGCTGCTTGATAATCGGTTTCAATCATCATGCAGCACGCGTCGTCAATTCCGCCGGGCTGGCGTTCTACGATTAGGCCGTCCTCTACGAGCGACTTTACGTATAAAACTACTTCCAGCTTTCCGGCGTTAAAGGTGGCGGCGTCGGGTACTACCGAACGGCCGAGGTCGTCGTGATAATGTGTATATGTTACATTGTCAAAAAGTGCCATATTGCCGCCCCTTGTCCTTACGCGTCAGTTGTAGAAACAATTCCCGAGCGTACGCCGTCGGCGTCAAATCCGTAAACTTCTACAACGTCGTTAGCCTGCGATGTAGGCTTGTTTGAGCCGTCGTAAGTAGTCCAATCGCCCCATGTAGTGCCGTGTTTAATGCGGTACTTTGCGCCGGTTGCGTTTGTGCTTGTGAGTGTTACTGTTACGGTGTGGCTAGCGATTGCTACGGTTGGGAGCAATACGCCCGAGTCCATAACAACGGCTTTCGAGTTTGTAACCTTGTGAGCATATACGCGGCGTCCCTGTATTGCGCTAGCGCCGATATATGTACCCGAGCCGCTCAAATCCTGCAAGTGAACGTTTACAGCCCACTCGTTTACACGGCAACACCAATTTTTATGGCCACAAATAAAGTTTGCATGTGCTGGGAGTGTTGCGTCCTCAAATACCATAAATCCGGCAATCATACCAACGGCGCCGGTCTGCTTTACTGTGTCGCCGAGCTGGCTTGCTGCTGTAAACTCTGCCGACTTGCGCAAAAGTGCCATGCCGTCCGGGTTTACGAGTGCCCAGCGTCCGCTCAATGGTACGTAGTTCTTTGTCATTTCCTTGCCAATATCTACGAAACGCTCGTAAATATTTGTCTTGCTTGTAGCGCTTGACTGTCCGGCTACTGTTGCCTTGTCGAGCAATTCTACTGTACCGTCTGTGTTAATCTGCAAAGCGAGTCCCTCGCCGGCAGCGTCGAGGCGGTTTGCTACGATATTGTCCGGCACGGCGCTAATGTCGTAACCGTCGATTACTTCATTAACGGCCTTGTCTTTGTCGATACTGATTGTATCATATGAGCCGTTTGTGTACGACTTTGTAGCGCCGTTCTGCTTGTCATAAGAAACAACGGTAGCGTTGCCTCTTACCGGGATTTTTACGGCGCCCGCTTTTGGGTCGCCCTCATAGTCGTTATTCCAAATAACGCCGTCTTTCTGTACGATTTCTGCGGCAAGTTTAGCCTCTACTAACTTGCTGTATCTGTCCTGTAATGCTACTGCCATAGTAGTAATTCTCCTTTAGATATTAAGTGTTGGGTTTAATGCCTTAAAAGCGGCTACTACGCCGTCCTCGGCTCCCTTGTCCCCGTTCATGCCGGGTACGGTTGGCGGTGTCGGCTGGTTATCCTCGCGGAAAATATCGGCCTTGCCGTCGGTAATTGCTTTGAGTAAGTCGTCGAGCGATTTACCCTTGTTCGCGTCGTCGTCGAGCGCTGCCTCGAGCTGCGCGTTGATAGCGTCGCGGGTAAGGTCGTTTACAAACTTTTTGCCGCTTGTAAAGTCCTTGATTTTCGCCTGCAATTCGAGGCGCTTTACTTTCGCCTCGGCGTCTTTTTTCGCGGTTTCGGCCTCCTGCTGATACTTCGCTACGCTTGCCTTAACGTCGTCGTAGTCTTTCATGCCGTCGATTGTGGCGTTTGCTTTTTCAAGCTGCTGCTTGATTGCGTCGTAGTCTGCAAACTTGTTTTTCTCGCGGTTGATGTCGTCGCCGTTCAATTTCATAACCGAGTCGATTTGCTCGTCGGTTAAGCCGAGTGTCTGTAATTCTTCTCTTTTCATTTTGTCCCCTTACGCGTGAATTGTTACGCCGCCGCCGCGGCTATGGTTTAAGAATGAATTAGCGCCCTTATAACGCGTCGCGCCTCGCTTATGTGTATATAGTCATTTTTTTAGGAATTGTTAAATAGAAACGCCAGCGCTCGGGTGAGGGGTGGAGCGCTGGCGCGGTGAGGTCTTGTTTTTAAATTGTTATTTTTCTTTTACAAAAAGTAACAAAATTTCGTCGGCAGCTTTAGCGCCAATTCCTACGGCTGCAATAATAGCGCCGTAATTAGCTGGCTGAAAATAAGCAATACAAACGCTAGCGGCTGTCGCAGCGGCTCCGAGAAGTCCGCTAATAAGTCCATAAAGTTTTTTACTCATAGGTCTAATTCCTCCGGGTATATAGTCATTTTTTTATTCTGCTATATCCTGCGCCGCTTGTGTATCGACGATATAGTTAAACACTTTACGCCAATACCAAAACGGCAAGTATACGCCGTCCTCGGGCGTTGTGAATATTTCGCCCTCGTGTAGCGCCTTAATTACGAGCACGCCGTCCGCGTCGTATGGGTCGGGCGGTGTGATATGCTGCGCTGCCGGTTTACTTTTTGGCGTAGTCGTGCAGCTTGCCAGCCATATAGTTGAGGTCGTTATCAATATCGCCGCTAATAGCGTCCTGTTTTGTCGCGTTCGCCTCGTCAATAATTTTTGCCGCTTTTGTTTCATGTTCGTAAGCCTCGTTTAATTTTTTTTCGGTTTCCTTGCGTTCCTTGTGTTCTTTAGCCGCTACCCACGCCGAGCCGACGCCGAATAAAATAGCCGCTATCGCAATTAAGACAATAATAACGTAGTGCATTAATTGCCCCCTAACTTGATCTCGCGTACTTTATCCATAATGAGATTAAAGTAAACGGGAGTAAAACACGCCGCAATCGCGAGCCCGCTTACGATAATGTCGCGCCCGTCAATATGTACGCCGCCTGCTATGTCTTTAATAAATTGCGCGGTATTCCAGCCGCCAATCCATATAGCGGCCGCAATCTGTCCCCATAGGCTCGCGCCCTTTGCCTTTACGCCCTTGTTTTCTGTCTGTGGCTCGTCTGCCATATTTACCCCCGTTGTTTTTTCTCTGCTACCGAGTAGCAAAAAGCGTCGAATAGCGCCGGTTTTTCTGTCCATAGTTTCGGACAATCTTTCCAGCCTACGACGTTATGGTGTGTAGTGAGTGCCGTTACCGGCAAGTTATAGCGTGTGAGAATGTCGGCGCAGAGTTCCACGGCGGCGCGGATTGTCGCGTCCGAGAAGTTGCCTGCTGCGTCAATCGGGCAGAGTTCCACGCCGATTGTACAATTATTCGGGCTATTGTTTTCGCTCGCGTATTTTCCAAACCGTCGGCGCGCGTCGTCGGTGTAAAACTTATTACTTACCGGGTCGCGCTGGCTGCTGCCGGTGTGGTATGCTACCTCGTACTCGGGTACGGCAGCCACAATAATTCCGTTTTGGTCTATGATGTAATGCGCGCTCGCATAGCCGCCGTTGCCGGTTTTCTTATTCTCGAAAAAATCGCGGTTTTCTTTTGCATTTGCGGACGGGTTAGCCGTCCAATGTAAAACGACGCCGAGCACTTCCTTTAATTTCCGTCCGGGTCTGCTGTATTCGTTGATTGTTAAAAAGTCGTGTATAATCTGCATTAATTATTTACCCCCGTTCTAAGGTCGCCTTTTAACAATAAAGTCATTTTTGTATTAAGTTCTATAAGCTGCGCGTTGATAGACTGTAACAACGCCTCGCTCCCGTCCTGCCGCTCGTTAATTTTCTTCATGTCTTTTTCGTGCTGGCTTTCTACCCGCAGAATGTCGCGGGCGTTGGTGTCAATTTTGTTTTTGCAAACACCGAACGTTACGCCCCAGCCGGCGAGTGTTACGAGGATTGTAAATATTAATGCGTGGTTTGTTTTTGTTTCCATGTTTCTACCTTTCTTCCTCCACAAATTCTCTTGTTGCTTGAGCTTGTGTTAAGTCTACCGAGTAAGCCGCGCTATTATATTCTGTTTCGGTTGCCTCTGCTACTGTTATATTGTTCCCCGATTGCGTTCTACTCCCTAATTCGAACACAATACCTAACG
>Ga0310786_10005563_pt1 | contig 17051 bp, 15 predicted proteins | sample AusTroGonzalo_MG_FD_203881 | JGI IMG/M metagenome (GOLD analysis project Ga0310786, IMG submission 203881) | Bovine rumen microbial communities from tropical cattle in Woodstock, Queensland, Australia - Gonzalo_03 (v2) (version 2) | ecosystem: Host-associated > Mammals > Digestive system >... | reverse complement strand
AGACAGAAAACGATGAACTGAATATCTCTATCGGAGTACGAGTCTTTCGAATGGCTATCCGCTACCGAAATGACATGAATCACCTGCGAATAATGGTTAGAGTGCATCATGATGAAGATCAACACATACAGCATATTGCTGAGCACTACAACAGGATGTGGGCGGCAAATGAGAAGGCGGAAGGGAATAAATTACATCAAAGATGCATCAAGTCTGATGAGGATATTTGCTACCCGATTACCTTGTTTGGTTCAGAGGACAACACATATACCTTCGACAATATTGTCAGTGAGGAGATCGAAGAGGTGGCCAAAAGATATAAAGCGAAGTATGACACTTCAATTAACGCGCAGAAAATAGCATCTGGCTTAGAAGCTGGTGCCATCCAAACGTGGAACGAGGAGCATAACGACCTGATGCAGTTGGATGGCGATTATAAGGGATACTCGCCTACGTTCTCTGGAGTGATGCGTCTCAGAAGAGTCCAAAGCCAGAACAAGGAGAATTGTCTCCATCTACGGACAAAGCAGAAACTGGCCTCTTTAGCATTAGGCGAAGAACCTCTCACTTGGTTTGAGAAAAACAGAATGTTCCGTGAAAGTACTTCGCTACACTATACAATGGACGATGGATCAACCGTCCCCATTCATATAAAGACTCTACTGGTTACCCTTGCGCAGACCGAGCATCTGAGGTGGAACGCCTCACACGAAGTGCTGGGGTACACGGAAGCAAACAAAGAAGGAGAAAAAGACGAGGCGCGTCTTAAACATGGGTGTCTTAGACCGTGGCAAGAGTTGAAAGACGAAACTAAGAGTTATGACTATGACGTAGTGGATGTGTCCCTGGGCATCATTTAAATATGTTTTACAAATGACTGATCATGAGATAATGCAAGGATTGATTTATGGAACCGATTAATTTATATGTACTTCTAACGACGTTGGTGCCGATTGCAGCGTATCTTATATACATCTATATACGAGATGAGTATAAGAAAGAGCCGCTAATTGCTTTGCTGGTAGCTGTTATGTTAGGTGTCTTTTCTGCATACGTTCTTGTTTTTGGTGGGTTTACAGAACAGGAATCAACAGGCCGATATGGGTTAGTTAAATGGTACGAATGCTGGAATACAGGATTCTTGTCATGTGCAATACCTGCTGAGGTGGCAAAGTTTGTGGCTCTTTCGTTATTCCTGTTTTTCAACAAATATTATGATGAATATGTAGATGCCGTTGTGTATTCTGTTTGTGTTGCATTAGGCTTTGTCGGTATTATGAACGGATGGTACTTATATAATAATGAGGATAATCAATTGGTAAGGGGACTGCTGAGTGCATTTGTACTAATTCCTGCTCATTTTACTATTGGTACAGTGATGGGTTATTTCTTTGCGCTAGCAAAACTACGGCATAGGGTGTATTTCTATTTGCTTGCTTTAGTTGCAGCTATCATAGTTGACGGATGTTTCAGTTCTTTGCTTCTTTGGATTGATTATCAAGCATCTCTTTATGTTATTGCGATTATAGTTTTAGTCATACTAAGTGTGGTGATGCATGGATTGACTCATGGGTTGGGAATAGAATATCTGATTATAAGTGATTCTGAAAAAGGAAAGAATAATGACTGATCAAGAGATAATACAAGGACTGATTGCGCGGGACAATCGGGTGACAGAGGAGTTCTTCTTCGACAAATGTCGTCCGTTGTTCTGTAGTATTATGCAAAAAGTGTTTGACTATGAGGTAGAGTACGACGAGATGGTGAATGAGTTGTATGTCTATCTCATGGAGAATGATGCCATTAAACTGCGGAATTTTGAATATCGTAGTAGTGTTTATCAGTGGCTGAAGATATTAGCCATCCGTTTCTTCATCAATAAGCGAGGTCGAATGATAGAAGATGTGAGTCAGGAGACTCCTTATGATGGGCGCCATCAAACGGCGGACACAGAAAAGGATATGACAGCAGAAGGTGATATGGAGCGACTTTTCGACAACATGCTAAACAAACGGTATGTGTATGTCATCCGTCGTCTTATTCTTGAGGACTGGGAGCCTGAGCAATTGGCGAAGGATATGAATATTACTACAGCGAATCTATATAATATTAAACGGCGTGCTATGGCTCAACTGACCCGAGCTGCCCTTAACGACATTAAAGAATATGGCAAATAAAAAATATATCTCCGACGAATTGTTAGCGGCTTATCTTGATGGTAACACCAGCAAAGAAGAAACAATGCAGATTCTCGAAGCGTTGAAAGAAGACAAAGAATTACAGGAAGTTCTTGATATTGCTTTGCAAACAGAGGAAGAAAACGCAGCTTTACTTTCTATAAACTCATCGTTTGCGGATGAAACGTTTCCCATGCTTCAAACGGCGGCATTGAGCGGCGAGAATATCTGCGCTGTACTCTGTGAGATTTTCATTTTACATCGTCGTCAACTTCCATACGATGAAGAATGGCTGTTGAATACAGCACGTAGGAAAGACTGGCTAAGACCGGAAGGGACTCCGCTATATTGTTTGGGCAATCTGTTGGCATATTCGGGCATGTTTGTCAGCCGGAAATATAATTCTACGATTGATGATATTAAATATGCTATCCAGATGGACAATGATGTTGTGGTAGGTGTTGATCGTGAAAAGTTGTATGCAGAAGATGTTGACTTGGAAGATTTAACCAATCATGCAGTGGTGGTGACGCATATAGAGAACGATGTAGTTACGGTTTTTGACCCATACGAGGAACCGTATATCTCGAATGTTCCGCTAAATGATTTCCTGAATGCATGGAAAGAGTCGCATAATTATATGATTCAAGTTTTACAATCCGTTGAGGAATATGTACCACATCCAATAGATGTTGACAATGTTCCATTGGATAGAGATTTAGAGGAGTTGCAAGAAGCGATAGCTGAGAATGCACATGATGTTTGGGCAGAAGCAAGAATAAAAGAGGGTTGGACTTATGGTAAAGAAAGAGATGATGAGAAAAAGCACAACCCAGACATTATACCTTATACAGCCCTACCAGATAGTGAGAAAGAGTACGATCGAATCATGGCATTCAATACGATTAAATTAGTTAAGAAACTGGGATTTGATATTGTGAAACGAAACGATAGGGGAACATGAGTGTATTGATATTGCTTGCGGCAGCATTGCTACCAGCCATATTTCTGTGGTACTATATTTGGAAACAAGATCCACAGCCAGAGCCAACAAGTTGGTTGATGAAAGCAACCTTATATGGTGTGGCTATTATTATTCCTGTCTTTATTGCAGAGACAATCCTTCAGTTGTGCCTCTTTGGAGAGGAAGGCCCTTCATCTTTATTCGGAACGACCATAGAAGCGTTTTTTGTAGCGGCTTTGCCAGAGGAAGGTTTCAAATTACTTGCTCTTTGGCTGGTCTTGCGAAAGAACCCCAATTTTGACGAACATTTTGATGGTATTGTATATGCCGTATGTGTCGGTCTCGGCTTTGCAGCAATTGAGAATATAGGTTTTGTATTTCAGGAAGAAAACGGGTTGTCTGTGGCCATCTGTCGTGCATTATTTGCCATACCTGGTCATTATGCTTTTGCTGTGATAATGGGATATTACTATTCTTTGCATCATTTTGTTGACCGTTCAAATAGTACCGTAGCCTGTATTTTGGTGCTACCCATTATTGCGCATGGAGCATATGATGCAATCATCCTTGGCGGTATGGTCAATCCGTATGTAGGTAGTATCAGTACTTTCGTCCTTATATATTTTTGCATTAAGATGCATAAGTTCGCCAAGGCGAAGATTCTGGCACAGATTGAGAGAGATAATAACAATTACACAAGCTAGTATAACTATTTAACATCAACAATATATGCTTCAATTCTTAGTAATTGCATTATATGCTGGAATTTTATATTATATCCAGAAACCTTTTTCTAAACGGATTCTAAAATCCCAAAATTTGGATGAAGCGGTTAAGATAAGGCAACAGTTCAAAAGAACAAGATATGCAAGTTTAATACTTTTCTTTATCATGAATTTTGTATATGGACTTCTTGTACAGCAATATCAAAATGGAACGGTTAATTATGTGAGCATTGCATCTACTTCGTTTGTGGTAACATTTTTTGGACACATTATAGGTCAGGGATTTGAATCTTTTAGTCAATTCAACCCTATTAGCCTTTGCGTTATTGAAGATATATATAAATTCAAAGGCAAATTTTCATTATATCTTAGAGGATTTGAGAGGGATAATTACAAGTCATTGCAAGAGGCTTCGTATTTAAATGATCAAACATTCTCAGAAGTCAACCTTGCAAATTTTCTTTCAAAGTTCATTCCAACATATGCAGTGGGAATGACAAAAGAATTAACATCACCGCATGGTGCTAAAAGAATCTATTTGGAAGATGTGTCTTGGAAGTCAGGTGTACAATATTTAATGCAGCGTGCATCTTCCATTTTTATTTTGATGAATGAGAAAGAAAGTTGCCTATGGGAAATTGAACAAAGTGCATCACTCTTGGAAAAAACTTGTTTTATAGTTGATGACCCTTCTCAATACGACAATATCCGAAAACAACTATCAAACAAGTTAAGTTTCCCTGTTTTTAATTTTGATGAAATGAAGTTTCCTTTTTGTTTTCGACTGGTTGACTTGCCATATAGAGTTCGTATTGATGGTAAAACGATTGAAGAAAAAATAGTTGCTATTGTATATAATTTTGAGAACACCCCAAAAGGATATAAGAAGATGATAAAAGAATTATATGGTCTAAAGAGATTCTAACAACAATTAATACAAAACCTTATGATTATTATTTATTTGCTGATTTTTGTTTTGCCTGTTTGGCTGGTTTTCAGAGTTACAAATAATTACTCTGTTCTTATAGGGTGTAGGAATTTCCTAAAATATTCGTTTCTCATCCTGTGTGTTATATCTTTAGCATCACTTTTTTTTGAAAAAACGGCAATCGATACGGCCAATATGACGGCTAAAGAAATTGCAAGAAAACAAGGTGAGGCTTTGGGCTTTATGGCATTAATCCCTTTGATATGGAATATTTGGATATCATTATGGGGACTCAAATTCTATAGTGTATCTCATATAGAGAATTTGGATTATTTCATATTGTATTTGCGTAGTTTTAAAGATGACAAGAAAAAGACGAACTTAGAACACAGGTTGATGAAAGCCTTGTATTCTTTCTTCTGCCCATTTGCAGTAGGTAGGCCCAAAGATATTCAGACATCAAGTTTAAGTGCAATAAGATTATATGTTGGGGATGACTGGAAGGATAATGTGGCTGAGATGATGGAGAAAACGCCTATTTTGTTGTTAAGAGTTAGTGATACAGAAAACTTCTTTTGGGAATTTGAGCAATGCGTAGTAAAAGAACATGTTGAGAAAGCTATATTTTGGATTTCTGACAAAAGCTCATATAAAATTTTTTGTGAGAAAGCTCTGAAAGAGTTTGAATTGTCATTCCCTCTGATTGAAGATATAACAGATAATTGCTTGATTTATAAAGAAGGAAATAGCTTTAGCGTGTTTAGTTTAAATTCAAAAAAAGCATATACCGAGTTTGTTCAAAAATATAACGAATTACGTCATCTTACTTCTATTCACTCTAATTATTTTTCTGGAAGAAATATTAGTCTTATAAAACAGTTCTTTTACTGGAATAGAGATCCTAATATGATGGATGGCGTTCAAAATTGGTGTTGGACAGCATTTTTCTTTCCGAGTTCTTATATTATTTTTCAAAGATTCCCTAATAGAGGTGTCCTATACATTTTGAGTCTTGTAACCCTGATTCTTTTTCCTATACGCATTCCCATTATGATATATATGGGACGTAATGCGAAAAAAATGGTTTGGCTTTCAGAAAAGTGGGAAAGCATAGATTATTTTGAGAGCATTCACCAAAAGAACGATTTGAAGGCAGTCGGATTCGCTGCATGTATGATAATTTATTTTTTTAGTGTGTTTATTTGATACGTCGACATGAATAACAAGTTCGATATTTTTATCAGCTACCGACGTGAAGGTGGCTTTGAAGTCGCAAAGCACATTAAGGATTTGCTAACTAGAGAAGGTTATTCCGTAAGTATAGACAAGGATAATCTGATGAATGGAGGGTTCAACAAGGAATTTCTAAAGCGGATTGCCGAGTGTGAAGATTATTTTCTGATTCTTGATGCCAATGTGTTTAAGGGAACATTGGAAGGTCGAGAAAAACAAAAGGACTGGCTAAGAATGGAACTGTCAGGGGCATTAAGCCAAGACAAAAATGTAATCCCAGTAATGGTAGATGGGTTTACGGAATTCCTAGAAGGGCTTCCACAAGACATTGCCGACGTTCGTTATAAGAAGGGCCCGAAATACAGTAAGGAGCATTTCGATACGTTTTATGATAGGCTGAAACATTTCATAAAGGAGGTTCCAACAGATGATATAACGATTACAGACCTTCCTCATAACCTTATAATGAGTTTGCTCCTCGAATGCGGATGGCTGTTGTATGGAGCAGGACGATATAACGAGACGATGACATGTTTTCTTGATGCCGCAGACAGAGGTTCTGCCAATGCCCTTAACGCAATTGCCATTTACCATTATGAAGGTCATGGGCATGAGAATAACTATAAGAAGGCTGCATATGGATTCCGCTATGCGACAGATATGGGGTATGCATCAGCTCAGAGAAACCTCGGTGACAGTTATCGTAAGGGAGAAGGTGTTCTACAAGATGACATACAGGCTTTCTATTGGTATAAGATGGCTACAGACAAAGACAATGTAAAAGCGATGTTCAAGGTTGGAGATTGTAATGCTGATGGAATTGGAGTTGAGAAGGATCTTAAAATAGCAGAGCATTTGTGGACACTTGCTGCCAAGTGCGGACATAAAAAGGCTCAAAAAGAACTAAGTATAGTTTCCAAGCACTAAAAATATTGTTATGGGATATATTATTGGAATAGATTTGGGGACTACAAATTCATGTGTCTCTGTTTTTGAGGGAAATCGACCTGTTGTTTTAACAAATAGCGAAGGAAAACGTACAATGCCCTCTATTATTGCATTCACGAGCGATGGTAATCTAAAGATAGGTGACCCTGCTAAACGTCAGGCTGTTACAAATCCAAAGAATACAATTTTCAGCATCAAACGTTTGATGGGTGAAACATATCTGCAAGTAAAAGAAGAAATTCGCCGTTTCCCTTATGTTGTAGTTGACAAAAATGGCTTTCCTTGTGTTGATGTAAATGGCCAGTTTTATACACCCCAAGAAATCAGCGCAATGATTCTTCGGAGAATGAAAAAGACAGCAGAAGACTATCTTGGAGAAGAGGTTACAGGAGCTGTTATTACAGTACCTGCCTATTTCAACGACAATCAGCGCAAGGCGACAAAAGACGCTGGGCATATTGCTGGTTTTAAAATGATGCGCATTGTGAACGAACCGACAGCTGCAGCCATGGCATATGGTGTTTACAAAAGCGACAAGGATATGAAAGTAGCAGTTTTCGACATAGGGGGAGGTACATTTGATATATCTATTCTCGAATTTGGTGGTGGAGTTTTTGAAGTGCTTTCGACTTGTGGTGATACCCACCTTGGTGGCGATGACTTCGATCAAGTGATTATCGATTGGCTAGATAATGATTTCTATTTGACCGAAGGTGTTCACCTAAAACAAGATAAATTAGCTTTAATTCGGCTGAAAGAAGCTGCTGAGAAGTGTAAAATAGAACTTTCTTCAAGTAATTCTGCTGAGATAAACCTACCTTATATTACCTCCGTAAACAGTATACCCAAACATCTTGTAGCTTCCTTATCTCGTACTAAATTTGAGCAATTGGCAAGTAATCTCATTAAGTCGTTAAAAGAACCTTGTCAAAAAGCAATTCAAGATGCTGGGCTATCTAAAAGCAATATTGATAAAATCATTTTAATTGGTGGTTCTAGTCGGATACCTGCAATTCAACAATTTGTTCAAGAGTTTTTTGGTAAAGTTCCTTCGAAAAATGTAAATCCAGACGAAGCGGTTGCTATAGGGGCCAGCATTCAAGGGGCAATTTGGAGTAAAGAAAGTGTCATAGGGGACATTGTTTTTTTGGATGTAACACCTTTCCCTATAGGCATAGAAACCAGTGGCGGTATTATGACAAAAATACTGGAGGCGAATACCACTATTCCCTGTAAAAAGACAGAAACTTTTTCTACTGCAGTTGATAACCAAACTGAGGTGACAATTCATGTACTCCAAGGCGAATACCCCATGGCATCACAGAACTTAAGTTTAGGTCAGTTCAATCTTTCTGGTATTGCACCCGCCCGTAAGGGCGTCCCTCAAATTGAGGTTTGTTTCGAAATCGATGCCAATGGCATCCTAAAAGTTAGTGCACGTGACAAAGCAACAGGTAAAGAACAATATGTACATATAGAAGGTGGGAATGGACTCTCTTCGATTGAAATTGAGAAGATGAGAACAAGAATTTCAGCATTTGATGATGCTGTTAATAAAAGTAAGATATTCAATCCCCAAAATCAGACATGCGTCAATGTCAATACTACAAATGAAATTAGCGAATCTAATCAAGCCTATAAACAAAGAAAGGCTCACGACGTGTTTATTAGTTATAGCCGGGATGACAAAGCTCTTGTGATGCCTTTAGTTGAACGTATTAATCGAGAGGTAAATACAGATTGTTGGATAGATCTGACTGGTATTGAGAGTGGTGCTAAATTCGAGCGAAAAATTATGGAGGCAATTAATGCCTCTAAAATAGTCTTATTTATGCTTTCAGATAGTTCGTTGCTGTCTGCATGGACAGAGCGAGAAGTTTATTATGCAGAAGATGAAAACAAACGTATAATCCCCGTCCTTGTAAACGGTAACAAACTACGCGGCTGGTTTAAATTTCACTTTGGGAACGTGGATTATATTGATATCTGTTCGGAAGAGCAGAAGAAAAAATTGATAAGGGACCTAAAGAAATGGTTAGGATAGGAATTGTGGACAAGAATATTATTATAATGGGTAAGCATTCTGTAGCTGATTCCCTGATGAGACAGTTCGAGAATGCGGGATGCGCAGTGAAACGGCAGGAGAAGTTGATACAGGGAGACATAAACTTTAATTGCTTCGACGAGCTGTGTCTCTTATCTGAGGGGGGAATGGATAACAAGGCGGTGGCATTGTTGAGGGCTATAGCAGATGTATATAATTTGGCAGTTCATAAAGGGAAGAAGCTTCTTTGTCATCTACTGGTACAGCATAGAGATGTGTTGCAGAACATGCAGACTTGTGACCTTGTTAGTACTATAAAGCAGAAGATTGATGTTTATCCGTTCACGATAGAAGAAATTTGGAGTCGAAGCATCGTATTGGACTATGAGCCAATTACTATTCATTCGAATAAACATGTCCATTTGGTGATATTTGGCATGGGTGAGGTGGCTGAGACTGTGGCCATACAAGCAGCACATATAGCCCATTATCCCAATTACGTAAGGAATCACTCGCTGCGAACCCGCATTACCATGATTAGTGAAAATGTCGAGACGTTGAGTGAGGGTTTTATTAAGCGTTACCTGCATTTGTTCAACAATAGCTTCTATCGTGTTGTTAAACCTTCAGAAGAAAAGATGGTGGAGTTATTTCATAGGCCGATGTATGAGGGACGACGGGAGGACTTTGTAGATGTGGAATGGGAGTTCGTGGATGCTGAAAGCTGGAATCCAGATGTACGCGAGAAACTAAAGCAATGGGCTCAGGATGACAAACAACTGCTGACATTGGTTATGGCCGATAGAGACCCAGACAAGAATGTGGCCATGTCTCTATTTCTTCCAGACGAACTGTATAAGAGGTCTATACCTATTCATAAATATAATCCTAAAGATGTAGAATACGATGTGACTATGCCATTGATACAGATGGCCAAAAACGTGAACTATATCTATAGTCAATGCTACAATGACAACTTTGAAAACTGGCAAGGACAGATTCAAACATCAGTTGAGATTGACCGTGCTGAAAGAGATAAGTTGTGGGCAGATCTTTCTAATGTGAAGAGGTGGTCCTGTATCTATAACGCTATGACGATACCGTTAAAAATGCGGTCTATAGGCCTTGGCGAAGATGATTGGGATAAGTTCTATGACATATCTCAGCAGGATATCGAAATTCTTGCCCAGGTAGAACATAATCGTTGGAATGTAGAGGAGTTGATATTAGGATATAGACCTTGCTCTGATGAAGAGCAGAACAAGATTGCTGCCGATGTGGAGACGCAGAAGGGCGCGTTTAAGGCACGCAAAATACATTACGATCTGCGAGCCTATAATGACTTAAGACCCGACAAAACAGGAAAGAGCGCAAAGGTATACGATCTATGTCTGTCTGCTGCCTTACCTCTGATTGCCAAGACTTTTGTTGAGGGGAAAGGGGGCGAAGCATGACTGACACAGGCCAGTATTATTCTATCCGCTTCATGGAGGGGAATGCTTTCCATAGTAAGGACGATGTGTTGAATACATCAGATAAAATACTGAATATCGGTGAATATGCGGACTGCCCCATCAAATACGAAGCAAGTGATGGATATGAGCCGGAATATTATGCCACTATTATCAAAAATGAAGATAGTGAAGGGTGGCGAATCGTGAGACGTTCGCAATTTGTTGACGTAGAGATTGCAGGGAATGGAGGTTTTGGCTATGTACACCAATTGAAAGATGGTGATATCATCAGTTTTGGAGAAGGGAAGATGTCGCTTCAATTCAATTTGCATCAAGAAGGGGACTATTCTGAATCCGGGATAAAGATAGTGCATCAAAGCAATCACAGACTTTTATATGCAATGGCCGCGATAGTCGTCATTGTTGCAGCAGGTGTAGGATATTTGTTGTACGACAAGTGGAATCAATCGGACTTGCACCAAGACGTTAAGGCATACAGTTCATCTGTGTATATCATTATGGCTGATTCCGTACAGTTAGTGAAGGTCTATGACGGAAAAGAAGAACTGATCAGAGAGACCAAAGATTTGGCTTATACAGGTGAGCGTGAAATTGGCACGGCATTCTTGACGACAGAAGGTAAATTGGTAACGGCTCGGCATTGTATAGAATTTTGGTTAAACAGGAAAACCAGCACGGTTACCAATGTCGCTCAGTTGGACGATGATGATATTATCAAAAAGGCAATAGAAGTTGATACTTATATGTATTGCCGAGATGAACAGAATGACACGGTAATGGCATTGAAAACCTATTGTAGCGTTTATAATCCAGATAGCCTAGATAGTCCATTGTTTGTCTTTCATTCTTTGGAGTCTCGTGTTCACATCAATTACGCTCATGATAAGTTTTACCCGATTCCTGACCCTAGTGGGAACTATTATTGGCGCACCATTATACCAAGAGGCAACAACAGGGAAGCAGAACTTGGAGATATTGCGTATATAGATGTGGATGAAAAGGGCATTGTAGAGCTTGCCGATTCAGCGAAAATATCAACTATCAGCGAAGGAACCCCTATCGTATTCTTGGGTTTCCCGCAGAATGGTATCGGTGACAGAACCTTGATGTATGAGGATGGCAATATAACAAGAGAAGTGGCCAAGGATGGTATTAACCAGAATTTGTATGTTAAAGGTGAGATTAACCCAGGTTTTTCGGGTGGACCGGTTATGGCAAGAATTAATGAAAAAATTGTGGCCATTGGAGTGACTTCACGTGTTGACAGCATCAGTAATGGGGTCTATAAATGGGTAGTACCCATTTCTGAAATAGCAGAAATGAGGAAAAGAGAGGAGGCGACAAAATGAGCGATAGAAGTTTGACTTTGAAATCTATTGCAGGTTACTGCATAGAAGAAGCGCTATGGAAGCTTATTATTGACATAGTGGCAGAAATACAGGAGAAGAAATATGTCCTTGGGGGTATAGATTCTAATATGGTTGTTATAGAAAATGAGGATTTTCACATTTTGCCAAAGGCTGACGTGATTCCGTCGTTTTGTGCGCCAGAAGGTAAGTCAGGTGAAGCAGCTATGGTTTGGTCTTTAGGTGCCTTGCTGTGTTATGCTTCCTCTGGACACTTGATTTTTGGCGGAAGTGGAAGCCTATATCAGCGCAAACATCCGTCGGTTAAGCTACCTGTCTTGCAGAAAAAGCACAGCTCGCTGACACCATTAGTTCAACAATGCCTTACGTTTATGCCCGAAAAGCGTATTAGTTTAAATGAATTGGTGATAGAGGCGAGGAAAGGTTTGGAACTATGTAAGAAAAGGGTTCGAAGAAAGTCTGATGTGAAAGTTGAGGAGATGCATCCTATGTTTAGTAGCTTAGACGAACGATGGCCAGAAGAAATGATTGAAAATACAATTTAAATTTATAAAGTTATGAGAAAATTATTATTAACGATGTTGACATTGCTCTTGTGTTTGGGCGTACAAGCACAAGAGAATCAGTATCTGCGTGACCTCACGGAGGCAGTTAAGGGACTTAGGAAGGGCAATGAAAAAGTGCGTAAACAGTTTGAAGCCAGTCTTTCCTCAAGCGGCAAACCGAAAATTTCTTTGATGGACGATGTAAAGTCTGAGGGCGACGAGTTCAAGGGTAATGATGCAAATCAATTTCGTTTGAATCAAGCCATTGTAAATGTCTATGATAAACAGAATCAGACATTGATGAGTAAAGACGATGGGATGCTCAGTAGCAAAGAACTGGGGATTTACTATTCTGCCATCGAGAAGTCTATTAAGAAGGGTGGAACCATTAAGTGTAATTTTACTGGTCATATTGGAAAACAGGAAGTCTCCGTAATTTCATATCATCCAACTGCAAAATTTAGGGTTACGATTTCCGATGGCTGGCATAATCCTGTTACGAAGGAGGGTGTTGGGACTGTGAATGTAGAATCATATAGGGTTCTCAGGAATAATACTGTAACTATCACTATTGAGTATGTTGGAGACAGTTCAAATAAGGACTCATTTGATTCTTTTGCTATAGTAAACTATAATCCTCAGAAGCGATGAATATGAAGATCTTTTTATTTTTGATTAGTTTGTTCTCTGTATTTGACCTTTCTGCACAGGACTGTGCGGAAATAATAATTGCCAAGAAACAAAAAGATGAGGGAAACTATTTGGAGGCTTCTCGTATATACCATAATTATAGAGTCAATACTGGTCTAAAGGGGAAGCCGTTATTGAACGTCTTGCTGCCAGAAGCTGAATGCTACTATATGCTTGATGACTATCAGCAATTGGATTCTGTGACTGCGGCCTATACTAAATGCTTCCGGGAAACACGTGAAGAGATGGGTGACTCCCTAGATGTTTATAAAGCCTTTTTTCATAAAATACTTGGGAACAAGTACTATGGGAAAATAGATGATGAAACGATAGAAGGACTCTATGCAAAGTTTAGAGCCGAGAGCCAATACGAAGAAAGTCTGAAAATTTTCGAAAGGAGGAATAGCTTGAGCAATGCAGCTGTATTGCATCAAGAGTTGGCCCAGCTTAAATATAGGCTTGAGGAATATAAAGAAGCATACGAGCATATTGAAAAGGTGTGTGATTATTATAAAAACAGGATGGATCTGGGTGTTATAAGTGATGCCCCCATGTACTATAAAACATTGTCTTTACTTGCTCTATGCAACGCACAAGTGGCCAATATGGAAGAAGATGATGACAAGTCGAAAGAATTATTTGAGCAAAGTCTCAATTATATAGAGACATCTATTGAGAATGTCGTTAAACACAAAGATAAAACTTACTACGACCGTGTAAGAATTAAAGGAAAGATCCTCATGATGATGTTTGACAGGCTTCACATTGATCGAAAAAAAGATGCTGCGAATTGTTATACTCAATATGTCAACTATCAGCGGGAGACTGTGGACAATCGTTTGTCTCAGATGACAGAATCACAGAAAGAACAGAATTGGCTTGCATTGCATCAATTCTTGTTTGATTGTTATCGATTAGGAGATGAATCATCAGAATTGCTTTATGATTTGGCATTGTTCAGCAAGGAATATCTCCTCCAGAACAAAAAAGATAAGGATATAAGGTGGAAGCAAATTCGTGGTATGTTGGACAAACAAGAATGTGCAATAGAGTTCGTTCAATATCAAGGTGCATTTAATCAAACGATGTTGGGCTGTTTAGTATTGAAGAAAGGCAGCAAACGACCTCTTTTTATCGAAATATCAAAGACTGACAGTATTCTTAAGCGGAATGTCGGGGAGAATGAACGTCTAACCGTTGGAAAAGCCATGACTTATCAACCTTCTGGTCCCGATGATTTTTCTGTTAAAGACGAACTATATAGAGATTCTACATTATTCCACAAGATATGGACTCCCGAAGTAATGGAAGCTATTGGGGATGCCAAGAAAGTCTATTTTTCTCCAGATGGTTTGCTACATCAACTTGCTATAGAGTATATGATACCAGATCCAACAAAAGACTGTTATCGTCTTAGTTCTACTAGAGTTTTGTTGAGAAAAAATGAGAAACCTAATATAGATAAGATGCTTTTGCTAGGCAACATAGATTACTATGCTGATATTAATCCTAAAACAGGTGGGAACGACGTGGTATGCTATGATTATTTGGCAGGTCAAGGAAGAATAGGTGAGTTGCCGTTTGCTCAAATGGAAGTTGATTCTATTGTTGCTTCCAGAGTTGGCTATAAGGACACCGTTCTTGTTGGAAGTGATGCAACGGATGAGAACTTAAAAGATTTACTTAAAAACCGTTATTCAATAGTTCATGTTCTTACTCATGGTTTTTATATAGGTAGCATGAAAAAAGGAACAGACCTCAAACCAACGACATCCGACAAGACTATGTCAAAGAATGGTCTCACTTTCGCAGGATTAGTGACAACTTTAACCAATCGTAAATTTGATAAGAATCTCTTTGACGGCATCCTTTCTGCTGCCGAATTTTCAAAACTTGACATGAATGGTGTGGAAATGGCAACACTTTCATCTTGCCAGACAGGCCTGGGTGAGATTACCTCAGATGGTGTTTTTGGAATGCAGCGAGGTTTGAAACAGGCTGGTGTAAAATCGATGATGATATCCCTGTGGAGTGTTACAAACTATTCCAGTTCTCTCTTCTATAAGCATTTCTATCAAGCTCTTTCTCAGCAAAGCAAGAAGAGTTTCCACGATGCATTAAAAGTCGCAAGAGAAAAATTGTCTAAGGAGGAATATACGGAAAAATATTTAAATATTATATCGTTGGATGAGGAAGAAGAAATAAAAAGCTTAGGACTCCCTCGACACACTCATCAGTATATATTAATTGACGCTTTTTAATTATGGGACTTTTAGCGAAAATATTCAAAGATTCTTCTGATTCTGAGTTCAAATTAGCCCAGGATCTTGTTGCGATAGCTGTTGCAGACGGTAACATATCGGACGTTGAACGTCAAGAGATTGAGAAAATCTGCCAGAGAGAAGGCATTAGTTCGGAAACAGTAAACGACTGTTTCCTTGGTTTCGACCAAGGAGCAGTTGCTCATGTTCCAATCCGACATAGAGAAAGAGCGGGATACATGTCAAAATTGGTTAGGGTGATGGCCGCAGATGGCATTAGTGCTCACATGGAAATCTACCTTCTTCAGATTATTGCTTCCAAGCTGGGCATTGGTTATCTAGAACTTGTTTCGTTAGTGCTTACGGCGGCTACGAAAGAAAATTTCGCGGGGGATATCGGCTCTCGTACCTTGAATTCTTTTATTAAAAATGCCATTGACCCGAAGGGAAGACCGCTACAGAGGAATATAGAGAATCTGAGAATGATATTCGATATTATGGCAGAAAGCGTTCCTCAGTTGCAAAATGTGGAAGAAGACCGTAATGCTTTCGTTCAAGCAATGGCTTCTGCTTCAGAACTACTTTTTGAGAACACTCTATTAGATAAGGAATTTAAGGACATGGGTATTGATTTCAAGATAGTCTTGGCAGAAGAACGTGAACGAGCAATCAAGAGGTGGATATAATTACTTAACATGATAATACAATAAAAAATGAAAGAAATAGTAGAAAAGTGTTGTAAAGAAAAGGAAAGTTAATTACCTGACAAATATTTCGGTAATCTTGTAAAAGAAGCTGCCGCAGAACGTCCAAAGACCATTGGAGAGTATACCAAGGATTTACTCTTGAAGATAGAATCTGAATATCGCGCATATCTTGAAGATTTATGGAAAGACTATGCTCCAGATGATCTGAAAGGCATCCCACTGGTTTTTGAAGAACAGCAGCTATGTCAATTGATGACAGATGATGATCGTGAGGGAGTTGATGCTGCTTTCAAGGATGCTACGGAGCAGACTTTATGGGAACGTATTACAAAAACGAATCACAAAGATGTTACCTTCTATAAGGGGCTCTTGCAGGAATATACCCGTGATCTTCTGATGGTGATGCGCGAAGATTTTTTAGAAGAAATAATAGGTCATCACATAAAAAAACAAAGCATTTGAAGAAGACTGATGATAGAGTTAAAATGCGTCATAGCTCTTTGTTAATGATATTGCACATTAAACGTAAGAATTATGAAAGAGAAAAAGTACATCCCGCAGCCCATTGTAAGCCATCAGTGAACCCCGTATTTTCTGACTGAGATTTTGTCCGTACCTTTGCGCGGTATTTTAATTTATCGCGTATGACATACATGACAATTGAACAGTTCCGCCAGATTCATGAGGACTGGAAACAGAGTGGACTCAGTGTCCAGCAGTATTGTGAGAATACCGGGCTTACAGAGAGCCGTTTCTATTATTGGAAGTCCAAACTGAAGGCAGAGTCCCTTCCGTCAGCCTGTGGCAGTTTCATCCCAGTGAAGATGTCCGGTAAATCAACAGTTTACTCAGCAAGGAACACATCAGGCAAGGCCCTGTGTGAAATAGAGTACCCCAATGGAGTGGTGGTGCGCGTGACAAGCGACATGACGCTTGACCAGTTGCGCCAGATGGTAACCCTGTTACGATAGCGCCTATGTTCTGTTT
>Ga0310786_10005562_pt1 | contig 17052 bp, 14 predicted proteins | sample AusTroGonzalo_MG_FD_203881 | JGI IMG/M metagenome (GOLD analysis project Ga0310786, IMG submission 203881) | Bovine rumen microbial communities from tropical cattle in Woodstock, Queensland, Australia - Gonzalo_03 (v2) (version 2) | ecosystem: Host-associated > Mammals > Digestive system >... | reverse complement strand
GATTCCGCGGCTGCAGGGGCCTCCACTGGGGTCGGGGCGGGGGTTTCTTCCACTGCTGCTACGGGTTCAGGCTCTGCTACGGGCTCTTCTTCGGGCTCTTCGGCCACGGGTTCCGGTTCCGCGACGGGCTCGGGTTCGGGCTCGGCGACGGGTTCCGGTTCCACGACCGGTTCGGGTTCGGGCTCGGCCACGGGCTCCGGCTCCACGACGGGCTCTTCGGCCACGGGTTCCGGCTCTGCGACGGGCTCGGGTTCTGCTACCGGTTCGGGTTCGCGGGACAGGTTGTTGCTCTTGATCACGGTGACGCGCTCGGGCTCAAACTCGTCCTCCTCTTCCTCGGGTTTCTTGCCGGCCTTGTCCAGGATTTCGGTGAGTTTCACGTCTACCTTTTCGGCCGCTTCCTTCAGCTCCAGGTCCTTGCCGAACTTCTTGTGCAGCTCCGGCAGGAACTCGTCCGAAACCTTCAGGTTTGGATTGGCGTCCTCGATGCCGGCACCCTTGGAATTCAGGAAATCCACCAGGGTGTCCAGCCCGATATTGAATTGCTTGATAAGTTTAGATAATCTGATTTCTGCCATATATAACCCCTTTTTTTATTATTCTTCGAATTCGGCGTGCAGGATCTTCAGCACGTCTTCCACGGTCTCGTCCTCCAGGTCTGCGCGGGTGGCGATTTCGGCCGGATCCAGCGCCATGACGCTGCGGGCGGTGTCGCAGCCGATGGACTGCAGACGCTCGATCACCCAAGGATCGATGACGTCGGAGAACTCGCTCAGCAGCACATCGTCCTCCTCCTCTTCGTTCTGCTGGATTTCACGCCATACCTCGATCTCGCGGTCTACGAGCATACCGGCCAGCTTGATGTTCACGCCGCCCTTGCCGATACCCTTCTTCACCTCGTCGGCCTGCATGTAAACCTTGATCTTCTCCTCGGGGCTGGTGCCCAGGTCGATGCGGGAGATGCGGGCCGGATTGAGGGCGCGCTGGATCATCAGCTGAGGGTTGGTGCTCCACTGGATGACGTCGATGTTCTCGTTGCGCAGCTCACGCACGATACCCATGATACGGGAACCCTTCACGCCGATGCAGGCGCCGATCGGGTCGATGCGGTCGTCGTAGGATTCCACGGCCACCTTGGCGCGCTCGCCGGGGATGCGGACCACCTTCTTCACGGTGATCAGGCCGTCGTAGATTTCCGGAACCTCCATTTCGAAGAGCTTCTCCAGGAAGCTGTCGGTGGTACGGGAAAGCACGATGTAAGGCGTGGTGTTGTTCTTCATCTCCACGCTCTTGATGATGGCGCGCACGGAGTCGCTCTTCTTGAAGTGCTCGCCGGGGATCTGCTCGCTCTTGGGCATGCGCAGCTCGTTGCCGTCCTCGTCCAGGATGAGCACCTCGTTCTTCCAGGTCTGGTAAACCTCGCCGGTGAAGATCTCACCTACACGCTCGGAGTACTTCTTGAAGACATTGGCCTTCTCGATGTCCATGATACGGCCCTGCAGGTTCTGACGGATGTTCAGGATACCGCGGCGGCCGAAGGAAGCCAGGGAGAGTTTGCGGGCGAAGGTGTCGCCGATCTCGTAGTCGTCGTCACCGGTTTCGGCCTTGATCTCCTCGAGGGTGATCTGGGTCACAGGGTCTTCCACTTCCTCTACCACTTCGAAGTTCTGGTAGATTTCGCAGTCTCCCTTGTCCACGTTGATGATCACGTCGAAGTTGTCGGCGCTGCCGTAAGTCTTGGCGAGCTGGGTAAGGAACACGTCCTTCAGTACGCCGAGCATGACCGGGCGGTCGATGCTCTTCTCTTCCTTGAAATCCTTGAAAGCGTCAATCAAGGTGATTTCTTTCTCTTTTTCTTTAGCCATTTTATGTGTTAATTTTATTTAAATTCGATGACGGGACGCACGGCGTTAATCTGCTCGAAGGGAAGCACGGTTTCGTCTACCGTGATGTTCTGCTCGGTGTAGGCCTTGAGAACGCCTTTTACCTTCTTGCCGCCTTTGAGCCATACGTCTACGGCGGTGCCGATGGCCTTCTGGTACTGCTTGGCTACCTTGAAGGGACGGTCGAGACCGGCCGATGATACCGTGAGGGCGTAGTCTTCCACATCCTGGTCGAAGGCTTCGTGCACCACTTTGTCAATGGCGGCGCAGTCTTCCCAGTCTACCACTCCTTCTTCTTTCTCAATCACGACCTCAATGTCATTGTCCTTGGAAACTGTCACTTCCACCAGGAAGCAACCTCTTTCCGCGATGGCCGTTTCCACGGCCTGTATGATTTGCTCTTTTGTCATAGCTATTTTTAAAAAGCGAGGTAGGGGACCGGCGTCCTCTACCTCGTTCACAGGTGCAAATGTACGAATAATAATCGGATTCTACAAATTTTTCAGCCACAGAATGCTGTCGGGCCCTTCGTTAAAGAGCAGGTCCAGTGCGCTTAAGCGCGGCGAGAAGCCGCCCATCCGGTCCCGGAAGACCTGGTAGTAGGGCCGGTTCAGGCCCAGCTCTACGAGCACGCTGTCCGGGTGTTTGGGGTGAATGGCGAAGCGGTAGTCATCGGCCTCGCTTTCCGGCACGGTGAATGCGGTCGTCGGCTCCAGCGTGCAGGCGATGCCCGTCTTTTTCAGCAGGAAGCTTGCCGTGGAGAGATTCAGCTCCCACAGCGTCCGGGGTTGCGCGTCCAGCAGGGCGAAGAGCTCCTCCCTATAATATTCATAGTAGGCCGCGGTTTCGTAGGCGGTGTCCAGCGCGCGCTGCGTGCGCACCACCCAGGGCGTGGAATAGTCCACCTTTAACTCCGTGATGCGCCAGGAGTCTGAGTGTACCACGGGGACCTGCAGCATCTGGGGACCGTCACCCGCCAGGATGTAGCAGCGGTTGCGGTAACTTTGCTTCTGGTAATTCTCGCAGGCTTCCACGAACACATGAGACGGCAAAACCCTGTCCGGAGACAGGGTCATGTCACGCGCTGCCAGAGCGAGCCAGCTCAGCGGCGGAAAATATGCGCTTGTAAGCAGCACTATTTGCGTGCGCGGGGCTTGGAAATGATGCCGCGCTTGGAGCCGCGGATGAACCGCAGGATGTTGTCGCGGTGCTCGGAGGCGGGGAAGTTGGCCTCGATGAACTCCAAAGCCTGGCTTACGTTCATGCCCTGGAAATAGATGGCATCGTAAATGGCTTTGATCTCGTTGATGGTTTCCTCGGTGAAGCCACGGCGCAGCAGACCTACGCGGTTGATGCCCTCGAAGCAGATGGGCTCACGGCCGGCCAGCACATACGGCGGCACGTCCTTGGTGATCTTGGCGCAGGCGGCCACGAAAGCGTGCGTGCCCACTTTGGAGAACTGGTGGGAAGCGGTCTTTCCGCCCACGGTAACCCAGTCTTCGATGTCGGTCTCGCCGGCGAAGCCCACGTAGCTCACCACGATGCAGTGGTTACCCACGCAGCAGTCGTGTGCGATGTGTGCGTAGGACATGACCAGGGTGTCGTTGCCAATCTTGGTCAGGGCCTTTCCGCTGGCCTTGGTGCCGCGGTTGATGGTGGCGCACTCGCGGATGTTCACGCGGTCGCCGATCTCTACCCACGATTCCTCGCCCTCGAACTTGAGGTCCTGGGGGATGGCACCGACGACGGCGCCGGGGAATACGGTGCAGTCCTTGCCGATCTTGACGTGGTTGTAAATAGTTGCGTTATTCAGGATTTTGGTGCCTTCGCCGATCTCTACATCGGCGTCAATGAAGGCGAACGGTCCTACTTCTACGTTGTCCCCGAGTTTCGCATCCGGGCTGACAATCGCCATAGGGTGGATTTTAATCATAGTTCCTTTTTTATTTGAGCAAAGCCCTGAGGGCTTTTGCGGCTTTCGTATTGATGGTATGGCCGGGCTTGAAGCCGGTGATGCGGGCGTTCAGGTAGCCGCCGGCGAGGCGGAAGTCTCCCAGCAGGTCCAGCATCTTGTGGCGGCCGCATTCGTCGGTGAAGTGCAGCTCCGGGTTGCCCATGTATCCGTCTTCCGTCACCACGAGCGCGTTGCTCAGGTCCCCGCCTTTGATGAGGCCGTTCTTGAGCATGGGCTCAATCTCGCGGTAGAAGCAGAAGGTGCGGCAGGGGGCAATCTCCTGGGCGTAGTCCGTGTTCTCGTCCCACTTGGCAGTCTGGATGCCCAGCACCGGGGAGTTGAAGTCTACGGTAGTCTGGGCCGACGGAGCCTCTGCGGGCTCGATGCGGACCCAGGAGCCGCTCTTGCTGTCCTTCACCTCCAGGGCGAAGGGGATGGTGATGTATTTGCGAGGGGCATCCTGCTCTTCCAGGCCATTTTGGCCGATGGCCTCCGCGTACAGGCGGGCGCTGCCATCCAGGATGGGGACCTCGATGTTGTCCAGCTCGATGAAAGCGTTGTCTACGCCCATGCCGGTGAGCACGCTCATGATGTGCTCGATGGTCACGGCCTTGGCCTCACCGCACTCGATGGTGGTGCTGCGGGCCGTAGTGGTAACCATTTCCGCCAGGGCAGGGACTTCCGGGCAACCGGGCAGGTCTACGCGACGGAAGACGATGCCGGTGTTCACAGGCGCGGGCATCACCTTCATGTGGGAATAGGTGCCCGTGTGCAGACCCTTGCCTTCAAAGAAGTAGGTTTTCTTTAAGGTATGTTGGTTTGTCGCCATTCGGTTTTATTCTTCGGCCGCGCGCTTGAACAGGGCGTAGGCCTTCATGTAAAGTTTGGCGTCGATGACCGGGGAGCCAAGCAGGACCTGGCCGCCCTTGCGGATGTTGCCGATGACACCGCCCTGAGCCAGGATGGTGGTATGGTCGGCAATCTTGAGGTGACCGGCGATACCTACCTGGCCCGCGAAGATGCAGTATTTGCCCACTTCGGTGGAGCCGGCGATGCCCGTCTGGGCTGCCATGGCGGTGTGGTCGCCGATGACCACGTTGTGCGCGATCATGCAGAGGTTGTCAATGCGGACGCCGTTGCCAATGATGGTGGATTCCATCTGGGCGCGGTCGACGGTGGAATTGGCGCCGATTTCGACGTCGTTGCCGATGACCACGTTGCCCAGGTGCTCAATCTTCTCCCAGCTGCCGTCCTCGCGGGGTGCATTGCCGAAGCCGTCGGCGCCGATGACCACCCCGCTGTGCAGGATGACATTGTCGCCGATGACCATGCCGGAGTAGATGCGTACACCCGGATAGAAGATGCAGTTCTTGCCGATTTTGCAGTTGTCGCCGATGTACACGTGCTCGCGGATGACGGTGCCGTCGCCCACGGTGGTGTGGCGGCCGACGTAGGCGAAGTCGCCTACGTAGACTTTCTTGCCGAACTTGGTGCTCCAGAAGTATTTGGCGCGAAGGCTGCGGTGGCACTTCTTCGTCTTCTTCTGTTCACCCACATACTTCAGCAGCTCGGCGATGGAGGAGTAGGCGTTCTCTACACGCACCATGGTGGCCTTGACGGGCTGTTTGGGCTCGAAGTCCTTGCTCACGATGAGGATAGAGGCCTCGGAGGTGTACACGTACTCTTCGTACTTGGGGTTGGCGAAGAAGGACAGGGTACCGGGCTTGCCGTGTTCAATCTTGGCAAACTTGGTGGCCTTGGCGTTTTCGTCGCCCTCGACAGTACCTTTCAGCAGCTGTGCTAAGAATTTGGCAGTGAATTCCATAGTATTAGATTAAGGGCTCTGCAGTCATGGCTGCAGGCTGGGGGATACCCATGAGTTTGAGGATGGTGGGGGCCACGTTGCACAGGGCACCGTCCTTGACGGTCTTCACCTCTTCACCGGCGTTGATAACCACGAACTGAACGGTGTTCAGGGAGTGGGCGGTGTTGGGGGTGCCGTCGGCGTTCACCGCGAAGTCGGCGTTGCCGTGGTCTGCGGTGAGCAGGACCACATAATCGTGTGCAATGGCTTCTTCCACGACCTTACCCACCAGCTTGTCGATGCAGGTGACAGCGGTGGTGATGGAGTTATAGATGCCGGTGTGGCCTACCATGTCGCCGTTGGCGAAGTTGAGGATGATCATATCCTGCTTTTCGCTCTTGATCTGGGCGATGAGTTTTTCGGCTACTTCCGGGGCGCTCATCTGGGGCAGCAGGTCGTAGGTGGGAACCTTGGGGCTGTTCACCAGGATGCGCTCTTCGTTCTCGAATACGGTCTCGCGGCCGCCGTTGAAGAAGAAGGTGACGTGAGCGTATTTCTCAGTCTCGGCGATGCGCAGCTGGTGCTTGCCGGCCTTGGATACGGTCTCTCCCAGGGTATCCTGTACCAGTTCTTTGTCGAAGAGGATGTGCAGGCCCTTGAAGGAGGCATCGTAGGGAGTGAGGCAGCAGTAGTACAGCGGAAGGGTGTGCATACCCTCTTCCGGCATGTCCTGCTGGGTGAGGATGGCGGTGAGCTCGCGGGCGCGGTCGTTGCGGAAGTTGTAGAAGATGATGGCATCTCCTTCCTCGATCTTGGCTACGGGCTGGCCGTTCTCGGTGACGACGATGGGTTTGATGAATTCGTCGGTAACGTCGGCGTCATAGCTGGCCTGAATACCGGCCTGGGCGCTCTCGAAAGCGGCACCCTTGCCTTCCACCAGCAGGTCGTAGGCTTCTTTCACACGGCTCCAGCGCTTGTCGCGGTCCATGGCGTAGAAGCGGCCGCAGACGGTGGCCACCTTACCGGTGGTTTCGGCCATCTTTTCTTCCAGCTCCTTCACGAAGCCCAGACCGCTGTGCGGGTCTGTGTCGCGGCCGTCCATGAAAGCGTGGACATACACTTTGTCCAGGCCTTCTTCCTTGGCAACGCGCAGGAATTCATACACGTGATCCAGGGAGCTGTGCACGCCGCCGTGGGAGGTAAGACCCATCAGGTGGAGCTTCTTGCCGCTCTTCTTCACGTATTCGTATGCAGCTTTGATCTCGCTGTTTTCCAGGAGCTTGTGCTCCCGGCAGGCGATGTTGATCTTAACGAGGTCCTGGTACACCACACGTCCGGCGCCCAGGTTCATGTGACCCACTTCGGAGTTACCCATCTGACCGTCCGGCAGACCGACATATTCGCCGCAAGCCTGGAGGTGACCGTAAGGGTATTTCTCACGCAGGGCATCGATGTTCGGCGTGCCCTGGGTCCAAATTGCATTGGAGTAGTCGTGGCGGCCTTCGCCCCAACCATCCAAAATCATCAAAAGTACTTTCTTGTTCATTATTGTAACTTAATCTTGAGCAAAACAAAAGACTGTCCTTCTTGGGCAGTCTGCAAAGTTACAAATTTTTTGTGGAAATCCGAAGGATTTGGCGGGTCTCTTTCGTGACACGGACCGAGTGGTCAATGCAATAACCCATGACGGCCAGGACATGGTGCGGTTCCCGCGCGCTCTTGAGGAGCCGGACAAAGGGCTTCTCGTCGGAGGGGATGTGATGGTCTGTGAACCAGTCCTGCATCTTCTTCTTTCCCGGTGCCCCGAGGGGTTTGATCCAGTCTCCGCTTTCCCATCGGCCCTCAAAGAATTCTCCGGCCTTGTCCCGGTCCAGGATGAGCATCCCCGCCGGCTGCTTCACCTCCTTGTTTTCATTCCATGCTTCTTCCGTGATAGCGTAGTCCAGTACGATTGAGTTCTGGACCTTGTCCACGGCATCCGTCTCAATTGCACAAGCCCCCGGGGGCGTGCACTCCTCTGCGAAGCGTTCCATATCCCGGTTCAATGTTTGGATGAAGGAGGGGTTGATTTCGGCGAAAACAGGGAAGACCTGATTGCGGATCTTGTTGCGCTTGTAGTCGTTGAGGGCGTTGGTGCTGTCTTCGCGCCAGGAGAGCTTGTGTTCCCGGGCGTAGTCTTCAATCTGGGCGCGGGTGAGGCCCAGCAGGGGACGGAGGAGGGGGATGTCGGAGAAGTCCGGGTCCGGCAGGGTACCATCGGCCTTCATTCCCGTGATGCCTTTGAGGCCGGTGCCTCGGAGGAGGTTCAGCAGGAGGGTCTCGGCGTTGTCGTTGGCGTTGTGGGCGACGGCGTCGTACCCGTGCGTGCGGCAGAGTTCCCCGAACCAGTGATACCGCAGGCGGCGGGCGGCCATCTCCACGGAGATGCCGTTTTCCGCGGCGTAGGCGGTGGTGTCGAAGTGCTTGATGTGCAGCGGGATGCCGTATTTTTCGGCCCAACTGCGCACGAAGGCCTCGTCGGCGTCGCTTTCCGCGCCTCGAAGGCCGAAGTTACAGTGTGCAATGGCGAAAGGCCCGCCTTCGAGACGGGCCTTTTCTGCCAGGCACATGGAATCGATGCCTCCGCTTACTGCAAGCAACAGGTGCATCGGTTCGCTTTATTTCTTGCTGGAGATGGCGTAGGTGAAGCCCAGCTCGAAGAATTCCTTGAACTGGATGCCCTTGGAATCTACCGGACCGCCCTTCTGGGAAGCCTTGACCAGCACGCAGGGATCGTAGATCATGTAGGTGTTCAGGTTGATGGCGAAGAAACGGGCCACTTTCCAGCTGATCTTGTTATCCCAGGTGATACGGGGTTCCACTTTGGGGGTGAGGTAGTTGTAGAACAGGGTGGCCTGGGTGGCGTAAGAGAAGTTTCCGTTGATCACCCAGCTCATGTCCAGTTTGAACTGGGCACCGAATTCCATACGGTGATTGCGATAGTCGGTGGTGCTGCCCTCGACCAGTTCCATACCGTAGGTCTTGCGCAGTTCCGGAATGCCTACGATAACGGCACCGCCGGAGACCGGGGCTACGTTCAGGGAGAACCAGGGCTGCGGGGTCCAGAGCACACCGATACCCACATTGATATAGGCGGGTGCAAAGAAACCGGATTTGAGTTTACGGGCGTCCAGCCAGTCCTGTACGGTGGGTTCGTCGGTACCGTCGGCGGCCGGCGTCTTGTAGTCGTAGTTGTTGTTGAACTGGGTGCGGAAGTCGAAGCTGGCGGAGTAGGCCAGGTGCTTCACGGGCGTCTCGTAGCCCCACTTGGACTCGAAGTAGATACGGTCTTTATTCTTCTGAAGGATGGGCTTGTCTGCGCTGTACAGGAAGCCGTAGTCCAGCACCAGGTGATTGGTGCCGATGAGTTTTCCTTTTGCGTAGTTGCAGCTGCCGTCAATGTTGCCGGCCAGCGACACGTTGTTGTAACCACCGGCGGCCCACTGGCTCAGGAAAGTCTGGCCGAAGCTGAGGTTGGTCACCAGTTTGTTGTCCCAGTAACGGGGCTTCTCCACCTTCTCGGGGACGTCCTCGGCTGCGCTCAGGGCAGCCGCTGCCTCTGCGGCAGCCGTCTGGGTGTTCTGGCCCCACGCCGCCACTGCGGCAAGAAGGCCGATGAGGGTGATGAATGTTTTTTTCATGGTTATAAGATTAATAGGAACGGGCGAACAGCACGCGCTGGTGGGAAGGCTTGCCGGTGTAGATGCACTTGCCTTCTTCCATGCAGACGGCGCTGTCCACAGGAATGCAGCGGATGGTGGCTTTGGTCTCTTCCTGGATCTTGGCCTCGGTTTCGGCCGTGCCGTCCCAGTGGCAGAGCAGGAAGCCGCCCTTCTCGATCTCTTCCTTGAACTCCTCCCAGGTGTCTACCTTGCGGATGGAGGCGTCGCGGAAGGCGAGGGCCTTGTTGTAGATGTTCTGCTGAATGTCGTCGAGCAGGCCGATGATGCGGTCCTCGAGACCTTCCAGCGGTTCGGAGATCTTCTCCAGGGTGTCGCGGCGGGCCACTTCCACGGTGCCGTTCTGCAGGTCTCTCGGACCCATGGCCAGACGCACGGGCACGCCCTTGAGCTCCCACTCGGCGAACTTGAAGCCGGGACGCAGGGTGTCGCGGTCGTCGATTTCCACGCTGTGGCCCTTGGACTCCAGCACTTTCTTCAGCTCATACATCTTGTCGAGCACGGCGTTGCGCTCTTCGTCGCTCTTGTAGATAGGAACCATGACTACCTGGATAGGAGCCAGGGCCGGAGGCAGCACCAGACCGTTGTCGTCGCCGTGGGCCATGATGAGGGCGCCCATCAGACGGGTGCTCACGCCCCAGGAGGTAGCCCAGACGTAGTCCTGCTTGCCTTCCTTGTTGGTGAACTGAACGTCGAAGCTCTTGGCGAAGTTCTGGCCCAGGAAGTGGGAGGTGCCGGCCTGGAGGGCCTTGCCGTCCTGCATCAGGGCCTCGATGGTCATGGTGTCCAGGGCGCCGGCGAAACGCTCACCGGGGCTCTTGTGGCCGACGACCACAGGGAGGGCCATGATTTCACGGGCGAACTTGGCATATACGTTTACCATCTGCTCCTTGCGTGCCTCGGCCTCTTCAGCGGTGGCGTGGGCGGTGTGGCCTTCCTGCCACAGGAATTCGGCGGTGCGCAGGAACAGGCGGGTGCGCATTTCCCAGCGCACCACGTTGCACCACTGGTTGCACAGGATGGGGAGGTCTCTCCAGCTGTGGATCCAGTTCTGGTAGGTGTTCCAGATGATGGTTTCGGAGGTAGGACGCACAATGAGCTCTTCTTCCAGCTTGGCATCGGGGTCTACGACAATGCCGTTGCCTTTGGGGTCGTTCATCAGGCGGTGGTGGGTAACCACGGCGCACTCCTTGGCGAAGCCGGCTACATGCTCGGCCTCACGGCTGAAGAAGCTCTTTGGGATGAACAGCGGGAAGTAGGCGTTTTTCACGCCGGTCTGCTTGAACATGTCGTCCAGGATGCGCTGCATCTTTTCCCAGATGGCGTATCCGTAGGGTTTGATGACCATGCAGCCGCGCACGGCGGACTGCTCTGCAAGGTCTGCTTTGACCACAAGGTCATTGTACCACTGCGAGTAATTTTCTTCCCGTTTGGTTACCTCTTTTGCCATAATTGTATTTGTTTTTTTACGTTTTTGTCGTTAATATTGTCTTGTGGATGCCGCCGAAAAGGTACGGATATTGCATTATTTGCCTTTCGGAGCCGGCAATCCGGCCACAAAGATACTTAATTTTATTGGATTATAAGGAGGTAGTAAGATGAAAAAGCTATTCTTGGCGTATGCCGCCGCGGCTTTTGCCGCCATGTCCTGCTCTTCCATGGCCAGTCTTCAGACCCAGGTCTACGACGACGGCATCTATTCCCGTCCGTCCGTTCCCGTAGCCCAGTCCGTCGATATCTATGATGAAGAGGTAGATGCACTCCTCGCTCAAAGCAAAGAATCCCCCGTTTATATTATCAGTGAAGGCGACACCCTGGTGGTGCCGGCCGGCAAGTCCGTTCGCTTCAGTGACTCGGCTATTGCCATTGTTGATACGACGCAGCCCGTCTGGGCCTGGGATTATTCGTGGTATTACAGCCCCTGGTACTTCCGGTACTACAGCAGCCCCTGGTATTTCAGCAGCTGGGCCTGGGACCCCTGGTACTATGACAGCTGGTACTACAGCTCCTGGCATCATTACAGACCCTGGTACCGTTCCTACTGGCACAGCTACAGCTATTGGAACTGGCACAGCCCCTGGTATTACAGCAGCTGGGCCTGGGATCCCTGGTATTATGATACCTGGTTCTACAGACACCACTATTATGGCCTGTACGGCTATTATGGTTTCCACCATCATGGCTACTATGGCTACGACCGTTATTACGGCCGTCCCGGTTTCTATCACCACAACCGCCACGTGTACGGTCCGGAGAACAACGGCCGTCAGAGCGTAGGCCGCAAGACGCGGTCGGCATCGGCCTTCGGCAGCGGTTCCCGCTACAGCCGTTCGGGGAGCAGCCGCTCTTCGAGCAGCCGGGCATCGGCCTCCCGCGGTACGCACAGCTCCCGCTCCGCCTACGGTACGCGCTCCCACAGCGGCAGCTCCCGCACTACGCATGGCTCCCGCGTGGCCGGCAGCACCCGCTCGCACAGCAGCAGCGCCGCAACGCGTTCGCACGGCAGTTCTTCCCGCTCTTCCAGCGGCTCTTCGGTGCGCAGCGGCAGCTCTTCCCGTTCGCACGGCAGCTCTTCTCGTTCGCACGGCGGTTCCAACTACCGTTCGCACGGCAGTTCCAACTACCGTTCTTCCGGCAGCTCCAGCAGCCGTTCGTCCAGCAGCACGCGTTCTTCCAGCGGTAGCAGCTCCCGCTCCTACTCTGGCAGTTCCAGCAGCCGGTCCAGCTCCAGCAGCTCCCGTTCGTACTCCGGCGGCAGCAGCTCCCGCTCCTATTCCGGCGGCAGCTCCTCCAGCCGTTCTTCCGGTGGCAGTTCCCACTCTTACAGTGGTGGCGGCAGCAGCCGTTCTTCCGGCGGCAGCCGTTCCGGTGGACGTCACTAATCGCATTTGACCATTATGAAAAAGACTATATTGTTTGCAACGGCCCTGACGTTGTCCCTGGCAGCGTCGGCCCAAAGTTGGCAGGATGCCCTGCAATTCTCCGAGTATAACTACGGCGGTACCGCGCGCAGCATCGCCATGGGCAATGCCCTTACGGCTGTCGGCGGAGACATGGGTTCTATCGGCCTTAATCCGGCCGGCTCGGCGGTGCCCGCCTATTCCCAGGCAGGCTTCACTACCGGTTTGTCCATTTCGTCGGCCTATGCCACCAGCGCCAACCCGGATATGGCCTTCGGAGACCGCGTCCGGACCAACTGGTCGCGCCTGAAGATGCCGAACCTCGGCTTTGTCCTCAATTTCAATACGGGCAACCGCAGCGGTCTGCGTCGGATTTCCATCGGTTTTGTGTCCAACGCTACCCATGACTATACCTCGCGCATGTATGCCTCCGGCATCAACGCCACCAACTCCTTCTGCGGCAGCGTGGCTTCGTCGGCCGCCGGCTACCCCGAGGATGTGCTCTCCGGCGCTTCCACCTCCCGCAACTGGTGGAACCTGGATAGCTACGACGACACTTATAACCTGGACTGGAGGGATATGGTGGCCTATCGCAGCGGCATCTTCGGCAATGTGAACGGCCGCTATCTGGGCCTCACGGACTGGGACAAAGGCGACGGAAACACCGGTGTCCTGGCTCCGCTGTACCAGAAGTTCGGCAGTCAGACCAAGGGTTACAAGCACGACTTCGTGATCAACGTCGGCTTCAACTATAACGACGAACTCTATCTCGGCGCGAATGTCGGCATTGTCAAGCTCAATTATGGTCAGGCTGAATATTGGTACGAGGCTCCCAGCAACTACGACGAGTTCCCGGCCATTCCTTTCGACACCAACCCCAACGCCCGGTTCAATTACCTGGAGATGAAGCGCATCTTCGAGGCCCGCGGCGCCGGAGCCTACCTCAAGGCCGGTATCATCTATGCGCCCGCTGGTACGGGTCTTCGCATGGGCGCGGCCCTGCAGACGCCTACCATCACCGACATCGACACGCGCATGTCTTATTATGGTAAGGCTTCCCTCACGGGTGTAACGCTGCCCTCTGCGTCTTCTCCGGAATGGGACGACGCCTATGCCCTCGTGAGCCCCTGGCGCTTCAACGCAGGTATTGCCTACACCTTCGGCAAGGCCGCTATGATCAGCGCTGACTATGAGGTTGCCAACTACAAGCAGTCTTTCTTCCGCAGCCAGGCAGAAAGCCAGATCTACTATGCCAAGTCTTACTTCGACTATGTGAACGCCGACATCAAGGACGTTCTGGGCGTCAGCCACATGCTGCGTGTGGGTCTGGAGGCCAATGTGGGCAAGGGCATGGCCGTGCGTGCCGGTTACGGTTTCACCACTGCCGCCCAGCACAACTACCTGGAGTGGGTGTACGATCCCTCCGACGACAAAGACCACCTGATGGTGTTCCCGCTCTCTCCCGAGGAGCGCAGAGCCATGCTCAAGCAGCAGTTCTCCCTGGGTTGCGGTTATACCCACGGCGCCTACTACACCGACTTTGCTGTCCGCTACCGTGTAGAGCCCAAGGACTATTTCACGCCTTACCGCTACTACGCTTACGATGGCAACAATTACACGGACAAGTATGAGGTGACGGATCCTGCCTACACTGTGCCGGAAATCACCACCAGCTACAACCGCTTTGAGGCAATGATCACCCTCGGCGTGCGATTCTGACACTCTTTTCTGCCAATTTGGCAGGGCGTGCCCCTTGGCACGAAGTTCGATAATTCTGAGGCGTCGCCCATTTGGGTGGCGCCTTTTTTTGAAACAAAAGATTAAAAAGTAACAATACTATGGGTAAAATTATCGGTATCGACCTTGGAACTACCAATTCCTGTGTCGCTGTGATGGAAGGCAACCAGCCTACCGTCATCATCAATAACGAGGGTCAGCGCACCACGCCTTCCGTGGTGGCATTCACCGACGGCGGAGAACGTAAAATCGGCTCTCCGGCAAAGCGTCAGGCTATCACCAACCCTCACAACACCGTGTTCTCCATCAAGCGTTTCATGGGTGAGACCTATGATCAGGTGAATACGGAAGTGAGTCGCGTTCCCTACAATGTGGTTCGCGGTGAGAACAACACGCCCCGTGTAGACATCAACGGCAAGCTCTATACGCCGCAGGAGATTTCGGCCATGATCCTTCAGAAGATGAAGAAGACTGCCGAAGAGTACCTCCGTCAGGAAGTGACCGAGGCTGTCATTACCGTGCCCGCTTACTTCTCCGACTCCCAGCGTCAGGCCACCAAGGAGGCCGGCCGCATCGCGGGTCTGGATGTGAAGCGTATCATCAACGAACCTACCGCTGCTGCCCTGGCATACGGCCTTGACAAGAAGGACAAGGATATGAAGGTGGCTGTGTACGACCTGGGTGGCGGTACCTTCGATATCTCCATCCTGCAGCTCGGCGACGGTGTGTTCGAAGTGCTCTCCACCAACGGTGATACCCACCTCGGCGGTGACGACTTCGACCAGGTTATCATCGACTGGCTGGCCAGCGAGTTCGCTGCCGAAAACGGCGGTCTGGACCTGAAGCAGGATCCCATGGCTCTGCAGCGTCTGAAAGAGGCCGCAGAAAAGGCCAAGATTGAACTTTCCAGCCAGACCTCCACGGAGATCAACCTGCCTTACATCATGCCGGTGAACGGTGTTCCCAAGCACCTTGCCAAGACCCTCACCCGTGCCAAGTTCGAGCAGCTGTCCGACGCCCTGTTCCAGCGTTCCATCGCCCCTTGCCGTCAGGCCCTGTCCGATGCACACCTGAACCCCTCCGACATTGACGAGGTGCTGCTGGTGGGTGGTTCCACCCGTATCCCTTACGTGCAGGAACTGGTGAAGAACTTCTTCGGCAAAGAGCCCAACAAGAGCGTGAACCCCGACGAGGTGGTCGCTATCGGCGCCTCCATCCAGGGCGGTGTGCTCGCCGGTGACGTGAAGGACGTCCTCCTGCTGGATGTGACTCCGCTGTCCCTGGGTATCGAGACCCTCGGTGGCGTGATGACCAAGCTCATCGAGTCCAACACCACCATCCCTGCCAAGAAGAGCCAGGTCTTCTCCACCGCGGCCGACAACCAGCCCGGCGTAGAGATTCGCGTGCTCCAGGGCGAGCGCCCCATGGCCAAGGACAACAAGCAGATTGGTATCTTCCATCTGGACGGCATCGCTCCCGCACCCCGTGGCGTGCCTCAGATCGAGGTGACCTTCGATATAGACGCCAACGGTATCCTCAATGTGAGCGCCGTGGATAAGGCTACCGGTAAGGAGCAGCACATCCGCATCGAGGCCTCCAGTGGCCTGTCCGACGCAGAAATCCAGCGCATGCGCGACGAAGCCAAGGCCAACGAAGCCGCCGACAAGGCCGAAAAGGAACGCATCGAGAAGATTAATAATGCCGATGCCCTCACCTTCCAGGCCGAGAAATTCCTGAAGGAGAACGGCGACAAGGTTCCCGCCGACGTGAAGAGTGAAGTGGAGACCAACTGCAACGCCCTGAAGGAAGCCGTGAAGGCTCAGAACCTCTCCGACATTGACAAGTACTCTGAGGCCCTGAACAAAGCCTTCGAGAAGATGTACCAGGCCTCTGCCGGTGCGGCCGGTGCTCAGGGTGGCCCTCAGGGTCCTTTCCAGGGCGGTCCTCAGGGACCCTTCAACGGTGGCCCTCAGGGTCCGCAGGATCAGGGTCCCGATGAGCAGTAAAATTGCGTGGCAGCCAAGCTGCTGAATATTAACGCATTAGCACAAAAGACGGGTGGCAAAAAGCCACCCGTCTTTTGTGCTAACAATTTGACTTATTGTAAGTTAAGTACCACGCTTATGCGTTGGTTTCGGGAAGGATGACGCGCCGGACGTTGCAGCCGGCGTAGTTACCGAGAACGATGATGGGGTAGTACCACAGGAAATTGATGTCCCACTCCCATGCGCCGAAGATGTAAACTACATCGGCGATGGAATGATAGAAACCGCAGACGATAAACAGCGGAATGCCGAAGATGACGGGCATCAGGGATTTGCTGCTGCGATAGAACCACACCGACAGGTCAATGATGAGGCCGCAGCCGGCGGCCCGCAGGAAACCGCGCCAGGGGCCCTGCGCCACATGGGCCACGACGGCATTGTGAGCGCTTTCGGCCATATTTCCACCGAGCGCAGCGATCATCAGACCCACCGCCATGGCACCCACGACGTTCCAGAACCAGACTTTCGTGATGCCCGGAATACTGGTCATGATGCCGGCCCGGCCCGTATACAGCGGGATGCCTGTAAGGACCACGCCGATTAAACCGAAGGCGAAGATGATAGCGCCAGGGAGGCCGCCCAGGGCCAGGAAACCGCAAGCGCCCAGGCCGATGAGCAAACCGGCCATCAGAGATTGTCTGTCTACGAGTTTCATGGGGGTAGTTTTAGTTTTCCAAATATAAGGAAAAATTGTAACTTTGTGGGCTTTAATCAGAAATTAATGGGACGTATTATCTTAACAGGCGACCGCCCTACCGGTAAACTTCACCTGGGACACTATGTCGGGTCCCTCCGTAACCGAGTTCTCCTGCAGAACGAAGGCAATTATGACCGCATGTTCGTATTCATCGCCGACGTGCAGGCCCTTACGGACAACGCCGATAATCCGGAGAAGGTTCGCCAGAATATCATCGAAGTAGCCCTGGACTACCTGTCCTGCGGCCTGGATCCGGAAAAGGTGACCCTGTTCATCCAGAGCCAGATCCCCGAACTGCACGAAATGACGCAGT
>Ga0310786_10005561_pt1 | contig 17052 bp, 39 predicted proteins | sample AusTroGonzalo_MG_FD_203881 | JGI IMG/M metagenome (GOLD analysis project Ga0310786, IMG submission 203881) | Bovine rumen microbial communities from tropical cattle in Woodstock, Queensland, Australia - Gonzalo_03 (v2) (version 2) | ecosystem: Host-associated > Mammals > Digestive system >... | reverse complement strand
CCTCAGTAGCCTCCGGGATGGGTTCTCTCCCCCCCCTATTCGTCAGAAGGTCCGCCAGTTAACTGATTGCGGAAGATTATTTTTAATTTTTTTATCTATGGGATTTTCTTCAGGCAACTTGTCCGACTTGAGCCTATTACATTTTCTATGAGCAATCTGAAGATTATCAAGATCATCACTTCCTCCTCTGTTGCAAGGAATTATATGATCAACAGTCGGACTTAATGGATGCGGATATTTAAGGCTTTTATCAATTGCTTGTCCGCATATTCCGCAAACACTTTGAGTTGCTAATATTATTTTTTTATTATGATCAAAGACAGCCCTCCTAGCCGGATCTGCCTCCGGTCTTAGATGGGCTGTCGGTCTGTTCTGATATGCTCCCCTACTCAATTCAACCCCCTCCCGGTCATTAATGCAGAGGCCCCTCAACTACTGTGGGGGATAGTTGAAGGGCTCATAATTGTTTCTTATGAGAATACGAGTAGGAAAAAAGACGAATTACTTTGTCTTTATGCTATTTTCCAATATCATATTACTATAAAAAGGTGTGTCGAATTTCAACAACTTTTATATTTTTGTTGTAAGTATGTAATAAAATTTATGCTTTATCAGTCCGAATTTATTACTATTAAGCGGCATCCTATGTCTTCCTGTCGTTAGTTGCGTATAAGTAAATCCATTGCAAACAGCCAGTTGGATGTATGGCATAATCCTCTCTGGATGATCTAATTCATCAACAGCTTCACGAATTGAGGAATCAATCTTTTCAATCTTACTCTGAAGCTCAAGAATCTCAACAGCTGCTGCCTCTGTCGCATTATACCCAGAGCTTATCTGAACTCTTGCCTTATCATATCTAATAGCCTTTGATTGATTCCGAAGACTCTTGATCTCAGCAGCCCACTCATCTCTCATAAGGGCATAAGATACGGCGAAAGCATATTGTCTCGGCGGAAGATAGTATTTGCTTTTCGGTGATGGTTTTCTCCCTCTCATTCACCCTCCTTTGCCTTTAATGCTATGCTGTCTATCATCTGCAATATTTCCTTTTGAAAACCATAAAACCTATCTTCGTAATCCTTGGCTGCTTTGTTTAAATCTATTTCACTAATCATTGCTTTCAGCATTTCAAGATAGGGCTCTAATATTTCGTATTCGGTATAAATAGGAATCTCTGTTGATGTGTTTAAAAGATTAAGAATATCTTTCCACATGACTCCTTTGTCAATAATTACATCGATTGCTCTCTTTCTTTCTATAAATTCACGCTTTGACATTTTACTGTCCCCCTTTGTCTTTATCATATTTATAAGACTTTAAACCTCTCTTATATAGTTCTTTCCTAGCTTTGTCCGAATCTCTTCGGCTCTTTGCTTAGTCATCATGCACCTTTCGCCTCTATTCATAAATCTTTGGAGCTGCATATCCCTATATCCTTCAAGGACTTCAATCTCAACAAGCTCCTCAGGGATATAATCATGAAGCGGCGTGGTATCTCCAAGGATATCAATCCACTGTTTTCTTATCGCCTCATTGTCGTACTTATAATCAAACTTAGGGACATCCAGAAGGATATCAGCATCAAAGTCCATATCAAAAGGAACTATGTGAGCATTAACCTTGTCAACAATCCCCATCTCAAAGGCTGAGGGAAAAGGAGTGCAGATGATGGCTGTCCCCAGCATTAAGGCCTCAAGGCATGAATAAGACCAACATTCTGAATCACTAAGCTGGACAAGATAATCAGCTTTTTCGATCATTCCTTGCATGTTGTAAGATACTCCAACGTTATGAAAGTTCCTTGGCGGATTCTCCATCGGCCTGTCAGCAAAGTTGAGCCATGTGAAGCTTATTCCTTTGTCGTTTAGCATCTTTGCAAGGATTCTCATCCTGTCCTCTATTATCCCTTTATCCGGTGCCGGGAAGCGTGTTGCGGAAATAAGGAGAAGGTGCTTTCTGTCATCCACTTTGATCATGTTATGGACAACTGCTGCCTCTTCGTCTCCACCGAAAGACTTCTTTGATGTGTCTGATACAAATAAAAGCTCATTGTAATCTTTTGGGATGAACCATTCAGGACTTGTCTTGCAAGCATGGACCATCCTTATGATCTTCTTTGCATGGATATTCGATGGGAGCTCATCTCTAAATGACAACATGATAAGACTGTCCGCATATATCTCCTGTCCCGATAAGTCAACTCGCACCATCTTAAGGAGCTGCTTAAGCCTCTCATTGTCGCATCTTTTTCCTACAACTGTGATATCGTACTTATCAGACATCTCCTTGCAGAAGTTCAAAAGGAATGTCATGAAGCCACCTATCTTATAAAGGTCAGACCTATAAAGGACTACCTGAGTCTTAAGAGGGATCTTTAACTTCTTGATATGAGGGAAGTATTCTCCTCTTATCTCATGAGCCCATGTGCCGTGAGGAGAATCAAATTGAGCATATCTTCGAAGCTCCGGAAGGTCACATCTATCTGTCATGAGGATGACCTCGTTAAGCTCATCCTCTTTCTTAAACTCTTCCAGAAGATAAGTCATATCTTTAGTTACATGGTGGAAATAATAAACAATCCTCTTTGTCCTTGTGATGCCCTTCTGATATCTCTTGACTGAGCTTAGCGGAACCTCTGTCCGATAGAAATACATATATTTGCAGATTGAAGCGTGTTTATAATTCTTTTCCCTAAGATATCCCATGCGTCTGCAGAAGTCTTCATCCTCGGCTGCATCCTTGAGCTCATTGAATCTCACTTCTCCTATATATGTCTTTTTAAAGACTCTTAGGCTCGGACTTGGAAAAGGAAGATAGTCATAGTCTGATTTAAGAAGATGATTGAAATGTCTTCCATCAAAGCTCCTGAAGGATAAGTCAATTATATCTGCTGCCTTATCATCGATAGACTTAATGATCTCCCTTATGTAATACTCAGGGACAAGATCGTCAGCATCAATGAAGGTTATATATTTTCCTTTGGCCTTTTCTATCCCGACATTTCTTGCAGAGCCGGCTCCTCCGTTTTTTTTTCGGATCACCTTACACCATTTATATTCAGTCTTAAACGGCTCTCTGCTGCCATCATCAATCAATAAGACTTCGACTTCGGAATTAACCTGAGGAGCCAATGCCTTCAAAAGCTCCTCAGTGTATTCTTTAAGCTCATAATATGGGATAATCACGGACAATTTTATATTATTTCGAGCCATTGCCTCACCCTCTTTTCATTGTCGTACTCGTAATCAAATTTCGGTATATCAAGGAGCTTATTGACATCAAAATACATGTCAAAAGGAACTATATGAGCATTAACTCCATCTTTTACTCCAAAATCTTCAAACGCCGGAATCGGTGTGCAGATAACAGGAGTATTATTGATAAGAGCCTCAAGAACAGAATTCCCGAAACTTTCTCTTGATGAGAGCTGCACAAGATAATCAGCTTTCTGGATGTAGTTCTGAATATCCAGAGTAAGAGGAATGTTATAAAAGTTCTTTGGCGGATTCTGAAGCTGGCCATCAGAAAAATTAAGCCATATATAAGGAATCTCTGCTTCAATAAGCATTTGAGCAAGCTTTCTCATTCTCATCTCATTATCTCCCTTATCAGGAGCCGGAATCCTTGTTGCTGAGATTAAGAAAAGAGTTGCTTCTGATAACTTTCGCATAAGATTATTAATAACAGGGCCCTTGATATCAAAATCCTTCTTAACAGCCTCAGAGATTGCAACAGTTACATCTGCATCATGAGGAATGTCCTGAACTCCCGGAGATTTCATGGTGTGAATTCTCCTGATTATTTTTTTATAATGAATATTTGAAGGAATAGGATCTCCGATCCGGAGCATGATGAGAGTGTCGCAGCTATAATCTTCATTGATTGCGCTTCCGGTGATCACTTTTGCAAAAAAATTAACTCTGTCAATCTGGATGTCGGCCATCTCTCCGGCTAAAAGTGTAATATCAAAATATAAGCTCATAAAATAACAAAAATTGTAAATAAATGTCTCTATTCCGCCGATGATATTTGTTTTTTTGATGTAAAGTATCACTCTCTTTTTATTCATTTCTCCCTCCTTATCTTCTTTTTTCGCTTTCTTTACCTATTAAAAAATATGATCTTTTTCTTAATGTCTCAAAATGATCTCTCAAAATTCCTCGATAGCGTGGATTATCTGATAGCATGAGGCAGATTGTTCCCAGAGTTTCACAGATTTCAAACAACAAAAGCTTATATTCTCTGATTCTTTTGAGCATATATTTTTATCCTCCTTATAAATTAGTCTCTTTAACATTAATCTCTTCTTCTCTTAAAAGCTTTCTATAAGTTGCCGCAACAGTGCTCACAGAAATGAGCTCCCATCTCGGATCTATGTCAAAATTACTTCTAAGCTTTTCTTCTTGAGGAAAAATCAATGTTACTTCTTGAAATTCTCTAGCTTGCATGATTTCCTCCCTCACTTTTATCTATATCAATAAAAGCTTTATTGTCACTTTCGAGCTCAACGCCTTCTTTTATAACAGAGCCATTTTAAAAAATCTATTTCAAAATCGACATCATAGAAGATCTGTCTTCTGATAGGGCTTATGATTCCAAGAAAACGCTTCAAAGGATCCTTTTGATACTTTCTCGGAACCTTTGGCCTATGCTTTTCCATATATTCAGGATCATAATTCCTTCTCATGATTCAACTGCTGCCTCCTTAATTGAAAAAACAACGAAACCTTCATTTATTCCCCAGCTATTCAATACATAAGTAATTTCATATAATTTCTCAGAAATCGGATGATCTTCACTCTTTTCTGAATGATCCTCAACCTTGAAGCGTATTTTGTCTCCCTTTTGGAATCCTCTATCATTATGCCTAACTTCAAAAGTCTTATCTCCGCTTATTATTGCATCTGCAAAGCTTTTAAATATTTTCAATTCATGAATCATTTCAATCCTCCGTGTTTACCAAGGTCAACAACATCATATTTAATCAAACAAAAAATACCCTTGAAAATAAACTGAATAAAATTACATGAATAATCACTTACTTTCCAGCAATCATCTTTTAAATTTCTTGCACATATTGACCATTTACCGCCCATTTATTTCCTCACTTTCCGCCTTGTATTTGTCGATAATCTGCATAGCTACTTCCATTCCACTTGCAAGCGCATTTTTGACAATTCTAGTATCTTTATCTATAAATCTTGCCTTATCTATCTCGGCTTTTATTTTGTCAAGAATAACATTCTTATCATGCTCACATTGTTTTTCAGATACGCAAGGCTTGTTAATGAATGGCTCTTGTGGTGTTGCTGAGAGCATAACTCTTACATTTTTCTCAGGATGTTTTAGTGCTTTAATTGCCATATCAAGGCTCTTTTGCGTTGCCTTAACTATTTCAGAATCCTTGTCGTAGCCTATAAACTGTTTAAGTGCATTTAATCTTTCAACTGCATCTTCTCTATCAGCTCCTAAATTATTCTTAATTTCATATGTTCCCTCCTTTGAGTATTTAATCTTAAGCTCTGCGTCTTTTTCTTGGAAGAACTTATCCAGATCTTCTATTTTTGCATCAATCATCCCTCTTCTCCTTCCACTCTTTTGCTGCTTCGACGTATTTCTCAAGAACAAGGATCGGAGAGATCCCTCCTGTCGATACGCCTTTGAATTTAAGTTCGTTCTTGGCTTCTTTGGCATCATTCAGACTCTCATATAGCAGTATGTTATGCCATAAATCTATGGGAGCGACTCCAATAAAGCCCTTCTGCTGCCTTATCAGCTTTATGGCTTTTCTCTGTGCGATTATCTTTCCGAACATCGGAGCTATTCTTCCGACTACGAATCCAAAAACCATGAGCTCTCCTGGACTTTTTCGTGCCTCGCACTTTTTAATCATCTCGTCCATATCCGGATATGTATCACTCATCAGGATCTTCCTCATCTGACATGATTGTGAGGATATTGGATGAGATATCATCATATCCCTTACATTCGACCTTATAGCCAAGAGCTTCGAATCTCTTAGCCTCTTCCATAAGCTGCTTCCAACATGGATATTTAATCTTTCTTTTGAACATAGCTCCTCCTATCTGTACTTATCCTTAAATTCTGAACAATAGTCTGTCTGTGTCGTTTTGTTTTTATTCTTAGAGAGATGACTTCCACAGAGTCCATGAACTCCCCATCCATCCGGAGGCTGCTCATCCAGAGGAAGGAGCTGCCATCTGGCACACCGTCCACATCTATCATGTCTTGCATACTTGGGACATTCCGTGATGGTCCCATCCCGGTTATAAAATACAGAATCATTAACAAATTCGCTCAATGTGATCTGAGAATCCATATTCACCTCGCTTTCAGCTCTCCATTTGCTAAATCAAAACCTCCTTTAATGCATAAGAGAAGTTGCTTTTCAATCTCCTCTTCTTTAATTCCTGCCTTTCGAAAGTTATATATAAGCGCGCCGTTTATTCTTATAAGCTCTGCAATGACATCTTTACAATCTCCTTCGATATGGAATTCAAATCCGACATTACTTGTTTCCTCGCTTTTTAAAATAATACATTGGATCATTTCTCTTATAACCTCCCTAGTGGACAATCTTCGTTACATATCTTATCTAGTGCTTCCTGCGTCAGCTTACCCACATAATCGGCTGACGTATATCTGCAAAAATCATCGCAGATCTTCTCCCTTGCTTCGATGATCTTTTCAAAAAGCTCATCGAGTTCCTTTTTGCTCTTCACTCCGCTTCCTCCTCGTTAATTATCCCTCCGGGCTTTAGGATATCCTCTTCAAGAAGATATCTCTGGGACTGATATCCGATATTAGAATATCTCTCAAGGATTCCCTTCATGAGCATTTTTTTCGTGATATCCCGCCCTATGCTCGTAGATCTTGTCTCGTACCGATCAGCGAGAGGCTTGTTATAGCAATCGATGATTATGTCCAGAATGACATTGAAAGCATCAATCATCTCCCCCACTGTCAGCTCTCGCCCTGATCTTTGCATTTTCACCTCCTTTTCAAGTTTTGTCCCATAGTACGGCGGAAAAAGCGCCGAATATGGGAGCTTGCATCTTATCCTGTTATGCTCGGCATCCCTAAGGAGCTTATCGAAATCTGGATTGTACTCATGACTCATCTTCGATATCGGCTTTCTGCCCATTCCTCCCTCCTTTTGCCTCAGCCTCTAAGGGCTGAGGACTTTGTTCGCTATCATCAGAGCTGTGTGATAAATCCCGCTCAAAAGGACCTCCAAATAAAAAGTTCGCATGAGCGATATACTCAGCGTGAAGTTTTCCAAGTATATCCGTATATTCTGCTATCTCCTTGGAGAGCTCATCCATTCTCTTTGATATCGTCTGATAAACACAATCAGGAGCTCTCTCAATAATCCGGATTGAATCATTGATCTTAATATCTTCCATGTTAGAATCCTCAAATAAAACGAAACCCATCGGGAGGCTCTACTTTGTCTTTTTGCGCTTTTTCTTCTGTCTCGCCTCCAGAATCCGCCTGTTTACTGTTTCTTTTTAATTCCGATACTTCTCCGCCTTTGTCTTTTCGCCATTTGCAAAAAATAAAAGACTCTTTTTTCCACTCCGGATAAATGCTCTTGAGATAACCTGCTGCCTCTTGGAGCATCTCTTTTCTATGCGTCGAATTATCGAGAAGGTCATGACAGCTCCTGCATACTGTGACGATATTCTCCTCAACTCCGAGCCCTCCGTGTGACCTAGGAACGATATGCGCCTCAGGAAGTCCCGGAGCTCCGCAAAAGATGCAGCACTTTCCGTCCCTCTCATAGACTCTTTTCTTTGTCTTTTGGCTGATTGAGCACGCTTTCGTCCTCTTATGCCTTGAACTCATCGCTCTCAGTCTTCCTGATCCGAATATTTAATGAACCACTGTTATCCTTCCAGATCTTAGTGACCTTATCCGGATATTGCTTGAAAGTGAACTCCTCGAAATCGTCCTTATTAAGGAGCTCAATCGCTTCATTCAGAAAATTGCACATTTCATCGGTCACAAATTTCTGCTTCACAAATTCCTTAATCTTTGCCTCTTTGACTTTTTTCCTCTTGGCATTGACCGCATCAAGACAGATACACATATCTGTGGCCATAGCATCAACTTCCGCCTGTGACAGCTCCCCGGATGCTTCGATGTGTCCTATCTGACCACAATATGCACAAGTCCCGATTCTCTCGATTTTTACTTCTTTTTTGTTATCCGACATTATTTAGCCTCCATTCCATCTCTTTCAAGATCTTATTATCAAGCTCCTCGCCTCTGGCAAATGAGACAGCGTGCTTTGTCATTTGCTGGGATATCTGCTGCCAGAGGTCGAGATGCATGACTTCACCGTTTAACCTTATCTTGTGCCAGTTATTGTCCTTCCAGCGCTTTGGCCAGTTATTAATAAGCGATGCCCTCACGAAGTCGTCTGATATATATATTTTGATAACTGCAGCCTTGTTGAACTTCTCAAGAGCAACGAGGAAAGCAGTGAGGACAGCTCTCTTCGTAGTCGCATTGTTTAAGAGAACACTTCCATCTCTTCTCTCTACCGTCCCATTGTTTAGCGCACAGAGGATGCACCATCTTGCCTGAGCCTTCTGCTGCCTTGCGGGATTTTTCGTCTTGCCCTGAACGTAAATCTCTACCTTCATTCATGCCTTCACCTTCCTGAAGAGCTTTTTCAACGTCTTAAATATGCCCTTCTTTTTGCGCCCTTTTTGTACACTTTTAACCTCTTCCCTTTGTCTTTTTCTTCTTTGTTCGCAGATAGGAACGAGCTTCTTGCGTATCATGTATTTTTGAAAGCGGATTCCGGCGAATTCATTGAATCCGTTCAGATAAGAGTCCTTGATGAGCTCATATCCCTTCGGAATGAATGGCTCATCCTTAAGAGGTCCCTCGACAGTACGCTGCTTAATCTCCGGCTCCCTTAAGTTCCTTGATCTGTGATACTTGCTCCGTCCTTTTGAGAGTTCCTCTTTTGTCTCGACTTTACAGAAATAGGCTGCAAGGTCTTTATATGCTCCCTCTTCATACATCTGTGAAATCTTGATGTGATTCCCCCAGACAGTCGTGAGCTCTTCAAGGATAAAAGGATCCTTTTCGATAATCATGTGATGGTGAAGAGCCTCTCTCTTCTTGCCTCTCTCAGTGATCGCTATATATTTAAACTTCCGATCTTTCGCTTTTAATTTTCTGCTGACCTTATAAAGGCACTTCCTGAGATTCTCCTCGGCTTCCTCATATGTCTCAGGACGATTACCCTTCGGGTAATCTAAAATAATGTGATATCCTCTATCGAAGTTCAGCAGCATAAGGAGCTGGAGCTTCTCCGCTCTCTTCTTGTTGTTATACTTCTCCATGGATTTTGGAGTCTCCTTGACCTTTTTCCTTCTCTTGCCCGGAGCTCCAAACCTTCTGGGAGTATAGTTCGTCACGAGAACATAGTCTCCGGCCTTATGTATCTTATTAACGTACATTTACCGACTCCCTTAAGTTCGTATTGTTTTTTTATTGATTTATGCTCTGTCAATAAAGTTAATATTTGAATCGCTCCATTAAAGGCCCTTTGTAGTTCCTTTTTTGTTGCGACTAAAAAGGGAATGTGGTAAAATGTCCGCATGAGTGGCTAACTCAGAGGTTTTGGTTATACCAATTCCCGAAAAAATGGGCTGTTCCAGCAGCTCATTTTTTTTGATTATTTTTCTATTAGTGTGGTAACAATCTTGATCTGCTCTTCCTGTGGAACTTTTAATGCGGAAAACATCTCCTTAATAGTCCCCAGAGGAATCCTCTCGGGATCCGCAAAGTATTTCAGCATCGTTGTGCTTGAGCCTACAGTTGTATGTGCTCTTAATGCTTCTTTCGATGTGATTCTCTGCATGATCATATATTTCGAGAGCTCAGCTTCAAGAAATATTCCTTTTTTGGTCTTATTTCTTTTCATAAATTGCCCTCTTGTTGTGAATCTGGGGGAGCTCCGCTCATAGGATGGTTAATGGGTGGAATCCTATGAGCGGAATGAATTGTGCTGAAAATCTTTTTAGAAAAAAGATTTTGGCTGAAAGATTTACTTATTCTATCAATTTTGATAGAATGACTTTGGAATTTTTAGCACTTGCCAAAGTAATAAAATTCCATCAAAGGGATCATGTTGCTGCATGATCTCTTTTCATTTCCCATGTAATCTCTCATACATTTCGCTCCGATCTAGTACGTCAGTAACATATTTAGTTGACTTCCCTGTTCTTATATAGCCGGGAATTGCTTTTTGCTGGCCCGCATAATACATCAGAACAATTGGACCATCTTCATAAGTCTCATATAGCTCTGCGAGAATATCTGCAGCCACAACAAGACTCTTTAATGGATCCAGCATATCCTTCTTTGAAAATCCAAGAGACAGGATCCTGTCTTCGTGAATCTCAACATTGATCTGCATCATTCCCCAACAATTATTATTTTTAACATCTGGAATAAATCGTGATTCATAAAAAGCAATCGCTTCCAGAAGCTCCGGACAGATACCATATATCTCTCCAACCTCTTCGCAATATCCTTTTATAAGCTCAGGGACTTCATCATCAGATTGACTCTGCTGCGTTTTCGCAGCGACTGTGATGGGCTGGCTAAGAACGGCCAGTGATAATCCCCCGATAAGTAAGAAATAAAAAAGCATTTTCCGAACAGTCTCAGCATCCTTTTTAATGCGCTTCCCGGATGTCCCCTCTGTAGACGATCGGACTTTTATAAGATTCATATAGCTGCCTCCTCTTCAGGTTGCACATTGATGAACTTATTCGGATCGGCATTAATCGCATTGCATATCTTTTCGAGATCGTCTGCCTTTAGCTCACGCTTTCCGTTAAGAATGTCGGAAATCTTACATTTCGTCATTCCTGTCTTTTGTGCGATGAACTTCTTCATAATCCCTTTACTCTGGATATATTCTGCAAGTCTAGCCTGAACAACCATTTTGACCTCCCTTCATTAACATTTTATTTCTGAATCTCATTTTTCGCGTATCTATATTTTGATTCACATGGTATTGAATGTCAATACTATATTATCAGAATAACGTTAGTTTTCTTGTGAGAGCAGAATTTAACTGATAAAATTCAAGTGTTATAAATAAAAAATACTTGAGGAGAGCTTATGAGCAAATTACCCGAAAATATAAGAAATCTCAGACTGATGAGAGGCTTATCCCAAAAGCAGCTCGGAGAATTGTTGAATAAGTCTTCCAATGCTATTTCAAATTGGGAAAAAGGAAATACAAGTCCGGATGTTGACCTTCTGGAGACAATCTGCAAAGTGCTAAAAGTAACACCGAATCAATTATATGGATGGGATAAATGCAAGGAACTTGAGGACTTTCTCACACAGGAAGCTGAAATCTTAATCGAGATTGATCGGCTGAACAAAAAAAAATCTGAGATTGATCAGCAGCTTCAGTCGTATATGGTCAGATTAGGTGGGAGCCGCAAAAGATAAGCGGCTCTTTTTTATTGCGAATTTTGCATAACAGATATATAATTTTGCCTATCAAAAATAACAGCTTGTGTGATTGCTTGAATTCAGCTCCCAAATAATAAGAATCCCCTCCACGTTTCTCATTTTGGTGAATTCAAGCATTTTCACTATGAAAGGAGAATATCTAAAATGGCAAGTGCTGAAAAATTAGATAGCGGCTCTTGGAGATGCCGCTCAACCGTTACCATTAACGGCAAAAAAGTGACAAAATCATTTACTGTATCACCAAAAGCCTTCCCCGGAACCGCGAAGGAAGCTTCAAGAAAAGCAAAAGCTCAAGCTGAGCTGCTTGCAAGGGAATGGCAGATTGAACATGAAAAAACAAAAGCTCTAGGAAAAACGGTCGGCGAAGCAATGCGATCATATCTTGATACTAGGTCAAATCTCCTAGAAGATAACACATATAGAGGATATACAAGCGAACTGAATTCTCTAAAAAACATTCACAATGTCTTTGTTCAGGATGTAGATTCTGAAATGCTCCAAAAGATTATAAATGACCTTGAGCCAAAGCTTGCACCAAAATCTATCCATAATAAAATCAGCTTTTTATTGACAGCTCTAGAATTCGCAGGAAATGAGAAAAGATTCAACATCACACTTCCCCGCATTCCAAAGAGAGATTCAAAGACACCTGATCATGAAGAAGTGGCTTTCCTTCTGGATAATATCTCAGGAATTATGAAAACAATTATATGTATAGGTGCTTTTGGTGGATTGCGTGAAGCTGAGATCTCAGCATTGAAGGAAAAAGATATCTGTAGAGATATGTCAACAATCTATGTACATTCTGACATGGTTCGCTCACGAAATGGAGGATATATTTATAAGGACCATGCAAAGACACCCGAATCAACTCGAACTGTCCATCTTCCGAAGGAAATCATCGAAATGATTCCTGTCATGGATGATCCAGAATCATTTGTGATTGAAGTGCGACCTGATAAAATATGCCGCCGCTTTAGAAGGATAAAAAAGAAATATGAAATCGAATACAATTTTCACGACCTCCGGCATTATGCAACATCTATGCGTTCTGATCTTGGATTGAGTGAAAAGTACATCAAAAAACAACTTGGATGGACCGAGAAATCAAGAGTGTATCAAGATGTATATAATGATCCGTTGAATTCCGAAGTTGTGAAATTTAGAAAAATTACAAATGATTTTATTTCTGAGAGATTTGGTGATCACATTAAGAAAAAAGCGTAATGTTTTGTTTTTTATATTATAAAATTTTGTGTCAACTTTCGTGTCAACTCTGTTGTTTTTTTTATGATTTTTGGCATTTATTTTTTAATTTTTTAAGTTTATTTTTTGGACAAAAAAATCAGTATTCATGCGGCTTTGATGTATTTTTTCGCTTGAATGCTGAAACATAAAAAAATAGGGTGATTTTGGCTCCCCACCATTCGACCCCTCCTCCCAACTATCGAATTTTGTGGGATGTAAAAAATTCGTGTCAACTTTCGTGTCAACTTTGAATGGATTTAATATCACGCAAAATAGTAACATAAAAAAAGAGCTCCTCCAAGCATATGCTTAGAGGAGTTTTTATTTCAAATGTTATTAAATTATATCCCGGATATCACATCCAAGTGCATCTGCAAGGCTCAGGACAGTCATCACATTCCCTTTTTTGATATCCTTACTCCCTTGCTCATAATACTGAATCATCCGAATATTGACTCCAGACTTCTCGGAGAGCTCTGCCTGAGTCATTAATTTTTGTTCTCTCATTTTCTTAAGATTGCTCATTTTAGCTCCTATTCAGCAAATCCAATCTCTATATCACATTGCTCAGTAACTTCAATGCACTGGCATCCATAGAACTCTGAATCTTCAAATCTAGTCATTGAAGATGGGAAATCCTTTGATTGCTTCATTCCCTTAATGACTCTAACCAGTTTGCTTCCTTTTCTTTCATTCTTGATAAAAATAAATGTTCTCATTTTTTCCCCTTTCATTAATTGATATATACGATAAAATAATCAATGCCTTCATAATTTTGATAAGATATATCTCTGAGCTTTCCTGCTTTTGCATCCTCTGCCGTTTCACCGCTATAGCAATCACAGGCCTTTAATCCGTCAATATAATCCTCAAAATCTGTGTAAATGATAGCAGTATCATTCTTAATGCGCTTCTTAGCCTCGCTTTCAGTGTTACTGTCCTCAATAAGTATTTTCATCATAAGCTCTTTATCCATTTTTTAACCTCCTAAAAATGTGCTCTTGTTCATTTATTGATTATATTATACACCTATAGGTGTATAAGTCATTGACGGAATAACCAAATTTTTCATCTTTTTTCTAGTTATTTTATACACCTATAGGTGTACAAAAACAAAAGAACGTAAAAATGCTCCTCCAAACATATGCTTAGAGGAGCTTTTATTTCACATGTTATTAAATTATATCCCGGATGTCACATCCAAGAACTTCAGCAAGGCTCAAGACAGCGCAAAAAGAACTCCAGAAAGTTCTCTCGCTTACTTCCCGGAGCTCTTTTGGTTGGACGTTAAATCACCTTCTCAAAACGATTCCTTAAATATATTATCATTTTATCGATTAATAGTCCATCTCTTCAACCTTATTCATGATTTCCTTGATCTTCTGTCTCATTCTATCATCAGGAGCCTGATTCATGAGTTCCTTCAGATCATCAACAACCTCTCCAGCATCCATTGAATAATCATCTCTTAGATATCTTGAGTAGTTGTCGGCTGAGGAGTAGCGGCCTCTTGAATCACGCTGCGCATTGGAGCCTCTGCCTCTATTGTCAAAGGAGCTTCCTCTGCCTCCTCTTCCTTCATAAGAGCCTCTCCCATCATAGGAGTTACCTCTTCTTGAATACATTCCGCCACGAAAAGAATCTATTCCTCTATTCTCTCCAGAATATCCTTCCATCAGCTCATCAGCCTTAAGAAGATTCTTCTTAAGATGAGCAAGCTTGTCAGCATATTCGATATCAGAGAAGGACAATTTTCCGCTGGCAGCCATCTGCTCGATTTTATCGAGCTCATCACATACATATTTAATAAGCTTATCCATTCTGTCCCCTCCTTTTAGGCTATTCTGTCAACAACAAGATTTGCGTTCTGGACTAAGATTGCCGGAGCCGGATCTGCCGCTGTCGGTCCTTCAGATACATTTTCAACAGCAACGCTCAAGCAACATCCTTTAGGAACTGTGATGATCGCTGTTGAAGTAGCATTGAAGAAGTTTTCCGATGTTGGCGGATCCGCTGCAACTGCTGCCGGAGTGACGATTGCTCTTGATGTCTGGATTGGCTCTCCATTGATTGAAAGAGCAATTGCAATCGGTCCGACTGTTCCATCTGAAGGAACAGCAATATTGCCGTTAAAAGTGACCTGATAACGAGCAAAACAGCAGCTGTTATTGTTGACGATGCCTCTGAGAGTAAGAATGCCGCTCCCTTCTCGATGATAAATATATCCCTTATTGCATGGGATGGAGCCTTGCAATAAAACATTCTGATTCGGCTGAACTCGCTGAACCGGATTATTTACATACTCTGCCATAAGCGCCTCCTATCAGCCCATACCACATCCGCATCCGCAACCATTGTTGTCACAAGTAAAGATAGGTGTGCGGCCATAAACAGGAGTTGACGGAACAGGACAATTGGAAAGTCTATTATAAAGCTGGTCAACTTCGTTGCTGAAGCCTTGCTGAATAAAGGCATTCTGAGCGACCTGAGACTCTCTAAGAGTTGCCATGTTGAGCTGATTCTGAAGCTCAGCAATTTTCTCATTCTTTGAATCAATCTTATCATTGCAAAGCTGATCCAGAATCCTCTGAGTATTGGCTGTCTGATTTGCAAGAAGATCTCTAATTCCATCAGAGATCGCTGCTCTATCTGCACAGTTCTCAGTTGCGACTGTGTACTTAAGATCAGCGATTCCGGCTCTGTTCTCACAACAGCAATTCTGGAGATTCATTGCAACATCATTGAGCCCGGCTGTCACTGCTGTCTGAGCTCCAAATGCTTGCTGCATATTTGCAATCTGTCTTGCATTTGCTCCCTGTTCAACACCAGCAAAGCCATTTGCAAGAGCCATCTGAACATCAGAACAGCAATTGCAAAGCTGGGATGAGAGACCTGTCACTCCGCTTCTGATCTCAGTGATGTTGTCATTGATCATCTGATCTCTGAAGCCGCTGTTGATCTGATTGCTCTGATTCATCCAAGGATAGAGCTCACCCGCTCCGCCTCCGAAGCCACCAAAGCCGCCTCCCCATCCATTATTGCCAAGAAGCAAGAACAGAAGGAGAATCCACCAGCCATCTCCGCCAAAAGCGTTTCCGAATCCGCCTCCGGAAGCATAAGGCGCAGATGTAGGACCTACGAGCATTGTTGCATCAACACCATTTGAATCTGTTAATCCCATTTCATGTCCTTTCTACCGCTAATTGTTTGCGGTCAGTGATGTCCCCTTTTATGGGACACCAGTTGATAGTTTCTATATGAAGAGCCTTAGCTCTACATACCAAGAATTGACCTTAACATATTTGCTTTTTGAACAGCTGCATTATATTGCTGTTGCGTTATCTGTCCAGAATTAAGCATCTGCTGAATCTTTTGCTGAGGATCTCCTTTAAAATTCTTCTTAAAATCCTCAAATTGTTTCATCATGTTCTGATATGGATTTTTTGGACCAAATTGATTAAAAAGCTCATTCATAATCCAAGGCTCTCCTTTATCATATCAATATCTTTTTTAAGATCATCTTTAATTGTTTCAACCTCATTTTTTGTTGCATATTCCGGAGAATCTCCCGGAATCTTCGGAGTAGGGTTCGAGCTGTCTCTGATCGTATAATCAAGAATCTTCATTGAGGGCATTCCTGAAGCATCGGCTGATTTTAAATAAATAACTTGTGCTTCGGAATCCCAGAGCGGAACTGTCGTATTTGCCGCAACAAGATAGCTCTTGGCTCCGGCTTCTCCCTGAACCCAAGTCAGATTTGACTGTTGAGCTTGCTGTTGCTGCATTTGCATCTGTGACTGAGGATTATATCCCGGATATTGAGGAAACATCTGACTATATCCGATTGGAAATCCATTATTAAATGCCATCATTTATCTCCTTCCAGTAATAAAATATTGGCTCATCACCTGAGTCGAATGTATCTATATAATCGCCATCTATTGAAGCCACAACATGAGAGTCAGCACCAAGGACATAGACTCCTTTTGGATGATCTCTGCAAAAATCTTTCACTGTATAGCAATCCGGACAGCTATTCGGAATGATGTATCTGTTGAATCCATGCTGGCGAAGGACTGAGCCATATACCACATTTGAGTGCATGACATTTCCCATCTGCTTGGCATTTTCGGCAATAAGGTCAAAAGCATCATCCCACGATATATCAAGAGCAACAGCAACAGCTCTGATGATGCAATCTTCGACTCTGTTGGCAACAGGATTTGCATTATATTTTATCCACATAACACCCTCTCAATCGGC
>Ga0310786_10005560_pt1 | contig 17056 bp, 10 predicted proteins | sample AusTroGonzalo_MG_FD_203881 | JGI IMG/M metagenome (GOLD analysis project Ga0310786, IMG submission 203881) | Bovine rumen microbial communities from tropical cattle in Woodstock, Queensland, Australia - Gonzalo_03 (v2) (version 2) | ecosystem: Host-associated > Mammals > Digestive system >... | reverse complement strand
GGTCTGTGGAAACAATTACCAGACTCACAGACTTACATGAATTGTGTGTGCAGTGAACTACATCTCGAACCTTCATTCGTCAGCAAACAGGCTAGAGAAGCATTATCAAACCTCCTTCACAACTACAACTACTTTCGCGTGGAAACCATTGATACATTCTTCCAGAGTGTATTGCGTAACCTTGCTCACGAGCTTGATTTGACAGCAAACCTGCGCATTGGCCTTAACGATGTTCAAGTTGAGGAACTTGCCGTCGACCAGCTCATCGAAGACCTGCAGATTCATGATGTTATGCTCCGTTGGCTGCTGAACTATATTATGGAGAACATCAGTGATGACCGCTCGTGGAACGTCATTGGCCAGATTAAACAATTCGGGCGAACCATCTTCCGCGATTACTATAAAGCAGAGAGCGAAGCCCTTAACAGCCGCATAGAAGAGAAAGGCTTCTTTGACCATTACGCGAAAACATTACGCAATATCAGTAAGACTGCTAAGGAGGGGATGATTGCTTATGGCGAAGCGTTCTTCGACATATTGGACGAAGAGAATCTGACGCCGGATGATTTTGCCAACAAGACACGCGGCATCGCCGGTTTTTTCATAAAACTCCGAAGAGGAGACTTTGATCCGTCCATTGAAAACACTACGGTAGCTAACTGTCTTGGAGACCCGACGAAATGGTATTCCAAAACCAGCCCCCGACGCGAACAGATTCACGAGCTCGCAGACGGACAGCTGGGAAGCCTTCTGCGCAATGCCGTCACTGAGCGTTCTCGCCAATGGCGCCTCTATCAAAGTGCAGAACTCACATTGCGTCACCTCAATCAATTGCGTCTCTTAAGTAGCATTGAGAGAAAGGTTAGACAACTAAACCAGGAAGCAAACCGTTTCTTGCTCAGTGACACACAACAGTTACTTCATACTCTCATCAGCGATAGTGACTCGCCTTTTATCTTCGAGAAGATTGGCACCCAGCTGGAGCATATCATGATTGATGAGTTTCAGGACACGTCCACTGTCCAATGGCAGAACTTCCGTGTTCTGCTTCAAGAAACGATGAGCCATGAGGGCAGTCATAACCTCATCGTTGGTGACGTCAAACAAAGCATATACCGTTGGCGTAGCGGCGACTGGCGGTTGTTGAATGACATTCGTAGTCAGTTTCCAGAGGGCACCATAGAAGAGAAAGCCTTGGATACGAATCACCGTTCGTCCCGCCGCGTCATCACCTTCAACAACGCCTTTTTCCGTGAAGCAGCACGGTGGGAATATGAGCAGCTACAGGATATGCCAGAAGCAGAACAGCTGCAGCGTGCCTATGCCAGCGTTGAGCAGCAGGTGCCGGAGGATCGTGACGACTGCGGCTTTGTCAGCATCGACTTGTTGCCTGCTAACGACTATCAGGAGGCTACTCTAAGCCGCCTTGCCGACATCGTCCGCCAGCTGCTGGCCGATGGTATCGAACAGAACGGTATCGCCATCCTCGTACGTACAAACAAGCTCATCCCCGTCATAGCCAATTATTTTGCAGAGCAGATGGCCGATGAAGTTAGCATCGTCAGCGACGAGGCTTTCCGTCTCGATGCCTCCAAGTCTGTCAACATCATCATCAACGCCCTACGGCTACTCACCCACCCCGATGATGATCTAGCACGTGCATACCTTATTAAGATGACAGGACGCAGCCTCCCTGACAATACCGAAGCTCTGTTATGTTTGCCACTCTACGAACTTGTGGAACAGCTTTTTATGCACTTCGAACTGAATCGTTTTGACAACCAAAGTGCCTATGTCTGTGCTTTCTACGATCAGCTGGCCGACTATACCGCCGATAATGGTACGGACATCGACAGTTTCCTCCGCACTTGGGATGAAGACATCTCAGGAAAGACTATCCAGAGCGATGAGCTCAGCGGTATCCGACTCATCAGTATCCATAAGTCCAAAGGGTTGGAGTTCGATAACGTCCTCTGTCCTTTCTGCGACTGGCAGTTAGAGAAGCAGAGTGGAAACATCCTGTGGTGTCATCCCAATGACAGTCCGTTCAATGAACTACCACTTGTTCCCGTTGACTACAGCCAGAAAGGTATGGCAGGAACCATCTATGAGGACGACTACCGACATGAGCATCTGCAAAATGTTGTCGATAATATGAATCTGCTCTACGTTGCGTTCACCCGTGCTGCCCAGCGACTTTACGTCATCGGTAAGCGTGGAACAAAGTCCTCGCGTTCAGCAGTCATTGAGGCAGTACTTCCACATATCGATGGTATGCTCAGCGGCGAGGCTGACAGCGAGGCAGTCCTTCATTATGAATTTGGAGCCCCTGAAGCCTTTGTGGATAACAAGTCTCATAAGGTATCCCAGAATGTTTTTCTCCAGTCACCAACGCCCTGTCATGTCAATGTTCAGTCATTTGATTGTCGTGTGGATTTTCGCCAAAGTAATCAAAGCCGAGACTTTATCAATGGTGACGACGAACAAGGAGAAACCAGCTATATACAACTAGGAAGTGTTTTGCATAATATATTTTCGAGCATTCACACCACAGCCGATATTGAGGGGGCTCTACGCCGCCTGCAACTCGATGGCGTGCTCTATAGCGAGGATGTTACTGCCGAGCGTATCACTACTATGTTGCGTCACCGACTGGAACATCCGAAGGTTGCCGACTGGTTCTGCGACCGCTGGCAATTGTTCAACGAATGTACGATTCTTAACATTGTTGAAGGTCAGGTTGTAGAGCGTCGCCCTGACCGTGTCATGACCGATGGTAATGAGTGGATTGTTGTTGATTTCAAATTCGGCGGCGAACATCCCGAATACCATGAGCAGGTGCGCGAATACATGGCATTGCTTCGTCAGATGGGTCACAACAATGTCAGCGGTTATCTTTGGTTTGTTTATAGTAACAAAATTGTCGAAGTCGTATGAACACTTTCCTTGAAAAAGTCGCGCAGGACATCCTGCAAAAGTATGGCACCGACCTGTCGCGCATCGCCGTCGTATTCCCCAATAAGCGTGCCTCACTCTTTCTCAACGATGCACTGGCACGTCTTGCAGGAAAGCCTATTTGGTCACCTGCCTATATTACCATCAGTGAACTGTTCCGCCGTCATAGTAGTCTCCAAGTGGCAGACAATATAAAACTTGTCTGTGATCTTCATCGCATCTACACAAAAGTGACAGGTTATGACGAGACTCTTGACCATTTCTACGGTTGGGGGCAACTGCTACTCACTGATTTCGATGACATTGACAAGAATATGGCACCAGCCAAACAGGTCTTCACCAACTTGCGCGATATTCATGAGCTCGACGACACAAGTTATCTTACTGACGAACAACGTGTCATTCTTCGGAAATTCTTCGGTAACTTCAGTGATGACCATAACAGCGAACTCAAGGAACGGTTCTTGCGCCTTTGGTCAAACATGGGAACCATTTACCATGAATATAACGACTACTTGCGCCGTCAAGGACTGGCCTACGAAGGTGCACTCTACCGTCAGGTGGCCGAAGACGAAAGTCAGTCTTATGAATACGATCAATACCTCTTTATTGGCTTCAACCTCATGCAGCTGGTGGAGCAGCGGCTCATCGCCCATCTGCGCAGCCAGGGAAAAGCAGCCGTCTATAGCGACGACGAGCACATTGCCCCGAAGGAGATAACCTTTGTCTCTGCGCCAACGGAGAATATCCAGGCACGCTATGCCACCCAGTGGCTGCGTGAGGGGACACGTATCGTCGACGGCCGCCGCACGGCTATCGTCCTCTGCGACGAGTCGCTCCTTGGCACTGTCATCCACTGCCTACCACCCGAGGTCGAGCACGCAAACATCACGACAGGCTATCCTCTGCAGCAGTCGCCTGCCGCCTCACTCATCCAACAGTTGTTAACGCTCCATACTCTGGGCTACGACCGCCAGCGTCAGCGTTTCCGTCCTCGTTACGTCAAGACCCTGTTGCGTCATCCCTATGCCCAACACCTGGACAGTCAGCAGTTGCTATTGCCGATGGCCGACACCGCTGCCCTGCTCCATCATCTCTGCACCCTCGTCGCCACCCTCGCCAAAACGATGACGCCAACATCACCCTTCACCGCAGAGGCACTCTTCCGGGCCTATACGCTGTTGAACCGTCTCGCCGCCCTCGTCGATAGCGGCGACCTCACCGTTGATGCCCTCACCCTTCAACGGCTCATCACACAGCTCATCCAGCAGACCTCCGTACCCTTCCACGGCGAGCCGGCAGTTGGACTGCAGATCATGGGCGTGCTGGAGACGCGAAACCTTGACTTCGACCATGTACTGCTGCTCTCAACCAACGAGGGTAACATGCCACGTGGTGTCAACGATGCCTCGTTCATTCCTTACAGCATTCGTAAAGTCTTTGGACTCACCACTGTCGACAACAAGGTGGCCATCTACGACTATTATTTCAAGCATCTGCTGAGTCGAGCTCACGACGTCACCCTCTGTTACAACAACGCCACCACTGATGGCCACACGGGCGAGATGTCGCGCTTCATGCTCCAACTGCTTGTCGAGAGTACTACCCCCATCCGTCAGTTGACGCTTCAGGGTGGCCAGCATATTAACAGTCGCCAGCCGCGTCCCATTGCTAAGAGCCCCGAGGTCATCGAGGCCCTTCGTCGCCGTTTCTCTGCTGATATCGAATCTCGGACTTCGAAGCTCGCGCCCCTATTGACCCCCACTGCCATCAACCGTTATATGCGTTGTCCGCTACAGTTCTATTACAATTATGTAGAGGGACTTCGCGAACCCGATGACAACGAAGAGGAGCTTATCGACAACCGTGTCTTTGGAAACATCTTCCATGAGGCAGCACAGATACTCTACGAGAAGATGATGCAGAAGAGCGCCACTATCCACAAAGCCGACATCGACTACATCCTAAAGACCAAGGTGGATATCGAACGAGCTGTCGATGCCGCCCTGCGTAAGGCCCTCTTTAAGATTGATGATCCTCACGCCAAAATGCCGGAACTGAATGGTCTACAGATCATCAACCGCGAGGTCATCATACAGTACCTCCGTCAACTGTTGATACTTGACCGCCAACTGGCACCATTCACCATTGTTGGCTTAGAAAAAGACGTCGTACAGCCTTACACCATCCGTTCCCTTGGCATCACCACCATCCTCGGCGGACGTATCGACCGCTTAGACATGATTGGCAGCGACACCACAGAACAACTACGCGTCATCGACTACAAGACCGGTTCACGCCGTCTGACACCGTTGAAGACCGTTGAAGACATCTTCGACCCAGCACAGCTGCGCAACCATAATGACTACTATCTCCAGGCGCTTCTCTATGCCCGACTCGTCTGCAAGAATCCTCCTTCTTCCCTCCTCATTCCTCCTTCTTCGTCTATCCCTGTAGCCCCTGCCCTGCTGTTTATCCAACATGCCGGTGGCGAAGGGTACGACCCAATACTGCGTTTCGGCCAGGAGCCCATAACAGATATGGCCACCCCGGAGGGTGACCATTTCGTTGAGTTACTTTCCAATAAAATTGAGGAAATTTTCAATCCTGCCCTTGATTTCGTGCCAACCGACAATCAGGATGTCTGCAGCACCTGTCCCTATGCTGCGTTCTGCGGTATTCAGAACGTATAGCCCAGTGTCAAGAGCACCTGGTGACGCTTGTTGTTGACCTTTACACTATTGGCGATGTTATCGTCAGCGGGGGTTTCATTATCAACATAGCTCATGAAGGGCGAGAATTCGCCATTTGTGGAGCTATACTGATATGCCAGATCAATGTTCATAGATCCTACACGTGTTCCAAGACCACAGGTAATACGGTTCGTCGACTTCCAGTTCGTATAGTCTGTAGCTGAGCTGTAGTACGAGCCGTCAGTCTGGAGCGTACCATCTTTGAAACCGTCTTTATTGTACATCGGCGACACATAGTTGTAACCTAGACGTACGGCCAAAGCAGGATCGGGACGGAATTCGGCACCCAGTTTCAAGGTCGCGACGCCCTTGAGAGTCTCCTCCGTGTGACGATTCATGATATCGTCGCTCTCACTGTCTTCATAATCGTAGCCCCAGCTGTCATACATTGTTCCGGTATTGAAACGTGTGTCGAGTGAACCATAGTCGGCATATTCCAGTGTAGCACCGAGAGCTAATGCAGAACCAATGGTGTGTCCGGCACTGAGGCCGAACTTCCATGGGGTGAAGAGTTTGAAGTCATAGCTTTCATGAGCGTCTACGGTGTGACTGCCATCACTGACCACCGTCTGATTTGTTGTTCTCAGGTCGTACCAAGTCGGCGTGTGGATATACGCGCCAATGCGGAATGCCGACTCATCCAATGGGCGGAAAATGATACCGGCCTTCATGTCGACACCCGTTCCGTCAATGTCGCGCTCATCGGTGACTGTCAGGTTATAAGCGCCGTTAGGTCCCATCAGATGCTCCGTGTACTCACCATAGTGGCGGTAGTTGACGTCGTGAACACCAATGGTCAGTCCTAAGTATACCTTATTGTGCATGTTACCGCTCAAGTTGATGTCGTACTCACTGATATAGCCTTTGTGCGAACGGTCGAGGGCATAACCATCGGCTTCATCGTAGTACCAGGTGTTGTCCGAACTGCTATAGTTCAGGTTGCCGGCATAGATGTCGTCCAACTGCGAGCACGATGCATAGCTCTTGTTCCAACGAGGTGCCCCCATGTTGTCCACTTCGTAGAGCAGTCCGTTCTTTGCCTTGGCATAGGTCAGCTTGTTCTGCGAGGCACCGTTAAGTCCATCGGCAGCCGAAAGGATGTAGTTGAAATTACGGCCCTTATGGTAGTTGAAACCGAAGTTCAGCCACGAGTCCACATCAGTACGCATGGTATAGACGAAACCTGTCTGGTCAAAACTCATCTTGGTAGCACTTGCACCAGCGAAATCGGCAGCATCCTGCTGACTCACCACGCCGAACGACAGACTGGCGTTCGAACGGCGGAACATACCGATACCGGCGGGATTGGTCGACATCGTCGAGATATCGGCGCCCAGAGCTTCCAGTGCGCCACCCATACCCACATAGCGGGCCGTACCGTTCAGTTCGGGAGTCACGAGCTTAGCATTCTCGTATGTCTCCTGTGCCGTCATGGACACTGTGCCCATTACGGTTATCATTGCAATAAACAATCTTTTCATATCCTTAAATATTTCAATTATTAACCATTAACTTATACTTTAGTTTACGAAAAACTTTATCTCCGTCCTCCGAAGCCACCGCCACCTGAACGACTGCCGCCTCCACTCGAACGGCTACCACCAAAGCTGCCGCCACTACTAGAACTGCTACCGCTATACGATGAGCCGCTCGACGAACTGGTTGTAGGATAGTTGGGCGTATAATTACGTGAGTTGGTAGTAGATGTAGCCGTTCTTGCACGGTTTCCGCCGAAGTTGCCGTTGGAATTTGTTGTAACAGTGCGACCATCCGTTGTACGTGTGGTTGTAGTACCTGTAGTACGTGTTCCAGAAGCCGCCGTACGACCATACGTGCCTAAACCTGATCCGCCAAAGGTACCGGCACTATAGCGTGTTCCACCATTTGCTGTACGTGCACCACGTGGACCATTATAGTTGATACTTCCATGGTTCTGAGTACCAGTAGGCCCATTATAGTTTGCATAGACACCGCCATACCAGCCACCATAGTAGTGCCAAGGACGATATCCGTAGTAACCGTAGTATCCATAATAGCCATAGTACCAAGGATCATACCAGCCGTAGTAGCCATAATACCAAGGATCGTAGTACCATGGATCTAACCATCCGCCATACCAGCCCGTATACCAGGGATAGTAGCTGCTGTAGAACCAAGGAGAGTGCCATGCGGCGTCACGACGGCCGTCATTATAACCATCCCAGTATGAGATGTTAGGCTCATAACCATCCCATCGGCTCATCTCTCTTGTGGCGGCAAAATCCTGTTGTGTTGAGTCGGGATAGACACCTGCCATTCCATCGAAGTCAATGATGTCTACCGATGCAGAATCGGGGGTGCCGCCAAAGAAACGACCAGCTTGCGTGCGGCGGTTATATTCGTCCACGCTACGGTCGCAACCAGGATAGTAAGTGTTGCTCGGCAGTCCATACTGTGCCTTTGCTTTCTCCACAGACTTTTTTGTCGGGACGAAGTACATATCATCATCCTGAGCCATCATGGTCAGGGGCAGTGCCCCCAGCATGAGTGTGAATAAAAACAGCTTTTTCATATCTCTTCTCCTTTTGTTATAGTTTCACGGTGCGAAATTATGAATATTTTCTGTGCAAAGATAGGGAAAAACCCTAAATCATAGTAGGTTTTTCCCTATTTTTTGTAATTTTGCGGCAAAATTAACATCCTGATGAAATATTACGAAGTAAAATTCTCCATATCGCCTTATAGCGACGATGCTGCCGACATCGTTGCAGCGATAGCTGGCGAGGCAGGCTTTGAGTCTTTTGACACGGAGGACAACCATCTGACGGGCTATGTCCAACAGCCACTCTTCGACGACGCTCTGCTGCGCCAGTTGCTCGACACCAGTCCTTTACCTGATGTCTCCGTCAGCTATACCGTCAGCGAAGCCGAGGACCGCGACTGGAATGAACAGTGGGAACAGGAAGGCTTTGAGCCTATCGTTATCGACAACAGACTCGTCATCCACGACGGACGCCACATGGAAAATCTAGAGAGACTAGACCATATAGAAAGGCCAGACCATCTAGAGAAGCTAGAAATAGAGATCGACGCCCACCTCGCCTTTGGCACGGGCACCCACGAGACCACCCGTATGATGTGCGCCTCGCTGCTCGACCTCCTCACCCCCCATACACCTGCACCCCCGCATCTCCGTACCTCTCGCATCTTGGACTGCGGAACAGGCACAGGCATCCTCGCCATCACGGCTTTGAAGCTGGGAGCCAAGGAGGCTGTGGGCTACGACATCGACGAGTGGTCGGTAGATAACGCCCGGCACAATGCCGTCATCAACGGTGTCGATAGCCGTTTCACTTCGCTACTTGGCGATGCCTCTATATTAAAAGAGGTGGAGGGACGGTTTGATATCGTCACGGCCAACATCAACCGCAACATTCTGCTGGCTGACATGCCTGCCTTTGTCTCAATGATGGCCCCTGGCGCGACGTTGCTGCTCAGCGGTTTCTATCAGGAAGATATCCCCCTGCTCACCGCCAAAGCCTCAGAGCTCGGTCTCACCCTCGTAGCTCAGCTCGACGACCAGAACTGGGCCTGTCTGCAATTCTCTCTCCTCTAAAACATGAACAAGGAAAAGATTATATTAGGTATTGACCCCGGTACCAACATCATGGGCTATGGTGTGCTACGCATTGTCGACAATAAAGCCGAGATGGTAACGATGGGTGTCATCGACCTCAGGAAATTCGGTGATGCCTACCTGAAGCTGGGCCATATCTTTGAGCGTGTCACTGGCGTCATCGACTCCTTCCTTCCCGACGAGATGGCCATCGAGGCGCCGTTTTTCGGCAAGAACGTACAGTCCATGCTGAAACTCGGCCGTGCCCAGGGTGTCGCCATCGCAGCTGCCATTCACCACGGTGTGCCCATCCACGAGTATGCGCCGATGAAGATCAAGATGGCGCTGACGGGTAATGGTAACGCCTCAAAGGAGCAGGTTGCCGGCATGTTACAGCGTATGCTGAAGCTACGTCAGGAGGACATGTCGCAGTTCATGGACGCCACCGATGCCCTTGCCGCCGCCTACTGTCACTACCTGCAGATGGGACGTCCTGTGAGCGAAGCCCACTACCGTAGCTGGAAAGATTTTGTCAATAAGAATAAGGAGAAAGTCAGTCATCGAGAAACGAAAAAAGAGGAAGACAAATGAAGATAACAGCAATATATGGTCCTAACGGCAGTGGCAAGACGCAGTATGTCGAGAAGATGCGCCGCCAGCTGGCCAGCGATAGCGTCCGCTACGTCGCTTTCCGCGACTCCTATGGTGTCAGCACCGACCAGGCTTACTACCTTCAGCTACGCTGGAACCAGCACGACATCGACCCTGAGACGCCCAACGTCGGTCAGCTGTTCGAGAAAGCCTATCACGAGACGGGCGACGACACCCCCGAACGCCGTCAGTGGCAGCAACACCTCTACCAACTGTTCCAGCTCGATGCGCTCCTCGACAAGTACATCATCACCCTGTCAAGCGGCGAACTTCGTAAGTTCCAGCTGGCGCGTACCCTGCTGGCCCGTCCGCGCACACTCATCATCGACAATCCTTTCATCGGCCTCGATGCCGAGACACGCCAGCAGCTTCGCGACCTGCTTCCACAGTTGGGCGACAACCTACACATTTTTATCGTTGTATCGCGACATAAGGACATCCCCGACTACGTCAACGACATCATCGATCTCACCTCAAACATAGAAGATTCACGCACCTCGTACCTCGTACCTCGTACCTCGAACAATGAGGTCATCGCCTTCCGCAACGTCACCATCCGCTATGGCGAACGAACCATTCTGCGTGACCTCGACTGGACGGTACACCAGGGCGAGCACTGGGCACTCTCAGGCCAGAACGGTGCCGGCAAGTCGACGCTGCTCTCACTTGTCTGTGCCGACAACCCGCAGCGATATGCCTGCGACATCACCCTGTTCGGACATCGTCAGGGCGATGGTGGCGTCAGCATCTGGGAACTAAAACGACGCATCGGCTACGTGTCGCCCGAGATGCACCGCTCCTATCATCGAAACCTCCCTGCCATCGAAGTTGTTGCCAGCGGATTGAAGGACACCATCGGACTCTATGTCCGTCCCACTGCCGAGGAGCGTCAGCAGTGTCTTTGGTGGATGCGCCTCTTCGGTGTCGACCACCTCGCCGACCGTTCGTTCCTGCAGTTGTCGAGTGGCGAACAGCGGTTGCTGCTCGTCGTACGTGCCTTCGTCAAAGATCCCGATTTGCTCATTCTCGACGAGCCCCTGCATGGTCTTGACGACCGCAACCGCGAACTCGTCAAGTCCATCGTCGAAGCCTTCTGCCGTCGTCCGGAGAAGACGCTCGTCTACGTCAGCCACTACCGTGAGGAGTGGCCGCAGTGCATCGACCACGAGCTGTTCCTGAAGCGACAGTAGCGTTATCTCCTGCTGCGCTGCACCATTGTCTTGACCTTGCTGTTGTAACGCTCTGCATCTATCAGCTGCTCCAGCGTCACGTGCATACGCCACTGCCAGTGGTTGTATGCGTCACCGGGCACGTTGATGCGCTCGTCGCGTACAGCCTTCGCCCGCAGCTCGCCGTCCATCGACAGCCAGTCCTGCAGCGACAGCACGCAGAGCATCGACGGACAGTAAAGGTGGCGCGCCAAGATCTCCTCGGCGATGTGTGCCGGCAGGTGCTCCGGAGCTCGTCCTTCCTTCTGCAGCATCGTGACGTAGTAACGCTGCGTGCGCTCCATGCTCTGCTCCCACCACAGCCTGAGGGGCGCCATGTCATGAGTTGAGATGGTGGCCACGGAACGATAGGGGTTGCCGTCCAGATGGGTGAACTCCACCCCACTCTGCTTCGGCAGTGACTGCACCTCGAGTGTCAGTATGCGCAGGGCGTCGAGCACGGGCTCCACACAGTCGGGAAGCACGCCCAGGTCTTCGGCACACACCAGCATCCTGCAGCCGTCGAGGATGGCCGACAGGCGCTGCATAGCCACGTGTCCCCAGAACATTGAATGACGCTGGTAGAAATAGTTATTGTACAATCGCATATAGGCGTCCTTCTCCTCGGTGTTCAAGGCGTCGAACACCGGCTCGCGGTAGGCATAGATCCTGGGGTGGTACATACCCTCCTGTTGCTGGTCCTCCACGAACAGCACGTTACTAATCAAGCGATACATACTGTCCCTTATCCACAGGCTGTTCTCGTCGTTTCGGTTATTAAAGTACTGCTGCACCTTTTTCTGCGTATCATACTCGGGCTTAACGACATATAGTCCGTATGACTCTCGGTTTAGAAACGTCTCTCGGACGTACTGCGCGTGCAGTCCGAACAGGCGCTCCAGCACACGGTCGTTGACGAAGGGGCGCGTCAGCAGCTCGCGACGGAACGGCAGTCCGAAGTACTCAATCTCCTCCACCGTCAAGGGCAGAGCCGGCGAGAAGTGGCCCATAAGTCCGTAGACGGCATCGGCCGGAATCTCCCATATTCTGAAGAAGCCCAGCACGTGGTCTATGCGGACGGCATCGAAGTACTGCTCCATCCAACGGAAGCGCCTGCGCAGCCACGAGGCCACAGTTTTTTCTCGCGCCCCCGCGCCCTCGTGCCCACGTGCCCCCGAGGACTCCCACCGATACGTCGGGAACCCCCAGTTCTGTCCCTGCGGGAACTGCGCGTCGGGCATGGCGCCAGCCTGGCTTTCGAGGTTGAAGAGTTCGGGATGGAGGGTGGTAACCACACTGTCGCGGTTCACGCCTATGGGCAGGTCGCCTATCAGTGCCACGCCCTTCGAGCGGGCATAACCGGCAGCCTCTTTCAGCTGCTGGTGCAGGTTGTACTGGACGTAGTAGACCAGCTCTCGCGCCCCCGCGCCCTCGTGCCCACGCGCCCCCGAGGACTCCCACCGATAGGTTGCGTAGGGCTCCAGCCACTCGCGTGCCTCCTCGTGCCATTTACGGAACGCCTCACTATCAAGCACCTCGCGTCCGTGCTCCTCGAACAGTAGTTGAACGTACTCCGTCTTCACGCGGTGTACGGCCTCGTATTCATAACGCCCGAGGGCATTCAACTCGCGCTGCTGACGGCGGAAGGCCGTCTGTCGCTTCTTGTCGGACGGCTGTCCCAGCTGTTCCAGGTCCAAGTAGTGCGGATGCAGGGCGAAGCAACTCGTGATGTTGTAGGGATGGACGTCGTGCCAGCGTCCGTCTGTCGTCGTGTCGTTGACGGGCAATAGCTGGATGGTCTTCATACCCGTCTCCACAGCCCAGTCTACGAGTCGGCGGAGGTCGCCGAAGTCGCCCACGCCACAGCTGTGTTCACTCCTCAGGGCGAACAGCGGCACCACGACGCCGGCAGCCCGCCAGGGATGTTCCTTGAGGCGCAGGTTCTCGCCGTAGCACACCAGCACCTGTCCGTCGGCAACGTCGGCATCGACGACGCGGTTGTCGCCCTCCTCCCACGCCACGAGGCTGCGTGTCTTCGTGTCCACCACCACATATTTATATTCCAGGGGCATCAGCATGGCGTCGATGTTCACTGACAGCAGCCAGTCTGCCTGTCCGATATGTTCCATCAGCAGGTAGCGAGCCTCACTCCAGCAGCCCAGTGCCGGGTGGTTGCCTACGAGGGCCAGCGCCTGTCCCGCCGCGAGCTGTGGTGCCGACACGCGGAAGAGCACCGTCTTCCTGTAGAGGGGCACTGTCGTCGCCTTCACCTCTCCGTAAGGCTCCGCCTGCTGTGTCGTCAGATAGGCGCTGCTGTAGAGGAAGCTGTTCAGCGGCTGGTCACGCCAGCGGTCATCGAAGACGTAGCTCTTCGTAGCGTCGAAGGCATAGCGGCGCTCCACCAGCGTCCACTCTCGGCGCAGCACCTGTCCGTCGCCGTCCTCCACACGGTAGTAGTAGTCTATCTCCGTCACGGGATGCTGGCGCGAGGTCACCGCCGCCGTCTCCACCGTCCAGCGCTGTCCGTCGTCGGTGGTCATCAGCAGGTTCATGCTCCGTTCCTTGCCGTCGGCGCTAAGCAGACGGAGCACGACGTGTAGGCTCTCGCCCCACTGCGTGGCGTAATCTATGGTGAATTTCAGTTTCATTGTCTTAGGTTTTGTTTTGCAAAGATAAGAAATAAAACACAAAAACGAAGCGTCTTTCCAAAAAAAATTGTACCTTTGCCGCATTATTTCAAGACAAAACATCATCATCATGAAGCAAATCAAAGCGAAATACCTGCTCATTCCGGCTGCTGTCTGCCTGCTGGTCATGGGCATAGCTGTCTATTATTACTTCTTTACGCCCTTTTCGCAGCACAGTAAGACCACCTATGTCTACATCGACGACGACGACACCAAGGACTCCGTCATCGTCAAGCTTGAGGCCGTCGGCAACCGTCACGGCATGACCGCTCTAAGCACGCTCCTGAACCACACGAGCTATGCCGACAACATCCGTACCGGACGCTTCGCTATCGATCCGAAGGTGTCTGGTGTCAGCCTCTACAGACAGCTGAGGAGCGGACGCCAGCAACCACTGATGCTCACCATCCCCGAGAGCCGCACCATGGACCGTCTGGCCCGTCAGCTCTCCGACCGTCTGATGCTCGACTCCGCGACTATCGCCGACGCCCTCCTCGACCCTGCTTTCACCGCCAGCTATGGCTATGATACCGCCACCATCGCCTGTATGTTTGTGCCCAACACCTACGAGGTCTACTGGGACGTCAGTCTCGACCGTCTGATGACGCGTCTTCAGAAAGAGCACGACGACTTCTGGGATGGTGATCGCACCCGAAAGGCCGATGCCATCGGCTTGACGCCCAACGAGGTGTGTACGCTGGCAAGCATCGTCGACGAGGAGACGGCCAACACCGCCGAGAAGCCCATGGTGGCAGGTATGTACCTGAACCGTCTGAAGGAGCACATGCCCCTGCAGGCCGACCCCACGGTGAAGTTCGCCATGAAGAAGTTCGAGCTGCGCCGCATCTACCACGACATGCTCTTCTTCGACAGTCCCTGGAACACCTATCGCTACGAGGGACTACCCCCGGGCCCCATCAAGATTGCCTCCGTCAAAGGCATCGATGCCGTGCTGAACCACGTCCAGCACGACTATCTCTACATGTGTGCCAAGGAAGACTTCTCCGGCACCCACAATTTTGCCGTCACCTATCGTGAGCACCTGCAGAACGCAGCCCGCTACGCCAAGGCACTCAACGAGCGCGGCATCAAGTAAAGATTAGTTTTTCAGCGAATAGGTGATGGTCGTCACCACGCGCAGCTTCTTAATATAAGGCGTGTTCTGGTCGCGGTCGTCAATCTCGAACTGCCCCTGTCCAGCCGTCTGAATCTCGCCCAGACGGGCGTTGCTGGCCTCAGCAAACTGCTCGGCCGTCTTCTGAGCGTTCTTGATAGCCTCGGCCATCATCTCCGGCTTCATCTGCTGAAACGAAGCATACTCATACTGCGCATCGCTGTTCTCTATTGCAACGCCCTGCTTCAGCAGTTCCGCCTGCAGGAAGATGGCCTTCTTCACCTGCTCCACCTTGTTGGTGGCCACGGTGATAGTCGTCGAGACGATGTAGCGGAAGTTCTTATTATTGTCGCCCCACTCACGAGCCTCCAAGTCGCTGATTGACGGCGGGTTCACAGTAATCTCCTTCTCGTCCAGACCGTTCTGTTTCAGAAACCTCTTGATCTTGTCCGTCTGCAGGTTGATAGACTCATAGAGCATGGGCAGGTCATTGCCCGTCACCTTCGTGCCGATGCCCCAAGTCACCTTGTCGGCAGGCACTTCACGTTCTGCCAGTCCCTTCACCGTCACGTGGCGGTCCTTGTTGGCAAAGTTGTCTATACCCCCCTTCACAAACCATCCCAGGCAGATGATTCCCACAGCAATGAGTGCTGCTGCAACTAAGCGATTCTCTTTCATACGTTATCTGATTTTTGGTTTAGTGTTCCGTACTTCTCTTTTCTGCGATCCTATCATATATACGTCTATTTCCCACAAACATTGCGCGTCTGCTGTTAATTGTTCTTAAAGGGCGAACGATTAGACAACCGCTTTGCCATCTCGTTGAGGGCGTAGCCTTTCCCCTATCGGATAACGTCCCTCCACAGGCAGTGTGAAATGATAGATGGCACAGCCTCGACAGTCCCATCCCTTCTCACGATGGGGGCGCAAGGGGTCAACCGGCCTCCATCGCCTCTCTCCTTTGTCGTTTGTCTGTGCCATCTCTTCTATCTCCACTTATTTAATTCAATCAATCACCTGTCCCTCCGATTATTATACTCTCATAATGCTATTTATTCTTTCTTTCTCGTAATTGCAGAACTCCAATAATTTCTTGTGGATAGTTATAAAATCAAAATCATCAAGCCGTTCATTGATTATTTCCTCTCCGTCCGCAATGATTTTGTAATCATGTTTTTCTACATAATGCCATATACGTTTAAATCTTGTATCTTGGGCAGCTTGTTTGTATCTTTCTGTTTGCTTGATGAAAAAATCTCTATTCTGTTCATCATTTCCCTTATAAGTCCAATAATCAATAATCCAAAGAATATCTCCTATAAGAACATTCTCCTCATGATAGAACTCCTTGAAATAATCTTTATAATCCCGTTCAACATCGTTGTTATAATCATTTAGATAGAACTCTAATAAACTATTAGCATTTGCTATTTCTTTCATAAATTGTTTTAGGCGGAAAAGGGTATCCTCTTTGTTTAACCTACAGTACATAGGAACAAAACTAAGTTCAAAGCAATCTACAGCCAAATCAAAGCGTGCAACATATTCTTTAGCAGTCTGAAAATAATCTTTTTCAGCTTGATAATTGAAAACAGCTTGTAAGCGTTGTCTGTTTGCTTCGTTTTCCGTGTGATTATCTTGCCTGTTTAATTTGCTTTCTTCTTTATTTGCTTCAATTGTTTCATGCAAAATGTAAAAAGAAACAAAAGCTCCTATTAAAGAACTAACATAAACGGCAAAGAAATTTACCCAAACACCTTGTTGTGAACCCGCAACCCAATTAGGACAAAAAGCAGGTAATACCGCAATCATGTTTATGAAAACGGGAGCCAGGACAACAATTGCGAGTGACAATATTATCGCTTTTTTATGTTTCATGAATAGCTCGCACATATTGTATATTATTATACATTAGCTTGCAGTTACAAAATTCATGTAAGTACACCGCAGATGCGTTGAAGGGTAAAGGTCTCTCGGATGTAACAACCTTACAAAATTCATGTAGGTACACCCCACACAGCAGACCCAAGCGTTCCCGTCCGGATGTAACAACCTTACAAAATTCATGTAGGTACACCCTATACATGAGATTT